>Ga0256830_1000152_pt1 | contig 62194 bp, 58 predicted proteins | sample 128326metaG_FD_190537 | JGI IMG/M metagenome (GOLD analysis project Ga0256830, IMG submission 190537) | Hydrothermal vent microbial communities from Lau Basin, Pacific Ocean - 128-326 | ecosystem: Environmental > Aquatic > Marine > Hydrothermal vents | place: Pacific Ocean: Lau Basin | collected... | reverse complement strand
TATCGGTCCGTTCAGGTGCATTATGGCCTCTTCCGCCAGAAAGGCCGCGATCTCGGCCCCGAGTCCACAGTACTTTGTGGCCTCATGCACTATGACCACCCTGCCCGTCTTCCTGACGGAGGCGAGGATGGTCTCCTCGTCGAACGGCTTCAATGTCATAAGATCGATCACCTCGGCATCGAAACCATCTGCCGCCTCCACGGCCGCATGGAGCATCGATCCCCAGGCGATGACGGTCATGTCCTTTCCTTCCTGAAACACCTCCGCCCTGCCGAGATCGATCGAGTACTCATCCTCCGGCACCGCGGTCTTGATGGCCCTGTAAAGCCTTGCCGGCTCCATGAAAACGACCGGATCGGGGTCCCTTATGGCTGATGCGAGGAGCCCCTTTGCATTGTAAGGGGTGGACGGCACAACGACCTTTATACCCGGCATGTGGCAGAAGATCGCCTCGGCCGAGTCCGAGTGGAGCTCCGGCCCCTTTATGCCGAGACCGTACGGGGTCCTTATCACAATGGGGCAGCCGAAGCGACCGCGTGAACGCGTGCGCATCCTCGTTGCGTGCGAGTAGACCTGCTCGATCGCCTCGTATATGAAGGCCATGAACTGGATCTCGACCACAGGCCTGAGCCCGTATACGGCCATGCCAACCGCGCTGCCAACGATACCGAGCTCGGAGAGCGGGGTATCTATCACCCTGTCCGGCCCGAACTCCTCGATCAACCCGTCGGTGACCCTGAACACACCGCCGTCTCTTCCCACGTCCTCACCCAGCACGACCACGTCATCGTCACGCGCCATCTCCTGGCGAAGCGCCATGTTTATGGCCTGTACCATGTTCATCTTGTCCATCCCAGGCGATCAAGCTCCTTCAACTGTCTCGGCGTGGGTTCCGCGTTGGTATACAGTATGATATCCCTCGGCTCCGGTGGAGGATACTCCTCTGCCTTGATTATGGCCTCGTCCACGAGCGCCCTGGCCTTCTCTGTGACGTCGTCTTCGTAGCCCTGCGTCCACAGGCCTCTTTTCTCCATCAGGAGCCTGAGCCTTATGAGCGGCTCCTTCTTCTTCCACTCCTCCACCTCCTCGGCGCTCCTGTACCTCGATGCGTCGTCGGCCGTGGTATGGTCGTCGAGCCTGTAGGTGAAGCATTCGATGAGCGTAGGCCCCTCTCCCCTCCTGGCCTTTTCAAGTGCGTCCCTTGTGGCCTTGTATACCGCGAAGACATCGTTGCCGTCGACCTGTATGCCGTCGAAGCCGTAGGAGAAGGCCCTCTGTGAAATTGTCTCGGCCGCTGTCTGCCTCTTCCTCGGCACCGAGATGGCCCACTGGTTGTTCTGGCAGATGAAGACCGCGGGAAGCTTGAAGACCCCTGCCATGTTGAGGGCCTCGTGAAAGTCGCCCCTCGACGAGCCGCCGTCGCCGAAGTAGCAGACAGCGGCGGTATTGTGTCCCTTGAGCTTCATCGCCCAGGCCACGCCCGTTGCATGGGGTATCTGCGAGCCGACCGGCACGCACACCGGGAGTATGTTGAGGTCGTCGGGGACCTTCATACCCCTCTCGTCGCCGACCCAGTACCGAAGGAGCAGCCAGATGGGATAGCCCAGGGTCAGGTATACCCCCATCTCCCTGAACGAAGGTACAACCCAGTCGTCCTTTTCGATCGCCAGCGCGCTCCCTATCTGGGATGCCTCCTGGCCGTAGAGAGAGGCGTAGGTGCCTATCCTCCCCTCGCGCTGGAGGTTGAGGGCGCGGCCGTTGAAGGTCCTTGCCATGACGATGGATTCGAACGCCCTTTTAATCAGATCGTCCGGGATAGAGCTCATGAGCGATTCGTCGGCATTGCCCGACTCATCGACTATCTGGAGGAACCTGGATTCGAAGGTATGAAGGACTCTCTCTGTCATACGGGCTAAGTGTAGCAGCCAGACATAAATGCGTCAAGCCGTGCCTCTCTTCCGCCGGCCAGGAAGGGGATCCTTCCGGATCAGCGCTTCGTCCTTGTACGGGATACCTGGTTTTCGAAACACACATTGGTTGTCGGCTATTGACAACAAAAACTTGATATTATATTCTTCTGTCAGCATGACGCAGGAGGATGGATGAAACTTCCGGAGATAAGGTTCGATGAGAGGGGGCTTGTCCCGGCGATAGCGCAGGAGGCGGCTACCGGCGAGGTCCTGATGCTGGCCTACATGAACATGGAGGCCATTGAAAAGACCGTTGAAAGCGGAAAGGCGCACTACTTCAGCCGCTCCCGTAACAGGCTCTGGCTCAAGGGGGAGACCTCCGGCAACTTCCAGGAGGTGGAGTCCATCCACTACGACTGCGATTCAGACGCCATACTCCTCAAGGTAAGACAGACCGGTCCCGCGTGCCACACGGGCCAGAGGACCTGCTTTTTCAGGAGGCTTTATGCCGGGGAGAAGGGACACACACAAGGCCCGTCGGTGCTTACAGAGCTTTACAGGGTGATACTCGAAAGGAAACGCTCTTCCCCTGAAAAGTCCTACGTAGCATCCCTCTACGAAAAGGGCCTGTCGAAGATCGCGGAGAAGATATACGAAGAGAGCGGGGAGCTCATCTACGCGGCGAAGAACGAGGGGGAAAGGGAAGTGATCCATGAACTGAGCGATCTCTGGTTTCACACCATGGTGCTCCTGGGATACAGGGATATCGACATAGGAGAGATCTTCACCGAGCTCGGGCGGCGTTTCGGGACCTCTGGCATAGAGGAGAAGAAGTCGAGGAAAAACAAAGGGGGGGAGTAGCTATGGACTGTATATTCTGCAAGATAGTATCAAGAGAGATCCCTTCAAAGATAGTGCACGAGACCGAGAGGCTCATCGTCATAGAGGACATAAACCCGCAGGCGCCGACCCACCTTCTCTTGATCCCCAAGACACACTACCTGACCATACTCGACTGTGACGACCGTGAGGTCCTGGCGGAGCTGCTCGATACCGCAAGGAAGATAGCCCGCGATGTCGGCGTGGCCAAGAAGGGCTTCAGGCTCGTCGTAAACACAAACGAAGAGGGCGGTCAAGAGATACTGCACCTCCACATGCACCTTTTGGGGGGCAAGGTGCTTTCCGGAAGGATGGGCTAAGCCTCTTCGATGAAGTACCCCTTCTCCTTGAGCCTCTTTATCACCGTCTCTGTGTGACCGCGCCCCTCCACCTCGATGATTATCTCCAGCCTTGCACTGCCGACCGGCAGATCCACGGCGTCGCGTTCGTGCAGTATATGGAGGATATTGGACCTCAGCGCGGCTATCTCAGCCGTAATGGCCGCAAGGGAGCCCGGGACATCCGGCAGGATGGTCGAAAACTTGACGACCCTGCCTTCCTTTGAAAGGCCACGCCTTATTATCCTGTCCAGTGTCGTAACATCGATATTGCCGCCGCTCAACAAAAGAAGTGTCTTCCTTCTGGTTTTGCCCCTTCGGCCCGGCCGCCTGACCTTGCCTTCCATCAATGCGGCCAGCGTGACCGCACCGGCTCCTTCGACCATAAGCTTTTTTCTCTCCAGGAGCTTCAATACCGCCTCTGCTATGGTCTCTTCGCCTACGGTTACGACGTCGTCGACGTACTTCCTTATGTACCTGAGGGTCTTTTTTCCCACCCTCTTTATGGCGATGCCGTCGGCTATGGTCGGTGCGGCCCCGCTCTCGACGATGCGGCCCCTTTCGAGCGATCTTGCACACGACGACCAGGCCCGGGCCTGCACACCCACCACCCTCACCCCGCATGCGCGCTCCTTCAGCGCACAGGCCACACCTGAGATCAGCCCCCCGCCGCCCACCGGCACCAAGACGGTATCAACATCCGGCAGGTCATCGAGTATCTCAAGCCCTATGGTGCCCTGGCCGGCCATTATGAACTCGTCCTCGAACGGGTGTATGAGTGTGAGACCCTTCTTTCGCGAAATCTCGAGGGCGTACTCATAGGAGTCGCTGAACGATGCGCCGTGAAGTATGATCTCGGCGCCGTATCCCCTGGTGGCCACACGCTTTACGATGGGTGTGGTCTCGGGCATCACCACCGTGGAGCTGACCCCGGAGAGTGTAGCAGCCCATGCAACACCCTGCGCATGGTTGCCGGATGAAGCGGCTACAACACCGCGCCGCCTCTGCTCCGGAGAAAGGGTCTGTATCCTGTTGTATGCACCCCTTGACTTGAACGATCCGGTCTTCTGCAGGTTTTCGAGCTTGAAGAAGACCTCGCAGCCGAAAAGATGCGAAAACGTCTCGGAATAGACTATCGGCGTCGGGTTTACGACGCCCCTTATCCTTTGATGCGCCTCTTGTATGAGTTTCAGCAGATCCATGGCGCTCACTACCGTACCGTCACCCGCGGATACCGGCGCAATCCTTCTGCCGTCTCGCCTCGAAGAGGGCTATGGCCCCGGCCTGCGCGGCGTTCAATGAGTTAACCAGGCCCCTCATGGGAATATGCACGCAGAGGTCACACTCCCTCCTGACAAGCCTCCTTATGCCCCTGTCCTCGCTCCCGATGACAAGCGCGAGATCAACGGCAAGGTCCTCCTCATAGATACTCTTCGGTGAATCGGCCTCGATTCCGACAATCCAGACGCCTTCCTGCTTGAGGCGTTTGAGAGCCTCCCTCAGGTTCGTGACCCTGGCGACGGGTGTGTGCTCCGTCGCACCGGCCGATGCCTTTACGACCGTTGATGTGACCGGGCAGGACCTGTCCTTTGGGACCACCACACCGTTGACCCCGGCACAGTGGGCGGCCCTCAGCAGGGAGCCCAGGTTCTGCGGATCCTGGATGCAATCGAGGACCAGAAAGAAGGCAGCCCCCCCGGTGCGCCGCCACGCATCGATGAGGTCATCAAGGCTGCGGTAGGGAAACCCTCCCCTTAATACGGCGGCGACCCCCTGGTGAGCGGGCCTGCCGCATATGCGCGTAAGATCGGCCGGTGTGACCTTTCTGACCGGTATGTTCCTGGATCGGGCCTCGCCTACGATGCGCTCCACGAGCCGGTCGCCCCTCTTCTCGGATACGAGGAGTTCCACGATCGCCCCGCTGTCACCACGCGATCTGAACGCCTCGGCAACCGGATTTATACCGTATACAACCCTCTTGTTCAATGAAGCCGCCCTCGCTCTGCCCGGGGGCTTCCCCATCCCCCGGGAGACTCATAAAAAGGCAATGTAAGAACCATCCCGGATTTACACAACCTGCCTGAGAAAACCTTCAAGGACAGGTAAGACCCGGCTGTATCCGCTGCCTTGATATTGCCCCCTACAGCAAGCTGCATGGAATCTTCTCATGCGCAGCAGTCCCGGGGAATGCCTGCCTGTCCCGGGACGGCAGACAGGCGCTCGCGGTGCATGTTCAACGGATGGCCGGCGGTACGCCGCGCTCGAGATCTCTTATCGTCTTTATGGTCTTTTCGGCCTCTTCGTTCCTGCCGGTTCTCCTGTAGAGCTCATGGAGGTTGGCGTATATCTTCTGCAAGCCGTAGAGATCGGTCGGCGCGATGGAGGAAAGCGCTCTCTTGAAGTACCGCTCCGCCTCCTTGTAGTTGCCGAGCCTGGTCTCGATGACCCCGAGGGTGTCGAGGTATATGTACTGCCTGCGTGGATCGAGCGTGAGCCCCCTCATCACCATGGCCTGGGCGATGATCAGCCGCCCGGTCTCTATGTAGACCCATCCCAGGTTGTTGAAAAACGCCCCCTTGGTGGGATCAAGCTCTATGGCCCTGAGGTAGCTCGCCTCTGCATTTGCATAGTCCCTTGTTCCGAGATAGACGTTCCCCATGCCGAAGTAAGGCCTTGCATCGTTTGGGTTGAGTTCGGAGGCCTTACGGTACTCGCGAAGCGCCTCCGTCAGCCTGCCCCTTGATTCGTATATGTTCGCAAGCCTGAGCCGTTCTTCGAAGGTAAGAGGCCCCCCGCCATGGCCGACCCTTTCATGCACCGGCGCGCAGGAGGCAAGCATGCCGATTAAAAGGACGAGCGCGACCGGTATCCGTAGAGCCTTCATTCGCCAGGTGTAACAAGGAGGGTTGAAAAGCCTGTCTTTTCCCATGCCTTGAGGAACCTCTCGTAGCCCACGACCTTCTCCTTCTCCGTACCCCAGTGCGCCACTACAACCCTCTGCTCGTCGCTGAAGCCCACAACGACCACGTAGTGGCCCACTGGGTAGAGGTCGAAACCCAGGTTCAAAAAGGCTATGATGGGGGTTCCGTCCCTAACCCTTTGCCTGAGATCATCGAGCCCGCCGCTGTAGTACTCTGCACGGAAACCCCTCTCTTTGGCATAGAGCAGGAGGTCCATGGTGAGTGTGCCCTTGATGCGCGGGCTGTAGACCGCACCTGCGATCTCTTCCTGCCTTACATCCGCGCCGTAGTAGCGCATCACGCTTGCGAGCGCCGCCGGACCGCACATGAGGATGCCGCGTTGCGGGAGATAGGGTACGCCTTCGATGAAAGACGCGTTCGGTAAGTCTGCTGCCTTTATCGAGTCGAGAAGCCCTTTACGGCCGCCCACGGTACATCCCCCGCCTAAGACGACAAGGAGAAGGACCAGACCTAAAACGACCGGAAGAAGGGCGGCAGGCCTTTTGTACTTTATCATCGATTGAAGCTTCCTATGGCTGGCTCAGGCCTGCCCGTCGGCAGACAGGGAATACTCCCTTCAAGAAGGAGTTATTCGATCAGATCTCACCCGCCAAACCCGAAGCCGCTGCTGGAATAATGACTGCCTGTGCGTCACGCGCATACAGGCCTGCCTCTTCCTGGATAACGGGCAGGCGCCCGCAACAAGTGTTCGTGTCAGACAGGATCCGACGGGAACACCTTCGCAGGCTCAGGGACGCTCTACCACAAGCCTGTGCCCGGTCAGATACATTACAAGCAGGATGAGGGCTGCCACCGCAATTATGCCTAATAAGACGCTTCCCCCTGGGTAAAGGTGCTCGGCCTGCGTGGCAAAGCTGTGGAGCTCCTCGTCGGTCAGCCTGTCGAGCCTTGAATTTATCTCCTCCGTGCTCATTCCGAGCATCTCGAGCCGATCGGCCACGACCTTTGATTCAAGCACCCTCTGGATCCTCTCCATATCCTGCTGCCTCGAATAAGAGAGTTCGTCGGATACGGCGACATATGCAAGGGACCTCTGCGGGATAATGGCGACAAAGGAGAATGAAAAGACGAGGTACACTATAAGGAACTTCAAGAGATGTTTGCCCGCTGCCTTCATCAGGACGCCTCCTTTTATGATTTTTTGAAGATGTACAGCAAAGACACCCTCCACAGCAGCCCGGGGATGCCTTGGAACGTATGTTGAAAAACAGCCTTGTCAACGGCCTGCCTGTACGACTGAAGCATGCGGTCAAAGGGACGTACAGTCGGAGAGTCCCAGCGGCGGAGGTTATGGAAAACTCTAATCAATTCGTCATTGCAGAGCCTTGTCACGACGCGGAGCGAGGGAAGTCGGCGAAGCAACCTCTAAGTGTTTGATTTTACTGGAAACGAGATTGGAGAAGGTATTAAAAGCTTCTCCCCGGCAAGGTTGCTTCGCTTGTCTGTTACACCCGGTGCTTCGCCGCGCTCGCAATGACGAGACAGGCAATGAATCAGAGTTTCCTTAGAGATTCCTGCAGCAAACTGCAGGAATCTCCTCATGTATGGAATTATCCGATCACATTCCGCTCGCGATGCATGTTCAAAGTCCGGCAGGTCTACCGCGGTTAAATAAAACACAAAAAACCCGCGCCTGTCAACACCCAAAACACTTGAATGAACCCATAAATTGTGATAACTATTCTCATAATGAGATTGACGAGTGAACAGATTGAGAGAATATCCGCGCTCATCCTGGAAAACCTCAAGAAAAAGGGGCTCGTGGTCCTCAAGGCCGACGAGAAGACCGTTCTGAGAAAGATCACAGACGTCTTTACCGCAGACCTCAAGGCAGAGGATGAACTCGACAGGGAGGTAGAGGGCATATTGAGCACACATGCCGCCGAGCTCGACACCGGGCGTGTCGACTACCGCAAGATGTTCAGCATGATAAAACACAAGCTGGCGAGGGAGAGGGGAATCGTACTTTGAGGCTGTCCGAGGAGAGGATATCACACATAGCCCACCTTATCTCCGACGGCATATGGAAGGAGGATATGGTGGACTTTGTGGATGATGAGAAGGTCCTGCGCGAGATAAAACATACGATAACCGCCTACCTCAAGGTGGAAGACGAGGCCGACACGGCCGCCAGGGAAAAGATCCGTTCGCTTTCAAGGGATGTTCCCGAAGGAAGCCGCGAATGGGAGATCCTCTACAAGAAGTACTTTGAAGAAGAACTGGGAAAAAGAAGGTTCTGAGCATATTCTCGATGCTCCCAGCGGTAACGCGCGGCCGTACCGATCTGGCGGACATGCGCTCGCCATGCACCTTCACAAGGCCGTTTCCCGGACCGCCTTTCAGAAAAACCGGTTTTACAGCCTGCCCAGGAGAACAACTGAATGCAAGAAAGGCCTCGAGCCCTATCAGCTCCGCATCTTCATGAACGACTGTCCAAGTTTTTCGTTCTTATCGCACTGCGACTCTTCCATCTGCCCTGTGCGAAGAACCTGACATTCGATCGATGACCGTCGTCTTCAAATACATCCTGCCGCCGTTTGCCGGGGCCGCCATAGGATGGCTGACCAATTACGTTGCGATAAAGCTGCTCTTCAGGCCCCACCATCCGGTGAGGTTCATGGGCTTCACCTTCCAGGGACTGATCCCCAAGCGCCGGAGGGAGATAGCCAGAAGCATAGCCACAACAATCGAAAAGGAACTCCTCTCGTCAAAGGACCTTGCCGCGGCCCTCGACGGCATAGACCTCAAGGAAGAGGTCGAAAGGACCGTGGAAGAGGTGATAGACCACAGGTTCCGCTCCGAGAAGGTGAAGAAGATTCCGCTCATAGGGCTTGTATCGGACAACCTTCTCTACCATGTAAAGTATCTCGTATCAAAGGAGATACTTCTGCAGATAGACAGAAGGAAGCAGGATATGGGCAGGAAGTTCGCTGAGAAGCTTAATGTCAAGGATATACTCGCCTCCCGGATCGACCGCCTCGATGTGAAAAGGTTCGAGGGGCTGCTCACCGAGTTCATCTCAAGGGAGCTTCGCCACATCGAATGGCTCGGCGGCATAATGGGCTTTCTCATCGGCCTCGCCCAGACGGGGATATTCTATTTTTTCGGGTGATCCCGGAAGCACCAGGCTGAAGCCGCGGTGAACATGCCTGGGATGCATCTCAGGATGCGCCCACAAGCGGTGTTGTCCGTACCTCATCTCGACCGAGGGTGCGGATCAGCCCGAGCGATATCCCGCAGCTTCCGCAACGGTGGCATACAGGACGATATGAAGACGGCACTCACCATAGCAGGCTCCGACCCCTCCGGTGGCGCAGGCATACAGGCCGACCTCCTCACCTTCAACGCCTTCGGACTCAAGGGGCTTAGTGCCGTGACGGCCATAACGGTCCAAACGGGAGCGAGCGTAAAGGCCGTTGAGCCTGTAAGCCCGCGGCTCCTTAAGGAACAGATAGAGGCCCTTTTCGAAGAATACAGCGCGGACGCCGTAAAGATAGGAATGCTTGCAAGGGCCGGGCTCGTCGACGTGGTAAGGAGGATAGTCAAAAAGAGGGGGCTCAAGAACGTGGTCCTGGACACCGTACTTTCCTCAACCTCAGGCTACAGGCTGCTCGACGAAGACGGCATCGACGCCCTGAAGAGGCTTATTCCACTGGTTACGGTCGTTACACCTAACATCGAGGAGGCCGCAATCCTCTCCGGAACAAAGCTCGGCGGCATCGACGGGATGGCGGAGGCCGCCGAAAGGATCCACTCACTCGGCGCACCTTACGTACTCATCAAGGGCGGGCACCTCAAGGGTGCCCCGACGGACCTGCTCTATGACGGAAAGGGGTTCCTCCACTTCAAGGGCCGCAGGGTAAGGGGAGGCCCCAAAAGGCTGCACGGCACCGGTTGCCTCCTGTCCTCCGCTATAGCCGCGGGCCTTGCAAAGGGACGCGGTGTCGCCAAGGCCGTGGAGGATGGAAAAAGGTACGTGATCGATGTTCTGAAAAGACGCTGAAATGGTGCATGGGGTTTATTACATGGAAAAACCTCGGCCGGCGCACCATGCACCCGGCACGAAACAGGGATTGGCCGTACCTTGAAGACCATTGTGAACGGCCGAGGTGATCTTCTCTTGTGTAAGAAGTCGTCATATCATGTCCCCTTGCTCCCTGATCCCGAGGCAGGCATGGTGCATGCGCCCATGGCCGCCCCCCCGACACAACTGCTGCAGCACCGACGGTCATCCCAAACGGATATACATGTTCTTCGCAGGGCTGGTGAGCCTGTTCATGGACATTTCATAGGAGATGGTCTATCCCCTCGTACCGCTCTCCGTCACCGGTGTACTCTCCGCAACAAGACAACGCTGGGTGTCATAAACGGGGTGGCTGAATCCACCTCATCGGCCCTCATGGCACCTTACGGATGGCTTTCGGATGCGCTCGGCAGATGAAGGCCGCTCATGATCTCGGGCTACTCCGTATCAGCGCTGAGCCGCCCTCTGTCTTTATCACTGGAACATGGCAAGGGGGTTTTCTCTCGGCGAGGTTCATAGACAGGAGCGGCAAGGGCATACGCACCCCCGCCGAGAGACGCCATAATCGCGGATTCTACCGGAAAGGGAGACCTCGGCAGGGCCTTCGGATTCCATCTGGCGATGGATACCGTGGGCGCCATGATATGTCCGTTGCCTGCTGCGGCGCTGTGGGGCAACATAAGACTCGTCTTCCCCATCTCTACGACTCCGGTGACGGCGAAGAAGGAATGAAAAACAGGTATCTGGTGAAAGCCACGGCTCAATCGATCCCTGCGGTCCTGCTTGACTCTACCAGCTCCCCCCATACGTCACCGAAGAATATTATGTCCTTTGCAACGGCCCATACAGGGATCAGGGAGGCGTCAAAGAGTATCTCCATCTTGCCGGACTTCGAATCAAATAGCTTTCCGGGTATCTTCACGTCCGCAAGGTAGCGTGCCGCGGCCTTCTCCCCGCCGGTCCGGCTTCTGAACTCATCCTCGGTCGCTATCCTGAGGTATATGTCCACATCCTCCCCCTCCTCGCTCGGAAGCGTCTTTATCAGGTACTCCCTGCCGCCTTCGATGGGGCCGTAAACCCCGCGGCGGAGGTTGTAGAAGGCCGTAATCGGGTCATCGTAGAACGCCCCAGGTGGAATGATGAACTCCCCGCTCTTGCGGAGCCTGCCGTTCTTCCACTTTCTCCATCGCATCACACCCCTTTCGTAGTCAATAAGCGTAACCGTCCTTCGGTGCTTCGATCCTATGGTGACGTCCTCCTCGAAGCTGAGGGTGCGGAACCTGTCCGATCCCGGAGCCCGCTCGAACCGCGCTATGTAGGTGTCCTCGCGGTGCCTGAGCCACGCGGCGATACCGGTCGTATGGGCTTTAAGCGTCGCGACATAGATATCACCCTGCTTCTCAAGGCTTATCTTACCCACGGCCACGCCGCTGAAGAACCAGAAACCGAGGTTATAGGTCAGCTCCTCGCCTACGAATGCATCCGCTGCTGAAGCTGGGGGCCCTCCGGACCGAGCAGGGACTGTCCTCGTTTCGGCCCAAGAGATGGTCCACAGAGCCGCAAGCACGACCGTGAAGACCGCAGCTACAAATGAAAATGTCCGCCAGAAAGACATGACTATAACGATAGGTTAAAAAACGGAAAAAAGCAAGTCCGCTTAAATCGGGGCTCTTCTTCATTAAGGAGCGGGTGGCATTGGTGGTGAAAGATGTATCTGCCATGCCGAGAAGATACACAGAGCCCCTGTGAAAGACGGCCGCACGGCACCACGGTCTCCGGCGGATCAAAGTGCACGGCGTTCAATCAAAGACAACAAACGGCCTGGGCCTTCCGGTATGGTAGCCCTGGGCATAATCTACACCGAGTTCTTCTAGGAGTTCGAGTATCTCCTCGTTCTCCACGAACTCCGCGATGGTCCTTATTCCCATGCCCCTCGCTATGTCCGCTATGGCCTTTACGAAAAGCCTGTCGTTACCGTTCTCGGTGATCTTCTTTACAAAGGATCCGTCTATCTTTATGTAATCCACCCCGAGCTCCTGCAGGTAACGGAAGGAGCTGAAGCCTACGCCGAAGTCGTCCAGGGAGAAGCTGCACCCAATGGATTTGAGTTCCTTTATGAAGGCCTTGGCCTCATCCAGATTGTACACCGCGGCGGTCTCGGTCAGCTCAAATACCAGGTTCGACGGCGAGGCCCCGGTCTCCGCGATCTTCGAACTCAGAAAAGTCAAGAAGTCCTCGTCTCCGAGGTCCTTTCCAGAAAGGTTTATGCAGAAGGTAAGGGGCCTGCCCTTGCGGCTCAACTCGGCCTGAATCCTCATGGCCTTTTCCGTTATCACCCTGTCTATGGAACCGATTATGCCGAAAGACTCTGCTATGTCTATGAACGCACCCGGTATGAGGATACCTCCGTCTGGGTTACGCATACGCACAAGGACCTCGTAGTGGTGGACCGTCCTCTCCTTTACGCTCAGTATGGGCTGGAACCATGTCTCAAAACGGTCCTCCTCCAGCGCCTTGAGTATCCTTCCCTTCCATTTGAGCCTGGAGTGCAGCTCCTCCAGGACCCGGTCCTCTTCGCTGAACAGGTGTACCCTGTTTCGGCCCAGTTCCTTGGCGTGGTACATGGCGGCGTCCGCCTTCGTAAAGAGCTCCTTTACGGTAGTTCCATGATCGGGGAATACAGCGGCCCCTATGGTTACGGTCATCTGGACGGATAAGTCCATGGAACGGAACTCCTCTACTATCCTCCTGAGGTACTCGGCCACCTCCATCCCCTCTTTTCTGTCGAGGCTCGGCAGGAACACCGCAAACTCGTCACCACCGAGACGCGCTATCGTGGCCTTGTCTTCGATCTTCTTCATATATGGGACGTCAATGTGGCGCAACGTGACATCCAGGAGCCGCGCGGTCTGGCGCAACATCTCGTCACCCAGACCGTGTCCGTATACGTCGTTTATCAACTTGAACTGATCCATGTCTATCAGAAGAAGCACGCCTCTGGCGCCGTCGCCCTTCACAGATCCTATCCACTCGTCTATTAACTCCATGAAACGCGAGCGGTTAAGGAGCCCTGTCAGCATGTCGTACGAGGTGAGCTGGCTTATCCTCTCCTTGGAACGCATCTTCTCGGTGATGTCCTCCTGGACGGCGAGAAAGTGGGTTATCTCGCCATCTTCGTTCTTGACCGGAAAGATACCGCCGTTTGACCAGTAAAACTCGCCGTTCTTTTTCTTGTTCTTGAAGATACCGCGCCATGTGTTGCCGCTCGTGATCGTGCGCCACAGCTCCTCGTACTCGACATTAGGGGTCTCTCCCGAGGAGAGTATCCTCGGGGTCTGTCCTATGGCCTCTTCCCTTGAATATCCCGTGACCTCCTCGAACATGCGGTTTACGTACTCAATGACACCCTTGGTGTTCGTTATGAATATGATGTTTATGCTCTGCTCGATGGCGGTCGACAGTATCTTGAGCTCCTGTTCCGCCATCTTGCGGCCGGTGATATCCGAGATGAAACCCTCCAGGCACAGTAACTCCCCATTATGGGAGTACACGCCCCTTCCCTGATCCCAGACCCACCTGTCTTCACCCTTTGCGGTACGGATCCGGTAGCTCAGGCCGTACGCCCTCTTTTCGTTCAACGCCGACTGTATGGCCTTCCACACATTCTCCCGGTCTGCCGGGTGTACGAGGTCTCTGCCGAAAGAGACCACCTTGTTTCCAACCAACTCCTCGGGACTGTATCCGGTCATCTCCATGCAGCCATCGCTTACGAACTCCATGGTCCGGTCCATGTCATTACGGCAACGGTAGACGATGCCCGGCAGGTTGCTCATCAACGTTGAAAGCGCCCTGCGGCTCTCTTTGAGCTCCGCGGTCCTTTCGCGGATCTGTTTAGCCATACCGTTGAACGACTCCGAGAGTCTCCCTAACTCGTCCGAGGATCTCACCTCAACCGTGGTATCGTATCTCCCACTGGCTATCTCGCCTGCGGCATCCGTAATCTTTCGCAGGCCTCCCACAACCCCCCTCAAGAAGGCCATATAAAGGAGCCCCATCAATCCGGTAACAATGAACCCGGTTGTGACCACGCCGCGCCTTATCTTCTTAAGCGGCGCCATCACATCGGCTGAGTCGACCTCTACGAGCAGTGTCCAGCCCAGTTCATCGAGGCACTCGCTCCCCCCCACAACCTCCTCACCCCTGTAGTCCGTATAAAATCCGGCCATCCCGCTCTTCTCGTCCCTGCAGCTGTGTACCGGCGGCGTGTCCACAACAATCCCAGCGGCGGCCTCACCCTGCACCCGCTCACCCCCTGCGATTATCCTTCCATCCCTGTTGACGAGGTATGCCTTCATGGACCGGTGACGCCCGGCGCTGTGCTGTGAACCCGGGGCACCTCCGTAAGATCCTCCGCCCAGTAGGGTGTCGAGTTCGGACAATCTTATGAAGTTCGCAAGGACCCCCAGGGGCCTCGACCCGTTCCTGCTGTAGATGGGTGCCGAAGCCGCAATCACAGGCGTCCCCGCATGGAGTTCCGAATCTTCAACGATGCTCCCACCCTCCCTGCCGCTCGCAAAGAACCTCTTTGCCGAAAATTCCCTGCCCATCTCGGAAGGGTCCGTGGACGCTACAACAACACCATCCATGGATATGATGTCTATGTGGATTATGGTTTTGTCGATGGGAAGCTTGTTTCGGAGGAGGTATTCGTTGAGCGATGCCGCCGAAGGCTTGCGGCCAGAGACGAGCTCTTCAAGCTCGCGGACGATAAAGCCGTCACTCGAAAAAACCTCGGCACGCCCCCTGCTCATCCGGAGAAACTGATATATCTGCCCGTAATAGGCCCCCGCCAGGGCCTTAACATCGTCCAGCACGATCCGCTTCAGATGATCCCTGTTGGCACGGTATGTTACAAGGAACGTTATGAATATCGGCAGCAGTATTACAATGACGGCGAGCAGCGCCTTTTGGGGGAGCGAAAAACGGGGCTTCTGCATTTTACACAATAACCGGCTTTCTCACCCTGACCGGGCATAAAATGATCATCAAAAAGAATCAGCCCAAAACCGCTTCAAACGGCTTCGGATCTCCGATACCTGCCGCCCTTCCACAACGCCCCCTGTCCTCAGCCCGCCGGTGAAAGGTCAGGACAGACATCCTCCGCCCTTTCGATTGTCCTCATATCGAGAAGGAACCTCTCCCTGTTTATCCTGCCGAGTATCGGCGGGGTGCTGGAGAGGAAAACGGCGGATATCCTCTCCGCCTTCACGTGTTCATGGGTTATTGCTACAAGCCTTGTGGGCAGGGCGTAGCCCGGCAGAGACCCGCTTCCCACGACCGACTCTCCATCCTCTACTTCGACCGTATACCCCGGTCCCAGCCTGTCCACAAGCAGCCTCTTCGCCTCCTGCGCCACCTTATCGATATCCTCTACAGGCCTGGCCAGAAAACGCAGCGCGGGAAGCCTTGCAACAAGGCCCTCCGGCCGCAGATAGAGCCTCAATGTGGCCTCAAGGGCCGCAAGAGTAAGCTTGTCAACCCTCAACGCCCTCTTGAGGGGATTCCTCCTTATCCTGTCCACGAACCTCTTCTTGCCCACGATGATCCCTGCCTGAGGTCCGCCGAGAAGCTTATCGGCGCTGAAGGTCACAACATCCGCGCCCATCTGCACCCGCTCGCCAACCACGGGCTCCTTTTCCATGCCGAAGGGGGAAAGATCTATGAGCGAGCCGCTGCCCAGATCCTCGACCACCGGCAGCCCATGGGCCCTGCCCATCTTCACCATATCCTTGAGCCCTACCTCAGAGGTGAAGCCCACTATCTCGTAGTTGCTCCTGTGTGCCTTGAACAGGAGCGCCGTGTCTTCGGTTATCGCGGAGGTGTAATCAGATGGATGGGTCCTGTTGGTTGTACCCACCTCCCGTAGAACGCACCCGCTCTTTTCTATGATCTCCGGCAACCGGAACGAACCGCCTATCTCTATGAGCTCACCCCTTGATATGACCACCTCTTTCTTATCGGCAAGTGTGTTGAGAGTTATAAGCACCGCGGCGGCGTTGTTGTTCACAACGCAGGCTGCCTCGGCAGAGGTCAGCGACCTGAGGAGCCCCTCCACGACAGAGTCCCTCTCGCCCCTTCCTGCCCTTGCGAGGTCGAACTCTAAGTTCACAGGCCCTGTTGCCGCAAGATTCAGGGCATCGACCGCCTCGCGGCACAGCACCGCCCTTCCAAGGTTGGTGTGCAGGACCGTCCCGGAGGCGTTCACCACCCGCCTGAGCCCAGGCTCGGTCAACACCGTAAGGCGGTCCCTTATCCTGCGGATGAGATCTGTCCTGTTAAGTCCACGTATCCTTCCTTCCGTTATCCCCTTACGGAACCATTCGATCGCCGCCCTGACCGAATCCTTTACAATGCAAGGGTTGAGATCGCTGAGGAGATCCTTCAGCTCAGCGCTCCTCAGCAGCTCGTCGACCGAAGGTAACTCTCTGAGTAACTTTTTGTCCATATTGTGTACTTTCCGGCTGGGAAGACCACGGCAGGCAAAACCACGAAGTGATAACTTTGAAGTTGTAAGGACTTATAAAATCTACCACACGAACAGCCCGAGGTCAATATTTGATTTACCGGCCTGTGTATGGCAGAATAAGGAAGATGCGTAACGCCAAGCCACTGATACTCCTTTCTCTTGCACTTCTGATCGCCACAACATCCTGCGGTGACGGCCGGAGTGATTCCAAAGAAAGGACGCCCGCGGAAGAGTTCGTCGACAGGTACGTGAACACCCTTACCACCGCACCACAAAAGGCACGTGATGCCTCCGGGGCTGCATCAATGAGAACAGAGACACAGAAAAGGATGATAGAGGAAGGCCGATGAAGGGTAAAGCCGCTGAAGTGAAAAAAGTGGACGAAGAAGGGCTGGACAGGCTCGTTAAGATAATGGAACGCCTGAGGGGGCCTGGAGGATGTCCATGGGACAGGGAACAGACCATGGAGAGCCTCATACCGTTCATACTCGAGGAGGCGTACGAGGTTGTGGATGCTATAGAGTCAGGCTCAGCCGATGATGTCAAGGAAGAGCTCGGAGACCTTCTCTTCCAGGTAATATTCGCCTCACAGATCGCCAAGGAAAAAGGCAGTTTTGACATATACGACGTGATAGGTGAAAGCTCTGAAAAGATGATAAGGCGCCATCCGCACGTCTTCGGCGACCTCGAGGCTGAGACAACAGAGGATGTCCTGAAACACTGGGCCGAGATAAAGAAGTCGGAGGGCAAGGAAAAAAAAGGTTATCTTTCCGGTGTTCCCGAAGCCATCCCTGCCCTCCTCAGGGCTCACAAGGTGAGCGAGAAGGCGTCGAAGGCCGGCTTCGACTGGAAGGATGTCGATGCTGTCATCGATAAGGTCTACGAGGAACTAAAGGAGTTCGAGAACGCCCTTTCAAGCGGTGACGCCGAAAGAACCGAGGAAGAACTGGGAGATCTCTTCTTCGCCCTTGCGAATGTCAGCAGGTTCATCGAGGTAAACCCGGAGGAGGCCCTGAGGAAGACCATAGGCAGGTTCATAGGCCGTTTCCATTACATCGAAAAAAAACTCGAGGAGGGCGGCAAGGAACTCGGCTCGGTCGGCATCGAAGAGATGGAGGCCCTGTGGAACGAGGCAAAGGCACGGGAAAAAAAGCAAGCTATTACAGAGGGTTAAAAAGATGTCCCCAAAAACTGTGGAAAACTTGTTGAAAACCCAGCGAATGCAAAATACAAGAAAACCGTATTTGCAAGGAGTTCAGGAAACTGCATAATTTTTGACCACAAAAATAAGCTTTTAATTAGCGAGGTTACGCCATTTTCAGGGATTATTCATTTAGGCGGATTTTTCACCCCGTTTTCTCTGTAACCTTTCTGCGATAAGTTCTTTTAAAAAGGACACTTCCGCCACTCCAAGCACAAATGACAGGACAACATACAGGACCATGCCGATGGTTATCGAGGCAACAAGGAGCATGGCCTTGGACAATATCCCCAACCCATCCCATCCTGTGTAGTAGACAACGGCATGTATGGAGACTCCCATCACAACGGCCGCTATTGCAGACCGTACCGCAGAAGAAAAGATCCCCCTCAACCCGAACCCTCTCACACGGCGGTGGAGGATCACCCCGAGAAAAAGCAGGTTAAGCACCGCCGAAAGGGATGTCGCAAGCGCAAGCCCGCCATGCCTGAGAGGTCCTATGAGCAGAAGGCACATCAATATGTTGAAAAAGAAGGAAAAAAGCGCCCCCCATACGGGGGTTATTGTGTCCTTGAGGGAATAGAAGACCGAGACGAGTATCCTTGATGCCGCAACGGGCACGATCCCTGCTGCGTAGAAGTACAGAGCAAAGGCCGTGGCCCGAGCCTCGCCACCCGAGAACTCCCCCCTTACAAACAGTATGTCTATTATGGGAATGCTCAGGGCTATAAGCCCTGCTGTTGCCGGTATGTTCACGAAGTTCGCGATCCTCAGCGCGAACGAGAGCGAGTCCCTGAAGGAAGAAAGATCCTTCTTTGCCGCGTACTCCGACAGGCTCGGCAGGACGGCCTGTGTTATGGAGACGCCGAAGACCCCCAGTGGCAGCTCCATGAGCCTCGAGGCGTAGTAAAGGTACGATACACTTCCCTCGGGCAGCCTTGATGCGAACCTCATGGTCACGAATATGTTCAACTGATAGATCCCTATGCCCACGACCGCCGGGGCCATGAGCAGAAATATCTTCTTTATCGCCGGGTCCACCCACCCCAAGGCCGGCACAGGCGTCATGCCGTATCTTTTGAGAAAGGGCAACTGCAGAACGAACTGCAGCACGCCGCCCACTATGACCCCGATGGCCAGTGCATAGACAGGCCTCTCCAAGAACGGAGTCAGCGCAAGGGCCAGCACTATGATGGAGATGTTGAAGAATATGGGAGAGATGGACGGGGCCGCAAAGTGCCTGTAGGAGTTCAGCACACCCATTGCAACGGCCATGAGGCCGATAAAGACCACATAGGGGAACATGAGCCTTGTAAGGCTGACCGTGAGCGCGAACTTCTCCGAGACCACGGAGAATCCGGGGGACATGAGCTTGACGAGGACGGGGGAAAAGATGATCCCAACAAATGCAAGGGCAAGGAGTATCAGGAAGAAGAGGGAGAAGAACCTCGACACAAAGGCCCTCACCTCCTCTACCGGCCGCTCGGCCATGACCTCGGTGAATACCGGCACGAACGAGGTCGTAAGCGCCCCCTCGCCGACCAGACGCCTGAAAAGGTTGGAGAGCCTGAAGGCCACGAAGAAGGCATCGGCCGACATGCCCGCACCGAAGACGTACGCGATGACGGCGTCCCTTGTATAGCCCAGTACACGGCTTACCAGTGTAGCGGCCCCCATTACAGAGGCGGCCCCGGTTATCCTACTGTTGTCCGACATCTTCTCCCGTGCGCAGCTTCAGGTGCCGTCAAGCGCATGACAAGCGAAGTGCAACCGGTGAAAAGGCATGTATTGGCATCTGACGCAGGAAGCATCAACCACATTGAAGCTACATACAGCAAGCTGCAGGGAATCTTCAAATGCAAGAAAGTTCATATTACATTCGCTCGCTATGCATTTTCATGCCCGCGCCGCCTCAGGGATAGGCCTCCCACCGAAGGATACCGCCGGGAAACGCCTTCAGCACCCTCTTCAAAGAAAAAGCCTCACCGCAGAGACGCTCTTGATCACGATGCAGACTTCACTGCAATACGCCATGCCCCAAACTCCTTTGTTTTCAATGGCTTCGATCAGACGCATTTTATCATGAAGGCGCTTCTCAGGCCATTTCTGTGCGTGATGTTCGTCGAACCGCGGTGAAAAGGTTACCACGGGGTTCCGTTGTCACAGCCGATATGGCGGTAAAGAGCCCGCTCCTAAGCCGAAGATCAGGAATCATCCAGGTTGTCCAAACCTCCCCCAACGACACCATAAACCGGTCTTTAGGATCTCCCCTACCCACGATCAAAAAACCTTGACAAACATTCATCAAACGAATATGATATTTAACTAACCACACTCAGGAGGAAAAAACTTGGCAAACCATCGTTCTGCAATAAAGAGGCACAAACAGAGCGAAAAGAGAAGGCTCAGAAACCAGGCCATCAAATCCAGCATCAAGACCGCCACCAAGAAGGTTAGAGAGGCCATAAAGAGAGGGAACGCTGAGGAGGTAAGGGCGCTCCTCAGGGATGCTACGGTTCTCCTCGACAAGGCCGTGACCAAGGGGGTCTTGCACAGGAACAACGCCTCTCGCAGGATATCCCGCCTGACAACCGCGGCGAACTCCATAAGCTCCAAGTAATCCCCTCAGCAACCTGCAACATGCGATCAGAGTGGTAGCCTTGGATGTCGGGTATGCGGTATCAAGCCTGCCTCAAGGCCCTGCCGCTGCAACACTCCATTACAAGCCGCGTCAATACAAGGCCGCCTGGCATACGGCCGGACTTGATGTCGACGTCGGCCTTGCTGAGCCCTGCAAGGACCTCCATGAGCTCGGAATCGGAAAAGCTCCTGCTCGTCGCCATGTAACGCCGTATGTTTTTTTCCGACATCCGGAGAAGCTGTGAAATCCTGTAAGGCTGAGCCCCCTTTTTCATCAGGGCCTTCACCTTGACGAGCTGCCTGAAGTGCCAGGCCACCGCGCCCAGTACCTTTGACGGTTCCTCCCCCTCGAGCATCGACAGTATGCACAGCGCACCGGCCACATCCCTTTTCCCAACGGCCTCGGCCAGGTCGAAGGAGGTCTCGTCCCTTATACCGAGGGCACAGCGCTCTACGTCATCCTCGCTGATCTCCTCCCTGTCTCCGGTAAACAGTACGATCTTGTCCAGCTCACCCTTAACATCTCCTATGGCACACCCCGTGACAGCCACGAGCTTACGGGCCGCTGCCTCGCTGATCTTTTTCCCCTCGCCTCTCACATGGTTCACTATCCAGCGGCAGACCTCATCCTCTTCCATCAACCTGTAAGCCTTTACACACCCCTTGGCCTTGAGGTACCTGAAAAACTCCGACTTCCTGTCCACCTTTGCACCGCGCGCCACGAAAACAATGCACGTCGAGGGAGACGGGGATCTCACATACTCTTCAAAGACCTTCACCTGCGCGGCCTTAAGCGACTCCGCACCCCTTACCACCACAAGCCTCATGCCGGAGAAGGCGGGCATGGTCCTGGCCACCGTCACCACCTCCGCGGCATCGAGTGTCTTGGCATCGTACGTATGGTAGTTCATGGACTCGAACCCGCCCTGGAGCGCACGGCTCCTTATACCATCCACGGCCCTGTCGATGAGGTAGTCCTCATCTCCGTAGAAGTAATACACCGGCCTGACCGGCTCTGTCTTCTGTGTCTTCATGATAAGACCCGATCCGCCTCCACGCTCGTATCAAAAACCCTCGAGTACGCGCTCCCTGAGAAGCCTTGCCGTATCTCTGGCGAGCTTTTTCAGTACGTCCAGCTCGGCATCCCTCGTGGCGGTAACGCTTGAGGTATCCACCGTAAAGTCCTCATAGTCCGTTACGGCGTCATCCTGCCATATGACCCTACCGTCGCTTATTCTTACGATCCTCACGGAAAGTACCACCGTAAGCCTGTACTCTCTTACGACATCCCGCTCGGTGTAGGAGATGGCATCAAGAGAGTATCGCCTTATGCGGCCTTCCATGACAGCGTCCGCCCTGTCCGGGTCCACCACATCCACAACATTTACGAACTCGTCCACTATGGCCGTCGTTATAACGGACTCCACGTCAGCCCTGTGGGTATCATTCTTGAAGATAGGTATGGCGATCGTGGTGATACCCTCCACCTCCAACGTGGATGTGCCCCCCTTGCCGGCTACGTGGTATCCGCAGCCGTAAACAAGGAGCATGAGGAGCGGTACCAAGAGGCCGACCATCCTTTTCGACATATTCATGCGTTCTCCATCACGCTACCACTATGTTGAATATCCTGCCGGGTATGTACACGGTCTTTCTTATGTTCCTGCCGTCGATCCATTGGATGACCTTGTCGTCATTCATAACGACGGCCTCAACCGCATCCTTTTCGGCACCGGCCGGCACCCGGACCCTTGAGCGGACCTTCCCGTTCACCTGGACCACCAGTGTAACCTCTTCCGTGGCGATGGCGCCAGGGTCGAACGAAGGCCACGGGGTGCGGTAAAGCGGTGTGTCGTTACCGAGCCTCTGCCAGAGCTCCTCGGTGATATGCGGGGCGAATGGAGAAAGCAAAAGGACCACCGCCTCCAGGGCCTCCTTCAACACCTCGATCTCGAGCGCGTCCTTCTTCCGGCCTTCCCACTGGTAAAGCCTGTTTACAAGCTCCATGATCGCGCTTATGGCCGTGTTGAAGTGAAACCTCTCTTCTATATCCTGTGTGACCTTTCTTATGGTCATGTGGGTCGTGCGGTGTACATCCTTGAGGTACCCATCGAGCGGTCTGCCGCCCGCGTAGGCGGCGGAACCCCTCACGGCCTCGGCGTGCTCATTGACGAGCCTCCATACCCTACCGAGGAACCTGAAGGAGCCCTCCACCCCCTCCTCGCTCCAGTCGAGATCTCTTTCCGGCGGGGCAGCGAAGAGCGTGAAGACCCTGGTGGTATCCGCGCCGTAGGCAGCTATGATACTGTCCGGATCGACCGTGTTCTTCTTCGACTTGCTCATCTTCTCGACCGGCCCCACCTCGACCTCCCTGCCGCAATGCGTGCACCTTCCATCCTCGACCTCTTCAGGGGAGAGGTGGCCGTGCTCCTGGCACCTCGTGATCTCCTTGCAGACCATGCCCTGGGTCAGGAGGTTTTCAAACGGCTCGTCGACAGCCACGAGCCCGAGGTCCCTCAACGCCTTCGTGAAGAACCTTGCGTACAGAAGGTGCAGCACGGCGTGTTCTATGCCGCCGATGTAGCGGTCCACGGGCATCCAGAACGAGACGTCGTCCCTGTCGAACGGCGCATCCTTCAGGCCGGGAGAGGTGTATCTCAGAAAATACCACGACGAGTCCACGAAGGTGTCCATGGTGTCTGTTTCGCGCCTTGCGTCCCCTCCGCAGGAGGGACAGTTCGTCCTGGCAAAGGATGTGTCCGCAAGAGGTGAAAGCCCCTTGCCGGTGAGCTCCACATCCTCGGGGAGTATGACAGGGAGGTCCTCCTCGGGAACAGGCACGGTGCCGCACGCCTTGCAGTATATGATCGGGATCGGGCACCCCCAGTAACGCTGCCTCGATATGCCCCAGTCCCTCAGCCTGTAGGTCACGCTTCTCTTGCCTGTCCCGTCCCTTTCGAGCTTCTCAACGATGGCCTCCATGGCCTCGGTGTTCTTCATGTTGTCAAAGGGGCCTGAGTTCACCATCACTCCGTCATCCACGTACGCCTCTTCCATGGTCTCCGGATCAAGCGTCCTGTCCGGCGGATTTATGACGACGGTTATGGGCAGACCGTACCTTCTCGCGAACTCGAAGTCCCTCTGGTCATGGGCGGGCACGGCCATAACGGCCCCGGTGCCGTACTCCATGAGTACGAAGTTCGCCACGAACACCGGTATCTCCCTGCCCGTAAGTGGATTGCGGCACATAGCCCCGGTGAAGACTCCCTCCTTTTCCGCATCCCCGCCCACAGCCCTGTCCCTTAAGCCGACCCTTTTGATGAACGCCCTTACCTCACCGGCCCTCTCGGGCGTGGTTATCCTCTCCACGAGCGGGTGCTCGGGGGCAAGGCTCATGAATGTGGTCCCGTAGAGGGTATCCGGCCTCGTGGTGAATATCCTTATGACATCGTCGGAGCCCACGACCGGAAAGTCGACCTCCGCCCCGATGCTCCTGCCTATCCAGTTCCTCTGCATGACAAGCACGCGCTCGGGCCAGCCGGGCATCCTATCTGTGCTCTCCAGGAGCTCATCTGCGTACCGGGTTATCCTCAGGAACCACTGATCGAGCTCCTTCTGCTCGACCTCGGCCTCGCACCTCCAGCAGCGGCCGTCCTCCACCTGCTCGTTGGCAAGGACGGTCGAGCAGGTGGGACACCAGTTCACAGAGGAGCGTCTCCTGTAGGCAAGCCCCTTCTCGTAGAACTTGAGGAAGAACCACTGGTTCCAGCGGTAGTACTCGGGTGTGCACGTGGTGACCTCACGCTCCCAGTCGTAGCTGAAGCCGAGGCGCCTGAGCTGGGTTCTCATGTAGTCGATATTGCGCTGCGTCCATACGGCCGGGTGTATCCCGTGCTGGATGGCGGCGTTCTCAGCAGGCAGCCCGAAGGAGTCCCATCCCATGGGATGCAGGACGTTTCGGCCCTTCATCCTGTAGAACCTCGCCACAACGTCCCCTATGGAGTAGTTCCTCACATGGCCCATGTGTATCCTGCCCGAAGGATAGGGGAACATCTCGAGGATATAGTACTTCTCTCGGCCTTCCTTACCGGTGGTCGAGAACGCGCGGTCGCGCTCCCATATCTTCTGCCACTTCTCTTCTATGGCAGCCGGATCGTAACGTTCCATATGCCAGGTGACCTCTCCAAAAAAGGAAATCATTGAAATAACAAGTTCTTCTAACATATAAGTTGTGATTTTTCAAACGAAAAAACTTGAGGATGGAATACGGGGCGAATCACTGGTTGAGGGCTTCAGGTAAGATAAGGCCTTACCGGGGCGTGCAGCCCGCTCACCGGATGCCGATGGAAGGAAAATGATGGGCAATGTGCAAGTGCTGAAGGTGTACCGGGCAAAGGGACGCCAAACTTCAATGTGCCTGGAGCACTTAGCCGCCACAGGAACTGCTCCGCGTCTCCGCTGTCAACTCCCCTCCTTCTCTATATCTTTGCAGCCTCCCGGGACAGGCGACATTACGGGGGAATAAGACAACGCCCGCCGGCCGCAGAGGGCCGTGGGCGTTTTAATCAGACGGCCGTGGGGCTAAGCGTTGGCCTTCAGCTTCCTTACGAGTCCTGCAAGCCAGAGTAAGAAGATGTCTTTTATATCCGCTCGCGATGCATGTTAAAACGGCCTTTGTCGTATGGCTCAACACCCCCCTTCTGTTCTCGGGAAGATATCCGTCTATATTCCTGCCATCGAGACACCTTATGTTCCCGGCATCAAGGATCCAGCCCCCTCGGGCAGAACCCCAACGTTCACTTCGACCTGCAGCACCTGGGCTGAAGTTGCCCTTCCAGGTACACATCATTTGGCTGATCACTTACGTTAGCAAGGAAACGGCCGACAGCCCATCATCTTATGGAGTACTTCTCCATCTTTCGCAGAAGGGACCTTCTGCTTATACCCAACATCTCCGCCGCCCGCGTCCTGTTCCCTCCGCACTGGCGAAGCACCTTTTCTATGTGCCTCTTGTTCAACTCATCGAGCGACATCGGGGCCTCTGCGCGTGAGGTCCTCGCCTCCCTCATAAAGGCCGGAAGGTCATCGACGCCTATGAAGGTATCCCTGGTGAGTATCGCGGCCCTTTCGATGACGTTTTCGAGTTCCCTTACGTTGCCCGGCCAGTCATAAGAGAGCAGGAGCGCCTGTGCCGGTCTGGATATACCGGTAAGCCTCTTGCCTGTCCTCTTGCAGAACTTCCTGAGGAAGTGGCGCAGGAGCAACGGTATGTCGTCCTTCCTCTCGCGCAGCGGAGGGACACTTATCTTGAGCGGCGTCAGCCTGTAGAAGAGGTCCTCTCTGAAGTTCCCCTTTTTCACCTCTTCTTCGAGGTCCTTGTTCGTTGCCGCCACGACCCTGCACTTGGCCCGCAGTGTCTTGTTCGAGCCCACGCGCCTGAACTCTCCGTCCTGGAGCACCCGCAGAAGGTGTGCCTGGACGGAAAGCGGAAGCTCCCCTATCTCGTCGAGAAACAGCGTGCCCGTTCCCGCGGCCTCGAAGAGTCCCACCTTGTCCTCCACCGCACCGGTGAACGCCCCCTTCTTATGTCCGAAGAGCTCGCTCTCAACAAGGCTCTCCACCACGCCGCCGCAGTTAAAGGCCACAAAGGGGTCCTTGCCGACCGGGCTTATCTCGTGAAGCGCCTTGGCGATCACCTCCTTGCCGGTACCGGTCTCCCCTACTATGGTGACGGTCTTATAATAAGGGGCGATGCGTCTTATGAAGCTGAGGACCTCGAGCATCCGGGGATTCCTTCCCACGATCCCGTGGAATGTGTACTTGGAGGAAAGTATCCTCTCAAGCTCCCCGGTCTCGCGCCTGAGACGAATCAGCTCGAGTATATGGCTGATGATATTTCTGAGCGCCGCTATGTCAAAGGGCTTTTCAAAGAAGGCCGACGCCCCTTGTTTGACCGCCTCGACGGCCTTGGTGCTCTCATCCCCTATCAGTATGACCTCGAGCCTCGGATCGGCCCCTTTCAACGCCTTGAGCACATCAAGGTCGCTCTCAAGCAGGGCTATATCATAAGGGGACCTCTGGACCGCGTCCAGAGGGGATTCATCCCCGGCAAGGATATCCACGTTGCATCCCTCAAAGAGGTCGAGCAACGCAGAGTTCGGTGGATCTTTGAGACCTATCAAGATGTTCAGAGTTTTACTCACGACTCAACACTGTTACCCGTGACTCGTGCAAACTACCAGGTGATGGTCACGGTAAGGGACTCGCCGTAGAGCCCCTGCGACACATCCTGCCCGGCCGGTATCCTGCCGAATACGGTCCTTCTCCACGGCCGCCCTCGTCGAACCCTCCTCGAGACCGTATAGGTCCCGGAGGTGCCATCGCCCCAGATACGGTCCCTGCTGGCTCTCGTATACAGATTGTATTCCAGGAGGTCCGTTCCCGCCTGCTGCCTCATCTGACGCGGACTGAACCCCCCGGAATTTGGGCTCGGGCCTATTTCTATGGTGACCCTTATAGCAGAACGTTCGCTACATACCACGACGATGGTGCCGGTGGAATCCGTGGGGTTCGATGAATAGACATCGTAATCCCCGAAGTCCACGCCGGTTGCGCCCACGTCACAGACCGCATGAGCCCTCGAGACGATGAGCAAGAGTGATGCGGCCAGTATTGCGCCATAAAGCATCCTCATTTTGCCACCTCCTTCAAGCAGAGGCAAGAAATAAAATAGGTCGTAACAGAGATTTTCTCAAGCGCCGCATGGACCGTACATCATAATGTCACGCCCTTCACCGACTGCATGCAGAACACAAGACAACCAACCGTCATCGTGTGACCTCGAAGACGACCTCCCCCAGATCAACGAACATCTCGTCGGTCTCCGGTATTTCAAGTACCGCTGAAAACATCCTACCCATGTATTCGAATGAGGCCGTGTATGTCCCGGGCTCAAACACCCCCCTGTCGTCCCCGCGGTCAAAGCGACACACGGCCTCATCTTCGGCATCAAACAAAGGCCTGCCGGCGGTTCCGTAATTTTCGATAAAGAACTCGCCGTCTCTTCCGGTGTAAAAGGTTATCTGCCTGCCATCGTAATCCATGGCTACCTTGGAGTATTCGACAGGTTTGACCGTACCGTCGAGCCTTACCTTGAGCAGCCCCATGAAACCCTGTATCCTCTGTACGACGAAGTCCACGCACGAGCCGCTCCTGTACGGCGGCGAGACGTACCTTGCCGTGACAGGGGTGTAGTATTCCACCGGAATGTCCTTGTTCTCTATGCGTATCTCGTTGTTGTAGTAAGAGTTGAGCGCAGGGATGAATACGAGCCCCCTGGGGTTAGTCCTACCCACAAGCTGATTGTTGGCGTAGACCCGCACCCCCTCAAGATCACCTACATTCACGAGTCCGAAGCTGTCATATACGGGACGGGTAAGGCCCAGGGTATCTCCTGCGTATACTACCGCACCGAATGCGCTGAACCTGTAGGTGTCTTCAGTGAGCCTGTCCGTGCTCCGCCTTGTATGCTCGGCCCGCAGGATGCCGTATTTTGCGTTATATTGAACGTAAGGGTTGAAGGTATACGTGGTTTCAGTACGTGACTCATCCCGCTCCACGTAGACCCTGCCTCCATAGCCCTCCCCGAGCGGCGGGTTCTTCTGCGCCTGGAAGGTCTGTGAACTTTTATCCTTTGTGAGCTTGTGGCCCGCCGAGAAATAGGAGTCCCGGCCGGGATAATAGTTCAGCACAACAAGCAGTTCGTTGCTCCGCTTGTCTTCCTTGACCCGCTTCATCCTCGTGGTCAGCACCAAGTTCCTGCCAAGCGCAACGGTGTAGTTGAGGGACGTTTCTCTTCTGTCTTTTGCATTGTACTTGTTGGAGTAGCTCATGTTCAAGGCTATGTAGCCGGTATCCATGGAGCCGTAGTTAATCCCCGCACCGAGCTCATACCTCGTGCGCACGGTCGCCTCCCGTGCGGCGACCGTCGTGTAACCCTTTGAGTAGCGGTTAAGGAATACATGCGTGGCCATGGTTCTTCCGACGAAATCATGGGTCACCGAAAACCCCCTGCCGTACCTTCCTGTGTCACGGCTCGCGAGCACGGTAAGCGAAGCCACGCCGTAACGAGGCAGTATGTAGACCATTGCCGGGGAAAGATTCCAAAAGTTGCCGGTCACCTCCGCACCGGTCCCCACTGTAAGCGAATTTGTTACCCCGTAGTCATGGTAGCCGATGAATGTAAGATCACCGTACTCGTTACTCTCCGTACCAAAGCCTTCTCTTAAAAAGCCGATGGCATAGGCATACTCGTGGAGCCCCTTGCCCAGGGCCTTGTCCGTAAAATAGAAGGGATAGACGAGCCTTGTCTCCCTGCCGAAGGGATCCCGCAAGACGACGTCCACTACCCTTGAGCCCACGACCTGGTAGATATTGCCGAGCTCGAACTCTCCAGGTGAAAGGGTCCCTGTCCTTATCCGCGTTCCGTCTATGTAGACCTCATAGTCTGACGGGAGCGTTACAAACCCCTGGATGTCGAGTGTCGGCTGCTTTATGAAGTACGGGTTTATCCTGTAGAGCTTCGTGTAGCTCACCCCCCCGAGGTTAAGTCTGCTTCCGAGTTCGCCTGAGGTTGCCACAAGATCACCCGCCACAAGCCTTGTAAGATCCGCTCTGTTGTCGTAAGTTATATTGCTCATAAGACGGGCGAAGTTCCTCTCGGACCTCTCCTTCGTGTAGATGGTATCCGTAAACAGGAGCAGGTCGCGGTACCTCACCCCGAGCTGGTTGGTAAGGGTGAACCTTTTCAAGCTCAGCGAATCCCCTCCGGTATAGTTCAGTCCGTAATTAAAGAACATACTCGAATGGCGCGGCCGGAAGACCGTCATCTCCCTTATGGCCCTCAGGTCTATAGTCTGCTTCTTGAACAGCGCCGGATCCGCGGTGATCTCCAGTACGACATCCTTATCGTTGAAGTTAAACTCCACCCCCCTGATCGAACCGAGCGAGAGGTACCTTTCGCCCTGGAATTCGACTACCGTTCCCTCCGGGCTCAGGATTCCCATTGCTTTGAGGTCCTCCTCCTTTACGAGGAAGTCAAGCTCATCCGTGACCACGACAAAAAAGTCTCCCTTGTCCTCATGGTTGAGGACGACACCGGCTACTATGGTTTCATCGGCGTACGAGCAACGAGGAGAGAAGTACGGAAAAAAACAAAGGAGTCCACACAAGAGAAATGATGTGGCGGTTTTAAGGAAAAAGGATGTGTATCCAGCATTCTTACGGCGAACACATTGACTTATCGACATCTAATCTACCGTCTAGGCTGAACCTATCCGTACTTACACTTACCCTCATCACCTTCAACCTACGACAGATGTCCGCTGGTATGGATACCGAATACTGCCTTGATACACCGTTGAGGAGGTACCAACCACCCAGTTCCCTGTCAAAGACCCTCTCTCCCAGCATATCTTCCCCGTATATACCGACTGAGCGGATCACGAAGTGGACATTCCCTGAATTCCTTACGACCGCCTTAAACACACCACCCTGAACCTCGATATCCTCAAGTTCTCCCTTCACGACCTCCCTGACGGGCTTCACGAACACCGGAATACCGAAGCGTATGTTTAGCACTACGGTGGTGCCGGCTCTCTCCTTTTCCACAGGGACCTCTTCCACGAACAGCCTGTAGGTCCTTTCCCTTTCAGAAGACGGCCTTTTCACCCCGACCCTGATCACCCTGGTCTCTTTCTTACCAACGACCATGAACCTGGGGAAAAAGATCAGGTCACCGGTCTCCTCATACCTGTCCTTACCGCTCTCATCCTGCATCCATTCGGATGCGCTGATACGCACCCTTAGCTCCTCGTCACCGGTATTGATCACATTCACTATATCCGTCCTCGCCCCCCTGCTGAAGATTATCGCTATGGGCGTAACCCTGAATTCAGCAGCAGAGCAAATTGAAGGATACAGGGCGTAAATAGCGCCCAAGAGAGCCGAAGCGGCAAAACATTTACGTAGATACATATACATTGCATGCCCTTGGAGTATTTGAGGGTATTACGAGATGATCGAAGGAAAGACTACCTTGATGCGGACCTTTGTGGACAGCGCCTGTTAAAGACCTTTATCAACGAAAATGCTGCAACGAGGAGGCAATAAGCACCCAGCCGCAAGCGGCGCCGCGCGGGATAAAAAAACATCCACACAGCCATCACGAGCAGGCTCCTTAGCCTGTCATTTAAGCCCTGCTTTATCACATAGGCAACCTCGAAGCAAACTCCGCAGCTCACCTTAAACAAATCAATAAGCCCGAGGTTGTTGCGTCGTTTCCCGTCGCTTCTCTTGCGGCTTCGACTCTTCCTCGTTGTGAAGTCAAGAAACGATCCTTCAGTGCCCCTTTTTGAAGCTCCCCACGGCAGGTTGAGGGAGTGCGCCTGCTGCCAAGCCTCCTTCTCAGTCCAGCCACAGGCACGTTGCAAAGCGCACGCATTACAACCCCGTCTAAACAACAAAAAAGGGATGAACAGAGCTCCATGGTGCTCCACATCCCTTGGCTGTGTTTCTATGTACTTGCCTTCAGCCGATGTTACGGGTTGATGGTCAGCGTTATAGTATCCGAGTATGAACCAGCCGGAACCGCGGTATAGTCACTCTCAAGGACAGTACCGGACAGATCAAGGGTTATCGGACTTCCTACTCCGTTACCCGTCCCGGTAGAGGTATACGAGATACTGTAGTTGATATAGTTTCCAGAACCGTCGGAAAGCCTCGGTGTACCTGCTACCACCTCGTTCAACCCATCATCATCGGTGATAGTGTAAGTGGTGTTCTTCGTGCACCAGAACTCGGGCTGAGGACTCGCGTTAACCGTAACGTCACCGCTCGTCAGTGAACCGAAGTCAAGGGTACCTCCGCTGTTGAATTTGCATGTACCAACCACCGTAGCCGAGACAGATACTGTGGCTGTATCGGATGCATGAGCGATACCACTTACCCCTGCAACCAGCAACATCGCTGAAAGCGCCCAGCACAGCATCCTTTTCATGTTGCTCACCCCCTATAACGAACTCTTCACATTCCCCTGTTTATATTATGGTGCACCGCCCGCCTTCTGTCAAGCTTAGGTGTAACACCTGCAACCCTTGGACACACCGATCACAGGAAGTTTACCCGTGCTTCATGAAAAACGGCACGCTCAACAAGACGCTTAGACCGCAACGAGGCGTGAACTGACAGGTGCGCTCCTATTACCTTTTAACCTTTACCTTTAACCTTGACGGGATGACGACAAAACAGCCTCTCATTTATACGGGATCATCGGGGCCAACCGAACATTCGGGTGAATTGACAGAAAGGGCCGTTTTCTGGTAATCTTTTACTATAAGGCCTGACCACGGGCATGTCGGACGGAGGTTGTGCACGGCAGGCGTTTGGAGACGAATCACTCTGTCCAGGCAGTCGGGGCATACCGATCAACCCGGAAAGCCGCAGGGATCAAAAACAGCCTTGCTGGCTTAAAGATGATCTTGACACATGCGGCCATTCTATATTTTTGACATAGCTGTAAAGATAAGGTTTGGGTAGCCTCGTGCCATGGAAAAAGGCAGACTAAAACACGCCCAAAGGTCGCTGGACGCGGTCACTGGCACCGGCGCTCTGACTGACCGCTTCGGCCGCACAATGACCTACCTCAGGGTCTCGGTCACGGACCGCTGTAACCACCGCTGCACGTACTGCGCCCCTTCCGAGGACAAGTTCACTCTGAAGAAAAGGGAAGAGATACTCGACTTCAAGGAGATCGTCAGAGTGGTGCGCCTCATGGTCGGCATGGGCGTCAAAAAGGTACGACTCACCGGCGGAGAACCGCTTGTACGTAAGGACGTCGACAGACTCGTGGGAATGCTGTCGGAGCTCGGGGGCATAGAGGACCTTTCCATGACTACGAACGCCACCCTTCTCAAACGATACGCGCGCTCCTTGTCGCAAAACGGCCTCAACCGCATAAATATAAGCCTCGACACACTCGACCCGGACCGTTTCCGCATGGTATCCGGCGGGGGGGAACTCGAGCCTGTGCTGGACGGCATAGACGAGGCCCTAAAGGAAGGCCTTACCCCGATCAAAATCAACACCGTGGTCATGCGTGGGTTAAACGAGGATGAGCTGGCCGCGATACTGGACTTCGCGGCCGCAAAGGATCTCACCGTGCGCTTCATAGAGTTCATGCCAATGCGTGACGGTGTCGACTGGGAGGCACTCTATATCCCCATCGAAGAAATCCTAAAGAGGGAGGAGATCAAGGACAGGGTCGATACAGGTGCTGTTCCGGACAAGGACAGCACGGCCGCATACTCCCTGCCCTTGAAATCGGGCAGGGGCAAGGTGGGGTTCATCTCCCCCATGTCGAACCGTTTCTGCGACGGTTGCAACAGGCTCCGCCTTACATCGGACGGCAAGCTCCGTTCCTGCCTGCCCGCGGATATGGATGTGGACTTGAGGTCGGCGCTCAGGTCCGGCGGCACTGATGAAGAGCTTGCAGCACTCATCCGGAGGGCCGTACTACTCAAACCCGAATCAGGCGAGTACAACTTTGACAAAGATGGTCGCAACAGATCCATGATACACATAGGAGGATAGGTGAAGCTGTCGGGCCGCAACCAGCTCCCGGGGGAGATAGTGGAGATCAAGAAGGGGGACGTGGTATCAGAGGTTGTGATACAGGTGGGTGAATACCAGATCGCCGGTGTCATTACTACAACAAGCGTCGAGAACATGGACCTTTCTGTGGGGGACCGGGTCACCGCGCTGATAAAGGCGACGGAGGTGTCATTCATAAAGTGACGCGTCTTGTCCGCACGATCCTCTTACTGCTTTTCGTAGCGGTGTCTTCGATCACTCCCGTAAAGGCTGAGGCCGCAGGCAGGGTCCTGACGGTTGCCGTTGCAAGCAATGCGTTACGACCCGTGCAGGAATTAGCGGGCCTTTTCGAGGAACGGTACGGGGTCAAGGTCCGCATTTCAAGCGGCTCTACCGGAAAGCTCTACACGCAGATCACCCAAGGTGCTCCGTTTCACGTATTCTTTGCAGCAGACAAAAGGCGGCCCGAACTCCTGGAAGAAAAAGGGCTCATAGAGCGAGGCAGCAGGTTCACCTATGCGGTCGGTGCACTCATTGTGTGGACCAAAAGACCGGGGCTTGATCTCGGCTCAAGGGGACTTACTTTTCTCAAGGATGCTCGCATAAGGCGGATAGCCGTTGCGAACCCGTCCACAGCGCCGTATGGACGGGCCGCCGTGGAGGCGCTAGAACGAAAGGGCATACTGAAGGATGTCCAAAATAAGTTCGTCTACGGTGAGAACGTCTCACAGGCGTTCAACTTCGCGCGTACAGGGAACGCGGACGTATGCATAGTGGCCCTGTCGACCATATACGGACAGGACGGCAGCTACTTCCCTGTGGATGGGGCCATCCACTCCCCAATAGTCCAGCAGGCCGTGATACTGCGCGGCGCACCACCGGAGGCAAGGGAGTTTACAAGGTTCCTGAGTTCGCCGGACGCCGTAACCGTATTTTCGAAGTACGGCTACAGTGTTGCACGGTAAGAATGTATCGAGTCCTCACGGCTGTCGGCAGTTAGGGGAAAGCCTCGCTGTGCTGTGCATCTTCCTCCGTAACGATTAAAAACAGTGGTCATTCGACGCCCCACCTGATATAATTGTACGCGGTGGCACACCCGTCGACAACCGCGGCCTTGTGCATTGAAGCTAACCGCAGCAGACTGCGGTAACCCGTAGGGTAGAGAGGTTTCGATTGTAATTGTATACGCCCGCATTCCCCGCAGCAAGCCACGCGGGATGCGCTCACGATGCAGCTTCATATGGACTGGCTTCCTTTCATAATATCGTTCAAGCTTGCATTCGCAACCACAGTGTGCCTGCTCTTTCTGGCCACACCGGTTGCATACATACTCGCATACAAGGGGTTCAGGGGCAAACCCCTCGTGGAGGCAGTCTTTGCCCTGCCGATAGTGCTGCCGCCAACGGTACTGGGGTTCTTCGTCCTCATTGCCGTAGGGAACATGTCCCCCGTGGGACGGTGGTACCAGAACATATTCGGCCACACGCTCGCCTTCACCTTCGAGGGGCTTATAGTAGCCTCGATCCTGTACAGCTTCCCCTTCGCCGTGCAGCCCATACAGAACGCATTCGAGGGTGTTAACCCCCGGCTCGTGGACACGGCGCGTACCCTGGGCTGTAACAGATGGCAGACCTTCTGGAGGGTGATACTGCCGGCATCGAGGCGTGGGATAGTCATGGGCATTATGCTCTCTTTCGCACATACGGTCGGAGAGTTCGGTGTGGTCCTGATGGTGGGCGGGAGCATCCCGGGTGAGACAAAGGTCGCAAGCATCGCTCTCTACGAGAACGTCGAGATGCTGGAATACTCGCAGGCGGCCCTCATGGCGCTCGCACTCCTTGTATTCTCGTATGCGGTGCTTTCGGTGGTATACTACTTCAACCGCAGGACGAGCACGCTTGTGCCGGGCTGACTACACGATGATAGAGATAAAGGTAAAAAAGCAGCTCAAGGCATTCACAATGGACGTGAACATAGAGTTCGGCCGCGAGATAGCGATCCTTACCGGGCCGAACGGTTCGGGCAAGTCCACGTTGTTGAGGACGGTGGCAGGACTTGAAAGGCCCGATGCAGGATGCATAAACGTCATGGGCGAGGTCTTCTTTGATGCCTCCACTGACCTGAGCCCCGACCAGAGACGCGTGGGGTATGTCTGTCAGGAAGGGGCGCTGTTTCCATGGCTTACCGTTGAGAAGAACGTCCTCTTCGGCCTTGACAGAAATGCCCGCAAGGACAGGTCGGAATGGCTTGACAGGCTCTTCGAAGAGCTTGAGATAAAGGACCTCAAGAGGCGTTATCCGGGCAGCCTCTCGGGAGGGGAGGCCCAACGGGTGGCCCTTGCAAGGGCCCTGGCCCCCAGGCCGAGGCTCCTCCTCCTCGATGAACCGTTCTCGGCAATGGATACCGCGGTCAGGCCGAGGCTCCGGGCACTGCTGAAAGAGATGCAGCAGGAATGGGAGATACCGGTGCTCATGGTGACACACGACCACGCCGAGGCCTATATCCTCGGAGACAGGATATTCGAGCTCAAGGAAGGAAAGGTTGCGCTGTGCAACGAAAGGGGCAAGGTCATAAGGATGCCCCTTGTTTCCTATTGAACATGCACCGTCTTGGAGGAATGCCTGATATGGGAGAGCTGACGCACTTCGATGAACAAGGACGCGCGAGGATGGTCGACGTGTCGGAGAAGTCCGCAACAGCAAGGGTTGCGGTCGCGCGCGGTTCCATCCTCATGGAGCCTGAAACGCTCAGGCGTATAAAAGAAGGTCGGATAAAGAAAGGTGACGTGCTTGCGGTGGCCGACGTTGCAGCGGTGATGGCGGCAAAACGCACCCCTGATATAATACCCATGTGCCACCCGATCCAGCTCACCGGTGTTGAGGTGGGCTTTGAAGACGGCCATGAGCCGGACGGAAGGGCCTATCTCAACGTAAGCGTCACGGTACGGTGCGTCGGACAGACCGGGGTGGAGATGGAGGCCCTTACCGCCGTAAGCGCGGCCCTTCTTACGGTCTATGACATGTGCAAGGCCATTGACAAGGGTATGACCATAAGCGGGGTGGAGCTCATCGAGAAAAAGGGCGGCAGGAGCGGCCACTGGAAGAGGAAAAGAGGATAAGGGAACGGGTGTCATGATACGGGTTCTTTTCTTTGGAATGCTTGCCACAAAGACCGGCACGAGAGAGGCGGAGCTGGAACTGAAAAAGCAGGGGGCAACGGTTTCGGATGTGCTCGATGAGGTACGTAGACGGTTCGACGGATTTCCGGATGGCCCGCTCCTCTTTGCCGTGAACGAGGAGCAGGCTGATCTCTCGTCGCCTGTGAAGGACGGCGATGAAGTGGCGATAATGCCGCCTTTTTCAGGAGGTTAGTGCATAAGATGTCAGATGAAGTGCGCATACAGGAAGAAGATTTTTCCATCGAGGAGGAGGTGCGCAGACTCAGGGCCTCATCAAAGAAGATCGGGGCTGTTGTAACCTTTCTGGGTACGGCACGCGACTTCTCCGAAGGAAAGACCGTCGAGGCCATCGAGTTCGAACAGTACGCAGGCATGGCGCTGAAGGCCATGAAACAATTGAGACAGGCTACACTCGAGCGCTTCGATGTCGTGGACGTAAGGATCGTGCACCGCGTAAGCACCATGAAGCCTGGAGAACAGATCGTTCTCATAGCCGTTGCGTCCGAGCATCGAAAGGAGGCGTTCGAGGCGTGCAGCTGGTGCATCGACACGCTCAAGGAGACCGTGCCGCTCTGGAAAAAGGAGATCACGCCGGAAGGAGAATCATGGGTGGTTCCTCATCCGTAGACACGCCGCTCATCTCGATCGTGGGGCTTTCGGGCTCGGGCAAGACCACCCTCATGGTAAGGCTGATCTCCACCTTTGCCAAAGAGGGGTTGCGTGTGGGTACGATAAAGCACAGCTGCCACCCTCACCCGCTCGATGCCAAAGGTAAGGACAGCTGGCGCCACAAGGAGGCAGGCGCTGAACGTACCGTGTTCGTAGGGCCGAAGTCACTCCAGCTCGTGGCGGATGTAAAGGACGATCCATCACCAGATGCCCTGGCCTCGGAGTATCTCGGCGACATGGACCTCGTACTGGTGGAGGGTTTCCTGCATTCCGGGACCGAAAAGATAGAGGTGGTGCGCGGCGAACGATCAAAGGCTCCGGTCTCGACCGTAGAAGACGGTCTCGTAGCCATAGCCACGGACCTTCCGGCCGACGACTTCGTCGACTACCGTGTGCCATGCTTTGACCTGAACGACATCGAGTCAATAGCGCGGTTTATCACAAAGCACCTCTCCCTCGCCCCGCGAAAGAGGGTATGAAGGGAGGTCTGATCTTGTACCTGCCGGCCGGCAAAGATCGATCCCTCCTCAGCGAAGCGGAAAGCATCGACAAGGCATGCACGGAGCAGGCTGTGAGGGGCGAACCATGCCAGCGGAGTTGAAAGAAGTATCATGTGTCATCCTTGTGGGCGGGGAGTCCAGACGCATGGGCTCTGACAAGTCGAAGATCCGGCTCAATGGGAGAAGCCTTCTGGCCCATGTGCTTGATGCGGTAAAGGATATCTTCCGGGATATCATGGTAAGTGCCCACACGCCGGACTACTCGCACGATGACATCAAGGGGCTGTGTGGGATCAGGCTTGTTACGGACAGGGTTCGAGGCAGGGGGCCTTCTCTGGGCGTGTGCGCGGCGCTTGAGAGCGCTGAGAACCCCTGGATCTTCGTGCTGCCATGCGACCTGCCGATGGTGAATGTATCTCTCATCCGTTATCTGGCACAATTACGCAACGGCTACGACTGCGTTGTGCCGGTTGTAGGCGGCAGGATCCAGCCTCTCTTCGCACTGTACAGGAAGACATGCCTCGAACCCCTTGTAGCGCGGATCGGACGGGGCGGCGGATCGAAGAGAGAGAGAGGCCTTGCCGGATTCATAGAAGAGACTGAGCAGATTAAAGTAAGGTACGTCGATGAGAGTGAATTGAAGGAGGCGGACCCTGAACTCAGGAGCTTCATGGATGTGGATACCGTCGAGGAGCTCAAAAAGGTGGAATCAATTCTGAAAAAAGAGGAGACAGCCGGTAATGAAGACAATTAGAGAGGCCCAGGAGATAATACTCGGGCATACAAGACGCCTTGAGGCCGAAACGGTCCCGCTTGAGGAGGCACTCGGCCGTGTGCTGGCCGAGGATGTGGCATCCAACCGGAACCATCCGCCCTACGACATATCGGCCATGGACGGATATGCCGTAAGGTCAGAGGATATCGAAAGCGCCTCGCGCAAGGAACCGGTGCTGCTCGAAGTCGTGGACGACATCAGGGCCGGTGCCGAGCCGGCATGCGATGTCAAAAGCGGCCAGGCATCGCGCATCATGACAGGCGCCCCGGTGCCCGCCGGTGCGGACACCGTCATCAGGGTGGAAGACACCGACTGCGATGAAAAAAGGGTCAAGATATTCGTACCGGCTCGGGAAGGAGCAAACATACGGCGTCTTGGAGAAAACCTACGTAAAGGAGAGCGGGTGCTGAAAAGCGGTACCGAGATCGGGCCCGCCGAGGTCGGCATACTCGCCATGGTAAAGAAGGCCAAGGTGAATGTTTACAGAAGGCCGAGGGTTGCGATCCTCTCCACCGGGGATGAACTCGAAGGGCTTGATGAGCCGCTTAATGAAAGAAAGATACCCGATGCCAACAGCTATACCGTAATGGCGGAGTTGCAGGCAATAGGGGTGGAACCGGTTCTCCTGGGAATCGCAAGGGATACGCGGGAGTCGCTCGAAAAAAAGCTCCGCCAAGGGCTTGATTATGACGCACTGATAGTATCCGGGGGGGTGTCTGTCGGACACCACGACTTCGTCCGACCGACACTTGCAGCCCTCGGCATTCAGATGCACTTCTGGCGCGTGGCCATACGTCCCGGACATCCGTTTGCCTTTGGTACAGGCAAAGACATACTCGTCTTCGCCCTGCCGGGCAACCCGGTCTCCAGCATGGTCTGCTGCGAACAGTTCGTCATACCGGCCATGAGAAGGATGCTCGGGGCTAAAAAGCTCTTCCGCCGTACTGTCTCAGCCACGCTTGCAGAGGACGTAAAGGACAAGAAGGGAAGGATACACTTCATGCGGGTCGTTCTTGAACAAAGCGACGGCGGGCTCGTCGCACGCCTTGCCGGCTCACAGGGCAGCGGCATTCTCATGAGCATGGTCAATGCCGACGGGCTTCTGATAATGCCGGCTGAGTGCGAGCTCCTCCGCAAGGGAACACCGGTGGTCGTACAATTGCTGCACCACACCCCGTTCCAGGAAGAGCCTGGTATTACGACGGAGGGAAAGACCGGTCATGAATGAGGAAAAGGACACCATAAAGATAGGGGTGTTGACGGTCTCAGACCGTGCAAGCAGGGGTGAATACGAGGACAAGGGCGGCCCTGCGGTAATAGAAAAACTCAAGTCCATGCTCACAAGCCCCTGGAAGGCCGTCTACAGGATCGTCCCCGACGATGTGGCACGCGTTGAAGAGGCGCTCAAGGAGCTCTGCGATGTAGAGGGCTGCGCGCTCGTCATCACCACCGGCGGCACCGGGCCTTCGCCGAGAGACATCACCCCTGATGCAACGGAGGCGGTGTGCTGTAAAATGCTTCCCGGCTTCGGCGAGCTCATGCGTTCGGTGTCGCTTGAAAAGGTGCCCACGGCCATACTGTCGCGTCAGACCGCAGGTATACGTGGGACGACACTCATCATCAACCTTCCGGGAAAGCCTTCGGCCATAGCCGAATGCCTTGATGCAGTATTTCCGGCTGTGCCCGACTGCGTGGATCTTATCGGAGGGCCTTATCTGGAGACCGACCCGTCGGTTGTGAAGGCGCACAGGCCGCACGGAAAACACTGAGCCAAAAGGGGTCGCGTCGTCGACGGTACCGGATGCTTTGGGGTTACATACAACCCCGGTAGCGGATCCGTAATAGCGAAGATTCGCCGTGCGCAGGAATCACCTGATCCCTTGTCCGTTGATCCACAGGCTTTCAGCAGAAGACCTCCTTTCGTCCGCGTACAATCGGCCGAAGCTAACTCGCAACTAACTTCTTTCGTTCGTTGTATTACACCACGACCAAAACCCCACCAGGGCCGCGCAAGAAACCATTGTCTTTCGCCCCTACTCTCCCGGTAATTTCTATTGACATCCACATACTATCATTATAGAATACTTTCTTTACAAACCGAGATGTGAAGCATATAGATGGAATACGCCGTTATATCGGCTTCACTAGGTTAAACACAAAAGGAGGTCTTCAAGATGTCGGTAGAAACGGTAGAAGAGGCAAAGGACAGGATAAACAAGTGGCTGAACGAGAACGGCCACCAGGTACGCCTCGTAGAGGACAAGAACGCGACTTTTCACTTCGAGATAGACTATCCTCTCGGCACTATGAAAAGACAGAGGATCATCCAGCCGAAGGAGTACCCAGGGCTTATAGTCCTGCTTAACGGGGTGGCCATTGCCGACGAGCACAAGGAAAAGCTCAAGAACATGACCATGGCCGAAAGGGACCGCTTCTACGGAAAGATCAAGAGGGACCTCATGTTCGTGGAGAACAGCTACGACATGAGCACCGACGAGCACGAGGTGGCGCACCAGGTACAGTTTTCATATGAGTTTTATATCGACACGCTCACAAAGACCCATCTGTTCAAGGGGCTCCTTATGAACCACCGTGCTCTTCTTTATATCGTTACGGTGTTCAATGACGAGTTCGGTTTGCCGGAGATGCCTGAGCGTACGGCATCGACCTGCGGGCAGCAGTAGTACCGCTTCGATACACCTCTTCGGATACAAAAAGGCCGCATGCTGTAGCACAAGCATGCGGCCTTTCTAATTTCTCACAGTCTGCGGTGCGGCAGAGCTGATCTGCTGCATCTATATCCTCAGTGTCCCCCGCAGCACATCTCCTCTCCGCCTACAGAGCTTATGGACTTCAAAGCGGCTATCTCGGCATCGAGCTTTTTCCGGTCCTCGGAGTATGGGGAGAGGCCCTTGTCCTTCCTGTCCCCCGGCTCCAGAGGGACGTGCTCTTCCTCCATCTTGCGCATTCCTTCTGCGATGCGCTTTCTGTCTTCGTTATCGAGGTGTTCGTCAACTATATGGAAAAACTCCTCATCTTCCTTCTTGATATGGTTCCTGAGGTTCACTATCAGGGTGTTGAGGATCCCGTCCAGTATCTCCCCGTCCTGCAAGGCGTATCTAAAACCATGCAGAATGGATATGAACTCCACATGGTCCTCCTTCATGATCGGCATGAGGTTGGCACCGGCCGGGATCTTTTTCTCGACCACGGGAAAGAGCACATCCTCTTCCTTCTTGATGGAATGCAGCAGGATGTCATTCTCTATCATGGACGTTGTAACCCAGAGACCTTCAAGGTCGCGCTTTCTGACCTGATACTCCAATGTGTCCAGTTTCTTGAGGACCTCCTGATGCTCGGCCTTCAGTATGGTTAACGGATCATCCGCGCCGAGGGATTCCCTGGCGGCTTCACCCTCTGCCTCTGTCTCAGTCCCTTCTTCCTGCACGGCAATCAGTCTGTACTGCTGGGAAAACCCCATCCTGCAGGCACCGGGAGGGCTTTTAAAGGTATCCTCATCGTCAGTTGCCGTGGAAAGTTCGTTGAAAAAGGACTCCGAAATAACAAACTCGCCTTTTTTGCAGAACACCTGGCAGGAAGGATGCAGGCACTGGTATTTTATGTTCAACACCCTTTCAGTCATCTCAGTCTACCTCTCTTTCCTCTATGGTATTTGGTAAAAGGTAATCATATTTGATGTGAAGCGCACCCTCGAAACCACCGGCAGGGTATTGTACCGGCAAAACAGCTAAGGAAAAGTGGGCCTTGCACGGCACAAGTGTTCCTCCATATAACTTAAATTCTATCAAATACCTCCCTAAAGTTCAATCCATTTCTCCTACCGGTCGCAGTTAGACAGCGCGGCTCCACAAAGGCTGGCCGCACATACTTACCGCTGACAGCCTGATGCGGAGGTGCCCCTGGTATTGAAGACTCCTTGCGGCAAGCTGCGTGGAATGCGCTTGGCGATGCATGCTCAAACCTATCTCCATGGGGACTCTCATGAAGGCAGGTGGGTAAAGATCAATGCAAGCCAGGTAAGAAGCAGTATCCCTCCCATGTAGCCGCCGTATTTGACGGCAAGCCTCTTCTTTACCAGAACAAGCTTTAGGTAGTGAAGGAGGAAGCCGAAGACCCAAAGCGGGAGATAGAGCGGCTTAAAGTTGGTGATTATGCAGGCCAGGGCGAGTATGACGTATATGCCGATAGTGACATAACCGTTGACCCTGTGCATGATAGACTCTTCAATGTGGTCGGCTCTCCTGACCATCCTGAAGCCGCCTATGAAGGTCATTATTGCCAGTATGAAACCTATGGAAGCTATGAGTGGAATCATTTTGCCAAGTTAAACAAAGAATTGGACGAAGCAACCCCTCGGCATGCTCATCACGGTCGCGTTCTCCGTCCCTTTGGTCCGACACGTTTCGAGCTTGCTCTGGGATAGAGCATCATGAATATCTTTTTCTCTACCAGGTATAGTACCAGGGCTATATAAACAAGGACAACCGGGAGGATGAAGTAAAGACGCCGCATGGTGACGTTGCCCACGAACTCATTGTCATCGGTGTTGGTCACAATGGCGTAGGTGTTCTTTACCGATCTGTTATCCTTGACGAGGTTCCTGTGTGAATTCCAGACCGTAATGCCGTCCCACACGTTTGAAGAGGCCTCATTCTCTATCAGCTCATTTTCATTGGAGGAATAGAGTACGATGCCCTTCTCCGTATTCGAGTAGGCTTTGTTGTTGACGATCTTATTAGCGTCCGAGAAGTAGAGATCTATCCCCTCGGCATTGCGAGCGGCTGTGTTAGAGGAGACAAGGTTATCCGAGGCATGATCGAGGTATATGCCCATATAGTTGTCGGTTGCAAAGTTGCCATATACCTTACAGCCGGACGATCTGTAGATGTGGATACCGGCTACAGTGGAGCCTTTTACCGTAAAGCCGGATATTACAACATCTGTCGTTGAGTCAACCTTGATAGCAGGCTTGGACGGCTCACGGGCCTTTATGACGGTACCTTGATACCCCTTCCTGGATCTGAGGATCAAAGGCTTTCTAATAACGATGTTTTCACTGTACTCTCCCTCCTCCACGATAATAGTATCGCCCGGGCCTGCCGCGTCAACGGCCCGCTGGATAGCGCCAGCACCCTGTGTTACCAACAGCTCCCTGGCAGCCGACGTCGAGGAGGCGATGATGGCAAGAAGAAGTGTGAACAAAGTTACCCGGATGATCCTTTCAGCACGCACAATCATAGTCTGCAGACACATCAAACCGGGAATGCAGTAAAAACCATCATCCGGCTGAACAGCCCCTTGAACCTTTCTCTAAATTGTATCGCCATGCGCGTGAGCACCACAGTGGATATGCGTATCAGCTATATTACTCATGTCCGCCGCCGAGCTCTGACTTGTAGGACTGGCAAACCTGTGAGCAACGCGTGCAATAAAAGGTATGGGTCAGCTCGTACTCCTTGTAAACCGGGCAGGTCTCACAGATGCAGTCCTTTTCGTGCTTGATCACGTTGCTGGTCCCCACCAGCGGAAAACAGTAGGCCGTCTGTTCATCACCAGGTACATAGGTAGGGCACTTCGTGCACTGACAGAGCTTGAGGATTTCCGCCTGTTTCTGACGGTACTCCTCCTGAGACATGTCCTCGACGCCGAAGTTGTCAAAATCGCTTACCTTTACCATGGCTACCTCCTTCTCTTCATTGATATGAAGCACCTTAACAATAAGTTGTTTATGCAAAGTGTAGCCGCAAAATCCAACTTGTCAAGGCCGTGAGGTTAATCGGCAGCCAGGAACACCAGGCACAAAAGCTACGCGGGGGGATAGAGTTTAATCCGTCCCCCCGCGGTGTGCTCGCTCAAAGCTGTAGCTCAGTCCATTCGACGCCCTATGAAGCCTTCTGCAGTGCTATATAGCCCACTCCGTCACTGCTGTGCAGACAACAGGCACCGAAGCCCTTCATCTGCATGCAAGCCAGGCCGACTCGGGTTGGTCGGCCTGGCTTTATGATCTTACCTACACACTGATCTGGAACTTATCCGGATCAGTGAAGGCTCCGATACTTACGGGTTCTTGTACTTTGCACCCGGACGCAGGTAGGCGAAGTAATTCAGTACGGCGCACAGCAGATAGAACGCTGCAAAACCGTAAAGCGCGATCTCTGGTGTACCAGCCTTGATCTGCTCACCAAAAATCTTGGGCATCATGAAGGCACCGTAGGCAGCAACAGCCGATGTCCAGCCCAGGACTGGACCTGCCTGCTCCTCGTTGAAGACGAGGGCTATGGTCCTGAATGTAGAACCGTTCCCTATACCAGTGGCGCAGAAGAGTATCAGAAAGAGTATGAGGAACGGGAAGAAGTAATCCTGGGGTGTGGCGGACTGGTATGCCTTCTGCATGTAGACCGAAACACCGAGCGCAGACAGTATCATGATGATAGAGACAACCTGTGTCACAAGCGCACCGCCCAGCCTGTCGGATACCCAGCCACCCACCGGTCGTATAAGTGCACCTATGAACGGACCGGTCCACGCATAGGTAAGCGCGCTCGGTCCGTCCGGGTTCGGGGTGTTGTGGGTCATAACACCGTCAGGGCCGGGTATGTGCTGGAAGCCGAAGACCACCTTGATGGCGAGACCAATAGCAGCCGCATACCCGATGAAGGATCCGAATGTCATACAGTAGATAACCGTCATGATCCAGGTATGCGGGTGGTTGAATATCTTGAACTGCCTCTTGAGGCTCTCCCTTATGGGTGCCGGTGTGGCGTACCTCATGAGGACCAAGGTAAGGATTATGACCAACGGAAGAGCGAACCACTTACTCAGCAGCCCCAGGCCGGTTGGCGGAGGCAGCATGAGGTAGAGGCCTATCCCTGCGGCTATGAAGCCGCAGACCAAGAGGTACACTATCTTGAGCATCGAGCTGATGGGTCCGCTGATGTCAGGCGATACGGCGGGTGTCCTGATGTTGTTCATGCCGAACCAGCCGGCGAAGGCGAGCGGTATGAGCCAGAGGAGCCACACCAGGCCGGCGTTCTGGATCCATGTCTCGGAGCCCGCGGGTATCTTTCCTATGAGAGTGCCGCTTGTGTTGATAAGTATCATCGGCTCGCCGCTTAGCGGACCAAGCAGTGCGAAGGTCATCACCAGGGGCACGAGTATCTGCATCGTGGTGACACCGAAGTTACCGAGCCCCGCGTTCATGCCGAGCGAGTAGCCCTGCATTCTCTTGGGAAAGAAGAAGCTTATGTTGCTCATTGACGAGGCGAAGTTTCCGCCCCCGAAGCCCGAAAGGAAGGCCAAAGCCTGGAAGACTATAAGGGGCGTTTCCTTGCTCCTCAGGAATATCCCTGCCCCCAACGCAGGAAGCATCAGGAGCGCTGTGGTAAAGAAGATGGTGTTCCTTCCGCCGCACAGCCTGATGAAGAAGGAGCTGGGTATCCTCAGCGTTGCGCCAGTAAGCCCGGCGATAGCCGTCATGGTGAAGAGTTCTGCCCTTGTGAACGGGAACCCGAGGTTCAGCATCTGGACGGTGATGATGCCCCACATCAGCCATACTGCGAATCCTACCAGCAGGCTTGGAATGGAAATCCAGAGATTCCTGTTCGCGATCCTTTTCCCGGTCGATTCCCAGAACGCCGGGTCTTCAACTCGCCATTCGTAAATGTCCGCCATTATTCTCCTCTCCTTTTGCTGTTTTTACGTATCTATAGGAAGTATTTAATTGTAGTATTCCAAGATGCTTCGACTTTCATCACTATCGGATTCGAGCAAAAAGCGGCCACTATCGCTAACGCGGAGTCAGTGTGATTCACAGATGGTGCGGCCGCATCTATCCCTCTTATGCGTGCTGCGCTGGAAGAAACGGGGCGGGTTTTGACCCGCCCCCTCGTATCCTACAGTTATTTGTACTGCCGTATCGCCTCTGTGCGCGGCCTCCTGTCATACCATCTTACCAGCTGATACGACCTTGTCATGTACTTCAGCGGATTGATGAAGGCAAGGAAGTGTACAAAGCGGGTAAACGGTATAAGCAGGATGAATATCAAGGCGTTGAAGATATGGATCTTCGTGACAAGCGGGAGGTTGGCTATGTAGTCAACCTTTGGGTTGAAGCTCAGGAGCGAATAGAACCACGGTGAGGCGGTTGCGGCCATCCAGTTCGACCCCCACTTGTAGAGGACGGCGTTGCCTATCCCGGTGACGACCTGGATGATCAAGACGATCAGCACGAGCACGTCCCAGGAGGAGGTGACCGCCCTTACCCTGCTGTCGGTGAGCCTCCTGTATATGAAGAGCACAAGACCGACCAGGGCGAGAAGGCCAAGAGCCAGACCCGAGATCTCAAGCGCATAGAGCCTTGCCGGCGAGCTGTTCCAGGCAAAAAGCCCCTGCGGTATGAACAGTATGAAGATATGGGCCAGAAGTATCAGGATTATCCCGAAGTGCCACGGAAAGGATCCGAAAAACAGTACCTTGTTCTCGAGAAACTCAGACGACAGGCTTGACCAGGTGTACCTGTTGGTCACGTACCTGTAGATCGTGCCGACTATGGCAATGGTACAGAACACATACGGCAATATGCCGTACAGGAAGTAATTCCAACCCATTTTATCTAACCTCCTTCATAAGAAAGTTTACAGCCTCTTGGGCCCTTTTGATAGTTTGTACGTTGAACCTTCACGTGTTGTAGCTATCCTTCTCAAGCATCAGCTCGGTCTTTATGTCGGCTTCAATCACCAGGTTCAGCGCCTTGATCAGATGCCTGTAGGGAGACTCCTTGTTCTTGAGCTCAAAGTTCTTGTTTACCTTCTCGATCCCCTTTATGAGAACGCTCTCGAGAAGCTCCTTCTTCAAGCTCTCGTCCTTCAGAAAATCAAGGAATCTGAGCAGCACCGTAAGGTGATCCGGGAGTTCACCTTTGGCGATTGAATCGTACGGGAAGCCGTGCGCCTTGTACATCTCCTTCAGGCTCACAAGAAAGTTAGCCCTCTTGAAGCCGTCGTACAGATGGTACCCGAGATCTATTGCAAACTCCCCGCTGGCGATCTCGAAGGTGTAGGAGTAGATGCCCTGCAGGTCGTCGAGCGGCATCTCAGATATTTCATTGAGAAAGCTCTCCACCTCCTCCACCGCCTCCCTGGGGTAGTGGGGGTGACTCTGAAGCAACCCTATGCAGTGCTGAGTCACCCCCTTCAGATCCTCCCAGGGATAGTCAAGCAGGGTGGCAAAGGTGGAGTACAGCTCGTTTTTGGGCTTTCCACTCACGACCCTTACCAAGATCTCCCGATGAACTCTTTCTTCTTGGTACCGAAGCCGATGGTACCCCTCTTCTCGTACATCTTCCTCGGATCAACCGTGGTCTTGATCTCGCGGTGGGTCTCAGGTATGGCGAAGCGCTCCTTGAAGGTTCCAAGGGCGACCAGCCTGTAGATGTCGGCCGCATCCTGCTCGGTCAGGCCCACTTCCCTGAGTGCGCTCTTGACCTTAGCATCACCCACATCCCCGATGCGGTTCTGCCGGACGTACATCCTAACGGCCATCTGCTTCTTGAGCGCCTCGAGCACAAGGCTCTCGTTTCCGGCGCTGAGCAGGTTCGCGAGGTACTTGACCGGGATACGCATCATCTCGACGTCGTTGAAGAACTCCATGGACTCAGGATCGTAGGTCCCGCCCTGATCACCCTTCGCCTGGTGGAGTATGGGCGAGAGCGGCGGGATGTAGTAGTTCATCGGCACGGTCCTGAACTCCGGATGGTGCGGCAACGCGATCCTCCACTTCTTGAAGAGGTTGTACGCAGGAGAATCCTGTGCCGCCTTTATCCAGTTCTCCTCGACACCGTTCTTTATCGCACCTTCTATGACCTGGGGATCATTGGGATCGAGAATGAGATCCCTCATGGCCTCCACCAGCCTGTCGTCGGGATTCTTGGCCGTATCGGTTATCCTGTCGGCATCGTAGAGTATCACCCCGACGAACCTGATCCTTCCGGTGCAGGCATGCGCGCAGGCATTGGCCTGCCCGGTCTCTGTCCTCGGATAGCAGAAGATGCACTTTTCGGACTTACCGGTGTTCCAGTTGAAGTACGGCTTCTTATAGGGGCATGCGCTCACGCAGAAACGCCATGCGCGGCATGTATCCTGGTCTATTAGGACGATGCCGTCCTCACCCCTCTTGTAGATGGCCCCCGAGGGACACGATGCAACACAGCCCGGATTGCCGCAGTGGTTGCATATCCTCGGGAAGTAGAAGTAGAAGAGCTTGTGGAACTGGGTGAGCATCTGCTTCTGTGACTCACTCAAGCCCTTCAGGTTGGGATCATTGGCCCCGTACAGCGGAGAGCCGCCGAAGTCGTCGTCCCAGTTCGGTCCAAGGGTGATCTTGTCCATGAACTCCCCTGTTATGAGCGACTTGGGGCGCGCCACCGGCTGGTCGTCTCCAGCCGGGGCGTTGAAGAGGTTGTCGTAGTCAAAGGTGAAGGGCTCGTAGTAATCATCTATAGTGGGAAGGTTCGGCTGGAAGAAAATGTTCGCCAGCGTCCTGAGCTTTCCCGGGCCCTTCAGAAGCTTCAGCCTCAGGTTGCCGCCAGGGGTGAGTTCCCATCCGCCCCTGTAGCGCTCCTGATCCTCCCAGGCAAGCGGGTATCCGCAGCCCGGCTTGGTCTCCACATTGTTCCACCACATATACTCTGCACCCTGACGAGTGGTCCAGACGTTCTTGCAGGACACGCTACAGGTATGGCAACCTATACACTTGTCAAGGTGGAATGACATTGATAGTTGAGCTCTGACATCCATCTTACCAACTCACCTCCTGATTTTTCAGTCTTCTTACAAGGACGGTCGTGTCCCTGATGATGGGGATCGGTCCCCATCCGTTGAAACAATAGGAGAACTGTCCGTACCCACCTGCCATAAGGGTCGGCTTCAGACGCTGCCTCGTGAGGCTGTTGTGGAAGCCGCTCCTTATGATGTTCCTCTGCTGGGTCTTGGGCACATTGACCGTCCTCTCCATTGAGTGGTAAGCGAATGCCACACCCGAAGGTATTCTGGCGCTCACTACCGCACGGCAGACGAATATACCGTTATCGTTATACGCCTCGACCCAGTCGTTGTCCTTGATACCGGCGCTCTCGGCGTCCCTGTCGTTGAGCCAGATGACATTTCCGCCCCTCGAAAGCGTAAGCATCCTCAGGTTGTCGTAGTGGGTCGAGTGGATCTGCCACTTGCCATGGGGTGTGATGTAGTTACACACTATGGCATCGGTCCTGTCGCTCTTCTCTATCTCGTTCATCTTGTTCGGATCGAGCTTATACTTGTGTGTCACAAGGCCTTCACCGAACTGCAAGAACATCGGATGGTCGAGATAGTAGTGCTGCCTTCCGGTGAGCGTTCTCCAGGGGATCCTGTAGTCCACCTGCATGGTGTATGCGTTGTAGGACCTGCCTGACCTCGTATCACCGGTCCACAGCGGGCTCGAAAGAACCCTTCTGGGCTGCGCAACGATGTCGTCATAGGTCATGCGGACCTCCCTGTTGGGACCGCCTATCTCCTCAGCGAGCCCGTCGTACTCCTCGCACGAATGAAGCGGTATCTTGTCCGCCTCCTCCTTGCCGAGGATGTTCCGCACGCTCTCCTTCGCCTCCTTGAACTGGGCGCCGTGGAGCCCTGTGTGATGCTCCTCTATCTGCCACTGCCTGTAGACGACCTCTCCGTTGGTGACGCCGGAGAAGTGCATGATTACATCGGCGACGTCCTTGGCCTCGGCGAGGCTTATGTACTTCTGGCCGCCCCACTCCTCGATCTTGGTGTGCTTCCTGTTGATCCACTCCTCGTAGAATGGTGTGCCGTCGAGCATGACGCCGTGGAAGCCGTACTTACCTTTCATCAACGGGCCGAGCGACTTCCAGCGATTGTGGACGTTGGCATAGTCCCTCGTGACCACGCTCAGGACCGGCCCTGTCTTGCCGGGGATGAAGTCGCAGTCGCCCTTCTTCCAATCCTCGACCTTGTCGCTGAGACACGGCTGCGTTATCTCGCCCGGCGTGTCATGGCCCAGCGGTGCAGCCATTATCTCCTTGACCGGTTTGGGGAAGTGCTTCCTGGCCAGCTCCTGGAACTTCTTCGAGATGAACTTGAAGGCGTCCCAGTCGCTCTTGGCCTCCCAGTTCGGCGGAACGGCCGCACCCATCGGGTGTATATACGAGTGGAGGTCGGTGGTATTGATATCCTCCTTCTCATACCAGTGCGCCGTGGGAAGCACCATGTCCGTGTAGGTCGGCGTGGTGTTCATGCGCATATTGAGGTCCACAAGGAAGTCGATCTTTCCGAGCGGTGACTGCTGGAAGTTTATCTCCTTCACGTGTGGCTGCGCCGCCTCTTCGGCGCCGACGTTGTTGTGGGTTCCAAGGAGGAACTTGAAGAAGTACTCCTGGCCCCTGGCGCTTGAACCGAGCGCGTTCGCCCGCCATATGAACCAGTTCCTCGGCCAGTTCTCAGGCGCGTCAGGTTCCTCGATTGCGAACTTCACGGCGCCGCTCTTTATCTGCTTGGCAACGTAGTCCACTATCTCGGCATCGGTCTTGGCACCTGCCCTCTCGGCCTCCTCGACCAGGGTTATGGAGTTCTTGTTGAACTGCGGATACCAGGGAAGCGCCCCCATCCTTACGGCCCTAACGTTGTAGTCCGCGGTGTGCTTGTAGTCGAGCTCGTTCGGATCAGGCACCCTGTGGTAATCAGTGATCGCAGAGTCGTACTTCCACTGCTGGGTGTGTATGTACCAGTAGCTCGGCGTGTTCTGAAGCCTCGGAGGTCTTGCCCAGTCAAGCGCAAGGGCGACCTGGCCCCACGAGTCGAAGGCAGCGAGCTTCTCCTGCCCGACGTAATGGTTCATACCGCCGCCGTTACGGCCCACGCATCCGCAGAGCATAAGGGCTGCGGTGAAGGCCCTGTATATGAGGTCAGCATGGTACCAGTGGTTGATGCTGGCACCCACTATGATCATGGACCTACCCTTTGTCACCTCGGCGTTGGTAGCCCACTCCCTGGCCACCTGGATAACCGTGTCACGGCCGATGCCGGTGTACTTCTCCTGCCAGGCCGGGCTGAAGGCCCTATCGTCGTCGTAGCTCTTGACGTAATCGCCGGCAAGGCCCGGACGCTGCACGCCGAAGTGGGCCATCTGCATATCAAAGATGGTCGTGACCGGGATCCTTCCCTCGGTCTTGGTCTCCACGTACTTGACCGGCACGTGCCTCTTGTAGACCTCTCCGGTGTCGAGCTCGTAGAAGTTCACCTCTATGGTGTCATCCTTGATGTCATAGATGGAGAGGCAGGGATCAAAGGCCTCGTTGGTCTTTCCGTCCTTGATGAGCGTGTTCCACTTACCCTCGTTCTCTTTTTTCTTTGGATAGCGATACCCCATGCCGCCGTAGACTATCCTGGCCTTGTTGGCCTTGGCATCCCACATCGCGAACTTCCACTCGGGGTTGTCGCCGTCGTCGTACTCGGCAAGATCGATAGCCTTGAGGAGCCTGCCCATCTCGTTGCCGTTCTTGCCCTTCTTTATCTTTATGAGGTGGGGCATGTCGGTGTAGTTCTTGTTGTACTCGATGAAGTACGGAACCTGCCTGTCGACGTAGAACTCCTTGAGTATGACGTGGTTGACACCCATCCAGAAAGCTCCGTCCGAACCGGTCTTGACCGGTATCCAGAGGTCGGCGTACTTGGTCACCTCCGAGTAGTCAGGGGCCATGACCACGCACTTGGCGCCGCCGTGCCTCAGCTCGCTGACGAAGTGGCAGTCGGCGGTCCTTGTCCTGTTGGGTGTGGCGCCGAGGATGACGACGTAGCCGGTGTTGAACCAGTCCGCGCTCTCGCAGACGTCCGTCTGCTCACCCCATATCTCCGGGGAGGACGGCGGAAGGTCTGTGTAATAATCGTAGAAGCTCATCGACACGCCGCCTATGAGCTGGTGATACCTTGCACCCGCCGCATAGCTTATCTGGCTCATCGCCGGGATGACCGAGAAGCTTATGTTCCTGTCGGGGCCGTACTTCTTTATAACATATATATGGGCGGCGGCTATTATCTCTGCCGCGGTATCCCAGTCGAACCTGCGGAAGCCGCCCTTACCCCTTGACCACTTTATCTTCTTGTGAAGCTCGGTGTTCTCGACGATGCTCGCCCATGCGTCCACCGGATCGGAGTGCTTGCTCCTCGCCTCCTTCCACGCATCAAGAAGGATCCCTCGCAGGTAGGGATACTTGATCCTGACAGGGCTGTATACATACCAAGACGACGATATACCCCTCTGGCAACCCCTCGGCTCATACGGAGGAAGGGTTGAGTCGAGCAAGGGGTAGTCCAGCGCCTGCAGCTCCCATGTGATGATACCGTCCTTGACGTATACCATCCAGCTGCAACCGCCGGTGCAGTTGTTGCCGTGCGTGCTTCTCACGGTCTTGTCATACTGCCAACGATTACGGTAAAACTCTTCCCAGCCTCTCTTGGCCGGATCTACTATATCTTGAATCCATGTAGCCATTTACCTTCCTCCTTTTCCACCGTAATTTCTCCAGAGGTCGTCATGGACGGTGCCGTTGTTCCTCTTCCTGTAACGGCCGCTCCAGACGATACTGAATATGATGAGCAATATTATCGTGCCGACCACACCGCTGCCGAAGAACTTGCCCTTCTGTGTAGAGGCGGGCTGCGCATTGCGCTGCGCCACAACGCTGAAGAAGGCCTTGAGGTGTTCGACCTCTTCGGCTGTTATCTTCTTCCTGGTGAAGATCGGGCCCATCACAGGACTACCGGTACTGTTGATCCAGTTCGGATCGATGAGGAAGAACTTGGTCTCCCAGACCTTTGTAAGGTTGGGTCCAAGCGAGCCGCCGGCAAACGAACCTACCTGCTTGCCCGCGGTGTGGCATGAGATACAGGGCGGCCCTCCGTTTTTCAATGGGGTCCTTCCTGTAAATATGTCTTCCCCGGCCTTATAATCGCCAGAGCCAGCCACCTCGGCGGCCTGAGCGGGTGCGGGGATCAGAGCAACCGCCAGGGCGACCGCCAAAACAGCCACCAGCCAGACTTGCAGCCTCTTTGAGAGACCGTTACAGTGTAGCTCCATGTATACCTCCTTCCTTTTAATTATACGACCAGAGACGCCATGGTGTCGCGACATCTCCGACCGTATTTTAGAGATGTTTAGTAGAGTGCCTCTCCCTACTTTCGGGGGATTATATGACTTCTCCGGAGAGAATGTCAAGTCAAATGTAATTTTTTTTTGGGGTGCTTCAGAAGGCGGGAAAAACAGAAAAAAAGGTGCAATAATAGCAGGCCCTTATTAAGGAAGGCGGGGCGGAGCAGACACAGGTTGCGCCTTGGAAGTGAAGCTGCTTGCACCCGCTCACCATATAAACGGCGAACAGATGGCCAAGGTTTCAAGAAGGAAAGCCCCTTCTTTCCCGAGGACCGACGTCCACAGGCTTGCCAGGGACCTGGAAAAGCGGCAAAAGCTACTCCTCGCGTTTCATCGGAAGATACACTTTAAAACGGCTGCCCTTGCCGATTATGCTCTCGACCTCCACCCTTCCGCCGTGGGCTTCCACAATACCTTTTACTATGGACAGCCCCAGTCCACTTCCAGCGACCTTCGTCCTGGTCTGTTCAGAGCGGTAGAACCTGTCGAATATCATTTCCCTCTCATTAGGCGCTATGCCACAACCTGTATCCGCAACGGTAACGCACGCCTGCCCCTCCACACCGCGCACTTCAATGTCTACCGTTCCTCCTGGCCTGTTGTATTTTATCGCGTTGTCAACTATGTTCGTGAACACTTCGGTAAGCCTGTCCCTGTCGCCACGGACTTTGATGTGCTCCCCGGCCAGGGATATCCTTACGGAACGCTGTGCGGTAGGCCCTTCAAAGAGCTTGACCACATTCTTCATCACATCCATCAGGTCCACGTCGGTCGACTCTATGTTGTACATCCTGTCATCGAGCCTTGCCACCTCGAGTATGCGCTCTATGATGAAAGCCATCCTGGCGGCTGCATCGGATATGCTTTCAAGCGCCTTCCTGTACTCCTCGGGCGACCTTTCCCTTGAGAGCGTCACGTCGCAATACCCCCTTATAACCGCCGTCGGTGTCCTCAGCTGATGGGATGCATCCGACATGAACCTCCTCTGCCTTTCGAAGAACTCTTCAAGCCTGCAGAGCATGGTGTTGAAGCTTGCCGCAAGCGGCTTAAGCTCAAGCGCCACGCCCTCGACATCGATCCTCTCGCCGAGGCTCCTTTCCGTAACCCTCTCCACCCTCCTGGCAAAGACATCGAGTCCACGCAAGGAAAACCTGGTGATCAGCAATCCCCCTACAGCGGACAAGACAAATACCGACGGAAGGAGGACCATCACGATATTCCTGAAAGAGTCCAGAAGTTCGTAGGTGTCCTTGAGGGACTCGGCCGCCTGAACGGTTACGACACTGCCGGCCAGATTGAAGGAGTGTTCGTTGAGGCGTAGCGGCCTTCTGTCCGGGCCGGTGATCGTTCTGTAGACCGGTTCAAACGACGGGCCGGAAACAGGCAGGCTTGCGCCGACGGAGGAAAGCGACGGCGAGCGCATCACCACTTCGCCGTCTACCAGGACCTGGTAGTAGTGGCCCGAAAGCGGCAGGGCGTAGTCCCCTACGGCCACCTCGTCCAAAGAGACCTCGAGCTCCCCATCATCCACCTTCACAAGACTCGCTATAAGCTGCACCTCCGAATGCAGGTGGCTGTCGATCGCGTCAAACGCGATCTTCTTGAGCTCATGATACAGGCCGACCCCTAACCCCACGAAGACAACGGATGTGATCCCGAGAAACCAAGCAACGAGCTTGAACTTTATGGAGGAGAACATCTATACGTCCGACCCCTTGAGCATATAACCCGCCCCCCTTACGGTGTGTATGAGTTTTTTCTCGAAGCCCGCATCTATCTTCTTCCTCAAGTAGGTGATGTACACGTCGACTATGTTGGAGTCCCTGTCAAAGCTCTCGTCGTAGATGTGCTCCGTTATATCGGTACGGCTCAAGACCCTGTCCCTGTTGTAGGCCATGTACTCAAGGAGCGCGTACTCCCTTGCGGAAAGCGGAATGATCCTCCCACCCCTTTTGACCTCGTGGCTTGCGGTGTCGATCTCAAGGTCGTCTATCCTTATTACAGCCTCCCTGACCTCCGTCCGCCTGCGCAGGAGAGAGCGTATCCGGGCCAGCAGCTCACCGAAGGCAAACGGCTTGGTAACATAATCGTCAGCCCCGGCGTCAAGCCCCTTTATCTTGTCGGTAAGCGCATCCCTTGCAGTGAGTATGACAACAGGGGTCTTTACCCCCTTCCTCCTCATGGCCTTAAGCACACTCAGCCCGTCCATACCGGGAAGCATTATATCCAGCACCACAACGTCTGCCGGATAGTTCTCAGCCATGTACAGGCCCTCCTCGCCGTCATGGGCCACATCGACGGAGTAGCCGTTCTCCCGGAGCCCCTTACAGATGATTGCGGCGAGTTCTTTTTCGTCTTCAACAACGAGTATCCTCATCTGTCCCGCAGCTTGTCCAACTCGTCCCTGCGAAAGTACTTCCTGCCGGTTATCATGGACGACAGGAGCCCCCTTCGCTCGCCTATCTCGTGGAGAACAAGCCCCGCAAGATGCGCCGCAATGAAAAAGATGATAAAGTAGAACCCGAACTCATGGAGCTCCTCAAGGCCCTCTACAAGGGCACTCTCCTCTGTACCGTCCCCTACATGCTCCACCTCATGGGCATAGGCGTAACCGGTGATTCCACCCCGAAGCACTGCGGCCAAGAGCCTTCCTGGAAGCATGTCGAAGTGCTCACCGGCAAGGACAAGCCCTGTGACGGCCTGGCCTATTAGCACCACGAAGAGCGCACAATAGAACAGGGAGGCAAGGGGGTTGTGTCCCACCGCAACAGGCGGAGCGCCGCGCAGCCCGCTCAAGAGCCAGCGTATGTTACCCCATATATCCCTCCACCTCGCGGCACCCCAGGGGATCACATCCGACCACCTCGCGTACCTGTTGCCTGCAAACCCCCATATGATGCGGAGTGAAAGCGTGACTACAAAAAAGAGCCCAACATACGCATGAAGCTCCTTCAGGGACTCCCTCGCCTCCTTCGGAACGCCGAGCTCTTCCATCAGCTCGAAGCCCACGGCGAGGAAGAGGAGGGTCAAGACCAGGATCGCGTTCATCCAGTGAAGGATCCTCGTGGGCCTGTCCCACACGTACACCTCAACTAGCTCTTCCGCTGTTTCGCCGTTCCTTTTCATCTACTGCCTCCTGTGTGCAACCGACGTTGTGGCCCAAACACTGGACGACCCTTTGTACCACTAACGTCAATATTATCCCCCTTCGATGCCGTGTCAAGTTGCCGCCTATTCTTTGTCACCGTGACGTATCACCGCACCGTTTCTCGCATCCACGTAAAGCTCCTTGAGGCCCCCGTCATTGGCCCTGATCTTCACCTCGTAACGCCCGCGTTCGTACTCGACCTCTATCACGTCACCTGGGACCTCCTGCTGCGCGATCCTCACCGCCTGGTCCACTGATATGTTCTTGGCCTCGATCACGTCGCCGTTCCTCGTATCAAGGTAGATCTTCTTCGTTTCACCGTCAGCACTCCTTACCTTCAACTCTATCATGCCGTCATCCTTAAGTTCGGCCTCGACCACCCCGAACTTGAGATCATCCTTCTTAGAGCTGTGAGGAGATGCCTTTGTCTCCTTGCCGCAGGCGATACCTCCTGTGCCGATAATGAGCCCGACCGTTGCCAGTGTCGCGATTGCCTTTCTCATGGTGTTACCTCCTTCTTATGTATTTTACTGCTGTCTTTCCGCGGGGCTACCCGCGGAAGCCATGGTATCCGCAAGGCGGATGCCCGTGTTCTACAACTGCATTGTAACAAGTCAAATATTAAAGAAGGATTAGAAGGAGGTTTTTTTGAGGCTAATGTTGCCGGACCGACAGAAAACACCTCACGAAGGCGCCGGTTACACCCGCGGTGCAAAACAAAGGAAGGGTCTGGAGGGCGATCTGTACTTACGCACAGAATTATATGACACAGAAGGGTTCCGGGCCGGAGAATCACCTATGGCATGGTACCTTTCAACGGAGGCTTCGATGCCAATGTGCGCGCTGAGCCCAGCTTATGAAAAATGGAGGGACGCTCGGCCTGCACAGTCTGAAGAGGGCTTGCGAAGAGTGCACCCAGCGAAGGCAAGACCGCCAGGGCCCTCATGCCCCTGCCGCGCCTTTGGCGGCCCTGTCCTCGGTCCTGCGCCGGACTATCCGCTCGACCTCCTCCACCAGCGCATCGACCACATCGTCTTCGGCAACCTTTCTTACGACCTCGCCTCCTGAGTAGACGAGGGCCACGCCGTCACCCCCGGCGATACCCACGTCGGCCTCCACAGCCTCCCCGGGTCCGTTCACAACACACCCCATGACCGCAACCGTAATCGGCTCCTGTAAGGACGAGAGCCTCTCTTCAAGTTCACCGGCAAGCCTTATGCAGTCTATCTTTATCCTTCCGCACGTCGGGCAGGATATCACGTTCACCCCCCTCTTCCTGAGCCCCAGCGCCTTCAGTATCTCCCAGCCAACCCGCACCTCTTCGGTGGGGTCACCTGTAAGGGATACCCTTATGGTGTCTCCTATGCCCTCCGAGAGCAGAACACCTATGCCCACCGAGGACTTTACCGTGCCGGCAAAGAGGGTGCCTGCCTCGGTTATGCCCACGTGGAAGGGATAATCGACCTTTTCGGCAAGCAGCCTGTACGCGCGTACCGTAGGCCACACCCCGGAGGCCTTGAGCGAGATCTTCATATCAAGGAAGCCCATGTCCTCGAGTATGCGGACGTGCCGCATGGCGCTCTCAACCATGGCCTCGGGTGTCGGATGACCGTACCTGTTTAGTATATCCTTCTCGAGCGAGCCGGCGTTTACGCCTATCCTTATCGGCACCCCCCTGCCGGAGGCGCATCTTACGACCTCTCTGAGCCTACGCTCGGAGCCGATGTTACCGGGGTTCAGCCTCAAGCCGTCGACCCCCGAATCAAGGGCCTTCAGTGCAAGCCGCCAGTCGAAGTGTATGTCGGCTATGAGGGGTATATCTATATTGCGTATTATTTCGGGCAAGGCCGCCGCCGCCTCGTCGTCCGGAACCGCCACCCTAACTATCTCGCATCCCAGCGCCTCAAGCTCCTTTATCTGCGCCACCGTGGCCCGGACATCGCTCGTTGTGGTGTTGGTCATGGACTGTACGCTTATAGGCGCATCGCCCCCGACCGTAACATCGCCTACCTTAACAGGCCTTGTCCTCCTTCTGTTTACAAAACCCTGCATCGCGGAAACCATCCCTCCCAAAAAATCATGACATACACAAATATACTATATCACGGCCCAAAATAAAACGTGAAAGATTCCTGGTACGCCGCACTCTCAGACTCGACTACGCAACGAAAAAACATCTCCCGACGGCGACACAGAAAAACTCCGGTTTTTACATGTTCGACACGGCGCCTTACATGTTATAATCGTTGGAGCCTGACCTCCGCAGCTAGGTTGATCAAAGGGGCAATGCACAACGCATGCCGCCGTATTTAGCGGGATGGCTCAAGGGCGCCTCCATGCATACTCCCGGAGAGGATACTTAGGTCCATGCCCTTTAGAGCCCTCTACAGGCCGGGAGCCGGCATCGGTTCCGGAGCCAACCTACGCATGGGCGAAAACAAGATTTCAGGACCCTGTGTGCCGGGCTTGCCGGCAAGGACCGCGACATGGCTTTGATCTCCAAACCGAAGCTTCCCGCGGGGAACCTTCAATTGCAAGGAAGATATCTTTTGACGGACATGCGTCGGCTGCGCATCTTAAAAAAACCAGAATGTTTCCGGCAAGGGCTTGTGTAAAACGGATATCCTCCACAGTGCTCATTTCGCAGCGGAAAAACTCAAGGCCATAGATGGTTCCAAGCGTTTTTCCGCAGCCTGGATATAGAGGCATGATCATCAAAGAGATCGATAAAGGACCGATAGAAGCCTTTGTTCTTCTAAGGGACCTCGAACTTCCCTTCATCCTTTCCGGCGGAAAGATGCCCTGGCAGGGGAGGTACTCGTTTATCGGTGCAGCCCCTTTTGCAACCATAACCACAGACGTACACGGTAAGACCACAATCGAATGGGAAGAGATCGGCCATGGCCGGCAGGTGTTTCCAGATCCGTTCTGCGCCCTATCAAAGCTGCTGCCGGAGTTCATGCGTACGTATCAGACACCTTTTCCATTTTCCGGCGGCGCCGTCGGATACTTCTCCTATGACCTGAAGAACCTGATCGGGGATACAGGTCCGCTTGCAAAGGTCGCCAAGGGGCCTGACGAGCTGTCACGGCACATACCGCTGTGTTACGTGGGCCTGTATGATCCTGTCCTTGTCTATGATCATCAAGCTGACAAGGGCTTCCTCGTATCAGCCTGCACAGGCAAGTGGAGGTCGCGCCTGGAAAGGATCGAAGAGACGCTCCACATGGAACCGCGCAAGCCGCACAGACTGAATGGAGGCACAACCTCCATGACTTTCTGCGAGTCAAACCTTACTAAGCAGGAATACCTTCTCATGGTCGAAAAGGCCCTTGAATACATCTCGGCTGGCGACATATACCAGATCAACCTCTCGCAGAGGCTCAAGATCCCGCTTTCAGTAGACCCACTGACCGTCTACCTCACCCTTGTCGAACGAAGCCTTCCGCGCTTCGGCTCGTTCATGGACTGCGGATCGTTCCAGGTCATATCCAACTCGCCGGAGAGGCTCATCAGGGTCAAAGGGGATCGCGTGGAGACCGAGCCGATAAAGGGCACCAGACCGCGCGGCAAAGATCCGGAACATGACAAGGAGCTTGTGGAAGAACTGCGGCTGAGCCCAAAGGAGAGGGCCGAGCACCTGATGATAGTCGACCTTGAAAGGAACGACCTCGGCAGGATATCCATGCCTTCGACCGTGGTGGTGGAGGAGTTCGAAAGGATCGAAACGTATCCCACGCTCCACCACATGGTCTCGACCATAAGCGCAAGGCTCCTTCCGGATGTAGACAGCCCCACGGCCCTCATGGCGTGCTTTCCGGGCGGCTCCATAACCGGCACCCCCAAGATAAGGGCCATGGAGATCATCGATGAGCTGGAGCCTTTCCCGAGAAGGATATATACCGGCGGCATAGGTTGGATAGACTTCAACGGAGACATGGATGTGGCCATGGCCATAAGGACGGCGGTCTGCATGGACCGGAACATGTACATCAACGTCGGAGGCGGGATCGTCGCCGACTCGGATCCGGAAGAGGAGTACATGGAAACACTGCTCAAGGCAGAGGACTTCCTGAGGCTTCTCGGAGCGGCTGAATGCATTTGAGCGAAAGATGAAGCGACCAAAGGTATACATAAACCAAAGGATGGTATCATCACACAGGGCTATGGTGTCGGTCTTCGACAGGGGCCTGAACTATGGAGACGGACTCTTCGAGACCATGAAGGCGCACAGGGGGCGCGTGCTTCTTTTCAGGGAACACACAGAAAGGCTCCTCAGCGGCGCACGAACGCTCGGTATCCCCACGCATCACCTGTATGAACTAGAAGACATGGTCCACAGACTGCTAAGGGCCAACGGCCTCGAGGATACGGAGGCGTACGTCAAGGTAATACTCACACGCGGAGTGGACCATGGAGGACACCTCCCGTCAAGCTGCACAGAGCCTACCACCATCATAATGACCAAACCGCTCGACACTATCGGACTCAAGCGCATGCAGAAGGACGGTGTCAAGGCGGTCACGGTGAATGCACCGGGATGCTGCGTAACAGTCGGTGGCATAAAGAGCCTTAACTACCTAGTAAACGTACTCGGCAGGATCGAGGCATCGAGCAGGGGAGCGCATGAGGCGATATTCATTGCACCTGACAACAGTGTCCTCGAGGGCACATCCTCGAACGTCTTCATTGTAAAGAACGGGATCATCAAGACCCCTTCCGAGTGCGACGTCCTTCCCGGCGTAACAAGGCGTGCGGTAGTAGACCTGGCGCTCAAGATCGGCATCCCCGTCAAGGAGATGCGTATCGGTATCCGGATGCTCAGGAACTGCGACGAGGCGTTCCTCACAAACTCCATCATGGACATTGTCCCACTCACAAATCTCGACTCATCCGACATAGGGAAAGGCCGGCCAGGCAGGGTGACGAGGCTCCTTCAGGCTGAGTATGCACGGCTCTGCAAAAGATAACGCCGCCAAATGCAGTGCGAATCATATCTGGAAGCCGGATTACCCCGCCGTCCCGCAGGCGATTGATACAGCCTCGCAGATTCCTCGTACCGCTTCTATAGCTTAGAATCCTCTTTTAGGGGCACCGCTCGAATACAGGATGCACCTTACCCCACAGCCTCTTTGGTTTTCCGACTCGCGGCAGACGCCGAGGGGCTCCGGCGACGTTCCCCCTGCCGGGCGCATCCCCAAAGAAAAAGCCCCGCCGAGGCGGCGGGGCTATCAGGTTTGCCTGCATGTGGATCGTGCGGCTCAGTGGTGGCCCGCTTCTTTCATGAGCTCGCGGTCGACGCTCGACATGTGGTATTCCTCCCCGAATGCGCCGTGAGGCTCCTTGAGGAATATGAGGCAGAACAGGAAGCTGAAGAACGCGCCGGTGGCTATGATGAAGAAGAAGGTGTTAGAGTCCACCATAGTCAGAACCGTGAGGTAGAAGACCGCGCCCACGTTGCCGTACGAGCCGGCCATACCCGAGATCTGCCCGGTTATGCGCCTCTTGACCATCGGGATTATGGCGAATGTCGCACCCTCTGCGCCCTGGACGAACAT
>Ga0256830_1000151_pt1 | contig 62348 bp, 56 predicted proteins | sample 128326metaG_FD_190537 | JGI IMG/M metagenome (GOLD analysis project Ga0256830, IMG submission 190537) | Hydrothermal vent microbial communities from Lau Basin, Pacific Ocean - 128-326 | ecosystem: Environmental > Aquatic > Marine > Hydrothermal vents | place: Pacific Ocean: Lau Basin | collected... | reverse complement strand
GGTGTTTTGAGTAAACGTTAATGTTCCTGTACCTATACTGGTGGATTTGTCCGCAAATTCAATTGTCTTGAATTTGTTGGCTTTTGCAATTTGTGTAACAGTAAGAGAATACGAGGTTTCCTCCGCACCATTTTTTGCCGTAGCGGTAAATGCGGCAGAATCAGAACTGCTTGCCGTGTAGGATTTAAATGTAGAAGAAAGCTTTAAGCTGCTGTAAGTGTCTTGAAAATCGGTCAACGCACTCTTAATGGAACCGATTAGTGACAGTCTTGCCTGGTAGTCAATTTCACGCCGATCAAGGCGTGCGGTTTTGCTCGCCCCTTCAGCGGAAACCAAACCCGATACCAAGCCGGAAATATCAAGCCCCGAGCCTATACCAAGAGATGAAATAGCACCCATAATTCTTTACCTCAATGACAACCCTTGTTGGTCATCATTCACACCCATTCTAAATTGACACTGTAGATAAAAAGCAAAACTCAGGCCACTATGCATTGATCTCAAAAAACAAACCTTTATTTCGCTCAATATTTTTCAGAATAGCCAGCGCATCTTCTGATGGAAATTGCTTGAGAACATCCCCATTGGCATCAAGCACCTTCACAATTGTTCTGTTTGTATCTTTATCAATTGCAAAGCGAATACCCCGCTTTTGTTGATCAACATACTCGTTAATCCGGGACACCGTGTTGTTAAGCTGGTCTTCGCTCAACTTTTGACTTGATACGGGTTGAGATGTCTTTCTTGAATCAGGTATTTCGCTTATAGCGGTCTTGTTCTCCTGATCAGCAGGAGCAACTTTCTGAATATCCGTTTCAAGCGAAGGAGAGACCGTTCTGGAGGAAATAGCAGAAACAGTATTTTGTAATGGTGTTGTTAAATCGATAGCCATAAGATGATTCTCCTCTTAGCTACCCCGGGTAAACAGGGGCGGAAAGTATTTTCCGCCCCTGTTGATCACTTACCCAAGTAGACTCAATACGTTTTGCGGTATTGAATTTGCCTGCGCTAACATAGCAGTACCTGCTTGCTGCAAGATCTGCGTACGTGTTAACTCGGCGGTCTCGACGGCAAAGTCAGCATCCCTGATTCGCGATCTCGCCGCACTCAAGTTTTCAACGGATGTTTCCAGGTTTGAAATGGTTGAAGAAAAGCGATTTTGTAAGGCACCAAATTTGGCTCGCTGATTACTCACCTGGGAAATTGCCGCATCTACAATTGTCAGCGCCAGATTAGAGCCAGATACCGTCGAGATATCGATATCAGCCACTTTTTGCAGTGTTGAAGCTTCTGATGCGTTAACTAAGACTTCATTTGCAGTGCTCGTAGTTACCGTAAAAGCCTTGGTGGAATCAAATATGACCTGACCTGTAACTTCGGCCGTATTTACAGTGCCATTAGCAGTCAAAGTGGTTGAATTATTACTACCGGCAGATGATGTTGTTACAGTGACATTTCCTGCATTGGTAAACGACGTATCCAACAGTGATATTTGCTTACCATCGTAATTGGTTAACGATATTGTTGTGGAATCAGGGTCAACGGTGGCCACAACACCCGTTTTTGCTTGCTGGTCATTGAATGCGTTTACTGCTTGAGATAAGGCATCGGTACCAGTGCTTGCACTAATATTAAACCCGATTTCTACTGCAGTCGCATTTTCTGAGGCTAGCGTAAAACGGTAACTACCTGAGGAAGCAAAAGCTAATTTAGCTTCTGTTTTAGCCGTCGCAGATACACCCGTATCATCAACAACCAGGTTCACCGCAGCGGCTATCGTTGTAGCAGAACTGTTTGTGGCAACAGCAATGGTTTTACTACCAGAGCTGCCACTAATGACAAGTGTGCTGGCGTTGTCTTGGGCATTTGCAGTCGAAACTTGAGAGGCTCGTCCTTCTATACGGTAATCACCATATTGCTGGGTTTTAAAGTTAGCCGTCGTCGCGACAATTGTTTCATTTGCATTGGCGCCCACTTGAAACAAGGCTGTACCAAACGTACCATCCAATAATTTCTGGCCGTTAAATTCGGTGGCTTTTGCAATACGGTTCAATTCTGAAGTTAACTGACCAACCTCTAACTGAAGTGCCGCCCTGTCTGATGCCGAGTTAGTGGCATTGGCAGACTGTACAGAAAGCTCACGCACACGTTGCAGGATGTTACCCACTTCCGTCAATGCGCCCTCTGCCACCTGTGATAGCGAAATACCATCGTTCGCGTTACGGTTTGCCACCGTTAAACCACGAATCTGGGAAGTAAAACGTTCGGAAATAGCTAAACCGGCCGCATCGTCCTTTGCGCTGTTGATACGTAAGCCAGAAGACAAACGTTGTAAAGAGGTAGCTAAAGAGCCTTGAGACTTATTCAGATTACGCTGTGAATTCAGCGACATTACATTCGTATTTATAACTTGAGGCATTTTCATGTCCCCCTAACTATCTCATCAATACCTTGTGTACGAGGTATTACTGAGTTTTTTTCTAGCGGATATATCTCTACACGATAACGAGATATTTACCGCTCCCACATTCACTATCGGCCCCTGACATCATTACTTAAACCCAAATTCAGTGTTTTTTCCAAAATATTTAGCGGCGATGCCCCTGCCCCACATAAGGCCATAACTGATACGGGAAACGGCACAAAACCTGCTGATATCATTAACATTTTCTTCAAAATCACAATACCGGCCTTCGCTACCTGGTGTAACAACATGAAAAACAGGCAATCCACCGTCAGCAAATACAACACCTTACTGAATGAGGCGATTAGCCTGCAAAATCAACAATATTTTCGCGAAGCATTAGCTATTTACAAAAAATTACTCAAGAAAACACCCACTGACAGCAAACTGCTGAGTTTACTGGGAAGCGTCTACGGCCAAATAAATCAGATTGAAAAATGCATAGAAACCTTAAACCGTTGCCTAAAACTCAATCCAAAACAAGCGGAAGCAAGCAATAATCTGGCACTCGCCTACGAAATTAACCAACAAGTGGAATTGGCAATAAAAAGCTACAAGCACACGCTAACAATACAGCCTACCAATGAAACGGCGTTATTGAATATGGCCACACTCCTAGGACAACTCGGCAAGACAGATGAAGCTGAAACCATTTACAATCAAGCGCTCGAGTTTCACCCAAACCACCCGAAATTACTTAGCAATTATTCTGCACTGCTACAACTCAATGAGAATTTTCCACTTGCTGAATCCATAGTAAGAAAAGCCCTAACAATTGCACCAGAATATCCTCAAGCCTTAAGCAATCTGGGGAATATACTCATAAAAACCGAACAATTTGATGAAGGCGAACAATGCTTGTTAAAGGCCATCGCACTATCTCCTGAGTTTGTTGAAGCCCATATTAATCTGGGTTTCCTGTATCACAATACTGCCAGATTCGATGACGCCTTGCGCTGTTTTAACAAAGCCATTTCCCTGGAACCTCAAAGCAGTACCGGGCACTGGTATCGCTCATTCACCTTGTTGTTAACAGGAAAATATCACAGTGCCTGGGACGATTATGAATACGGAATTCATAATGGAGAACGCAACGTAGCGCAGTACCCTTACCCAAGCTACAAACCGGACACACTGAACGAGGCGAGTCTGCTTGTAAACGCTGAACAGGGAATTGGTGACCAAGTTATGTTCTCATCCTGCTTGTCTGACTTATGCAGGAAAACCAACAATATTGTTCTTGAATGTGACAAACGACTTGTCCCCTTATTTGAGCGATCATTCCCTGATATCAGCATCATTTATACAAACCAGTTCGATTCAAAATCACTGGCGGCACAGTTTCCCAAAATTAAACAAAAAATTGCCATAGGTAGCCTGCCTCGCCTCTTCAGACGGGACAAATCTGCCTTCACTCAACGCTCACACTATCTCAAAATCAACCCGGAAATGAAACGCCACTGGCAACAGCGGTATCAAGCATTGAATGGCAAACTCAATGTTGGTATATCATGGCAAGGCGGTATAAAGGTTGATCACAATAAACGATCCATGCCTTTGCGATTATGGGAAAACATTCTCAGCTGCGATTGCAATTTTATTAACTTGCAATACGGTGACCATCGCCAGGAAATAACCGAGGTTGAAAACAAATTCGATATCACAATTCACGATTGGGCAGATAGTGATTCCCTCCAGGAACTGGACAATTTCAGTGCACAAATTGCTGCGCTTGATCTGGTGATTTCTGTCGGCAATACCAACGTGCATTTGGCTGGCAGCCTGGGCGTTCCTGCCTGGTGTTTAATACCCCAGGTACCAAGCTGGAGATGGCTGTCCAGTGGTACGCAATGCCTGTGGTATCCTAGTGTAAAAATATATCGTCAGAAAAAACTGCATCAATGGAAAACTGTACTCGATACAGTAAAAACTGACCTCGAGAAATTAATTACCTTAAACGCGAATGAACACGCTATTCGATAAGGCAGTCGCCTTTCATCAATCCGGCAACTTAATCCTTGCCGAAAAAAACTATATTTCAGTTTTGAAAAAGGAAAATAACAAAAGCTGTCATTACCTTTTGGGTTTACTTTACTCGCAAAAAAAACAATTTTTACTTGCCATAAAACACCTTGAGTCGGCGATCCCGTTTAACCACACTGATGGCAACCTTGCTAACGCTTTGGCAATTTGTTATCAAAAAACAGGAAAACATAAAACCGCAATACGTTTAATCAATATCGCGATCTCACAGAACCCGAAAAACGCCAGCTATTGCAATCGCAAAACAAAAATATTGCTATCGGATAAACAATTACAAAAGGCAAAAACAAATACATTAAACTGCATCAAACAATTCCCGAAATTTGCCCCCGCCTACCATACCAGCTTCAATGTGTGCAACAAACTATCAAGGCCGGATATAGCATTGAAAATCATGAGACGCGGAAACAAGAATATTCCGAATAACCCGGAAATTCTCTTTAATCTCGCACAAGCCTACTTAAATATAACAAGTTATGAAAAAGCAAAGGCCATATTTACCATGCTCGCCCAGCATGATTTCAAGCGGGAAGAATGCCTAAACAATCTTGGCATTATTGAAAGAGAGCGTGGCAATATAAAAGAAGCAGAAAAAAAATTTCGCCAAGCAATATCTCTGGGCAATAATAATCCGGTAACATTATGGAACTTAAGCTTATTGCTGCTATTAAAAGGGAATTTCAGGCCTGCCTGGAAAATTTACGATACCCGCTTATTGGTGTGGAAAAAAACAACATGCTTTAACACTATTCAAACCTGGAACGGTGAAGAGCTAGACAATAAATCCATACTCGTGCTCTCGGAACAGGGAATTGGTGACCAAATATTATTTGCCCATACCTTTAATGCACTTATCAATATGGCAAAAAAAGTCACTATCGAATGTGATCTAAAATTGCATCGAATTTTTCAGCGCTCTTTTCCAAAAGCAAATATAATAAAACCAATACCACGCAAAACAGTACACAAAAAAATGACCATGGATGATAGCCATGATTACAAGATTTATTCCGGTAGCATACTCCAGCACTTAAACCAGAACATCACGCCGAGTGCTTTTCTTATTGCCAAAAAAACCAATTTTAAATGCCTTAAAAATAAACCAAACATCGGTTTTAGCTGGAAAGGCGCAACCAATTTCAAGGACGTTAAAAAACGCTCAACCCATATTCGTGACTGGGCCTCCTTACTCAGTCACACTGATTACCATTTTTATTGCCTGCAACACAATATCAGCACAGAAGACAAGCATCGCCTGCAATCCATATCAGAAAATATCATTTTTCCTGACAACATAAATAACGAAAACAACATAGAGACCTTGGCTGAAATAATTTCGCAACTTGATCTTGTGATCTCGGTAACAAACACCAACGTACATTTGGCTGGTAGCATGGGCATAAATACCTGGTGCCTTACGCCCTACAGCCCTGACTGGCCTTGGGGTCTGCATGAAAACAAATGCAAATGGTATGCATCAGTAACACTTTTTCGACAACAGAATAACAACTGGAAGCCGGTTTTTGAAAACATAGAAAACAAATTAAAAAGCATATAGTACAGACAATAAAGCCCGTAAAATCTGTCCAACACGGGCTTTATTGGGTTTTATTCAATGCCTACTGTAAGAGGCTAAGTACGTTTTGAGGCACCTGATTCGCCTGCGCGAGCATAGCGGTTCCTGCCTGCTGAAGGATTTGTGTCCTCGTCAATTCAGCTGTCTCGGCAGCAAAATCGGCATCCCTGATTCGGGATCGAGCTGCACTGAGATTTTCCACTGACGTTTCCAGATTGGAAATAGTCGATGAAAAACGGTTTTGAAGTGCGCCAAACTTCGCCCGTTGAGCACTTATTTGTTGCAAGCCAGCATCGGCGACTGTCAACGCAAGATTAGCCCCTGAAACCGTGCTAATATCAAAATCAGCAATTTTCTGTAAAACAGATGCCTCCGAAGCTGACGTTAGTACTTCAGTTGCAGAACCTTGAATGGTAAATGATTTGGTTGAATCAAACGTCACCCGGCCAGTCACGACACCTGACGAAGCCGTTGTATTGGCTGATAACGTCGAAGTGGAGGTAGATGTCGATACGGTAACATCACCCGCATTTGTGAATGTAGTGTCACTGACGGTAATATTTTCACCTTGATAATTGCTAAGCGTAATTCCTGTACCATCGGCTTTAACAGTCGCAACCACGCCTGTTTTAGGTGTTGCATCATTAAAAGCAGAGGCAGCAATCGACAGAGCTTGTACCCCTGTACTATCAGTAATATTAAACCCCACACTGACTGCCGAAGAATTTTCCGACGCAATATCAAATTTGTAGGCTCCAGAACTGGCAAACGACAAATCCACATACGTTAACGCGGACGCAGTAACGCCTGTTTGTTCATTAACCAGATTAACAGCCTGTGAAATTGCTGCTGCACTTGTATTTGTTGCATAAGATATTGTTGCTGCTCCCGATGAACCACTAATAATAAACGTACCAGTAGAATCAAACCTGTTTGCATTTGACACATTACTATCGTAGCCTTCAACCCGGTAATCACCATATTGGTTGGTTTTGAAATTACCGGTGGTTGCGACAATTGTCTGATTTGCGTTAGACCCAACCTGAAATAACGCCGTGCCAAACGTACCATCCAGAATCTTTTGCCCGTTAAACTCGGTGGCTTTTGCAATGCGGTTAAGTTCGGATGTTAACTGCCCCACTTCCAGTTGCAAGGCAGCCCGATCACTGGGTGAATTGGTCGCATTGATTGACTGTACCGCTAACTCTCGAACCCGCTGCAAAATATTGCTCGCTTCTTCCAATGCGCCCTCGGCAACTTGCGCGAGAGAAATACCGTCATTTGCATTCCTGGCCGCGACTGTCAGTCCTCTAATCTGAGAAGTAAAGCGTTCAGAAATTGCAAGACCCGCAGCATCATCTTTTGCACTATTGATTCGTAAACCAGATGACAATCTTTGTAGCGATGTCTGCAAACCGGCTTGAGACTTGTTTAAATTCCGTTGGGAATTTAACGACATTATATTGGTATTTATCACTTGTGGCATAACAATCTCCTAGTGCAAGACAATGGAAAAAACTGCCTTACCTTTGTCTTTTTATTTCTTTATCTATGTTACTATTTCAGCTTATTGATATAGCTTTCCATTGCAAGCAAAGTATCTGTAATTGACAAATTGCAACTGCCTTGCCAACTGTAAATTAATGCAAAAAAACACTTGTATACGGTATTTTTCCCGAAGAAAAAGTCACAATACGGCAAAAATATTCCTTACAAATAAAAGGCGGCAATTAAATTGCCGCACTCTTCTGGACTACAAATAATTAAACAACGACAAACCCTGGATTTTTGTATAGGCACTTTGCGCTGCCTGCAAACCAACAAGCTGCAAATTCAAGCGTGTGATCGCCTCGGAATAATCAAGATCCTGAATTGAGGAAAGTGTGGCATTCATTTCCAGGCTAAATGCTTCATTCACACTCAACTGCTTTTCAACGGTATTTAACCTGCCACCAATACGTGAGCGCACTTCCAAAACCCGGCCAACTGCTTCATCAATATCAACCATGGCCCGGTTCATTGCATTGTGAAAAGCGGCGAGTTCCGAGGGTGAGTTCTGCGCAGAAACAAGCGTCGATGAAAAATTGCTAACGGTTTCAAACAGGCTCTGATTGCGACTTGGCTCAATAGTAAAACCATCAGTGGTGGCTGAATTCACAACAAATGTCGTTGGATTGGGGGCCGTTTCTTCCAGTGGCGGAACCGTATCAACAAAGGGACGGCCAGTAATGGAAAGCTTCATGCCGTTTTGATCCAGCCCTTGAATTTCAGCACCTTCCTCATAAGGAATGCCAACTGATGTACCGGCATTAAAACTGGTAATAAATGCTGCTTCCGTGCTCCCGGCATCTGCCGCTGGCACTAAAATATCATTGTTGTTATCCAATACATAGTATTCCAAACCATCATAATAATTTCCGGATGACGGCGGCAAAAATTTTACTGTATAAGTACCAGGCACGTACGCACCTACCTGGCTGCCGGGATCAATAATCCCGGTACCGGCGTTTGTGGGGAAATCCCGCGTTTGAAAAGTGCCGTTACCGTTTTTTATTGCCAGAAAAGCATCAACGCCGGAATCCCCCATTGCGATTGATGTGGAGTCACTCATTTTCACAAATCGTTGACCATCATCACCGTCATAAGTGTATCCACCCAGTCCATCTGCCCCAAAAGGTTTGGTTTTTCCCTGATAGCCCGCGAAAATGTACTCACCACTGCTGTCAACCGTGTTTGATAATGCCAACAGCTGATCCAGCAATTGATCGACCTCTTCTTTTATAAAACGACGCGTTTCAATGTTTTGACTGTCATTATTTGCCATTACCATTAATTCGCGCAACCGTTGGGCCGCTGCCCCCACGCCCTCAAGCGTACCTTCTTCCAGCGATAAGCGGTTTTTTGCGTAACTTGAATTTACCTGATACTGGTCATTTTTGCCGACCGCTTCCATCAAGTCCAGCGACCGCGCTGATCCATAGGGATCATCCGAAGGTGCTATCAATTGATTACCAGTGGTTACCTGTAATTGGGTTTGACTCAAATCCGCTTGCTGCTTTAACATCGCATCAAGTGAAATTTGTGTTAATGCACTGGTGGAAACACGCATTACTACCTCCTCACTGCATTTATCAATGTCTGAAATATTTGATCAGCGGCGCTTATTACTTGGGCAGCAGCAGCATACGACTGTTGAAATTTCAACATATTGGCCGCTTCCTCATCCAGATTCACGCCAGACAACGCATCCTTTAGTCCTTTGGCCTGGGTTAAAAGCGCATTTTGCGATTCAAAACTTACCTCTGCCTGGTTTGTTTTATTTCCAACCAACACTACAAGCTCGCTGTAAGCGTCGTTATAAGTGGCGTTCCCACCGATCATGGTGCCTTCATTTTGCAAATTCGCCAATGCCAAGGCATTTCGATTATCACTAACACCCGTGAGATTCTGTTCTATTTCAAACTGGTCACCAGCAAACGCTTCTCCCGAAATATTTAATTGATATCCATTCATTTCAATTGCCACAAGCAGTGAATCACCGGCGGTAAGTGGATAGGCGTAAGGTGGCCCCGGGGGTAATGGTCCTGGTGGCGTTGTATAACCATTGGGATCACTAAGCACTTGGGTGGGAACAATAGCCGTACCAGAGAAGTCTTCAATGACAAACTGATCAGCAACCGTACCACCCGTAGAACTACTGAAGATAACCCGAACAGATTGCAATACGTCCGGGTCAGTTATATCAACGATTGTTGCCTCTGAAATTTCCGCCGAACCCAGATTTGTCGCGTATGCACCATTTGTTTTCAAGGGGTCAGCAGCGGCAATTAAATTTGGGTCACTAATTGCTACATTGATTTGACCACTCGGATTTCGCGTGGGACGAATATAAAACACATCGGTTATTGCCGGAGCCGCACTAAGCTGAATTTGCATGCCATCAAAAGCAGCAAACTCAATGGGCGGTCCAGCCGAGTCAATCGTTAGAGACTGCACATTATTCGTCGACATGTTTTTAATAAAATAGTTACCACCGCCATCATTGCTAATCTGATATTCGTCCGTGGTTAAGGCGCTAATATCATCCAGACCAACCGTAATTGTTGCTGTACTTGTGTTATTAATTGACTCGGTTGCATATAATTGCACGACATCAGGATCACCAGTAACCAATGACGGTATCATGCTAAACCCATCAAAAAACTCTGTTCCCAGGTTGCTGTTTAAATCAAGCCCTTTTACCTGCTGATCATTAAACGTGGTGGCCAAACCCAAGGCCAGCCTGCCGAGGTTATTGATTGCCGGCTGAAGCACCTCTGAGCGAAAAGCCAAAGCCCCCCCCAAATCACCACCAGTCAAGGAGGTACTGACGTCTGAAGCGCTGCCCGTATTCGGGTCAATATAGCCAATGGATTTATTTTGCGGATCATCCGGATTATTTATCGCTGTCAACTTCATTGTCTTCGTAGACAAAACCAAGCTCTGGCCTTTGCCAATAAACACGTTTACCGAACCATCAGATGCTTTGACGGTACTCACACTGATACTTTGCGATAACTCATCGATCAGATGATCACGTCTGTCCAGCAAATCGTTTGGTGGCTGACCTCCTGCTAAACCAGTTGCCACAATGATTTCCCGATTCAATTCAGCGATAGATGTTGCCGTTTCATTTATGGTTTCAACCTGATTTGTAATTTTGTCATTTGTCGCCTTCTGTAAATTTTTAAACCAGGAGTCCATTGTTTTAAAGCGATCAACAAGAGAGCCGGCTTCGGTTAACATGACGTTCCGTGCAGGAATGGAAGATGGGTCATTTGCCACCTCCTGAATCGAGTCAAAAAAACTGTTCAGTGCCGGACTTAAGCCCGCATCAGGGTCGGCGACAAGATTGTCAACCTGACTGGCAAACTCACTCAATACATCAAAAAAACTGGATGTGGCGGTACGTTGCCTGACCTGTTCAGCGGAGTATTCACTAAACAGTCTTTCAGTGGTAGTAACTTTGACACCATTACCGATAAAACCGCTACCTGACGGCATTGGATTACGCGCAGCAAGATCCACCCGTTGGCGAGAGTAACCTTCTGTATTTACGTTGGAAATATTCTGACCAATTGTACTCAATGAGCGCTGAAATACCTGTAAACCCGATACTCCAACACCTAACATATCCCCTGCTGTCATAAATTGCTCCTATGGACGCCCGCTTTTTAAACCACTTAATCCGTTTAAAAACTCGGCTGTCGAGTTCCATCGTATTTATCTGTTTTTAAACTGCCAAGTGCATCATTCATGGGTTTGTCACCAAGAATGCGCTGAATTTTTTTTGCATACATTGGATCAGTTGCATATCCTGCTGCCTGCAATGAATTGGTAAAAGCTTCCGGATTATGTGCATTTTCCAGTGCTTTCGAGTAACGCGGGCTGGCCTTTAAAAACTGCACATAATCCTTAAAGCTCGCTTCATAAGAGTCATACACACGAAAACTGGCCTCCCGGCTTTGTGCCTTATTACCGAAATATTCCACCGTGGAAATTGATGCATTTTTTCCATCCCAACGATGATCGGCTTTAATGTTAAACAAGTTATAACTACTCTCACCATTGGCCTGCTGAATCACATATTTTCCCCAGCCGGTTTCCAATGCAGCCTGCGCCAACAATACCTTTGGGGTTACGCCAATTTCTTTCGCCGCCACTTCAGCATGAGGCATAAGCTTGTGCACAAATTCTTTGGGTGTTGTTATTTCTGTCGTATTATTCTTTGACGAAGAAACAGACGGTATTTGGCGGCTATTGCTTTGCACAGTGGCTTCCGGTTTTCGTACTTGTTCTTCAGGCAAGTAACGCGCTAATTGCTTCACCAGAGTATCCGCCAGGCCAACACCGCCACTTTTGGATAAATCCATAGCCAACTGGTCATCACGCATATCACGGTAAAATTTTGCCGAATCGGAATCAAAAAGTGGATTGCCAAAGGAGGCTTTACGCATAGACTTAAGCATCATTTTCAAAAAAATTGTTTCAAATTCACCGGCAACAGACCTAAGCGCTTCTTTTGAGTCTGTTTTCGCTTTTAGTTTAATATTATTGAGTGCAGATAAATCCAAATAATTGTCTTGAACAGCTGAAACCATAACTCGCTCGCTTATTAATTACTGTGTACAAGGCTAACTTCAATTAATATGCCACTTTTAATACTGACAAGAAAATAAAAAAAGAGAAAAGGATGGATGAAAAAAAAATACAATAAATGTATTTCCTGATGAGATGAAGCAAGGCAAAAACAATCGATAAAATCGTATGGAACAATTTAAAACAGGCTTGAACCTGTCCCTAAAAGCAGTGAGCCCCAAATGGACGGGGCGAATAAAAAACGGCGCTTATCCGTAATGATTAATTCAGAGGTGCCCCAGGAAATCACAAACAAAAGAAATGCATTAAATAACGATCAGCTCGGCGTTTAGCGAACCAGCTTCTTTCAGCGCCTCCAGAATAGCGACCAGATCGCCCGGTGCTGCACCAACTTCATTTACTGCACGAACAATTTCATCCAGAGAAACCCCAGGGTCAAACAGGAACATTCGGCTGTTATCTTCTTCAATCGATATTTCGGTATTTGGTACAACAACCGTATCCCCCTGGGCCATTGCATTTGGTTGAGAAACATCGGCACCGGGCTTTATCCTGACGGTAAGATTACCATGTGTCACTGCCGATGGCCCAACCGTTACATTGCTGCCAATCACCACCGTACCCGTTCGTGAATTGATGATAACCTTGGCCGATGTTTTTCCCGGTTTCAATTCAATATTTTCCACCACTGACATAAAGGCAACCCGCTGTGAGGCATCACGTGGTGCAACAACTTGAATTGAAGAGCCATCCAACGACACAGCCGTACCTTCACCAAGCTTGTTGTTAATGGCTTCAACCAATCGGGTTGATGTTGTGTAGTCAGCCGTATTCAAATTCAAAACCAGATGATTCCCCTTGTTAAAACTGGTTTTTACACTCCGCTCAACCATGGCGCCATTTGGAATCCTGCCCGTACTGGGGATATTAACCGTTACACTTGAACCATCACTCGCCGCCCCAAAACCGCTGACCACAAGATTACCCTGGGCAATGGCATAAACTTGCCCGTCAGCACCTTTAAGTGGTGTCATTATCAAACTGCCACCACGTAAACTCTTGGCATTACCGATTGACGAAACCGTCACATCAATTTTATGACCAGGCTTGGAAAATGCGGGCAATGTTGCCTGCACCGTGACTGCCGCCACATTTTTCAAACGCGGCGTAATATTGGTTGGCAGAGTAATGCCAAACTGCGCCAACATACTGCGCAAACTCTGCACGGTAAAAGGTGTTTGAGTGGTTTGATCACCTGAGCCGTCCAGACCTACGACCAATCCATATCCCACCAACTGATTGCTTCTTACTCCGGCAATTGTGGCCAGGTCTTTAATCCGCTCAGCATAAACCAGTGTCGATGCCAGCAACAAAACCGCCGAGACAAAAACACGAAATAGTACGGGGTAAGAAATATAAGTCATCTTGCTTCCTGATGTTTCAAGTTAGTCATGCCAAACAAACCTTAGAAAGGCCACCACTGGCTGTTAAGAAACTGGGTAAACCAGCCTTGTCGTGTTGCTGCCGCAACCATTCCAGTACCACCGTAAATAATTTGCGCATTCGCCACACTAGTGGATTGAATCGTATTGTCGCTTTTAATGTCGGCTGGACGAATAATGCCAGAAAAACGAATATGCTCATTACCCTGATTCAAGGTCATGCGTTTTTCGCCCTGCACCATCAAATAACCGTTGGCCAGCACTTCTTTTACCGTTACGGTAATACGCCCATTTAAACTGTTGCTCTGACTTGAGTCACCGGCTCCATTAAACTCCCGACTCGCACTTAAGGCATTTGCCAGTATATTCAGTCCTGCCGCACTAACCGGGCCACCAAGCAACGTTGGTGATGCCACATCAATTTCACTGTCTTTTGTGGTATTGGTACTCGCACTTTTTCTTGCATTGGTACTTTCACTTAACACCACCGTAATAATATCGCCGACACGCTTTGCTGAAGTATCTGAGAAGTAGGAAATACCATAACCGTTTTGATATATGCCCCCGTTCTCCACCGGCGGTGCCGTCGATATGATTGGTCGTACCGGGACAAACTCCGGCGCAACTTGAGGCGGCTTTGTTGTCGCACAGCCACTGACAACAGAGACGCTGATAACTAATAAAATAAGATAGCTTTTCATAATCATAATAATTACATTGTCTGACTTAAGTTTCTTAACATGCCGTCAACCGCTGAAACGGCTTTTGAATTCATTTCATAGGCGCGTTGAGTTTCAATCATATCCACCAGCTCACCAACAACATTAACATTTGAACTCTCCAGCGAGCCCTGGATTAATGACCCAAGTCCGTCCAGCCCCGGTGTGCCCACCTGGGGATTACCACTTGATACTGTTTCAATATACAAATTACCACCAACCGGCTGCAAACCTGTGGGATTTACAAAATCAGCCAATTGCAGATTCCCCACCTGATTTTCAGTCGCCTGACCAGGCAAGGACGCAGTTACCACACCATCACTTGATATGGAAACAGACAACGCGTTCGTCGGGATGGTTATCGCCGGCTCCACCAAAAAACCACTGGCAGTTACCAGTTGCCCCTGGGAGTCCAATCGAAATGAGCCATCTCGGGTATAACCAATTTCACCACTGGGCATTTGAATTTGAATAAATCCACGACCTTCAATGGCCACATCAAAGCTGTTTTCGGTTTGAATAAAATTACCCTGGGTAAACAACTTTTCTGTTGCCACCGTTCGCACCCCACTGCCGAGCATCAAACCTGAAGGCAGATTGGTATTTTCACTGGTTTTGCCGCCCGGCTGACGAATATTTTGATAAATTAAATCCTGGAAAATACCCCGACCACGTTTAAAGCCGGTGGTGCTGACATTGGCCAGGTTATTTGAAATGACAGCCATACGTGTCTGCTGTCCTTCAAGACCTGTTTTTGATATCCATAATGCGCGATCCATAACTACCTCGAATTAATTTCAACTTTTAAGTTTATTGCGATTTGTCTTTTGCTCTGCGCTCACGTAAGGAAATTTGCAAGCACTATACCACCCTAATTCATTCTCATAATCGCGTCGGTGGCTTTATCTACTTCCTTTGCGGTACTCATAAGTTTTACTTGCATATCAAATGCCCGCGTTAAGGTAATCATCTTGGCCATGGATTCAACCACGCTGACATTACTCCGCTCCAGCATACCCGGCATTAAGCGTACAAACGCATCCGGTGCGGCATTTCCACCACTCTTGAGACGAAAAAGTCCATCGCGGCCCTTTTCCATTTCTGACAGGTTTGGGTTAACCAGGAGAATGCGATCCACCTGGGTGAGTTGCGCCGCATTCTGGCCTACGGGGCGAATCGTAATAGTGCCATCAAGACCGATACTGAGTGATTCATAAGGCGGAATGCTAATGGGGCCTGCATTTCCCATCACAGGTAAACCATTGCCGGTAAGTAATTGCCCTTGCGGCGTTGTTCTAAAATCACCTGCACGCGTATAGGCTTCAGTGCCATCTTTTGCCTGAACCGCAAACCAGCCATCATGCTTTATGGCCATATCCAACGGCCGGTTTGTTACTTCAAGCGGCCCGGGATCGAAGTTTGTTCCCGGCTTTTCTGTCATCGCAAAAGCCCGCGTGGGAAAACCTGGCCCGAAAACAGATACACTGCGTTGTTGCGCAAGGTCTTCACGAAACCCCGTTGTACTGATGTTTGCCAAATTATTATTGTTCAAGCCCTGCGAAATCATCACTTCTTTCGCACCAGACATGCCGATGTAAAGCATCCTATCCATAATCAATTTCCTGATGATTTATTTATTACTAAGAATAATTGCAATAGCCGGGCCTAAAATAAAAAAACCGGACGTTTTAAAGTCCGGTTTTTTATTTTTAAAAATTTGTCGAGTAAATTAGCGAATATTCAGCAATGTTTGCGTTAACTGATCGGCAGTACTAATAACCTGCGCACTGGCTTGATAATTACGTTGTGCCACAATCATATTTACCAGCTGATCGGCAATCTCAACCGTGGAAGCTTCCAGTGCGCCGGACTGGATCAGGCCAAGACTTGCCGTTCCTGGCTCACCCAGCACCGTATCACCGGCATCAAATGTCTCAACCCAAAGTGAATCCCCCTTTTGCCTCAAGCCTTGCGGGTTAGGCACGTTTGCCAGCGCCACCATACCCAATACTTCTGCATTACCATTGGTGTAACGGGCAAATACAACACCGTTCTCACCGACATCAAAGCCCGTTAAGCGCCCCGTGGTAAAGCCGTTCTGCGATATGCCGTTTACTGAAAAATCATCACCAAACTGGGTTGTCTGAGACAAGTCAATGGTAATTTGCACATCGGATGCCCCATTGGTTGGCGTAAAATTATCGAATACCAGTTGTTTGCTATTCGATGGCAATGCAACGCCACTGGGTGTTGCGCTTTGCAAGGTGCCGTCATTGTTGAAAATAAGTAATCCTGCATTCCCCGCAGTGCCACTATCACCACCTGCCGGTGGAGGAAAGCCACCATTATCGGTTGGTGCCACTTCCTGACCATCAATATAAGTGATCATCTGCCAAGTATCAGTCAGGCCAGAACCATCATCTATTTTTCGGTAATAAAACTGTGCAACATGATCACCACCGAGGGAATCATAAACCGTTGTCGCTGTTACGCTATTAAACGTGGTCGGATCAAGCGGATTAAACGGTACCGGGCCACCGGTAAAATCATAAAGCACACCCGCACCACCCGTGTCAAAATATTCTGTAGAAGGAATATTTCCATCCAGATTGACATTTATATCAACCGAGGTACTTGCAACCGGTGCCCCGATGGAGTTTGCCAATGTCACATCCTGCAAAGCGCCTGTATTAAAAGCCGTGGCAGCCGCCCCACTGGCACCTGTGACAATTGGCGGGAAAACCTGTAATTTCTGCCCCGTGGAATTCACCACATCACCATTTCGGTCCAAACCAAAAGTGCCATTTCTGGTAAAGTATCGCCCCTTGTCATCTTCCACTACAAAAAAGCCCTGTCCGGTAATGGCCAAATCCGTACTGTTATCTGTGTACTCGATATTTCCTTGGGAAAACATCTGCCGAATATTGTCGGTTCGTACACCACTGCCGTTTGTCACCGCTGAAATTGAACCATAGGCTGCGGCATAAACATCAACAAACTCTGCTCTGGATTGCTTAAACCCCGTCGTTGCCGCATTGGCAATATTATTTCCTGTTACCTTCAACTCGGTGGTTGAAGCCTTCAATCCACTTAATGCAATTCTAAATGGCATGGGTTAACTCCTTTCAATATCAGGATAAAAACACGAATTTAACACTCATCACCTATTTCTCGGTGACAGACTAAAACAAGGGATACAATGTCATGCTAATACAGGCGTTTTGTTTAATTTCATTCACGGCGTGATACCTTTCTAATATTCATTCGAACAACGACTTGGCTGCGGCTGAATCACTGGTCGTTTTTTTTTGGCGCAAGCATCCCCCGAGGGTAAAATACTCGAAAAAATCAACACTGTACGACGAGAATGCTACGAAAGAATTTCTCTAATTTGATCCATACGCCGGTCACCAACACCGGATATACTGAGTGACATCTGCTCACCATTTCGGCCCAATGTGACACTGCTTACTGGGGCAATAACCATTGTTTCCAATGATGTCATTTTGCCATCAACACTCGCACTTGCACGCACATTATAGATACCTGCTGGCATGGGTTCGCCTTTGGCATTGATTCCGTCCCAGGCAAACTCGACCGTTCCCTCGCTTTGCTGCCCCTTACCAATTGTTTTAATCACTTCGCCTGAAGGGGAAACAATTTCAAACTTGAGATTCGGTACAGACTGTTCAAGCTCGACGGCACCAAAAAAGCGCTCACCTTCACCGGGAACCAACTCCGCGGCATCGCCCGGCACACGAACAAACCGGCCAACCATACTGGAAGCCTGCAATGCTTGATTGGACACCAGTGAGCCCGCCAGGTTATTCATTGTTGCCTGCATGTCCTGCAAGCCCTTGACCGTACTAAACTGTGCCATTTGGCCGAGAAAATCCCCGTTTTCCTGCGGCTTAAGCGGATCCTGATTCTGTATCTGGGTAACCATTAATTTCAAAAAATCCTGCTGTGCCAGTGTATTCGCATCAGCATTGGCGTTTTTTTTGTTTTTATTTTGTATCCCAAGTTGATCCATCAACGGATTTGCATTATTAATACGATCAGCCATAACATGTCCCCCGGACAATATTGCCTATTGTAAAATTGACTTTCATAAATAAATTCGCGCTTGCGCTGTCACTTGATATCATGCTTCATTCACTATCGACCCAGTTGCAATGTCGCCATCAGCATCTGCTTCGTGGTTTTCATTGCTTCAACATTATACTCATAGGATCGTGAAGCAGAAATCATATTTGCCATTTCTTCAATTGCATTGACGTTGGGCAAGAAAATATAACCTTCTTCGTTGGCCAAAGGGTGTTCTGGCTCATAACGCATGCGTAACTCCGACTGACTTTCAACAATACCTTTAACCTTAACGCCGGTTGTCGCTTTATCAGGATTAAACATATTCATCGCCGCGGCAAATACCGGGTGCCTTGCTCGGTAAGTGGTATCTCTATTGCTACTCACCGTTTCAGCGTTGGCTAAATTGCTCGCTGTCGTGTTTAATCGAATGGACTGTGCACTTAATGCGGAACCGGAAACTGCAAATGCACCTAATAATGACATAATTTATTCGCCTTTTATTGCTGAAGTAAGGTGTTTGAATTTACCCGTTAGAAAATTTAATGTACTTTGATATTGCATGGCGTTTTCGGCAAATTTTGCTTTTTCAATTTGCGCATCGACTGTGTTTCCATCAATGGAGGTTTGATAAGGCTGACGATACAAAATCTCGGCGCTGGTCGCATTGTAGCCACCGGGCTGTATGTGTTTGGCATTCGTTGTTCTCATGATACCGCCACTGTTGCGTGCTTTTGCATTTCTTAACACTTGTCGAAAATCAATATCCTGCGCTTTATAATTCGGTGTATCTGAATTCGCAAGATTTGAAGACAATACAGCACTTCGTTTCGCTCGCACATACAAGGCCGTTTCATGAAGTCCCAGTGCTTTATCCAAATTAAACCGCATGATTAACTCCAGTCTGTTAGATTTTTCCAACTTCACTTTCCATTCAACAAGCAGCAATAGCTATGCCAGCAAGCGAAGTATTCCTTAAAACATGAGTTACACCATACAAATCAGTACATTATATTTCTTAATGGTTATAAACAGCGGGCAAGTGTATTGAAAATGGGAAAAGAGATGAAAACACACGGCGACACAGTGGCAATCAACAAAACCAAAGCGGCAATGCAAAGCCGGTTTCCGGTTTAAAACACAGTGAACATGTGTTGCTTAGCTTGCGTCGTATTGATAAATAACACCACCCGGCGCTCTTACCATTTTAAATATCGACGTGTAACGTGTCGGAGACTCGGAACTCCCAAGGTACAAATAACCGTTGGGGTTTGTGACCGCCCCCATCCTGGTCAAAATATCGGTCTTGAATTCGGAGGAGAAATAAATCAGTACATTACGGCAAAAAATCAGATCAAATTTACCAAGGCTCGCAAAACTTTCCTGCAAATTTAATGCTTTAAAGGTAACTCTGGAACGAATCTCGGGAACCACTTCCCACAAGTCATCATGCTGGGTAAAAAATTTTCGCCGGCGCTCCTCTGATATACCGCGTTTCATGGCGGCCTCATCATACCTGGCGCGTTTAGAAAAATTCAGCATGCTCGCGGAAATATCGGTTGCTGTTATTTGCACACCACGCGTAAACGCGCCCGCATGCTTTTGCAAAAACTCCTGAACAACCATGCTGATGGAATACGGTTCTTGGCCGGACGAACAGGCAGCAGACCAGATTTTAACCGGCCTGTCCTTTATATCAGCCAGCTCGGGCAATATTGTCTCATACAGCACTTCATACGGATAAACATCACGAAACCACATGGTTTCATTGGTCGTCATAGCATCAATAATTTGCTCACGCAAGCCGGCATTGGCCGCCTTTTTCAAATGCGTTAACAAATCCGTATATGATGCCAATTGCCGCTCTTCCATTAAGCGATTCAAGCGGCTTCCCACCAGATAATGCTTACTTTTGCCCAGAACAATGCCCGTGGCATCTTCAAGATACGCACAAAATTCACTGTATTCCTGATCAGAGATAATTCTTTCTTTCAATTTATTTCTCTATAATTGGTCGCAGGTCAATGTTCAAATGCTGACAATACAATACGTCAAGGTGAATGCGGCAATAGCCCCCGCGCTTCCAGCGTGGGAACAAAATTCATTACTCGCTGCTTGATTTCTTCAACCAGGTCGTCTTTATCAAATTTCGACAAAAAACCGTCCGCATTCACGCTTTCCAGCAAAGTAGAATCAAACACACCGCTTAACGAGGTGTGAAGCAAAACAGTTAACTCTGCCAATACCGGGTTTTTTCGTATTTCACTGGTCAAGGTATAACCATCCATTGCTGGCATTTCAACATCGGAAATAACCATCGCCAGGTGCTTAAACTCATCAGCACCGTCTTTGGCCCATTGTTCAAGCTGATCAAGCGCACGCCGCCCGTCATTACATACCGTGCATTCAATACCGAGCCTGTTCAGTGTACGTTTAACCTGGTTACGTGCAACCGATGAATCGTCTGCAACCAGCACATGGCAACGATTGGCGATGGCCAAGAAGTCTTCGTCCAATACATCTTCCTCGGACGCCTCAAATTGCGCAATATGCTCCATACCCGTTATTTCGTACAGGATTTTTTCAACATCAAGGATTTCGATTATTTCATCATCCAGCCGTGTAACACCTGTAAGATAATGCGCTTTACCCACCATTTGCGGTGGTGGCAATATGTCTTCCCAATGTTTATTAATAATGTGCTCAATACGCGGTACCAAAAAGCCCTGAATTTTCCGGTTGTACTCCGCCACGATTACCGAGCCGCGTGAAGCATCTTCGATATTTGGCATACCAAGCGCCGCCATCAGATCAACCACCATAAAAGTGGAACCACGCATATTCGCCAAGCCCAACACTGATGGGTGCGCTGCGGGCATGCGTGTCAGCTCGGGACATGTTACGACCTCGCGCACTTTGAAAACATTAATGCCGTATCTTTGCTGCCCTTGCAAACGGAACAGCAACAACTCAAGCCGGCTCTGCCCAACCAGGTCTGTTCTTGCCTCAACTTCGTTAAATACACTGCGTTTTTGAGTATTCGTATTCATAATTTCATCGTTGTCACTTTGTTGTACTGATCTATCGTCATGAAATTACAATTTCTTTACCTTTTTATTTACCGTGATATTTTTTCAGCCCCACGCTTCAATCAAAAATAGGCACCGTATTTGCATTTTTTAACAACAACCAAGGAATACATGATGCGAACCATTTTATTCATTTTACTGACAAACATGATAATCGGGGCCGTGAACGCGGGCAGTCTCCCTCAGTTTCATTCCCACAAAGACATTCTTAACACAGTTGAGACATTTTTGGCTGCAAACCTGCAACGCAGCCGTGACATTGAAACGAAAACCCGCATAAGTCCGCTGGATGCCAGGCTCACGCTGGCAAGGTGTGAAGTCCCGCTTAGCGCGTTCTCCAGTACCGATATCAACCAGAATGCGCGGTTTTCGGTGGGCGTCAAATGCGGTGGTCAAAAACCGTGGTCACTTTACGTCACCGTAAAAGTTGAAAAAATTGCCACACTGTACATTGCCTCAACCCCAATCTCACGCGGTGATGTCATCCTTGAAGACAACATCCAATTGGTTAAACGCGACATCAATAAGTTAAGGCACGGTTTTTTCGTTAACAAGCGCGAATTAATCGGCATGGTGGCAAAACGCAGTATCAGAGCCGGCACGATTTTCAGCCAACGTCACCTGTCGCCGCCATTGATCATCAAAAAAGGCGACAGCGTGGATATTATTGCAAAAACCCCAGCCATTCTTATTCGGATGTCTGGCAAAGCCATGAGCGACGGCGCGAAAGGCCAACGTATCAAGGTAAAAAACAGCTCATCAAAAAAAATTATTGATGCCATTGTCATGGAAGCGGGCCTGGTCAGCGTTAGAATTTAGCAAAAGTTTTTAGTTATCAATATGTTAAGTGTTACACAAAAAAACCTAAAGGAATATATCCGGCGCAGGAGTCGAATCTGTGGAAAAAAACTTTAGCTTTTTTCGTTTTTTTTCTAAAGTATTTGATTTAATGGACGTTAACCGAGTTGAACCAATTCGCAATTAGGAGCCATAACAATGTCAATTAACCCATTATCCAACGCCACAAATGTAAAAACTAACCTGGTTAACATCAATGATAGCCAGCAAACCAACAAACTTGGACAAGCAACAAATCCCAATAATCCTGCACACGCAGGTAGTACGGCAGCATCTGATACTGTCAGCATCACCAGCACAGCGTCCCAGTTGCAGTCACTTGAAAAACAACTCGCCAGTTTACCGGTTGTTGATGTGCAACGTGTTGATGCGGTAAAGCGTGAAATTTCCAATGGCACGTTCGAAATTAATCCGCCTCGCATTGCCGACAAAATGATACAAATAGAATCAGCAATCAATAGTAAACTTGGCTTCGTCTAACAGAAGACCTAAAAGTATATGAGGTAAATTATGCCACTACCACATTCACGCACGACCCCAATGGCAAAAAAGGAAGAAAAAACATCCCCCCTGAAAAGGCCACAAAAATCGTTCCACGAACTCGCCAAAGCATTAATTGACAAACAATTAATGTTGACAGAGCGCTTACATGTGTTATTGAAAAAAGAATATGACACACTGCACTTGCGTCACGTCGACTCCCTCGACGTGCTTGCAAGTGAAAAACAGCCGATCGTACTCGACATTGACACCCTCAACCAACACTGGTTATCGCTCCTGGAACTTGAAGGCGCAGAACTGAATGAAAAAGCCATCCCTGCTTTCTTATCGAAATACGATAAAAAACACGGCAGTCGCATATTACCCTTGTGGGAGAATTTACTGGTAAAAGCAAAAGAATGCCAAAGACTCAACTCAATCAACGGTGCTACCTTGACGCTACGAAATCAGGCTACCCAGCAAGCTATATCCATATTGCGGGGGCATGTGCCCGGTGACTCACTGTACAATACGCAAGGCGCTGAAACACCCAACTACGCCGGCGGCAGACACCTTGCCAAAGCGTGACGCACAGGCCTAAACACCTAACCCGATTAATTCACCCAGCCGCCGAAAAACAAGGTTAGGTTGTTGTTACTGACAGATATTATTGGAATATTAGCAAAATGTAACCGGCCATTTGGCTAACCATGAAGCAATACCCGATGCAAATCTTCAGGTGTATCAATGTCCCACAAGGTCGACTGAATAATCGGGGTTAATTTCAGGTGGCGCAAATTTTTGAGTATTTGCCGAAATACACTTTCCCCGCCCCAGCGAACCCCTGAAAAAACAGCAGGGTTCAGTTGCAGCATCACTGCCATTAAAACATACCCGCCGTCTTCAGCAGGCGTCACCACCACATCATTTTGAGAGTGTAAATCAGCAAATGCCTGTTTGATTTTCTCTGCATTCATCAAAGGACAATCCGCACCCACAATACAAACTTTTTCGTATTCATACAGCATGCTCTGCATGGCATGGGTCATTCGCTGCCCCAGGTCACCCTGGGTTTGGGCCTGTAAATGAATATCATACCGGGAGAAACATCGCTGAAAGAAAGGGTGGTTTGGCTCTTGCGCACACCATAAATAGGTATCCCAAAGCGATTTTGAAACAACATGCTGCAATGTATGATCCAGCAATTTGGCATGAAATTCTGCCGCACCCACCTCCCCAAGCGCCGAGATCAGCCGGGTTTTGGCAAATCCGGCTATCGGTGGTTTTGCAAAAACAATTAACGCATTCTTATTGCGAATACTTTTTTCACGTTGTGTTTTCACAAATATTTCTTTTTTAATTCGCCTGGAGACTTACCCATAAAATACGCCAACCTTAACCGCCACATCAAAAAAATTGTCCGCCAAATACCATATTGCTCCCAACGTCGACTAGACGTAACAACACATTCTCGAATACAGATGGGGGAATGATTTTTTTTCAGTTTCTTGGACAAGGCAATATCTTCCATTAAGGCTATTTCAGGAAATCCCCCAAGCGCTTCAAAGACGTCAGCTTTTACAAACATGGCCTGATCACCTGTGGCAATTCCCGTCAAACAAGAGCGCATATTTATCAAACGCTCAATAATACGAAACAGAAAATCAGCGCCGGAAAGGCGCACATTGAAGCGTCCCCAGGATTTGTTTTCTTTGTTCATTAATTGTGTAATTAACCGAAAAAACTGCGGCGGTAACACGGTATCCGCATGCAAAAATAACAAAATACTGCCCGAAGCTTGCTTTGCGCCCAAGTTCATTTGTTTTGCGCGACCAGGTGGCGAAATTAGCAATTTATCACAATACGGCCTGGCGATTTGACAAGTATTATCACTACTGCCACCATCAACAACAATAATTTCACATTGATTTTTTCGAAATTCTTGTAAAGCTTGCAAAAAACGGCGAATGCCTTGACTCTCATTCAATGCAGGAATCACAAGACTGATTTTTTCTGCTTGATACTTTGTCATTCACTTGAAATCCATGTTACGCATTCACCTTGAATATCATTCCGCTAATTCAGCCCAAAGCCCCACCACAACTGCTACCTTGCCCGGCAGTGCAACCGTAACAGTGATCCGCAATAGCAACGGGCTTATTAATAAGTTTCTCATTGTGTAATGTGCTGATATGCATTGCCCCTTGGTTCTTGCCTTTTATGGGCAGTCCCAGCATTTGATTAAAATCACAATCATACAAATCACCGTTATAATCCACACTAACCGTATTCAGGCACATCACAGCACCCAGGTTTGGCGCCGAATAATTCTCCCTAAGCAATTGCATGTAATCACCAAACTGGCCTTTGGAAATCAGCATACTGCCAAAACGTTTTATTGGCATATTGGTAATGGTAAAAAGCTGATTAAACTCTATATTAAATTTTTCTTTTAATATTTTTTTATATGAAACCTGCAAGTCCGTCTGTGAAGGGGGTAAACTTGGCCCCTGCGGATTATAAACCAGATTCAATATCAAGCCGCTATCCACTTTCCCGTAACCCAGCATATTAAGCTTAGCCAAACCTGCCAAACTACCAGCGAAAACACCTTTACCACGCTGTGCATCCACATTTTCTTCAAGGTAACATGGCAATGATGCGACAACTTCAACTTGGTTTTCCGCCAAAAACGCTGCCAAGTCTTCTTGCCCTGGCTCGGACAAAATCGTCAAATTACAGCGATCAATGACGTGAATTTTTAATTCTCGAGCTGTTTGAACAAGCTGTCGAAAATACGGATTCAATTCCGGCGCACCACCAGTTAAATCCAGGGTTTTTATGTCGGCCGATTTCAAGAAAGAAATAACTTGCTCAAGCGTTTTTTTATCCATGTTTTCTTTACGTGTTGGCCCCGCATTTACATGGCAGTGCAAACACTGTTGATTACAACGATAACCTAAGTTCACTTGCAGTATTTCAAGCTTGTTTCGCCTGATCGGTGGAAAGTCTGTCACTTTTAATAAAGGCAAAGTGGCGTGCATTTTTGTCTCCTGAATAATTCTGTACTTATGCGCGGTTACTTGATCTTGCGTTTACATACTCGAGAATATGTATTGAATGTTTTCTGTTAGGGCGTTGCCCAATTATTAATCCAAATAGCCAACCACCATCAGATTAACATTATTTTGCCAGTAATTGTGCGCAATCATTACTATCAGCTTCTTCAGCTTTTGATATACTCACACACATGTCCAAAGCCAATGTTCGTGCAACCCATTTTCACATAACGGTAGCGTTTTGAAATTCCGTCAAGGTTTATACCATTCACAACAAGACGTATTCAACGGCCGTTTGTTACAAAAACAAACCCCGAGATTAAACTGAACAACAAAATAACATGAGAGAGCAAGAACTCATCCAGCGCTTACTTGATGGCGATGAAGCGGCTTATCGACAAGTGGTCACTGACTATCATGCCAGCATGTTTTATGTAGCCCGCGCCATTGCCGGAACAGCAATTGCTGATGAAATCGTACAAGAAGCATGGTTATCTGTTATCAAGGCGCTGCCGCAGTTTGAGGGCCGATCCAGTTTGAAAACCTGGATTTTACGCATTGTCAGCAACAATGCAAAAACCAGACTGCGCAAGGAATCCCGGCATTTTAGCGCCGGAGATGCTGCTGACCTGGAAGTCATTGGAATGCCCCAGGCGCGCTTTAGTGAAGACGGCCATTGGGCAATCCCACCTGCCCGCTGGAATATTGAATCACCGGATGAATTGCTCATTCGTCAGGAATTGCAGGCCTGCATGCAAGAAGCAATCAGCAAACTGCCGCCAATCCAGCAAGCAGTCCTGTCACTAAGGGATATGGAAGGCTTGAGCATGCAGGAAATTTGTAAGGTTTTGACGGTTAGTGAGTCCAATAGTCGAGTATTGCTTCACAGAGCACGCACGAAAGTGTTTCAGGCGATCGAAAAATTTCAGGGTAATTGACATGCTAAGCTGTAAGGACATAAACCACCTCGCCAGTGATCATATTGATCAAAACCTGCCTTTTTTCACAAAACTGAAGGTAAGATTGCATTTGTTTCTGTGCAAGGATTGCCGAAATTTTATCAAACAATTTCAATTATCCGTCGATGCCATCAAACAAGCCAAGCCAACGCCGGTCGAGGTCAATCTTGATGACAATGCCATTGAGCGACAAGTACAGACGCTTATAAAAGCAATACGGCAATCAGAGCATGGTAGCAACAAATAAATTGATAATTGAGTGCAAGTCCAATTTCCTAACTAATAACGACCATGACAGAACCGTTTGTAAACTCGCTTATTGAACCTTATGGTGGCAAATTAATTGACTTATATGCCCCTCAATCACAAAAACAGGTGCTCACAACACTCTCGCATTCTCTGCCATCATGGAGTTTGACAGAGCGGCAATTATGCGACATCGAACTGATTTTAAATGGCGGCTTTTCCCCTCTTTGCGGTTTTCTGTCTGAAGCCGACTACCACAGTGTTATTCAAAACCTTTGTCTGTGTGATCACACATTGTGGCCAATCCCCATCACACTGGATGTCGACAAAGACTTTGCCAACTCGGTTAACGTAAATGAAAAAATAGCCCTGCGTGATGCCGAAGGTGTTCTCATCGCCATTATGCATATCAGTGACAAATGGCAGCCCGACAAATCCAGGGAAGCCCAAAACATCTTTGGCAGCAACGACAAAAATCATCCAGCGGTTAATTTCTTGTTTCACAAAACCGGGGATATTTATCTTGGAGGCAATCTGACAGGTATCACACCACCAACACATTACGATTACACTAAGCTGCGCTATTCACCAGCGCAGTTACGCAAAAAATTTGTCTCAGCAGGCTGGCATAAAATCATCGCCTTTCAAACCCAAAACACCATGCATCGCTTTGAGCAAGCAGTGACCCTGCGCTCTGCCCAACATCACGGTGCACACTTGCTGATTCATCCGGTAACTGGAATGACGAAACCTGAAGACGCTGATTATTATTCACGCATACGCTGCTATCAACATATTCTCAAACATTACCCCCAAAATACCGTAGCTCTTAATCTGCTACCATTGGCCATGCGCACAGCGGGGTTACGAGAGCTTCTATGGCATGCCATTATTCAGCAAAACTTCGGTTGCACACATTTTCTAATTGATGAAAAGCACATATTTAGTAAAGAAAAAGCCAACACAAAACTGGAACTAAAAAAATACCAAAACAAACTCAATATTCGAATAATACCGTTTAACAAAAGTGCCGATGAAGCAAACCCCATTGACAAAATTTCAAGTAATGAAAAAAAACTGGGTAATTCCCCTGTCGAGTTTTATCAGCGTTTGAAACGGGGACTCGAGATTCCTCCCGGTTTTTCATATCCCGAAATAGTGGCGGAGTTGCGAAAAACCCATCCTTTAACTCAACAACGAGGCTTCACTGTTTTTTTTACTGGCTTATCCGGAGCAGGGAAATCCACACTGGCCAATGCACTGCTAATGAAGTTTTATGAATTAGGCCGTATGCGTGTCACTCTGCTTGACGGGGATATTGTTCGAAAAAAATTATCTAGCGAGCTTGGTTTTTCGAAACAACATCGCAACCTGCATGTTGAGCGTATCGGCTATGTCGCTAGCGAAATTACCAAAATTGGGGGTATTGCCATTTGCGCGCCCATTGCACCTTATGCGAAAACCCGATATGCCGTCCGCGAGATGATTAGTCCCTACGGGGGGTTTATCGAAGTTCATCTGTCCACGTCTCTGAGCGTTTGTGAAAAAAGGGATCGAAAAGGTCTGTACGCAAAAGCCCGTCAAGGTAAAATAGCCGAATTCACGGGGATTAGTGCCCCATACGAAATACCCGAAAACCCCGACCTAATCATTGATACCAGTACGGTTTCCGTGAAAAAAGCCATTCACGAAATTCTACTTAAACTGGAAAGTTTAGGCTACATCACAAATTAAGCCACAGGCTTGGCCCAATAAAAAAAGAGCTTAGCACGTAATGCGGTAAGCTCTTTTTTTAATAACCAATTTTTCAGTTTTTTCAATTCGGCCTAAGAGTCATCGGCAGCCTTTGCTTTGGCTTTTGCCACTGCTTCAGCCATGGCTGTTTTCAGCTCTCCGCTTTCTGCCATTTCCAAGGTGATATCACAACCACCAATCAGTTCACCATCAATATAAATTTGCGGAAACGTGGGCCAGTCAGCATATTTGGGCAGATGTTCGAAAATCAATGGATCCTGAATCACATTGATATAGCCAAACTCTATACCAGTATCAGCTAATGCTGTAGCAGCGCGACTGGAAAAACCACACTGCGGAAATTGCGGTGTGCCTTTCATGTAAATCACAACGGCGTTATTTTCAACCTGGTCTCTAATGCGATCCAATGTTTCTTCTAAACTCATTTCATACTCCTCGTACTAACCGTACGCTTGTGCTGTAACTTCCATAACATTTGTGGGCCTGGATCCAACAAGCTGCCAGCAAATATTCGTTGACTTTCACCTAGTGTATTAAATATCGACCAAGAATAAAACACCTGCTCTCTGGGGTTATCACTCATCCTGCTTACGGCAAGAAAAATTTGACAAAACAATCATTAGCTTAAATTACTTTGCAACCAAAATTCCAACAATGCCACATGCCATAATTTACTGCCATTCAGGCGTGTATGGTGCTTCTCCGGTTCTGCCAACAAACGATCAATATAATCACGCTGATACAAGCCGCGATTTCGGCAGGCCTGCGAATGTAAAATATCGCGCATAAAATCCAAAAATTCGCCTTTAACATATTTTAACGCCGGCATGGGGAAATAGCCCTTTGGGCGGTCAATGACTTTGTCTGGCAACAAGCCACGAGAAATCACCTTGAGCGGGTGTTTACCATCGGATTTCAACTTCAATTCCGGCGGCATGCGTGCGGCAATCTCAAGCAGATCTTGGTCCAGAAAAGGCACACGCGCCTCCAGCCCCCAGGCCATTGTCATGTTATCCACCCGTTTCACCGGGTCATCAACAATTAAGGTGGTGGTATCCATGCGTAACACGCTATCCATAAAAGTGTCGGCTTTGGGCTGCGCCAACAGTTGTTCTATTAGCTGGCTGGTATAATCCTCGCCGCAATACTCAGGCGTGATCATTTGGCAATACTCGTCATGATCACGATCAAAATAATGTTGTCGAAAACGCTCAAGCGCCGTGCCTTTTTCAGCGTGCATGCGCGGATACCAGAAATAACCGCCAAACACCTCATCAGCACCTTGCCCGCTTTGTACCACTTTAACGTGTTTTGAGACTTGCTCTGACAGCAGATAAAATGCCACCGCATCCTGGCCAAACATCGGCTCCGCCATATTCAACACCGCCTCAGGCAAACGCTTTAGCACTTCACTGTTAGGAATATGTAACTTTTGGTGGTTTGTGTTAAAACGCGCAACCACCGCATCAGAAAATTCAAATTCACTACCGGCTTCGTCATCGATATCATCAAAGCCAATTGAAAATGTGCGAACATCTTCAACGCCCGCCTCATCCAACAGCGCCACTAGCAAACTGGAATCCAGCCCACCAGACAACAAAACACCGACCGGCACATCGGCAATTTCTTTGCGCTTTTTCACTGCCTGCCTGAGTGCTTCGTGAATTTGATCTATCCACTGTTTTTCGCTTAAGGGCTTTTCAGTGTCAGGGCGTGTTGCATCCAAAGACCAATAAGGTTTTTGTTTAACAACGCCGTCTTCCGTAATCGTCATGCAATGCGCAGGTGGCAATTTTTTTACCCCGTTAAAAATCGTGCGCGGCGCAGGCACTACTGCATGCAAAGTAAACAAATTATGTAACGCCACCTTATCAATAGCAGTATCCGTATTTTTCGCTTCCAACAGGGCTTGAATATTTGACGCAAACCGAAATTCAGTGTCCGTTTTTACAAAATAAAACGGTTTAATACCAATGCGATCACGCGCTACAAATAATTGCCGCTTTTCATCATCCCAAATAGCGAAAGCAAACATACCCTGAAGGTGTTCAACACAGTCTTCACCCCATTTATGATAAGCCTTAACAATAACTTCGCTATCACCATCAGAAAAAAAAGAATAACCGTCTTGAATTAATTGCGCCCGCAAAATTTTATAATTGTAAATCGTGCCGTTAAAAACTAAATGTAAATTTAACATCGCGTCATACATAGGTTGCGACGATTTGTCCGACAAATCAATAATTGCCAAACGCCGATGGCCTAAACCGATATTGCCACGGCAAAACTCACCAGCCGAATCCGGGCCACGTTTTTCAAGACGCTGCATCATCGCCGTTATTAATGCTGCATCGACAGGTTTATTATCGAACCTGAATTCACCACATATCCCACACATATATTATCTATTGCCTTTTGTTCAAATTATTCAGGTTCAGCTTTTCCAAAGCCACCACCACCGGGGGTTTCTATTCTTAAACGTTTTCCCGCTTTCGCCTTAAAAGACGCTTTACCTGCCAAAAGTTTACCGTCATAGATATTTTTTCCGATTACCGCATCACCGCCACCACATAAGCCCCATGGGTTTTGCGTTCGTCGTTCGGTTAACAAAGTAACATCGGCATCGGCTAAAAATTCAAATTCACGAATCAGCCCATCACCACCTTTACCACTGACGCCTATGCCGCCAGAGCCATCACGAATTTCATACTGAGTGACGCGTAAAGGATAATGCAGCTCTAACGATTCAATCGGCGTATTCAAGGTGTTTGTCATGTGGGTTTGCACTGCACTTAAGCCATTGCCCGTTGGGAACGCACCCATACCACCGCCAATGGTTTCATAATAGTCCCAACTGTGTTTTTCATTCCGCCCGCCCATCGCCACATTATTCATACTGCCATGACTGGCGGCTGCCATTTTTTCAGGAATCGCCTTTGCCAATGCCCCCATTACCACATCAACCACCCGCGTGCTGGTTTCGACATTGCCTGCGGCAACAGCTGCCGGGCGGATGGCATTGAGTAAACTGCCTTTTGGTGCAGACAAGCTGATAGCACTAAAGGCCCCGGCACAAGCGGGCGTTTGCCGAGGCATTAAACAACGAAACACATAATAAACCGATGCAGCGGCAACGGATAACGGGCAATTAATATTACCCCCCACCTGTTTTGCCGTGCCCTCAAAATCAACATGGATATGCTGTGGCTTAACCGTGATTTTTGCTGAGATGAGAATATCTGTATTTCCCTGACCGTCATCATCCATCACATCAGAAAAAACATATTCACCGCTTGGAATTTCAGCCAAAGCCGCTGTTGATAATCGTTCAGCATACAAATTCAACTCATGCAAAGCACGACAATAATCTGCCTTGCCCAATGCTCGTATTAATTGCGACAAACGCGCAAGCCCCACTTGAACCGAACTTATTTGCGCAGAAAAATCGCCTTCACTTTGTGCTTTGCTGGCCACATTTCGCAACAAATATTGAAAAAAAGATTCATCCCGAAGCCCTCGCTTAATCAACAAAGTCGGCGGAATGATTACACCTTCTTCCGACAAAGTTGAAGATACCGGCATGGAACCCGGCGAGTTTGCACCAATATCAGCGTGATGGGCGCGGTTAGCAATAAAACCCAGCAAGTCACCAGCCTCAAAAACAGGGGCAATTAAGGTCACATCAGGTAAATGTGTACCACCCAGAAAAGGGTCATTCAAAATCAGCACGTCGCCGGGCTGCCACTCGAACTGATCAATAATGTCCCGGGTTGCATACGCCATGCTGCCAAGGTGCACCGGAATGTGTGCCGCTTGCGCACACAATTCTCCGCGCGCATCAAAAATCGCACAAGAAAAGTCCAAACGGTCTTTTATATTCGGGGAAAATGCCGCACGCTGTAACACAACACCCATTTCATCGCAGATGGCTGCAATTCGACTGGAAAACAAACTTAATTCAATCGCATTCATCCCATACTTATACCACAAACCTGCCCTTAAAAGCGCAAGCCCGAAATAACCAAGTAAAATAATCGGACTTGCAAAATGGCTGCGAGTTTCTTAGACTCTGTGCAAGCAAATGCCTTATCGATTAAATGGAGCCTCAAATGGAACATAAATTACCCGAATTACCCTATGCAATGGATGCTTTAGCACCCAGCATTTCCAAAGAAACCCTGGAGTACCACTACGGCAAACATCATCAAACCTATGTCACCAACCTCAACAACCTGATCAAAGGCACTGAGTTCGAAGACATGTCACTTGAAGACATTATCATGAAATCATCCGGTGGTTTGTTTAACAACGCCGCACAAGTCTGGAACCACACTTTCTACTGGAACTGCTTGAGCCCAAATGGCGGCGGTGAGCCAACAGGTGAATTAGCTGATGCAATTAATGCGACTTTTGGTTCTTTTGCCAACTTCAAAGAAGAATTCGCTAAATGCGCAATCACCACTTTTGGTTCTGGCTGGGGCTGGCTGGTGAAAAACAGCGATGGCAGCATCGCGTTAGCAAGTACTAGCAACGCCGGCACACCAATGACAGAAGGCCAAACCGCATTAATGACATGTGATGTGTGGGAGCACGCCTACTATATTGATTTCCGTAATGCGCGCCCTAAATACCTGGAAGCTTTCTGGGGCCTGGTGAACTGGGACTTTGTCGCAGAAAACTTCAGCAAGTAAATTCCTGCTTTATAACAAGCAAGCAAGACTATTTTGCGCTAAAACAGTTAATATTGGCTATTTTAGCGCAAAATACCCCTCCTCCCACGTTAATAAGTCACTTTCCTCCCTTTTTTCCACCTCCTTGTTTGCGTCATACGCATTTCCGTTCTAAAATCAGCACTTGAATTTGATCATTTGCATTTAACGAGGTGCGTTTCTCTGGAGCATAATCCGGCAAAATCACCTGCTATGTGAACACGGGTTTTACTGTACTAACATTTTCAAACGGCTATTTGATGAATAGCCGTTTTTTTATTGATGGCAAAAACATTGACTAATCACATAATGAACACTTACGGTCACCCCAGTATCGCCTTTGAACGTGGTGACGGCGCCTACTTGTGGGATACGGACAACAACAAATACCTCGATGCCTTGGGTGGTATCGCCGTTTGCGGCCTGGGCCATGCACACCCGGCAATTGCCAAAACCATCAGTGAGCAAGCCAGTACGTTAATGCACACTTCAAATTTGTACCGAATTCCGGCACAAGAAAAACTGGCTTCACAATTATGTGAATTGTCCGGCCTGGCATCGGTGTTTTTCAGCAATTCTGGCGCAGAAGCCAACGAAGCAGCCATCAAAATCGCCCGTTTGTTTGGTCACCAAAAAGGTGTTGAGGTACCAACAATTATCGTGACCGAGAACAGCTTTCATGGCCGCACGTTGGCAACGCTCAGTGCGACCGGCAACCGAAAAGTACAGGCAGGCTTTGCACCGCTGGTTCAAGGTTTCGTCCGTGTGCCTTACAACGATATTCACGCCATTCGCGCTGTTGCAAAAAACACAAAAAATGTGGTTGCTGTGTTGGTTGAACCCATTCAGGGAGAGGCCGGCATCAAAGTACCCGATGCCCAATATTTAAATGAAATACGCAAGATATGTGACCAACAAGATTGGCTGATGATGCTCGATGAAATCCAAACCGGCATGGGCAGAACCGGCCACTGGTTCGCTTATCAACACAACGGCATTAAACCGGATGTCATGACACTGGCAAAAAGTTTAGGTAACGGCTTTCCCATTGGTGCTTGCCTCGCCGGCCCCAAAGCCAGTCATATTATGCAACCCGGAAACCACGGCTCCACCTATGGTGGCAACCCGCTCGGTTGTAGCGTGGCAACCACCGTCATCGAGACCATGCAAGCAATTAACGCACCTCAAAATGCGGCTGATATCGGCAGCTATATGCTTGAAGCTTTCACATCAACACTCAAATCACAAGCAGGCATTGTCGGTATTCGGGGCAAAGGCATGATGATTGGCATTGAACTGGATCAACCATGCATCGAGCTTGTTGCCCGCAGCGCCAAAAAAGGCTTGTTAATTAATGTCGCATCAGGTAATACGATACGCCTGTTACCACCGTTAACATTTACCCGGGCCCAAGCAGATACCACGATCAAGATTGTTTGTGATCTCATCAACGAATTTACCGCAGGAAAATAAAAATAACATGTTACGTCATTTTCTTACTCTCAATGATTTAAGCGGCGATGAATTGCGCAGCATCATCGACCGTGCCCAAGTTTTAAAAGCCATGCAAAAAAATGGTGAGATTTTCGAGCCATTAAAAAACAAAGTTCTCGGCATGGTGTTTGAAAAATCGTCCACCCGCACTCGTGTCTCATTTGAAACCGGCATGATTCAATTTGGTGGCCAAGCCATTTTTTTATCACCACGCGACACCCAACTGGGTCGCGGTGAACCAATAGAGGACTCGGCCCGCGTACTTTCAAGCATGGTCGATATCATCATGATTCGCACCTTTGAACACAGCAAAATAGAGACTTTTGCCAAATATTCCACTGTACCTGTGATCAATGCCTTAACCGATATTTACCACCCTTGCCAATTATTGGCAGATGTTCAAACCTATGTTGAAAACCGCGGTGATATCCGTGGCAAAACCGTTACCTGGATTGGCGACGGCAATAATATGTGTCATTCTTACATAAATGCAGCAAAACAATTCGGATTTAACCTGGTCATTTCAACACCCGCCGGTTTTGAGGCAGACAAACGCATTATTGCCAACGCCAAAGATTCTGTGCATCTTGAATCAAACCCACTCAAAGCGGCAAAAAATGCCGACCTCGTTGTCACCGATGTATGGGCAAGCATGGGACAGGAAGAAGAACAGCGCATCCGTGAAAAAGCCTTTGCCAATTATCAGGTCAATGACGCGATCATGGCAGAAGCGAATTCAGACGCCTTGTTCATGCATTGCCTGCCAGCACATCGTGAAGAAGAAGTCAGCAGCAGCGTTATCGACGGCCCACAAAGTGTCGTTTTTCAGGAGGCAGAAAACCGCCTGCACTCACAAAAAGCCCTGCTGGAATTCTTAATGGGAACAATGCCTGCCACAACATCAAATACAACGCCTCACCAGGCATGAATGCATTACTTGAATTAAAAAACATTGAATGCCGCTACGGCAATGAAGTTGCGGTAAAAAACTTTTCCATGCGGGTACGCGAGGGCAGCCTGGTTTGCCTGCTTGGCCCCAGCGGGTGTGGAAAAAGTACAATTTTGCGTGCCATTGCCGGACTTGAAAACATTCAAAGCGGCAACATTATCATCTCCGGAAAAGTAGTTTCCAGTAGCACCTCAACCCTGCCCGCCGAAAAACGCAAACTCGGTATGGTGTTTCAAGACTACGCCCTTTTTCCACACATGCGTATTTCGGAGAATATTTGTTTTGGTCTGCGCAATCAGTCCGCAGCAGAAAAAGCAAAACTCACCGCAGAGATGGTTAAAATTGTTGGCCTGCAAGGCTTGGAGCAGCGATACCCCCATGAGTTATCTGGCGGCCAACAACAACGTGTTGCCCTTGCTCGAGCACTGATTGTAAAACCAAAACTCATATTAATGGATGAACCGTTTTCCAATCTTGATGTTGAGCTACGCGAACGCTTAAGCAATGACGTGCGCCGCATTCTAAAAGAGCAAGGCGTCACCGGCGTTCTCGTTACCCACGATCAGGCCGAGGCTTTTGCGGTTGCAGATATGATAGGCGTACTATACCAACACAAGCTACAACAATGGGATACGGCCTACAACTTATACCACGACCCCGCAAACCGCTTTGTTGCAGATTTTATCGGCAAGGGGAAATTTTTGCGTGGCGTCATGCAATCTCATGGCATCATCGAGACTGAGTTAGGTTCCTTTAGTGGTGACCGCGCCTACGACTGGTCAGCAGGAACCGAAGTTGATGTACTTGTCAGGCCCGACGACGTATTGCCCGATGAACGCAGTTCATTACGCGGCATCGTAACTCACAAAGCATTTAAAGGCTCTGAAATAGTCTATACAACATCGCTTGGCGAACACAGTGAACTACTTTGCGCATTCCCCAGTCATTACGACTACAATATCGGTGAGGAAATCGGTGTCAAACTGGATTTGCATCACTTGATTGCATTTAAACGCTAGACATAAAAAAACGGGCTATTGCCCGTTTTTTTATGTCTCCGAATACGGCAAGCAGGCATTAATCGATAGCACCCAAGTATTCTGTTACTGCATCAATCTCAGCATCAGACATTTTTTTCGCAATATCCATCATCATGTTTGCGGGGTCATTGGTACGCTCAGCACTGCGAAAGTCTCTAAGCTGCTTGGCCAGGTAATCTTTGGTCTGACCACCAATAACAGGAAAAATCTGGTTAGTTTCAGATTTACCTTTTCCGTTTTTACCATGGCAATTAACACAACCGTATAAACCAGTACGCGGATTACCATTCAAGAAAATCTTTTTACCTGCGGCGATTTTCTTTTTGTCGGTTGGTGCGCCCATCATGTAACGACTGCCTTGCATGGTTTTTTGACTCGCGTAATAAGCGGCAATGTCTTTCAAATCCTGATCGGAACCGGCCAAACCAGCCATAGCAGTCATTGTATCGTTATGACGTTTGCCATTTTGAAAATCTTTAACCTGTTTAAAGATATAACCAGGTTTTTGACCAGCCAGATTTGGACACTCCGGATTTACAGTCATACCATCAACACCGTGACAGCCTTGACATAACTCGGATTTACCCTTACCTGCCGCCGCGTCTCCTCCTGCAAAAGCCCCCCCTGCAACAGAAAATAATGCTAACAATACAGATACTGCTTTTAATGTTTTTATCATCGTTAAAAATCCCTTACCGTCTCTTTATGAGTGTTCACATGAGTATTTATTAGTCAAACAAGTTGATCGGCAAACTTGTTCTTTAAAAAATCTTGAACCAACCACTATTATTGTTTTTAAGCACGTTATTTTAATTATGTGGCGCGCGAAGTAAAGATATATCAACCAAAAAAGGCCGAGTCAATTAAATTAATTTAAACGGAAGCAAAATACAAACAAAAACATTCCTTTTACGCTGTCATAAATCCGGCAAGCTAAGCACTATTGAAACATTAATGAACAGTTTTTAAGCTGTTTTATTTCTCATCACCCGACAATGCCTTTTTTTCAATCCGCTTCATATACGCTTTACGCAACAAATGCGGGATCAATAAATAGGCAGGCATACGCAAATAATGAGATCGTACATATAAGCACCAGCGAGCGATTGGGGTAAACCAATCATCACAAGACTTGTGATCCGGCAAAAGCGCCCGGTCAAATAGGATATCCATGACTTTTTTTCCCGCACCTACATGCTTTGCTGCTTCTGCCATCACATCTTCAGGAATAGGCGAATCCAATAGGCGCTTTAAATAACGCAAACCGTAAAACAAAGGGACTGATAAATCCAACACCTTGGCACGAAGCATCAGGCTCGACCAGAAACGGGCATCGCGCTGCGCGTAATATTTCAACAAACCATCCAGATCAATTAAGTCGCGTATGCCATGATCAAATTCACCTTCATGAAACAAATGCGTCATGCTATGCAACACCATATCTTCTGGTGCCAACACACAAGTATTATCAAAACCCGGTACTGGCACAACAGCGGCAAACAACGTTGCGCTGTCCGGTTTCAGCCGCGCGGTTTCTGGTAAAATGGCGTGATGCACGTCCATGGAGGTACCGCGTTTTATGTGATGTAATGGCGGGATCTCATGCATCCATTGCCGATAATATTTATCATCATAGACATCAATTTGTCCCGCCAACCAGCCATGCAATTTGAGTATTTGCTCAACTTCTTCAATACGTGACTTGGGGACTAAAATATCGATATCTGAAAATAATCGACCATAACTTGCCGGGAGGTCAGCAACCACATAAGCCGCTCCCTTTAAAACAACCAGAGGCAAATTAATGGAGGCCAATATATCGCTGATTCTCTGGCATTCCAGCTTCACCGCATCACGGTAATTTGTATCCAGATTCGCTTGTGCTTGAAAATGCCTGAAAGCAAACTCAGGTATGTGCTGTTTTATTTTTTTTGCATTCAAAAAATAATAAAGCATGCCGAGAATATTCGCTCTACGCGCCTGCCTAATCAATAAATCCCAGTCCGCGCGAGAAAACTCAGCCGTGGACTCAGGGTTTTGAACAACAATCGCAATTAATTGACGGCTCTCATTCATACCTAATCAAGCCCATCAAAAATTTCAAGTGCATCATCCAGATTATGATACGTGAATTGGTACACCTGGCACTGATCAATGACCCCGCCCAGTTTTTCAAACGCAATCTGCCGGAGAACCTGATAATTAAATGCATTTTCGGCTAAATGCATAAATGCCTGCGCCGGTTCCATTGCTGTCAAAGTTGCCTCATGACCAGCCTGGTATTTTGGAAAAATCACCCAGCTCGGCGTTGCCGGTTCCAGCGCCCGCTTTACACTTTCGACAGGTACCTTCATATGGGCAACTGTGCCTTTACTGGTATCATAAGCAACCGGCCCAAGCACAGAACCCGGCGCATATGCACGCATGATATCAATCGACGCATTCTTTAAACTCACCGGCCTCGGCAATGCACAAACATCGTCACTGCCCAGCGGAAACATGGCCAATTCATCAGAGAACAACCGCCAGCCTTTAGAAACCAGGCCCGCGGTCAGCGTGCTTTTACCTGATCCCGGTGGCGCAGGCATAATCACAGCCCGCCCATTTTTTTCGATAACAGCAGCATGTAAAATTAAATAGGTATGACAACTTGTAGCAATGCACCAGTTAAACGACCATTCAAACAAGGCAAACGCCTGATCCTGAGGCAAGGGTTTAAACGGACGATAACCATCAAAGTAAAAATCGACTTGAGGACGATACCAGCGACGAACGCTGCGAGGCGGATTTATCTCAATGTGATAGTCGGCATAATCATCGTTGGCCAACGAGTAATCAGAATAAAGCGCAGCTATTCCATCAACAACAATAGACATTGAAGATAGGATTTTTATGGAAAATGGGCCGACAAGAATGAATAAGCCCTGTTTTTTTAAACGACGTGTAAGCTCTGATTTAGAGAGGTCAGCAACCTTCAAGTTGACACCCTGTCGACAAAATCAAGTTCAGCCAACTCAATCAACACATCTGAAACCAATGATTTCAGCTCTTCTATCGGACAATCCTGGTCTTCAGATAATCGACCAGAAAGCGCATCAACAGTTGCAGGTGAAGACATCAAAGTACTCAATACAAAGCCAGCAAGAGAATCAAGAATGTGAGTATCACCGGAGACCTCATCAAACAGCACATAGTCTTGGCCCCAGTGTTTTATATGGGGTTTAAAGTATGGATGGAGGCACCAAGGTAACTGCGAATCAATATTCATCGAATTCATTAATCAACATACAGTTAAGGCAGAAGAAAGTAGGCACCTTAACATAATCAGAATATTTGTCGATAAATCAACAGCAAATAGAAATAGCTTGAACCGAGAAAAGCTAACAGGATGGTGCGTTATTAGCCTTTTTCATTCAAATACTGAAATGCATCGCGGAGTTCTACAGGGTTGGTAAGGTGGTACTCATTATACAAAGCGATCACTTCTTCAGGGCTGTAACCATAAATATTTTTCCCCCAGGTTACGGCATTTAGCAGGGCAGCGACAGTATGCGCATCCAGCTGGTAAGGGTCATCAACTCCAGTCAAATGAATTACCTGCATCATTGTGCGGGAAGTACCGGAGACCATCTGTCTTGAGCCGCCAAAATAAGAGATATCGTGAAACTTGGTGCCTGTATCATCATAGTCTTGGCACCCGGAACCGCCCCCGTTCCCAGGATTAGGGGTAGTGGAAATACAATTACCTGGGTCAAAAGGAACAGGCCATTCATTCGGCTTTTGCCCCCAATAGCCAGGGGTCTTGCCACCGAGATAATCAAGGCACGGATCCGTATTATTTGCATTATCCGACATATTGCCCGAAATATTACCGGAAACGGTGCAATTATTTTTAACATAATTTGCCATTGCAGGCTTACCCGGCAAAGTAGCCAAGATAGGCGCGGCAATCAAGCCCGCCTTCGCCAAGCGGCGACGCGACAAATCAACGGCATTTTTATCCGCGTTCTGCAATTCTGATTTTTTCTGTGATTTGTTTATATCTGTATTATTTTTATTCATGAAGCATTCAACCTTTAAAACCCAAACCCCGCCATCCACTGCCAAGCATGCTGCCAAAGGTAGCCTATGTAGATTAATATACCGTTAACCGAGATTATAGCAAATTATACGCCACTTCTGTAAAACAAATGCAAGCAACTGATAATTATAGATATTAAAAGCATACAAACTCGGTTTAAAGCATTTTACAATAAAAACGACAAACAATTGTAAAATAATACGACAAACACTTACTCCGCTTAAGCATACACGAATCCCCCTTCGAAACAACAAGCGCCTCGAGCAAACAAAAAACAGATGGATTAATATAGTATGATTGAAATAGCAACTAACTTTGTTTCACGCTTTTAAATCAAGTAATTAAAACAAGAGACAACAAATACCGCAAGCCGGTTCCTAAGCCACAAGCAAAACAAGTGTAAATTTTGCCGACAAACATACAAATTACAGCTCAAGCAATCAACGATGCCATCAAAAAAACACTATTTAATTCCAATAATAACGAGTACTTATGTACTTTTTTTGTTTATTGGCAGCATTTATCCATTTACCGACTGGCAATGGCCAAGCTTCAACGACTGGGCCAGCTCTTTTGAAAGCACCACGCGCTATGTGCCTCGCAGTGATTTTATTATTAACTTTTTAATCTATGTCCCGCTTGGCATTCTTGTCTCGATTCAAATGCGCGCGCGTTTTGCCTCTTTTTCTCTGCTGGCAGTCAGCACTATTCTCGCCACCAGTTTCGGTTTGCTTATGGAAATTTTCCAATTATTTATTCCGTCCAGGGCGCACTCACTTATCGATTTAAGCATGAATGCAACGGGGGCATTTACTGGCGCACTGTTACATCACTTGACGAAAAAACATTCCACGCTAGGCCGGCAATTACGCCATATTCGTTATCAGCGCTTCAAAAGGGGCCGGTATTCCGAGTTGGGACTGGTGATTATTGCACTTTGGGCGCTGTCTGAACTCAGTCCATTTGCGCCATCACTGGATTTTAAAGAAATCGCCAATAATTATAATCACTTTATTCAGCAGCTTTCTTATAGCGAAAAATGGGACTTATTTAAACTACTGGCATTTGCCCTCGAAATATTCGCCTTGTTTCTGATCACTGAATTTATTCTTTCAAAAAAAGCCAGCAGCTTATTCGTATTTGGTGTTTTTGCAGGTATTATTATTTATCTGAAATTGCCCATTGCGGACACCCCGCTCACACCTGAGTTTTTCTGGGGACTCATTGCAGGAATCGCCCTGTATTTTATCACACAGAATAAAACCACAGAGCTCAGAACCAGGCTTGTCATTTACGCCCTGATTCTTGCCTATATCATTAACCAGTTAAATCACCCGGCACAACATGCGATTAATGCCTTTAACTGGCTACCATTTGACAGCGACGCGAAAAGAATCAATCGCATTACAGAATTATTGAATATCACCTGGATTTTTCTCGCCCTGAGTTTTTTTGCACTTTCCATCAGTCAGCAAGCGATAAAAACCAATGGCGCCATCGGCTTGTTTCTGGTTACTATTGTTGCACTATCACTGGAATGGCAACAACAAACACTACAAAATACCAGCGCAGATATTTCAGACGTACTTATCGCCATGTTTGCATGGTCACTGCCGTATTTTCATCCTGAAATTCGTCGCGGCGGCAGGCGATAACAGGCGATAAAAAGAGATCAAGCAACATACAAACTTTTGGCATTAGGAGCAGCAACATCGTGCATACCGTTAAAAAACTCATTCACGCCAGTCTGCTATGGGCTTTGTTTTTCACACCCGCTGTAAATGCTGGCCTCCCAGAGACCATAGAAAAAATCAAACCCAGTATTGTCGGCATTGGCACTTTAATGAAACTGCGCCAGCCTCCCGCCAGGTTAATGGGAACCGGGTTTGCCGTTGCCAATGGCCGATACATTATCACCAATGCCCATGTTATTCCCGATGAGATCGATTATGAAAAAAACGAATCACTGGTGGTTTTTATTGGTAGCGGCAGAGATTCCATCATGCGTTCCGCTGCCGTAATAAAAACAGACAAACACCACGACCTGGCACTATTAAAAGTATCGGACTTCAGGCTGCCGGCAATGCAGCTGGGAAAAATGACACAGGTTCGGGAGGGGGAGTTGTATGCTTTTACCGGCTTCCCCATTGGTGCCGTGCTTGGCTTATATCCTGTTACCCATCGCGGCATTGTCTCGGCAATTTCACCTGTTGCAATCCCGGTTTCATCAACCCGACAACTTGATGCCGCGATGATACGGCGATTAAAAAACGTGTATAACATTATCCAATTGGATGCAACGGCCTACCCAGGCAATAGCGGCAGTCCTTTATATGACGCAGAATCAGGCATTGTTTTAGGCGTTATCAACAAAGTCTTCGTTAAAGAAACCAAAGAAAAAGTATTAGAAAAACCCAGCGGAATAACTTATGCCATTCCGGTAACGCATGTGCGGAATTTATTGAAAAGTGCGGGTATTAAATATTAAGCCTGCAAACAACGTTGATTTGCCAAATACCAGTCAATGGTTTTTTCAATGCCTTCTTCAAACCGCACGGCAGGTTGCCAGCCCAACTCGCTGGTAATCTTGCTGCCGTCGATTGCATAACGCCAGTCATGCCCTTTACGGTCGGTGACAAACACCATTAATTCCGCATACGCTTTGCCACTTTTTGCCGGTACTTTTCGGTCGAGTATTTCACAAATCGTGTTGGCAATATCATTATTCGACCATTCATTGTTGCCGCCAATATTATAGGTTTCACCCAAGCGGCCTTCACGCACGACTTTATCAATCGCAGTGCAATGGTCATTCACAAATAACCAGTCGCGAATATTAGTGCCATCACCATAAATGGGAATTGCTTTGTTTTCCAAACAAGAACGAATCACGGTCGGAATAAATTTTTCACCGTGTTGATATGCGCCATAATTATTCGAGCAATTTGTTGTTGTCACCGGTAAACCATAGGTATGAAAATAAGCGCGCACCATATGATCCGAACCTGCTTTTGAGGCCGAATACGGTGAATTTGGGGCATAAAGCGTCTGCTCGGTAAAGGGTGGGTCTTCTTTATCCAGCGTGCCATAAACTTCATCCGTGGATATATGGTGAAAACGGCATTGAGTGTTGTCCCAACGCTTTTCATCCAACCAGTATTTTCTCGCCGCATCAAGCAAGGTAAACGTACCCACAAGATTTGACTGAATAAACGCCTCGGGGCCGGAGATCGAACGATCCACATGACTTTCTGCGGCAAAATGCACAACGGTGTCAATTTCGTGCTTGTGAAACAACTCATCAAGCAGGACTTTGTCACAAATATCACCTTTGATAAATTCGTGTCGCTCTGGTGAAGGTAAATCATCTAAATTGGCCGTATTACCCGCGTAACTTAAACTATCCAGATTGATAATTTTTACCTTGCTATCACTTTCTAACAAGTAGCGAACAAAATTACAGCCAATAAAACCGGCACCACCGGTGACTAATATGTTTCGAGGTTGGTAAATCATGTATTTTTAAGTTCCTGAATTAATGCATCGAGTTGAGGTCGCCATTCGGCTGGTTTTATAGCAAAGTTTTTTTCAATCAGCGCCGAACTTAAGCGACTATTTGCCGGTCGTTTTGCTGGCGTAGGGTATTCGTGTGTCATGATCGGGGTTATTGTTTTTACTTTCAAGTCGTCGTATCCTGCCAACCTTGCAGACTCTACAATAGCAGAAGCAAAACCAAACCAGGTTGTTTCAGGTGCATCACTGTAGTGATAGGTGCCAAAGCGATTTTCTTTGAATTTTTCAGCGCATATTTTGCTAACTATCTGCAAAATCACGTTTGATATATTAACTGTGGCGGTGGGATTACCTAATTGATCGGCAACGATGCTTAATTGCTCTCGCTCACCAGCCAGCCGTAATATTGATTTGACAAAATTATGGCCGTGCAAACCAAACACCCAGCTTATGCGTAAAATAATGTGTTTTGGCAATATTCCACGCACCGCCTGTTCGCCTTTATACTTACTTAAGCCATACACACTTTGCGGGTCGGCTTGGTCTTTTTCATTATAGGCTGAGTCTTTTTCACCATTAAACACGTAATCAGTGGAAATATGAATTAAGCGAACATCTTCTGCCAAACACGCTTGCGCTACGTTTTTTGCACCCATTTCATTAATAAGAAAGGCGTTTTCAACATCAGACTCCGCCTTATCAACCGCAGTATAAGCGGCGGTATTAATCACACAATCAGGCCGCTCTTTTTTAACGGCCTGCAACACTGCATTTGCATCGGTAATATCCAGCGCCTGGCGATCATAGGCAGCGACCTCAAAGTTAACCGCTAATTCACACAGCTCCTTACCCAATTGACCGGCGGCACCGAGAATCATTATTTTAGGGGTTTTAGTTTGAATCATGCGGGCAAATCTTCCTCGGCCATTTCAGATAACGGCAAATGATGTTTATCTTTTTCAGACAAAACAACTTCATCGAGCGGAATAGACCAATCTATATTTAACGCAGGATCATTCCACATAATGCCACGCTCGGATTCAGGATGATAAAAATCAGTGCATTTATAAACAAAATCCACTGTCTCGGAAATCACCACAAAGCCATGAGCAAAACCGGGAGGCACATACATTTGGCGATGATTCGTATCACTTAAGGTCACTGCACACCACTGCCCAAACGTGACCGAACTTTTACGAATATCCACCGCAACATCCAGCACTTCACCACGAACAACACTCACCAGCTTACCTTGCGGTTGCACCAGTTGATAATGCAAACCACGCAAAACGCCACGGCGTGACCGGGAGTGATTATCCTGTACAAATGTTTCGTTAATGCCGGCTTCACGAAACCGGTCGGCGTGATACGTCTCTAAAAAAAAGCCGCGTTCATCGCCATAGACTTTGGGTTCAATAACGATCACATCCGGCAAACTGGTTGGAATTATTTTCACGCTTTATTATCCTTGGCTCTTTATAAATTGTAGCAAGGGAAGCTAAATTTCATGGGTTAAAACATTTAGTAAATACTGACCGTAACCATTTTTAAGCAACGGTTGAGCTAACGCTTCCAACTGTTCTGCGTTGATATAACCTTTGCGATAAGCAATTTCTTCAGGGCAACAAATTTTTAAGCCCTGCCGCTCTTCTATCACCTGCATATAATTTGCGGCAGACAAGAGCGAATCATGGGTGCCGGTATCCAGCCAGGCAGAACCGCGCCCAAGCTTTTCTACCCGTAAGTTTTGCTGGTTCAAGTAAGCGATATTCACATCGGTAATTTCCAGCTCACCACGATGAGAGGGTTTAATCTGTTTCGCAATATCAACAACCTGATTGTCGTAAAAATACAAGCCCGTCACCGCATAATTTGATTTTGGCTCTGCCGGCTTTTCTTCCAGATCAATGGCATTGCCTTCGTTGTCAAAGCTCACCACACCGTAACGCTGAGGATCTTTAACAAAATAGCCGAATACCGTTGCACCACTTTCATTTTGGGTCGCTTTAGTCAAGGTTTGTTCGAGGCCGTGACCATAAAAAATATTATCCCCCAGCACCAGACTCGCCGGATTATTGCCGACGAATTTTTCGCCAATAATAAAAGCCTGCGCCAAACCGGCTGGATCGGGCTGAACCGCATATTCCAGATTCAAGCCCCATTTTTCACCATTACCCAGCAATTGCTGAAAAAGCCCGCTATCTTGAGGCGTGGTGATAATTAAAATATCCGCTATGCCAGCCAGCATTAACGTCGACAATGGATAATAAATCATCGGCTTATCGTAAACGGGCATAAGCTGCTTACTGACCGACAACGTCAATGGATGTAACCGGGTACCTGAACCACCGGCCAAAATAATACCTTTATATTTCACGTAAACCTCTTATTTAGCTACAATAAACAAACGAGACAAAAGAAAAACGAATGCAAGCTATTATATAAATCAGGAAACAAACAGCGAAATATTATAACCCTAACCTCGGTTATATATGAAATAATATCCAGCCAAGCACTAAAACAAACAGACTTTAGCTATGCCCAAATTACTGCACGAATTTATTCTCAACACCGCAAACAAAACGCCAGATGCAGACGCGCTGCTGCACAAAAAACTCCACTATGATTACCAATCACTCGCCGCTGAAATAAGCGCTATCGCAGGCGGCTTGTGTCAGGCCGGGCTTAATGCCGGTGAACGTGTTGCTATTTACCTGCCCAAACGCTTCGAGTCCGTGGTCAGTTTTTTTGCAAGCAATCAGGCAGGCGCCGTGTTTGTGCCGGTAAACCCATTGCTAAAACCCGAGCAAGTTGCTTACCTGCTAAAAGACTGCAATGTTCGCGTACTTATTTCGTCACATGACAGGTTAATACAGCTCGACAAGATATTAGGCGGTTGCCATGATTTAATGCTAACAGTAGACGTTAACAACAAATCAAGCACCGAAACAGGTCGGCATTTTCAATCAATACATTGGAAAAATTTACTCGACTCAGAAAAAAAAGCACCGCATCGACGCATTGATGCCGACATTGCCGCCATTCTTTACACCTCCGGCAGCACCGGCAATCCCAAAGGTGTCGTCCTCTCTCACCGAAACATGATCATGGGTGCGAAAAGCGTCGCAGAATATTTAAAAAATACAGCCGATGATAACCTGCTCGCGGTTTTACCCTTCAGTTTTGATTACGGGCTCAGTCAATTAACCACCGCCTTTCATGTTGGCGCAAAAGTCACCTTAATGGATTATTTATTGCCCCGCGATGTCATAAAAGCCATTGAAAAATTCCAGATAACAGGGCTTGCAGGCGTTCCGCCACTGTGGAACCAGTTAGCTCAATTGGATTGGAGTGGCATAGACACCGAATCATTGCGATACATCACCAACTCCGGCGGCGCAATGCCAAAAGCTACGCTCGGCGCATTGCGAACGGCATTGCCAGAAACCGATATCTACCTCATGTACGGCCTAACAGAAGCATTTCGCTCCACCTATTTGCCGCCGGAAGAAATCGACAAACGCCCCGACTCCATGGGCAAAGCCATTCCCAACGCTGAAGTCATGGTGGTAAGAGAAGACGGCAGCCCTTGCGCACCCGGCGAACCCGGCGAACTGGTACACAGAGGCTCGTTGGTCTCATTAGGTTACTGGAATGACGCAGCCAAAACCGCAGAACATTTCAAACCCGCACCCACATCAGAAAATGGCTTAACGCTCACCGAAATTGCCGTATGGTCCGGCGACAAAGTAAAAATGGATGAAGACGGTTATCTCTACTTTATCGCACGACAAGACGACATGATCAAAACATCCGGTTATCGCGTCAGCCCCAGTGAAGTGGAAGAAGTGGTCTATGCAAGTGGACTGGTTTCTGAAGCGGCCGCATTGGGCATACCACACCCAACACTTGGTCAAGCGATTGTGGTTATCATCACCGCAGAAAAAGATACCTCAGAAGAATTGATGATGGCTTGCAAAAAACAGTTACCGAACTTTATGCACCCGGCGCAGATAGCGTATATTGATAAGATGCCGAAAAACCCGAATGGGAAGATTGATCGAAAACAACTATCATCACAATATATAGACCTGTTTCAGGACAATAAATGAGCCCTACTGTATTCAGAGAAAATGGCTATCGATTTTTCTTTTTTTCAAGAGAAGAAGATAGAATGCATGTACATATAGTTTCTGGCGATGGGGAAGCCAAATTTTGGCTTGAGCCTGAAATTGAGCTTGCCAAAAATTATCGCTACACTCGAAAACAACTAAAGGGTGCCTCCGGTAATTGATTTAGAGTGATGGTGGCAAGGCAAAATTAGGCGAAAAAGCGGAGTTTACGCGTGTAAATGAGCATTTTGAGCCTGATTTTAACGCAGCCAACACGCTATAAATCAATTTCCGGAGGTGCCCTAAAAGAAATTGAAACACATATAAGAGGCACACGAAAATGAAATCATTCGCGCATGGAACCAGCACTTCAGCCGTTGAAGTTACCAATATATCAGCTCACGGCCTTTGGCTATTAGCACATAACAAAGAGTTGTTCATGTCCTACGATGATTTCCCTTGGTTTAAGGAGCAAACGATAAATTTCATTATCAATGTAGAAGAACAAAGCCCTAACCACTTCTATTGGCCGGATATTGACGTTGATTTATCCCTTGAATCCATCGAACACCCTGAACGCTTTCCACTTAAAGCACATCAAAGTAATAACAATAGAAGAATTTAAGAATAAAAATGAAAAAAAAACCACAACACATCCCAATGGACCAATTCAAAGTCGTTAACAACGAACTACAAATTGGCCAACTACCACTCTCGCAATTAGCCGCCAGTGTTGGGCAAACGCCTTTTTATGCCTACGATCGAAACGTAATAAAAGAACAGGTTGATACCTTACGGGATGTTTTTCCGGAAGAAATCCACTTGCACTACGCAATCAAAGCCAACCCCATGCCTGCGGTCGTGCAATACATGGCAACGCTAGTTGATGGCTTCGACCTCGCCTCAGCGGGCGAAATGCCCACACAACACATCAGTTTCGCTGGGCCAGGCAAAACAGACAAAGAATTAATGCAAGCCGTCGCTTCTGAAATTGTGATTAACATGGAATCCGAAAATGAAATGGAGCGCATTTCAATCATCGCCGATGAACTCGGATTGACACCCAAAGTTGCTATCCGCGTAAATCCGGATTTTGAATTAAAAGCCTCCGGCATGAAAATGAGTGGCGGCCCCAAACAATTTGGTGTGGATGCTGAACGCGTGCCTGATATGTTAAAACGGCTTGCCGAGTTAAACTTAAAATTCCACGGCTTTCATATTTTCAGTGGCTCACAAAACTTAAATGCCGACAGCATTATTGACGCACATAATAAAACATTTGAACTTGCCATTCGCCTGGCAGAACACGCCCCCTGCCAACCCGAATTATTAAATATTGGTGGCGGGCTTGGAATTCCGTATTTTCCGGGTGAAACTAAAATTGAGCTGACACCAATAGCCGATAACTTAAAAGCATTATTGCCAAACATTAAAAAAGCATTACCTAACGCAGAAATTGTCATGGAACTGGGACGTTTTCTGGTGGGAGAATCGGGTGTTTATGTCAGCAAAGTGATCGACAAGAAAATCTCACGGGGTGAAACCTATTTAATTACCGACGGCGGACTTCATCACCACCTTGCGGCATCGGGTAATTTTGGGCAAGTGATTCGTAAAAATTATCCTGCCATGATTGGCAATAAAGTAGAGGGTAAAAAGGAAACGGTTAACGTCGTCGGTTCCCTGTGTACACCGCTAGATATACTGGCTAACAAAATGGATTTAACACAGGCAGAGGTTGGTGATCTGGTTGTTATTTTTCAATCGGGTGCTTATGGTTATACGGCTAGCCCGGAGCGGTTTTTGGGTCATCCGGCTGTTAAAGAAGTTTTGGTTTAAATCACCAACTAATCAAGACCAACGAAATACCCGTATAATATGCGCAATATTGCAAACCCCACAGCAAATTTATTTTTCAAAAAAGCACTAACACTATTGCTCATATCAACGGTAGGATTTCAGCTATCAAGCTGCTCATCCGAGCAAAACTCCCCACAACAAAAAACCAAAAACATCGCCGAACTCATACCTAACATCTGGTATAAATACGCAGATGGCAAAAATACTGACTGGCAACGTGTCCGTCATGGCGGCGTTGCCTTCGACCACAAAAGACAAAAAATCTATTTCTTTGGCTCAGACACGCATGATACAACACCATACAATCTTGATAACACAATACATGAGTTTGATATACATACCAAAGAATGGAGCCGACATTATCCTCCAGCACCTCTATCCACTTATAGAACAGATAAAAATGGATACGCAATCGCAGGCCTCACAAACATTCAACCCTGGGCCATGCACAGTTTTGATAATATACTATACGATCCCACTTTGGATGCCATTGTCCTTACCGCCGTCCCGAGACATAACAAACTCGCACAGGAAGCCGTACCAGCAGTAAAACAACACCCAACCTGGCTATATGATTTAAAAACACGACAATGGTACATAATGAAAAATTCAGCTCAACCAAATCCAACTTTTTTTGCTGCCGCTTCAGCTTACGATTCTCATCGAGACACATTAGTCGCTTATAGTAAATATGGATTATGGGAAATCGGCCCTGACAGGCAAGTATGGAGGCAAGCAACAAAAGAAAAACACCATGAAATTCACTTCTCAATGGAGTACGACACATCAAATCAACTATTCGCCGTATTTGGCGATTACCGAGGGTCGAGCGATATTTGGCTCTATTATCCAGGACTTCTACCTGGCACGCCAGGACAATGGTCTAAAAAAACACCCGAAGGTGAAAGACTGCCATACTCCGAACATTATCCAGTCGCTTATGATTCCAAAAGAGGCCTGTTTTTGCTTGTAGTTAATAACCAATTTATTGATACAAAAAGTAAAAGAAAGTCATCCGTCGATGCTGCCTTAACATTCACATACAATGCCAAAACGAACAAACTCGTGCAATTAACACAAACTTCCTTAGACCCAATTCAAATGAATTACAATATGATTTACAGTGAGTTTTACGACGCATTTTTTCTAATAACAGGCAGTGACAAACAACCGCTTACAATCTGGATCCTGAAACTCGGAAACTGATTTTCGTCATTATTTATTTCCAAATGGATCACAGGTTGATGTACCATCCAAATATTCGAACGCACCAATATCCAATCCCACCGGCCCTCGCTGCTCTCCACAGAAATCTTTTTCCTCTACCTGAAGATCCACACCACGATCAACAATTTCACCCTTGTTTTTTAAAGTAAAGTCTCCCATCATTGGAGCCTGATAATAATCCGCAACATCACTCAAATCCACCACAATATTATTCATTGCCTGGCTCGTACCACCATTACGGTTTTTAATTCTTCCAGTCAAAAAATTATTGGCAATCACTGCGCTACTTTGAGGGAAACGCACATCAATGCCGAGTGTATTAATCAATGTATTGTTATAAATCTCAGTATCTTTTGATTTATTTAAATAAATAGCAACATCATCACAATTCATTATTAAATTATGTCGAACGATACCAAAGCTGCTTTCCACATCGCATTGTTGATTTCTGCACGCAGATTTAGATGTCCCGCCGCCACCAAATGAAACGCCGACTTGTTCGCCACCTGTTGGTTTTAAATTCAAACGACAAATAACTAAGTTTCTCTCAAATGTGTTTCTAGCGCCATTCCCCTTAAAAAAAGCAGCATAACTTACCCTGTCACTTTTTCCTTTTATAAAATCAGCAATTAAATTATCACTCACAACCCAGTCATTTACAGCAATAATATCAAGTACCGTAACGGGATTCCCCGTATCACGAACAGAATGATTGAAAAAAGAATTACCCTCTACTCGGCCATTATCAGGATAATAGTATTCTGTACCGTATTTAATTCCATTCACTTTCATTGCCGCGTTAAAATCAGTAATAATATTATTTCTCACGATAACATTATTACCCTTGCCAACAACATGAAAGGCATGCTCACACTGGCTATCGCTTGCACAAACACCTTTAATTTTTAAGTTTTCAAAAACCCAAAAAGGCTTATCTACATAAAACCCTTCAAGTGTATCAAGCTCTAACATTACGGCCCCTAACTCGCTTCCCATCACCGTTATTGGCTCAATCGAACTCCCGGAATGACGAATATTTATTGTCCGCTGCTTGATTTTATATGTGCCTGGCATCAATTTAATTGCCTGACCTCTTTCAACTGTTTTCAAAGCAGTTAAGAATTCCCTGGAATTTGAAACACTAATAACTTTTCCTCTTTGATTAACCTGACCACCGCCAACAATCGAGGTATTCAAACTCCCGGCACCTTTTCCCGACCAGACATCTACATCAAGACCACTAAACACCCATTCATCATTTGTCTCCCGAGTAATATTTCGAATTAAATTCGCCAGCGTTGGAGCCTTAGGATATATTTTATCTGCGGACTTGTTCACAACATCCTCAAAAGACACACCAAGCTGACTGACTTTATATACACCATAGATAAACGCCATAAATAATATTAGATTAAGCACGATTCCAGAGCTAAAAATATAAAATTTCGCCGCAGACTTTAGTTTTTGAGAAGAAAATTTCATTTGCGCTCCTTGAATTCAGACAACCAATCTGACGTCCATCTTTCAACCTCATGCCGCCATTTAGCGGAGGAAAAAGTATGATTTGCTTCACTAAGCGTATGCAGTGAAACATGGTCACCTGCCAATGCTTGCTTCCAGTCGTCTGATGAAGCGACGAGATCCCGAAACTCATCGGCAGTCAAGTCATCACCACTTAGTAATAACAACACCCTACCATTAAATTTATTTAATGCATGCAACATACGTTCGGGTAAACTACCTGTCAACTGATCATATTGTTGAGAATTATTGATTTTATCGTTCTCATAACGACCAATTTTCACTAGCCTCATTACCATTCTAGCCAAAGACGAAATTGACTGTTTAAAGTTAAACTTACCTGACAGTATTTTTTTCCACAGCGCCTTATCCACCAATCTCGACAAATAATAATGTTTCAAATATGCCTTCGCTTCGCCCTCAACGGTTCTCACCCAGGGATTAAGCAAAACAAGGCCACAAACTCGCTCGTCAGTATAAGCGTAAAATAAATTTGCCGATGCCGCATCACACAAACCCCACAATACCACCCGTTTCAAACGTGGCGAACAAACGAACAACTGATCTATTGCAGACTTAATATCGAGTTGAATATCTTCAAAATTACGAACACTACCACTGCTATCACCCATACCACGATAGTCAAAGCGCAAGTTTGGAATACCCTGAGCAGCCAAATGCCGAGCCAGCAAGGTAAATTGCCGATGACTGCCTACCCGATATTGCGGCCCGCCAACCACAATTAGCACACCGGTTTCAGACATTCCTTCACTGAATATCCCAACCAGGTTTTCGCCTGCACATTGAAATAAAACAGGTACTTCCATTACGAATCCGGTTTTTCTATAAAAAAAGCCTGTGAAACATCCAACAATTCTGGAATCTCTACAATTTCAGTACTACCCCAAAAAGGCATACCAACCACTTTTTGATACTGAATATTGACACCCGCTTGCCGCCATTGCTTTACTAACTTACGATTGATTAGCGGTGGCTCTTTATCAACACTGGCAACAACATCCAACCACGCAATATCCAAACTCGAATCAGGCATAAACTCTTTTAAAGATGCCGATTCAAAGCTAGATGCCATAGATGGCGTTATCGCATAGCCGGCAATTTCAAGTGTTTCTCCTCGATCAAGAGACGCTTTTAGGCCTTTGCTTGTTTCTTTATTTTTATCGCCACTCATCATCGACGCAGCCAATCTCAAGCGCATAAACTGATTTAAAAAAACTTTCCCGTCGATTACCGGCTGCCAAAACAAAAGTTTCTGTATTTTCGAGTCAAATTTATTTAAATAATCAGCAGCAAGCAATACACCAGTACGCATACCGAGCAAACTCACACGCTCCGCGCCTTTGTCGTACAACACAGACAGACAGGCTTGAATATCATGCAACCAATCCTGCCAAGTTGCATCTTCCAGCAATCCCTCGCTATCACCCGTGCCATATAAGTCGATAAGCAACACATTCTGATTATTTAAACTTAAACGCCGGGCAAGCTCACTATACATACGACGGGACTTATTCATCTCATCAGCAAAAGGAGGTATCAGAAGAACGGAAGACTTTCCGGCAGAACAGGCTGGAAAATAAAGCGTAAAGATTCGTCTAGCCGACGAATCTATAAATAGGGGAATAGGTGGGGTAAGTGTCACACTTTACAATATCAAAGCTTTGATTCAACAAAGCGAATGACTGTACCGATGCTTTCAAATACATCAGCGTCAATTTCATCGTCCTCAACGAAGAAATCAAACTTTTCTTCCAACCCCGTAATAACACCTATGACTGCCATAGAATCAAACTCAGGGATACCCCCAAGCAACGGCGTATCGGCATCAAAATCATTCACTGCATCGCCGAGCTGTAAAACATCGGCCAAAATAACCTTCACTTCTGCTTCTATAGACATATATTTAGAATTCCAATAAATCAAATACCGACAAAATTGTTTAGAAACAAAGAATTCTAATCCCTATGAGCAACAATTAACAGAATAATTACACTCGAACACAATGAACTGAATAATACCTGATCAACAACATCATGCAAACCAACCAAAAAACTTCATTTAGCGTTAATGCACCCAAAAACGCAGCTTTTCTACCTAATTCACCATTATTGTTTTTCAAAACGGATGAAGCATTATCAACCGTACCATCCAAACCCGACGCAGCCGCAGGTCTCTCTCCAGGTACTTGAGCTGATTGCGAATTTGGCTGCAAGTCCGACTGTGAACCCGAATCAGGCTGGGATTCCGACTCTGATTCGGCTGCCCTCGGAATAACCTCAACAGAGGCTGTTCCCTCTGCCCAAAGCCCTCCTGTATCAGTCACTCGAAAATCAAAATCATCCGAACCAGTGAAACCTGCCACTGACACATAACTTAACTGGCCATTGGCCACCGATGCATACCCATTCACTGGCTGAGAGACAATTGATATCGTATGTGTATCATCAATATTGTCATCAAGGAAAGAAACCGAAACCGTGACTACCTGCCCGGTATACGCCCTGAGTCGAGCCGAAACGTTGCTAGGCGCAACATTCTCACTACCAAGTTCGGGCAACAATCCTACTTGTACACTCACCAAAGCCGAGTCACTTAAACCACCTGAATCTGTTGCCTGAATAATAAAGGCATCAGCCCCACTAAAGTCAACATTTGGTGTATATTCAACATTATTTCCGGTGATTTTAGCGACTCCATTGTCTGGCTGACTGGTGATTGTTAACGTAAAAACATCACCAACATCTGGATCAAGCACAATTGGCGTACCCGAAAGCACCTGATTTTGATAACCAGCAAGAGAAAGCGCTTGCAACATTGGAGCTTTATTTATTTTTTCAACTACCGTTATGGTCGCTGTCCCCTCAACAAACAGGCCACCTAAATCCGTGGCACGGAACGTAAAGCTATCCACCCCTAAATACCCGCTATTAGGCAAATAAACCAAACGATTATTTTCAACAGATGCCGTCCCATTTGCTGGCTGCGTCACCACCTCATAAAAATGCGTATTACCCGCATCAGGGTCGACTACCGTTGGAAAAAAAGATACCTTGGCGTCCTTTTCCACTTCTACTTCGGCTTCAGCTAAAGTTGGGGCAGAATTAGGGGCCGCATTAGCCAAATTTAAAAGCCCTCTACCTGTGAAAACTTTTCTTTCGCGATTTGCGGCAGCGACAGTAGGCGCCACCAAGCTTAAGCTGCGGTCAGGCTTATCCCAAATTTCAAAAGAATATTCTTCAGTGTCTGCATTTAATGGGGTAATAGCCACAGGCAGAGTAACTTCTATAACACTTGGTGTCCCATCAATCTCACTACCACTCATAATAACGTTTCCATTGCGTTTTACCTCAAAACGCGAGTAATCCAATGGAGAGTCATCCCAGACACCAAGCAATATTCTCGAAATGCTCCCAGCTTCTAACAATGGCGTCACAGTTAAAACCGGTCGAATCATATCATCATGCACATTCAGCCTTGGCGCACCCATATCAATCCACCGCGCTATCAGCCTTTTTTCCTTCTCTGGCATTATTGTTGTGCCAACCATCGTGCTTGAACCATCTAAATAGGATAGATGCTCATTGACTTTGGGCCACACTTCAGGATTGTCCAGATTGATACCATCGACTGGTAAATTTTGCATCGACAAAGGCACCGAAGCAGGCACAACTTCCCCTTGACTACCCCAGGGCATGCCCGTCTCTGGGTTTCTTCCGTCTAACCGCTCTCCGTACATGGCCCAAACCAGCATACTTGATCGCGCACTTAACCTTGACACCCAGCGAGATGCCCGGCAACACGAGTATGGTTTAGTAATACGATCTGTACCTGGCGTATCGGCCTTAACATCCTCCAAGCCATCACCGGGCAAGGTATTGTAGTCAATTATTACCTGGTCTTCCCTCGTATATCGATTTGTTGCCAACAACCAATATGTCTGAGCTTTCCCATCAAGCCGCAAACCCGTTTTAACTTGTGCTGGTGCACCTTCTTCATGGCATGCGGCACAACGTTTGTCTATAATCTGGGAAATGCCATTTCGCCAATCTACTGCAAAACTTCGTCGCTTGGTCACTCCAGGCACCAATGCCTCATCATAAATAGCAATTGCCGGAGTTGAAACTATCTCACCAGCTGCGTTTTCAGTGAGTAAAGGCGCGCTATTGCCAGAAAAATCCCCAAACGGAGCAGATGTGTCTAATTTTGCTAGTGAGGCAAAGGGATCGATACTTTCCCGAGTATGCACATGACAGCCGCCGCAAAACTGCTGCTCACCGGCAACGACTGTACGTGAGGTCGTCTCTATATCTAAAGCCATTCCTCGCTTATCCAGTGATTGGAATAAAAACGGCGTATTGGCGGGTATTTTTAAAACAAAACTGGTATCAGGATTACCTTGTTCGTCGATAGGCTGAATACCTTCCGCATTATATTTTCGAACGGGAAACTCACCGAGTATGCGAGTATGGTGTTTTTGTCCAACCCATTTTTCTATTCCACCATAATACCCATTCTGAAAAGGTGTAATAGGCAATAATACGCGAATTCCATATATTTCATCATTATCAAAAATGGCCAACTCAGCACCATCCGTAGTCAAATTCGAATAGTTTCTACCAGAACTAGCTCCTCCGCCATCAAACGCATTCCAAGGCGTGCCATTCAGAGAACGAGTCTCTCGATCGTATAACGTCGCTGCACCGGATAAGCCAAAAGGTTCTCCTTTGATCAAACGTGAATCACTATTACCAGTATTAACTGTTTTCTTGACAAATTTCGTTTCAAATCCCGTTTCAGGATCAATTCCTGGCTTTCTAATCCTGTAAATTTTCTCATACGGCACAAGAGCTCGCGGCATAATTTCATGATACTCAGGAAAATCCACTACAATCTGAGCATCATCTACAATATGTCCAATTTGCCGGTTTCCGGTTGGCTCATTCCCTGGCTCCAGCGGCAACAACCAAACTCCAGCATCCTTTCCAATTTTATCAAGTTGGTCTTGCAAAGGACCACTATAGGTGTCCATAGACGAAGAAGCTCCTATAGTATACGTAACCAACAAATCGTTATCAGAAGCAGCAGCAGGGTGAGTATATCGCCCCGTCATTTGAATTAAGGCTTTGTCCGTATAGGCGGTCACACCTCCATCAGAAATCATTTTCCCCGTTTCCGTTCTGGAAGGGTGCAACCAATAATCAGCAGCATCTTTATATTTCTGCTGCGGCGCGTCATCACGTGTCGCCTGGGGTGTCAGATAAAACTGATTTACCCGAGAAAAAGGCAACATAGTAACGCCCATCTGCCAACTTAGCTCTTCTTTAACACCCAGGTGAGTAAAATCAGCCCCCGGTGGATCGACAGGAAACCTTAGCAAAGACCCCATTCCACCATTGTTACGGTTATAATATTGCGCCACAACAATATCACCTCCGGATAACTGGGTGGCGTAATGATAACTAAACATCGTAGCATCAAACTTGCCCGCAAAAATAAAGGGGTCACTACCATCGGGATTTATAGTAAACAATGAATACTCGTTATTGGCCGATTTACCTAACATCGTATCTTGACTGGTATAAACTATTCGTCCATCCATTAGTATAAAAGGGTGCAGCTGTTGCGCCATAGCTCTATGCCCCAGTAATTCAAGGTTTCGACCATCATTATCCATAGCAAACAATTGAGATTTATAGAAACCATTTTCCCGGTTTGAGGTAAAACCAATACGCCCATCTGACATATAAAAGGGACCTGTATCCATGACTGGTATATTGGAACCCCACTCAATATCCCTTCGCGGATGAGCTCTGCCTGCGAAAAACTTAGGGGCCGGCGAAACTTGTCTTTCCGTTTTCGTTTCAAGATCGTACTCAAATATCAATGCAGGTGCGTCATACCCTCTAATACCACCACCTCGTGTGATAACACCATTATCCAGTTTTTTTACAGTGCTCTGTGTGTATTCTGTACCCTCAATTTTACCACCATCCCCTTTCATACCAATATCAGCAATAAATGTTCGAGTATCAGTAAACTTTGTATAAACTATTTTTTTACCGTCAAAAGAAACATTGGGGTCTGCGATTGTACATATGGGATTAGCTTCATCATCCTCATTACAATTTACAAGCACTTCTTCCCTACCCGGATCTCCCAGGGGCAAAACAATCCCATCGAGGCTATAACTAGGCGAAGAGTGGTGAAGTACTAGGTCGCAACCGGGCTGGTGATATACGTTATTAGAGGCGGAAAGCCATATATCATTCACACCATTCCAGTTAAACATCTCTTTCCCAGCAATGATTACTGGTTCTTTCGCCCTCGGGCATCTCACATACACCACATCATAATCAGGTGCCGCAAACTGTGCGACTCTAATATTTGCAGCGGCCAGCGACAAAGTCGGCATTAGCAGAGCGGAAAGAAATAAAACAAGAACTAAATAACAAGCGGCGGGGGGGATGGGGACTTTCATATACATCTCTTTCTTAACTCAATCTCATTTTTATTATATTAAAACATGATGACAACTTAGCTTACTCTACATACAGAATATACGGATACAGCAAAAAACCAGCCAAGGAAAATTATTCAGCAACTACAGTAGGTTACAAGAAAAGCCATCTTCATCAACTAAAAAACTGTAATGTTTAACCGACACTTCAGATGAAATATTATCTAGAAGTATCTTATCTGATATTTGGCTAAAAATTATTCTATCAGTCAACTAATTTATACCGTCCTCCCAAACATCCCATAATAAAGAAAAAACGATATACTCAATAGAGCCTGTCAAAAAGACCTGCCAACTCTCGTGTCCGGGCAAAGCGGGATATTTCAGCGATTTTTCCCCCATCTGGCAAAAGGAACCCTTTATTTCGAACTTTTTCGATAAATGACATCAAACTATCAACAATTTGTCCTTCAGAATTAAGACCACATATATCCGTATAACCCAACTTTTTTAATAATCGCACAGTATCTCCCGCATGATCGGACAAAGTGAACACGGGCCGCTGCGCTCGAATATATTCGTATACCTTGGCCGGAATTTGATGGTTACAATTTGATGCTTGAAAGACTAACAAACCGTCAACATCCAGCATCTCTCTTAGTGCTTCATGATAAGGTAAAGGGGGGCGAATTTTGACGATTCCATCAATGCCCAACTCGCTAATAAGCGTTCGATACACATCATCATGACCGGTCGCACGTAAAATGACTTCCAACCTAAAACCGGCAAATTTGCCTGTGCGTTTCAAAAATGCAATCGCATTAAAAAAAGGCAGTGGATCACGTTCCGACGGATAAAGCGTGCCACTGTGCAGCAACCTTATTTTATCACCACCCAAAAATGACAACGGCGGCATTTGCTCAGCCCTGGAAAACGCCTCTTCATCATAACCATTTTCAATGACCGAAAACCGGTCAGAACCCATATAAGCATATCGATCCTGATACATTGCCGACGCGCCCAACGTCGTGAACACTGACACCGAGCTATTCTCAACTGCCGTTTTTTCAATTCGGCGATAAAGTCGCCATTTACTTTTATCCTCCGGAAAACCGGGCTCCGTCATCGAGTCACGAAAATCAGCAACCCACGGTATCCCTGTCAACTTGCTCAAGCAGTACCCCACCAAATGTGCAGAGGCAATCGGATAAGTGGACCAGATAACCTTCGGCTTATGCTTTTTAATCAATAAAAGCCCGTTCATCACAGCAAACGGGAGCCAACTCACCCACCTGTCAGGTAACGCAGTCCAACCAAGATAACGGCCGCCGATTGACAAATGTCTGGCTGCGTCCAATGCAAAGGCCCGCTTTACGATCAAATCATCCGGTATGTCACCTAACTGTGATTCGTTCGCACACTCATACGCCCCGGGCGTCACCGTTAAGACGATCGGCTGCCAGCCAAACCCGGACAAGTATTTAGAGAACGCTAATGTACGGTGCACGCCACTACTGTACCCAACAGGTGGGTAATGATAAGCAACCATCAACACATTATTCATAGGATTCTAAATAGCCATACTGATTATAGCACTTTACGGAAGTTTTTAGCGAACCGCCAGGCTTTTTCTTTGTAATACAACAAATTACCTAAAAATGTTTTTCTATTGTAGCCTACCAGACCTAAACGTTGCCGACGATGGGACATCCAGTCTTTTTTATAATGATCATCCCCCGTTAAATAATCAATTTCAGAAACTCTGTCTTCATCAATTGCAGACTCAAACATTTTCATCGTCAAAATACTCCCAGGAGAGTATTTCGCGTAATTTTCGTCATATGCCAGCTTATAAATATACGCCACCCCGTCGACCACAAACCACAGTTGAACCGCGATGGGCGTGTTTTCAGCGTAAACAACGCCAAGCCTTAGCCATTCGTTTGATGCAGCAAGATCAATTAACGAATCAATAAACTGCTCATACGGCTCAGCCTGCTTCCAACTATTTCGAAAAACCTGCCAATAAGCTGATTTTGCTTCAAGCAGGTCTTGCTCACCGTGCTCACTGCTAATGATACGCACTTCAAAACCCAGCTCTCTCCCCAGCTTGCGCTGTTTACGGTGTATTGTATTCACTACTCTTTTAGGGACCGTTTTTATATACTCTTCAAAAGTCCGCCCTTCTAACACCAAGTACCAATTCCAAAACCGAAAATAGGAAAACACAGCAAAGCCACTGGCTTTTAAACTGCGCTCAAGATCACACCGTATGGCATCATCGGCTAACGGCTCAAATGTCACGACGTCCCAACGGGGTCTTTCTGCGGCAATACCTTGCAACACCGCCTTCAATATTGATTGATTATCGCCGGCCTCGTGAACATCCGGCTGCGGAATAATAGGCGAGTAAAGAGACGAATAATAATTTACCAGTGAATGAAGTGAGC
>Ga0256830_1000150_pt1 | contig 62485 bp, 63 predicted proteins | sample 128326metaG_FD_190537 | JGI IMG/M metagenome (GOLD analysis project Ga0256830, IMG submission 190537) | Hydrothermal vent microbial communities from Lau Basin, Pacific Ocean - 128-326 | ecosystem: Environmental > Aquatic > Marine > Hydrothermal vents | place: Pacific Ocean: Lau Basin | collected... | reverse complement strand
TAGATAGACTAACTTTTTCGATTTCTGTCTGAATAGTAAACGCATAACTATCATTCCCACTTTGCAAATATATACCTGCGATAATGACTAAAAATAAAGCACAAAGGAGTGCAACAATCTTCTTCATAGATCTAAATTTCATTATCAAACTATAAAAAAGTTATTACACTATATGGGACTGTCAAAATAGCATTCCCATATCGTACGATCCCACAAAACTCTTCAACCAGCTCTGAATAGAATCAAAGGAACTGTTGAAATAAAATCTGTTTTCGACTTCTTTGTTCCTTCCTTTTAGTAAAGAATAGGAACTCTCAACTCTATTTCTATCTCCAAAAGTCTTATGCTCCTATAAGTCTTTGGAAGTAGAATAAGGCTGAGAGGATTTTTAACTCCATTCTCTTTCTGCCCCTCCGAAAGACTTTTCTAGCTTTGATTTCTTCAATTATCTGCTGGATTGGGGGCTACATGTGTTTTATTCTTATTTTTTATTTTTTAATGTTATTCTTAACAGTGCCGATTTGTAATGTTACATCAATTTCTTAATCCAAAAATATAAAATCGAACAAAAACAAAAAAGTAAAATCATAAAAAATAAAATTTAGAAACATGTATAGGTATGTGAGCATTATTGCCGTACTTCTGCTTGCGACGACAGCCACAGCATGCTCAAATCCAGCAGACTCTTTTGCATTTGAAGTTTTGCTGAATAAACCCGGAATAACTTATGATCCTGCTCCACTTCAGAACGCTGAAAATGTAAACATCGAGAATAACACGATGGTTTTCAGATCCCATTACAGCAGTGAGGTTGCAGTAGTCCTTCAGGAAGTGGTGAGCCCGCTCAGAGGTTTGAGTGTTAGACTGCAAATCCCCACAGAAACCGTGAAAATCTCCCGTACTCAAACCCTTCTGGAAATACAGGTAAACAGAAATTTAACGCCAGATGTTGACCTTATGGAGTCACTGGGCTATGAAATACTAAAAAAGTCATCCGGAGAAGTATCTTTGATTGAGGCCAAAAAAAGTAGCTTGGAAACTGGAAGTGTGGAAATTTCGATATTCAGTAGAGCATCTGAGGGGAGCTTGTTTTCAGTTGCAATCAGGAATAAAAATCTAACAGATGACTTGATGAGAGAGCTCAAAATTATTGCAACCTCTGCCGGTATAACAGAGCATGAGTGGAGCAATGCAAAAATAGAAACAAAAACTGTGCATGATGTAGATCTGCGAGTTTCTAACGATTCTTTGGAGAATTTTGATTTTAAAACTGCCATCAGAGTTGAGCTCATGTGGCTGGAAAATAATGGAATAATTACCGGTTTAACAGATTCAGATATTCAGCAAATCTCTCAACTGGCAAAAGCAGGATTGGCTGGCCATAATTCTCGATTGGTTTGGGAGAACGGATGGAAACCCTACTACGAGACCAGCAGCCCTTTGCTGATTAAGGGGATTAACTGTGAAGGATTCTCCGCTGAAAACTTGCCGGAGGGGGAATTGACTATTAGAAGTCACAATGAAAGTTTGGATATTCTACCGGTAATCATACTGCTGAGCGCAGCCAGCATACTTCTGTGGGTGTGGAGGAGGTGATGTAAATTAAATTCATCGAAACATCATGGCTTTCTTCACTTTCTCCACATCTTCTTTGCCATTCAGCATCTCTAAAAGCTTGAAAGCCACGCTGAAGGCAGTTGCTGGACCTGTGCTTGTTATTATCCTGTCACTCACAACAACATCTCTATCAACCACCTTTGCTCCATGTTTCAGCAGATATTCAACATGAATGCCATCGTCTAAGGGATAGGTTGTTGCTTCTTTACCTGCAAGCAGTCCAGCTTTTGCAACTGGTTTTGCAGCAACACAGACTGTTGCAATTATACCTCCATTGCTGTAAACCTTTCTTATTGCCTCAAGCACCTCTGGCTGATACGCTTCGGTAAATCCCCTGTCATGATAGCCCCCCGGAATTGCTATGGCTGAAAACTCATCAAGATCGATTTCGCTTAGGAGATACTGGGGTCTGACGGTGAGACTGTGGGCGGCTCTGATCTCCTCATGCAGTCCTGCCACAGCAACCTCCACAGGTTTGACCTCATCAACACTCTTAGTCCATCCGAAAACATCTATGAATGCTGAAGCCTCAATCTCCTCAAATCCCTGAGCGAGAAAGAGGAGAACCTTTGTCATATCACTGATTTAACAAGAGAAGTCTTTATTACTTTTCCCACAAATGTGAATTCCATTACTAATCATTTCGAAAGATTTTTATTGTTATTGTCGAAGGACACCCCATGGATATTCTGGGTTTATTCATGATCGCAGGCATATTTGTCGCGGTATCGATCGTTCTCGATCTTTACAGAGCTTTTTCAGGACCGACAGTCTTTGACAGGGTTATGGCTATCAGCGTAATTGGAACAAAAACAGCCGTCATTATACCGCTCATAGGATTTCTTTTTGAAAGACCGGGTCTCTTCATAGACATCTCCCTGTCATATGCTCTTCTGAACTTTGTGGGGACACTTGTTGTGGCCAAATACCTTGAGAGGGGTGAGTTATGGAGCCCTTACACATAGCATCGGCAATACTTGTTTTTGGAGGAACTTTTTTCATGGTTGTGGGCTCAATAGGGCTGATAAGGCTTCCTGATTTTTATGCAAGACTTCATGCTGCAGGAAAGCCAGACACTCTCGGCGAAATACTGATAGTTCTCGGGCTGATTCTGTACGAGCCATTCTCTTTCATAACTGTAAAGCTGTTCTTCCTCTCATTCTTCATCCTGGTTGCGAATCCAACTGCAACACACGCAGTTGCAATGGCAGCATACAAAAGGGGGCTGATTCCATGGAGGAAGGAGCACAGGTAAGCATGAGAAATATCCTGATTTTTAAGTTTCTGGTTCTGTTTGTATTCTGGATTCTGCTGTCAGTGTGGGCCCTCGATCACAATTATCCGGGGCAGTTCAATGCCATTCACATTGCTCAGGGACTGGTTGCTTCAGCAATTGTTGTATATGTGCTCAGAGAGCTCATCCTTCATGGAGAGAAGATTCATGTAAAACTTTTCAGGGCAGTACCCTACGTGTTCTGGGAGCTATGGCAGATAGTTCTTGCAAATATTGATGTGGCATACAGGGTTCTACATCCGAAAATGCCGATTGACCCCCTTCTGATCGAGTTTTATGTTCCCTACAGGGGAGATATGACAAAGACCTGGCTCGCCAACTCGATAACATTAACTCCGGGAACGATAACAATTCTTGTTGAAGGTCAGAGATTCATAGTCCACGCTCTTGATAAGAGCTTTGCAGACCCACTGCTCATTGATCAGACAATGCAGAAAAAACTGATGCATGTTTTCATGGAGGGAGAAAATGATAGTACCTCTTGACCTGCTCGTCATTCTTTTTATGGTAATTTCCGGGATAATTGCTCTCAGAACAAAAGACCTTCTCATATCTGCAATCGTTCTTGGCATCTACAGCTACGCTATGGCCACAATCTATATTCAGATGAATTCTCTGGATGTCGGATTCACTGAAGCTGTGGTCGGAGCGGGAATCTCAACATCTCTGATGGTTGCTTCCCTCACAAAGATCAAAAGAGAGGATGAATCAAAGAGCAGAAAACTGAAAGTCATTTCTGGAGCCATCTTTACAGTTTTCATGGTAGGACTCATGCTTTATGTTGTTGAGGATCTGCCTGAGTTTGGAGACGAGTTTTCACCTGCAAACAAGTGGATTGAGCTTTTCAGGGTAGATGAAGGGAGAAGTCATATCACTGATCAGCTAAACAGTGGAAACCTGCCTCATGAGATCGAGAAAAGGCTCGTGGATATGTTTGGTGTTGATTTTTCAGGAGTTGAAGGAGCGGTGGTTGTGAGAGATGAGAAATACGGAGGATGGGACATTCTGATAGAGAAGAAAGAGAGATTTTTCCCCGAGCATGAAAAATTCTACCACATCTCTCCAGATATGGTGGTTTACAGGTATTCCATACCTGTGAGGTGGCAGGAAAAGAGTGAGGAAGAGATGCACACGCCCAACATGGTGACTGCAGGTCTTGCAGATTACAGAGGTTACGATACTCTCGGTGAGACTGTTGTGATATTCACAGCTGCGGTAAGTGTTGCTGCACTTCTGAGGAGGAGATCAGGATGAGTGTTGTTGTCACAACTGTTGCGAGATTCATACTGCCATTCATGCAGCTCTTTGGCTTCTATGTGCTTACAGGTACTGAAGGTCCGGGGGGAGGGTTTCAGGGAGGAGTTATACTGGCATCTTCTTTCATCCTTTACGCCATCACCTTTGGTGAAGGTGTTGATGAGAGGTGGCTTAAAGCCTTAAAGAGTTTTGGATTGTGGATCTATGCCGGTGTTGGAACTCTAACAGTATTTTACAGCCTATTTCGGGCAGAATTTCTCAATTATTCTGCTACATTTCTCAGTCTTATTGTGCCACATCCGGTAGCAAGGGGAATTTTGATTGCTGATGTTATTGAGGTTGGTATTGGAATGGCTGTTTTTGCAAGTTTTGTCTCAATGTTCTTCGATGTTGTTGCACGGGGTGATGGGAGTGGTTGACATCCTTGGATACTATAATTACTGGGGTTTCGTTATTCTCCTGGCTATCGGGCTTTATGGAGCCCTCGCATGTGAAAATCTCTTCAAAAAAATGGTGGGACTGAGTATATTTCAGACCGCAATATTTCTCCTTTTCATCTCCATTGCAGATGTTGGCACGTTTGAAACTCTTGGTCTGAAAAGTGGAACAGCACCAATTTTCTGGGAAGAAATCCACGAATACAGATATGTAAACCCTGTCCCTCATGTTCTGGTTCTCACAGGGATTGTTGTTGCCGCTGCAACCCTTGCGGTTGGTCTGGCATTGATAATAAGGATATACAGAGAATATGGCACCCTCAATGAAGAGGAGCTGAGGTGGGAGCTTTGATTGAACACCTTCCAGTTCTTGCTGTGGCAGTATCGCTTCTTGGCTCGTTTACCGTAGTTCTGACATCATTGTACACCAGAAAAGCAGGCTATCCCCTCAGTCTTTCGGTAACATTCATTCAGCTGGTGATGGCTGTGGCCATTCTAATGAACATAAATTCAGGTGGAGCAATCAGTTACTGGCTTGGGGGGTGGAGACCGCCATGGGGGATAGAGTACAGGGTTGACATTCTCGGAGCGTATGTTCTTGTGATTGTAACTCTTTTCAGCTTTTTAGCAACTGTTTACGCAAGGAAAACAGTTGAAAAAGAAATAGATCCTGAAAAACAACCTTATTTTTACACTCTCTGGCTTCTCCTTGTATCTGGCATGGCTGGAGTAGCTGTAACAGGCGATCTCTTTAACCTCTTTGTTTTTCTTGAAATCGCATCTCTTGCAACCTATGCTCTGATCGCAATGGCTGGAAAAAGAGCTCTGATTGCCTCATTCAACTATCTTGTTCTGGGAGCTGTTGGCATATCATTTTATCTGCTCGGTACAGCATTTCTCTACGCCGCAACCGGAACCCTGAACATGCTCGATGCCAGAGCTCTCCTGACACTCATTTATGACAGCAGGATCGTTCAGCTCAGCTTCGTGTTTTACTTCATAGGCCTGGCCATGAAAATGGCTCTGTTTCCATTCCATGTGTGGCAGCCAAATGCATACGAGCACTCACCGTCTGCCGTAACTGTAATCATCTCAACTGCACTTGCAAAGGTAAATGCCTACGCCCTGTTCAGACTGATATTTTCCGTTTACACGGTAAAATTCTTCCAGAACTACGGAACAATTTTCGAACTTACCGCAATTGTTGCATCTGCCGGCATCATTGCCGGGTCAGTACTTGCAATTATGGAGAGAAGTCTCAAAAAGATGCTTGCCTACTCATCGGTGGCAAATGTAGGGTACATAGTTCTTTCCTTTACCCTCGGAAAGTGGGGTGTATATGCAGCTGCAGCTCACCTTCTGAACCACTCTCTGATGAAGGCTGCACTCTTCATGGTGGCAGGCGGATTCATCTACAGGCTTGGAATCAGGAGAATTGACGAACTTGAAGGACTTGGAAGAGCGATGCCGCTCTCCTCTGCGGCGTTTGCAATGGCTGCAGTTTCAATGATAGGTATTCCACCTTCAGCCGGTTTTGTGACAAAGCTGTTCATTCTCCTCGCCTCCCTCGACACTGGAAGATTTGTATTCATAGCAGTCATGATAGCAAGCTCTCTTCTCAGCCTTGTTTACTTCTGGAGAGTGATAGAGATTCTCTACATGAAGGGACACAGGGAGAGAATGGATGAACTTCCAGCTTCAATGCTTTACCCTGCTCTTATCATGGGAGTTCTGAGCATTCTGGCAGGAATTCTCTGGTTCTTCAGCATCGATATTCTTGATGAGATAGTGATTGCCCTGGGGGTGGTGTGATGGAGCCTGCCTTTGCCCTTCTCGTACCATTTATAGGATCGCTGCTTATCCTCATTACCGGGAGATACCCTGATTTGAGGGACACCATATCCGTCATCACTGCCGTTATCAGCTTTCTTGTCATACTGAACATTTCAGGCAGCAGCCTTAACTCAGAAAGTGTGCTTTTCAACATAGCACCCGGAATCGATTTTGCATTCAAAGCAGATCCTCTCGGGCTTGTTTTTGCTCTCACCTCCTCCTCTCTCTGGATCCTTGTTTCGATTTACTCCATTGGCTACATGAGAACACTGAAAGAGCATGCCCAGACAAGATTCTTCTTCTGCTTTGCAATGTCTCTCTTCTCCGCATTTGGAATAGCCTTTGCCAAGAATCTCATAACATTCTACATCTTCTACGAGCTTCTCACGATCTTCACGTATCCTCTGGTTGCACATGAGGAGAGCGAGGAGGCAAGGTCTGCAGGCAGAAGGTATCTGGCTTATCTGATTCCCTCAGGAGCCTCTTTACTTGCTGCAACCCTGATAACATACTGGCTCACAGGAACAACAGACTTCACACCTGGAGGGTTCATATTGGGAGACCCAGAGATTGTAAAACTCGTTTTCATACTCTTCCTGCTCGGGTCTGCGAAGTCTGCATTCATGCCACTTCACTCATGGCTTCCAACCGCCATGGTCGCTCCAGCTCCTGTCTCGGCTTTACTTCATGCAGTTGCCGTTGTGAAGGCAGGAGTCTTCGGAGTCATAAGGATAGTATACTACGTTTACGGCGTTGACCTGATGAAGGAGCTTGATCTTGGAGTTCTGCTCGGGATTGTTGCGGCGTTCACAGTCGTAATGGCAAACATTCTTGCCATAGGTGAAACAAATCTAAAGAGAAGAATCGCCTACTCAACAATGAATCAGCTGTCTTTCATAATTCTGGCCGCATCACTCCTCCATCCTTACGGTTTTCTTGCCTCTGTAATGCACATCCCTTTCCACGGGTACATGAAGATAACCCTCTTTCTGTGTGCGGGAGCAATTGCAGCAATTGCAGGAAAGCATGAGGTCCACCAGCTTGATGGCCTCGGTAAAAGTCTGAAATTCACATTCGGAGCATTTACAGTTGGTGCAATTGGAATGTCAGGACTGCCACCTGTGGCCGGATTTATAAGCAAGTGGTTTGTTGTGCTCACGGGAAACATCTGGGCGATAGCCGTGATACTGATTGCATCGATTCTGGATGTGGTCTATCTATTTCCTATTGTCAGAAACGGATTTTTCAGAGATGGCGGCGGAAGCTACAACGAGCTTGGAGGATTTCTGAACAGATACATGATTGTTCCTCTCAGCATAACCGCTCTATTCTCGATAATCCTTTTCATGATGCCGGGATTGATGCACATCTCGGATCTGGCGTCAATGGCAATGCAGGAGGTGTGGGGAAATGAGCTACCTTGATGGAAAAAACATGAAATTCCTCTACGCTTTAGCCGGAGTGCTGTTTGTAATCGATGCAGCCGGATACTTCCTTCATCTAACCGAGAGCTTTCCCGGATTCTGGGCAGTTTTTGGTTTTGCAGGTTGTGTGATTCTGATATACTTTTCGAAGTTCATTGGCAGATTTATCACAAAAAAAGAGGACTACTACGATAGATTCAGGAAGGTGGGATGAATGTGGGTGCATCCGGGATTAATAGCGATTGCAGGAGCTCTGATTCTCTTTTTACTCAGAGGTAAAATCGAAAAGATTGTGTTCGTTGCAATTCCACTGACATCTCTGTCAGTTCTCATTCTGACTACACTGGGATACTTCGGTAATCTTCCATTTGAGACCTTGAGGTTCAATTTCCTCGATTTCACCCTTACTCTTGCAAGAGTTGACAGGCTTGCGATGCCCTTTGCCTATGTTTTCTCAATTGTTGCTGTGGCAATGAATGTTTACGCTCTCAACTCCAAGAAGTATGAGAAGGTATCGGCGATGATTTATTTTGGAAGTGCTCTTGGTGTTATCTTTGCGAAAGATCTCTTCACATTTTACGTTTTCTGGGAACTGATGGCAGTTGCATCCCTCTTTGTTATATGGTCAAGAGGGGCAAAAAAATCTCTCGAAGCCGGTTTCAGATATGCGTTGTGGCATTTAACAGGAGGGGCATTCCTGATTGCAGGTATAGCTCTCTACATAACCCAGACAGGTTCGATTGAATTCAGCCTGTTTGAGAAAAATGGATTACCGTACTATCTGATACTTCTCGGAGTAATCGTGAATGCTGCCGTTCCTCCACTTCACGCATGGCTGCCCGATGCGTATCCTGAGGCAAGTGTTACGGGAGCAATATATCTCACAGCATTCACAACAAAAAGTGCAGTCTACACCCTTGCAAGGGGTTTTGCTGGTGACGAGATTCTGATGTATCTTGGTGCTGTAATGGCGATGTACGGAGTTGTATTTGCGGTTCTTGAGAATGATGGGAGAAGGCTGCTCTCATACCATATAGTTTCACAGGTAGGATACATGGTTGCAGGAGTTGGAATTGGAACCGCCCTCGCAATAAATGGAGCTGTTTCACATGCCTTTACCCATATACTCTACAAGGCTCTGCTCTTCATGGGAATGGGTGCGGTGATAGAGGTTACAGGAAGAAGCAAGTTTACAGAACTTGGCGGACTGTACAGATACATGCCGATTACATTCTGGCTGTACATGATTGGAGCCTTTTCGATTTCAGCATTCCCGCTTTTCAGTGGATTTGTGAGCAAGAACATGACCGTTTATGCATCTCATGAATTTCTTGCTGTCTGGCTTCTTCTCGAGGCATCTTCCATAGGTACCTTCCTCCACACCGGACTCAAGCTTCCCTGGAACGTGTGGTTTGCAAGAGACCCTGTGATTGAGGCAAGAGAACCTCCAAAGAACATGATTGCAGGAATGGCAATTCTTGCTGTTCTGAATGTATTTATCGGCATTTACCCTGGATATGAAATGCTGTACGGTATCCTTCCGTATGAGGTCAAGTATGAGCCCTACGAAATTGGAAAGGTTATTGCAATGAGTCAGCTACTGCTTTTCACGTTTTTTGCATTCTGGATTCTGAGAGAAAAACTGAGAGGTGAGGAGAAGATAGTTCTTGATACAGACTGGCTTCCAAGAATAGCCGGCAGTTATCTGCTCCATGCAATCCAGAGAATTTCTGAAGTTTCAAAGAATCTTGACAGAGACGTTCTTGTTTTTTCATCTAAATTTAAGAGAATTGGAAGAATTAAATTCAGAGAGGTGAGCGCAGGATACGGTCTTGTTATAACAATAGCATTATTTGTATTCTATCTCCTGCTGTTTATGACCTAAACATTTTTTCGATAGGCGAAAAACTTTTATTGATTGTATTGCTTAAATGATGTGAATCATGAAAGGTCAGATACCGCAGAAACAGCTTGACCCAGATGTGTACAGAAGGTTTTACGAAAATGCTGAGGATATGCTGTTCTTACTCGATCTCTCCGGCAGGTTTATCGATGTCAATCCGAAATTTGCACAGATGCTCGGGTACAGACATGAGGAGCTGATCGGGAAAAACTCGAGAAACATAATACATCCAGCTGATCTGCAGTCACTTAAGAGTTTTTTCAGATCTGTTCTCAATGGAAAAAGATTGAAGGGTGAGTTCAGATTTATCAACAGAGATGGCAGCATGGTGTGGATTGAGATAACGGAATGGCCTGTGTATGAAGACGGAGAAATTATCAGGATAGAGGGAATCGCCAGAAATGTCACTGAAAGAAAAAAGCTTGAGGAGAATCTGAAAAAGAGAAATGAAATGCTGGAGCTCCTTTTTAAAATACTTAGACATGACATCGCCAACAACATGACCTCAGCCATAAATTTCCATGATCTCTACAGTGAAGTCCGGGATGAAGATCTCCTGGATAACGTTAAAAGGTGCATAGAAAGGACAATTTCCCTTATAAAGGAGGTAGAAAAAGTGGAAAAATCCATGGACTCAAAGATTCAGGATCTGTACAGCCTGAGGACAGTGATTGAAAAAATATCCGATAACTACCCGGTTGATGTCAGAATTGCTGGAAACTGCAGCGTTCTTGCAGATGAGGCAATATATGCAGTCTTTGATAATCTTATCAGAAACTCCGTAACTCACGGAAAAGCCAGCAGAATTGATGTGAAAATCCAAGAAGACAGGAATGTCTGCATCATTACATTTTCAGACGATGGAGTTGGAATTGAAGACGAGATTGCCAGCAAAATCTTTGATGAGGGCTTTTCAAGCTCTGGTGGAAAGGGTCTCGGACTTTACATAGTGAGAAAGGTGATTGAAAAGTATGGCGGAGAGATAGTGCTCGACCGAGCCAGAAAAAAAGGTACAACATTCATAATAAAGCTCAGAAAACAGGCCTAATCAGCATTCTTCAATCTAAAAGAGAGCACAAATGCGATAAAACTGATTGCGGATGCCATGTAAAAGGCAGGCAAATAGCTGTCCACAGCATCTCTCAGAAGTGCACCTGAAAATGGCGCTATCAACCCAGAAACTCCCCATGCCGTGAAAACTGCTCCATAGGATCTTCCTGCATACTTCTTCCCAAAAAATATAGAGGTGCTTGCAGGAAAAATCGCAAGAACCCCTCCGTAATTTGCATATATCACTGATCCCAGAAGAAATACAAGTTTTGTTTTGAACAGATTTGAGAGCAGCAGTGCTGAAAGAGAGGTTGTTAGGAAGTTAATCTTCATCGCCTTCGCCATTCCGAGCCTGTCAAGCAGAACTCCCCATGCAAACCTGCCTCCTGCATTTGCGAAAGATGTTATGATCAGAAATGTACCAGCCACTCCCTTCAGTTCCGATGAATACCTTGCACCCTCCTGGATTATTGGAACTGCGTTTCCTATCACCATCAGTCCTGAGAAAGATGAGAGAAAGAAGAGAAGCCATAAAAGATGGAATCTTCTGTCGTAGAGAATTCCAGAAAGATTGAAGGAGCCATTTTTTCTGAAACTGTCCGGCGGGTCTTTCATCGGGGCAGTGCACAGTAACAGGACTGTAAGATAAATTATTCCAAGCATGGCAAATGTCGTGAACACATCTGTTACTGCGAGAAATTGAAGTATGAGGGGAGTCATGACAGCCGTGCCAATACCAAACCCAACAGCAACAACACCTATGGCAGTTCCGGGCATATCTGCAAACCACTTTGAGACCAGGGGTCTCGGCACCGCATCTACCATGGCTATGCCAAGACCCATCAGCATGCCAAGAGAGATGTAGTAAATCAGCCTTGCGGTCTCCCACTCGTAATTTTTCATACTGCTGGCAAGCAGGTATCCAGAGAATATGACAAGAGTTCCCAGAGAAAGAGGAAGCTTGGGTCCAAATCTATCATAAAGAATGCCTGAAGGGATTATGAAGAGGGAGTACGTGAGGGTGATGAGGGAAAAAGCAAGTGTAAATGGAGCAACATCATCGATGGCATAGTACTTTTGCAGAGGCCCATAGAAGAGACTGAAGGTGTAAACTCCTCCAAGCATTGTCAGAATGACAAGACCGAGGGGGAGGTAAATGAGTCTACCCATAAGATCCATTTTTGGATAACTGTTTTAAGACTTCCGACCCGATGGTATGTTCAGATTGCCGTAACTCAAAAATTTCAAATTTGGGCAAGAGACAGGACATTTTTTTATAGACGAATGAAACAGATTCAGCACATGCACTTCTTCACCGACTGGGAGGGTCCCTGGATTCTGACAGACATTGCATACGAACTCTCTGTATCACTGTTTGAGAATCCTGAATTTTTTGAAAGACTAAGCCAGTACGACGATTATCTCGCTTACAAGGTAAAAAAACCAGGCTATCAGGCAGGAGACACACTCAAGCTTCTGGCACCGTTTCTGGTAGCAGGAGGGCTCAAACTGAGTGAACTGAAAAAGATCTCCAAAGAAAAGGCAGTTTTTGTCGATGATGCTGGAAAGGCAATTGAAATTCTTCAGGAAAAATACGTGCCGGTCGTTGTGTCGACAAGTTATCTGGAATACCTGAAGACAACTGCAGGAATGATCGGACTTGAGGGAGACCTGCATGGCACTTCTTTCAATCCAGACAGATACAGGATAGATGATAGATGGAAAAAATGGCTACTCGGTAAAATTGATGAGATCTCATGTCTTGATGAGATAGACTCTGAAAATCCAGACAGGAAATCTGTCAGATTCCTTGACAGTCTTTTCTGGAATGAAATGAGAAAAACTCCGTTCTGGTCTGTAATGAATGATGTGAGTGTTGTTGGAAGCAGGAGAAAGAGGGAGATTGTGGAAGAATACGGAGAGAGGAGTGTTGTTGCAGTGGGCGACAGCATCTCAGATATTGAAATGTTTGACTATGCTAAGAAAGCCGGTGGAATTGCAGTTTCATTTAATGGAAATGAGTATGCATTAAAGCACGCAAGCATTGCGCTGATAAGCGACTCAGCAATTGCAGAGGCTGTCGTCATCATGGAATATCTTGAAGGGGGGATTGAAGCTTTAATGGATATCGCAGAAAGCGGACACGATCTTCTTGATGGCGTGGACTGGGAAATTCATTTTGAGATTAATGATGACGTGTTAAGAAAATCTATAAGAATGAGGAGGAGGCTGAGAGGTAAGGCAGGTGATCTTGGATGATATCGGGTTTTGGAGCTCTGAACCTTGATAAGATCTATATCGTGGACAAAATTCCGGGAAAGGATGAAGAGGGCTATGTAATAGATCTTGAGCTGCATCCGGGTGGAAGTGCAGCAAATACAGTTGCCGGACTTGCGAGTTTTGGAATGGAGACATCTTTCATAGGCAAAACGGGAAGTGATGAGGAGGGAAAGATCCTTCTCAGAGATTTTCTTGAGAGAGGTGTTGACACTTCCGGAATCATCTCAGCTGAAGGGAGAAGCGGAGTTGCAATGATTTTTGTCGATAAAGATGGGAACAGAGCAATACTCGTTGATCCGGGAGTCAATGACACGATCTCCATTGATGAGGTAAACATGGAGATTGTTGAGAAATCCAGTATTGTCCACATGACATCATTCATCTGCAAAAACGGTCTTGACTCATTCAGATCCCAGATAAAGGTTGCAAAAAGAGCCAGCAGTGTCAGCTTTGATCCTGGAATGCCGTACATAGAAAGGGGACTCGAGGAGCTCAGACCAATCTTAAAACAGACAGCCATTTTCATGCCAAACAGAACGGAAATCGAGATGCTGTTCGGGATGGATTACAGGGAGAGCTGTAGCGAAGCGATGAACATGGGAGTTGAGATTGTGGCGGTTAAGCTGGGCGGGAAAGGATGCTACGTTACAGACGGAAAGAGAGAATATCATGTGAAGGCCTTTTCATCCAATCCTGTCGATACAACAGGAGCAGGAGATGCATTCAACGCAGGTTTCCTCTATGCATGGCACAAAAAAAGAAATATTGAGGAATGTGCCAGAATTGGAAATTTTGTCGCAGGAAAGCTCATTGAAAGGGTTGGTGCAAGGAGCTATGACGGGATAAATCCTGAAAAGGCTCTGTAGGCTAAATGTACCTTTCAAGACTCGTCTGATGATGGAGCTGAATGTGTTTCATCCAGAGATCTTTTTGAGTTTTAATTCTCTTTGCTGCCTGAGAGAGAGCACCAGATAGATTCTCAAATCTTTCCGGATTTGATTCGAGAGCTTTTCTGACTCCATCTTCCACAACCCACACTCCGAGAGGAGCTGTGTATTCAGGCAGAATCTCTCTCAGAACTACAATTCCTGCCTGCCTTTTAATTCTGGAGAGATACTCTATCACAGGAAGTCTTGCAGCGTAGTATCCTCCTGATAGATTTGAATATTCTTTTTTCCTGCCTATTCCCTCTCTGTCACTTCCAATCCAGGTTTTTTCAGGGTTCCACAGACTTTTCTCCACCCAGATTTCAACAAGCTGGAAGGAATAGTGTGATGGGTAAAGTATGATTTCAAAGTGATTGCCATAGTGCTGAAAGCTGAAAAGAAGGACATCATTTATCAGGCTGCAATCTGAAAGCTCTCCCTTCAGTTTTTCAGCTATTATGTCATGAATGGCGGTAATGCTCCATCTTGTGGGAACGAGCTTTTTATCTCTGCCAAGCATTCCAACTGAAAACACTCTCTGAATGTACGATGTAGGGAATCCGGAGCTGTATAGCTCCATGACTCCTTCAGAAGCTATTATATCATCTTCACAGATCTTTTCAACCCTGTGAGGGATTCTGGGATTTGAGGTGATTTTTACTTTTTTAAATACTGCTGAAATCCCGGAAGGCATTGTTACATCATCCATCGCCGGTCTCCTGATTATTTTTTCAAATTCCTCCTCAATATCAACAGATTTAATGCTTGAAGCTATCTCCTGAAGTGCTGTGATGTATCTGCCAGGATTAATTGCAGAACTCACCCTGAAAGGTCTGTACGTTCTTGCAAGATCCATTCTCAGTGCAAGAACCTCCTCTACCCTTTTAGAGAATGAGGATGGATTCTCATACATCTCGGGATTCTGGTCGCCAAGAACAAGCATGGGCCCAGCAAGTACCTTTGGATAGCCCATCCGTCCAACAAAAACAGATGGTGGAGTAGGCCTTTCATCGATTTCCTTTATTTCATAGCTTTTGGCATAAAATGAGTCAAGTACAGGGCACGATTTTTTCCTGCAGTAAAGTTTCCCCTTGCACCTTACACACAGCACAGAACAAGTTTGGATGAAAATTTAAAAAGTCTTTCAGCATTCAGAAAGTTGACATTTCTCCACTGATCACCATGTCCGTTATCTTGGTTATATCATTCAGCCATTCCTCCGCTATTGTTCTTGCCTTAAGTTCCATTTTTTCAACCTCGTATCCTCTCTCAGGAACTATCTGAATGCTCAATGCCTTTGGTTCATCTATTGGCTTTCCAATCTGGGAGAGAATTCTTACATAAACCTCTTTTACACCGTCTATCACAGAATGACAGTCATGAGCAATCTGATTTGCAAGAAGGTTGTAGATTTTCCCCACATGGTTGATGGGATTCTTTCCGCTTGTTGCCTCCATGGACATGGGTCTTCCGGGTGTTATGAGTCCGTTACATCTGTTCCCCCTTCCAACACTTCCATCATCACCATTTTCTGCAGAAGTGCCTGTTACGGTTAGGTAGACCATCTCGTTTTCAATGTTATCTGCTGTATTTACAGAAATGAGAACTTCTCTGCTGGTGTATTCATCGGATATTTCCCTTATGAAAGCTGTGAGGTCATCCTTTATGGTCTGGTATTCCTTTATATCTGCAACATGTCTGTCGACAAATGCACACGCCACTGTGATTTTTATTCTGTCATTCTCCCTTAGACCCATTACCTTCACATCCTCTCCAATTGCCCTTTCCCTTTTTCTGAATTCACTGTAAATTCTCCGCTCAACATTCAGAACCAGTTTCTCAGTCTCGCTCAGGGGGGCATATCCTATTCCAAAGCTTGTATCATTTGCAAGAGGTGCTTTCCCTCCTCTCCTCTGAAAAACGTCTTTGAGGTCTGTTGAGCCTTCGCCAAGCTTTACATCAAAAACAACATCAGTCTCAGGATCCAGGTATCTCATGGAATCTCTCACATATTTCTTTGCAGCTTTCAGAGCGATTCTGTCTGCAGGTATATCTATTCCATCGAAGTGCTTTGTTGCTCTGCCAACAAGAAGGATGTATATAGGCTGTATAACCTCCCCACCTCCAAAGGATGTTTTCGCTCTGCCAGCAACAATCTGGGTCTCATCTGTGTTGTGATGCAGGACTGCACCACATCTTTTCAAGTATTCTCTGCTCAAATTCCTGCTCATGGCCTCAGCAATACCGTCTGCAATTGAATCAGGATGACCTATACCCTTTCTCTCAACAATTTCTACCTTCTGCTCTTCAACAGGAGTGTGAATCAGCCTTTCAACAATGATGCTGTTCATGTGAGCAGGCAAATAAATGGTAATATAAGGGTTGCTGTCAATTACTGAACATAATCAGATCATACGGAAAGGTTGAGGGTTATTTCTGCTATGTCCTCACTGTATCCCATTATTCTTTCAAGTCCATCTTCGATTCTCCTGATGTTTATTGCCTTCTCCACAGTTGTCGGTTCCCTGATCCTTGGATTTTCAAACCTCTCTATAAGCAGAAACACCTCCCTCGTCAGCTCCTCATCGATTTTGAAGAATGAGTTCATGGCAATCTTGAACGAGGTGAATGATGCTGCAGCAAGCTCAGCAAGTTCTGGAATTCCATCTCCAAAATCCATGAGGCTATCTGCCATTGTGTAGAGGTGATCTGAGACTCTCTCGACGTTTTTCAGAACGATTCTTGTTCCCAGAATCTCCTTGGGGTAGGTTCCGATTGAATCCGCCAGATCGGAAAATCCAATTGCTGATTTCAGAAGTCTTAAAATCAGAAAATAGAGTCTGTCGACCTCCTGTTCTCTCTGCATCAGAATTTCAAGTTTTTCAGGATCGAATTTGAGCAGACTGGCATGAAAATCATCCATCATTGAATAGACTGTATTTGCCATCTTTTCAAGCAGATCAGAAATTTTAAACCTTCTCTCATCAACAAATATCTCAATCCATACCGTATCTCCCGAATCCTCAAGTATTTCAGCTCCGATAAGAGATTTTAATGCGTGTGTTACGCCCTTTCTTGTCTCACTGTTTACCTTAACTCTTATTGTGCTGTATCCTGCAAGATAATAAGAGATAATTTTCCGTGTCAGCATAAGAGAGCTGTCTTCATTCTGAATTGACGCGATCTTCCTTTCCGGAGATTCAGATTCGGGATGAATTGCCAGTAGCCTTTTACCGATGTTTACAAAAACAGTGTCACCGGGATTTATGGAATTGTCCCTTACCCATTCCTTGGGGAGGGAGATTATGTAACTCGATCCGCTCACAAAAACCTTTCTTGCGACTTTCTTCATAAACGTCAGTCTGCACTTACTCAATATATAATTTTTACTGATTGCATGTATTATTCTGCATAGATCTATACATGTACTTATCGGACATACAATATATCGGGAAGGGATATATATCGAGGAGAGTACAGCTGAATCATGGTGAGAAACAGACTGTATGCAATCGTTGCAGTTCTGGTCATACTTCTGGTTGCCGGATGCACGCAGCAGAACGAAGAGTCGTCTGAGAAGGGCATTTCAGGTCAGGTAAAGGTTGCCGGGAGTTCTACTGTCTATCCGATAACATCTGCAATCGGAGAGGAATTCAGCAGGGAATATCCCGATATTGTTGTTTCAGTTCAGTCAACAGGCACTGGAGGTGGCTTCAGGAACTTCTTCATTCCGGGACATGCAGACATAAACGATGCCAGCAGGAAAATAAAGGATGAAGAGCTTCAGGAGGCAAGGAAAAACGGTGTTGAACCTCTGGAATTCATTGTTGGATATGATGCCCTCACTGTTATCGTAAATCCTGAAAATGACTGGATAGGCTGTGCAAGCTTTGAAATGCTCAGGAAGATATGGGGACCGGAGGCAACAGAAAAGGTAACCAAATGGAGCGATGTCAATCCGGGCTGGCCGGATGAGGAGATGAGACTTTACGGGCCAACCTCTGCATCTGGAACATTTGATTTCTTCACAGAGCATGTAATCGGTGAGAGCGGTGCTCACAGGCAGGATTACCATGGTACTGAAGAAGACAACACAATCATCGCAGCAGTGGAGAGAGACAGGTATGCTATGGGCTATCTTGGACTTGCCTACTACTTGGAGAACAGGGACAGGGTGAAGGCAGTTCAGATAAAAAATCCCGAAACAGGAGCCTGTGTTGAACCATCAATTGAAACAGGTCGAAGCGGAGAGTATCCGCTTTCAAGACCGCTGTACATATATGTCAGCAAGGACTCTCTCAAAAAGCCAGCTGTCAGGGAATTTGTCAGGTTCTATCTGGACAATCTTGACAGCGGAATTGTTGAGGAGATAGGATATGTTCCTGTGAGCAAGGAAGTCAAAGAACAGAATCTGCAGAAATTCTATCAGGCTCTAAAAGAACTTGGTATAAATGAGTAAAAACAGCAAAATTAATATTTTTCTCATGGAGGTATTTTTGTGGACAGGCTTTTAAAAATGAAGGAGAGGATCATAGTTCTTTTTCTCATTCTGTGTGCAGTGCTGACATTATTTGTGACTGTGAGCATAATTGCAATCCTTCTTGGCGAGAGTCTGCTCTTCTTTTCAAAGGTCTCTCCAGTTGAGTTTTTCACAGGAACGAGATGGACGCCGACAATAAAGCCGTATTCATTTGGAGTTCTGCCGCTTGTGATTGGAACTCTCATGATAACCATAGGTGCAGGACTGATAGCCATCCCTGCAGGAATTCTCTCAGCAATTTATCTGAGTGAATATGCAAGCGAAAGAACAAGAAACGTCCTGAAACCCATGCTTGAAATACTTGCAGGAATCCCAACTGTTGTCTACGGATTTTTTGCGTTTGCATACATAACTCCCTATCTCAAGAAAATCTTTCCGGATATGCAGGCTTACAATGCCCTGAGCGCTTCAATTGTTGTCGGGATCATGATCATTCCTATCGTAGCGAGCATAAGCGAGGATGCAATAAGGGCCGTTCCAAGAAGCCTGAGGGAGGCGGGATACGCTCTCGGAGCGAGAAAACCCAGGGTTATTCTCACAATAGTCATTCCCTCAGCCCTTTCAGGAATTGTTGCCAGCTTCATTCTTGGCATATCGAGGGCAGTTGGCGAAACAATGGCGGTGACTATTGCAGCAGGGAGGACACCCAGGCTTGCAAACATCCTCAATCCCGAAGACTGGATGAAATCCATTGAAACAATGACCGCTGCGATGGTAGAGATTGGCATGAGTGACGTGAGCGGACAGAGCGTTGCATACAAAAGTCTCTTTGCAATAGGCCTTACCCTTTTTGCCATGACATTTGCTCTTAACACCGTCAGCTACATTGTAAAAATGAGGTTCAGGGAGGTGTACCGATGAAGACTGAAAACATTTCAGACTGGCTTTTCATGATGCTTACATTCCTCGCAACGGTTTTTGGTATAGTTTTGCTTTCAGCCCTTCTTGTCATGACGTTCTATGAGGCTGCTGGATGGCTTGATATTCAGTTCCTCACATCTCCGCCATCACGATTTCCGGAAAAAGCAGGGATATATCCCCCACTTCTGGGATCCATCATGATGATCGCTCTTGTGGGAATTTTTTCTGTACCTGTGGGTGTTGGTGCAGCCATATTTCTTGAGGAATACGGAAGCGGAAAGAAAATTACAAAGATCATAGAGATAAACATCTCAAATCTTGCAGCAGTCCCCTCAATAGTCTATGGAATTCTTGGGCTTGGTCTGTTTGTATCCACAATGCATTTAAAGCCTGGAATTGTTCTTGTAGGCTCACTCACACTCACGCTACTCATTCTCCCAATTGTGATTGTTGCAAGTCAGGAGGCAATTAGATCTGTTCCCGGAGGACTGAGAGAAGCTTCAATCGGTCTTGGAGCGACGAAGTGGCAGACAATAAGAAATGTGGTTCTTCCCTCTTCAATACCCGGAATTTTGACCGGTGTTATTCTTGCTCTTTCGAGAGCAATTGGAGAGACTGCCCCTCTTATAATGATAGGAGCTGCAACAACAATATTCACAGCACCGAAAGACATTTTCAGCCCCTTTTCAGCCTTACCGATGCAGATATTCATGTGGACTGACATGCCAAAGGAGGAGTTTCTTTACGGACTCGCTCCTGCCGGGATAGTTGTTCTTCTTGCAATAATGCTGTCAATGAATGCCATTGCGATAGTTCTGAGAAACCATTACAGGAAAAAGCTGAGGTGGTAGGGAGTGGATGCGATTTTTGATGTCAGAAATCTTTCGGTATATTACGGTGACAAGATCGGGATAAAAGACGTGAGTCTCCAGATATACAGAAATAAGGTTACAGCAGTGATTGGCCCAAGTGGATGCGGAAAATCAACATTTCTGAGAACGCTTAACAGACTTGTGGAGCTGGTTGACGGTGTTAGAATAGAAGGCAGGGTACTCTTTGATGGAAAGAATATTTTTGACAGAGATGTTGATCCTGTTGAGCTCAGAAGGAGAGTCGGGATGGTTTTTCAGCATCCGAACCCATTTCCAAAGAGCATATTTGAAAATGTTGCCTACGGGCCAAAAATACACGGGATAAAGGACAGGGAAAAGCTTCAGGAGATAGTTGAGGACAGCTTGAAGAAAGCGGCACTCTGGGATGAGGTGAAGGACAGGCTCAGTGAATCTGCACTCGGACTGTCTGGAGGTCAGCAGCAGAGGCTCTGTATCGCAAGAGCGATAGCAACAAACCCTGAAGTAATTCTGTTTGACGAGCCAACATCGGCTCTTGATCCAATTGCTTCTTCGAAGATCGAGGAGCTTATGATCGAGCTTAAAAAGAGATACACCGTTATTGTTGTTACTCACAACATCCAGCAGGCTGCGAGAATAAGTGATTATACTGCATTTTTCTGGATGGGCGAGCTTGTTGAATACGACAGGACGGAAAAAATATTTGAATATCCTGAGAACGAGCTTACAGAAAGGTACATAACGGGGAGGGTCGGATGAGAGTGCTTTTTGTATGCAGGGAAAACACATGCAGAAGTGTGATGGCAGAAAATGTATTCAGAAAGCTTTCATCGGGAAGATTTGATGTGATGAGTGCCGGTGTTGAGATAGCTGAAAAGTTTGATGAAACAGCATTGAAGGTGCTTGAAAAAAAGGGATACCCTGCTGTAAGGAGAAATCCAAAAAAACTGGAGGATGTGAATCTGAATGAGTTTGATATACTGATTTCTGTCTGTGATGAGACTGAGTGTGTTGCTGTAAATCATCCAAGAATTGAGAGGTGGAATGTAAAGGACCCAAAGGGTAAGGAAGAGAAAGAGTATTACCGGATTCTTGAAATCATTGAAAAAAAAGTTTCAGATCTTGTGAGGAGGATTGAAAATGAAGGTACTTGAAGAAAGACTGGAAAAAATAAAGAATGAGCTTCTGGAACTTCACAGAATGTCGAAGAATGCTGTGGAACTGTCTCTCAAAGCTGCACTGAATGATGATGTTACCAGATATCAGGTTGAGAAAATTGAAAAGCAGGCTGATGTGCTGAATACAGATATTGAGAACGATTCTCTTGCTGCAGTTGCACTTTTCCAGCCTGTTGCAAAAGATCTGAGATTTTTGAGTACCGTTATGAGACTCTCCGGTAATTACGAGAGAATAACCGACCTTGCCCTGAAAATCGCAAGATTCAGCATTTCAGATAACGAATTTACAGGAAAGCTTCTGGCGATGCAGGCTGTGATTCTCGAAATGTTTGACATCGTTGAAAGAGCCATTCAGGGAGATACGGACAGAATGAGAGACGAGCTAATATCCAGGGATGACAGGCTGGATATGATGAAGGACGAGATAATCAGCGGACTTCTGGGAGGGGAACTCAGCCAGGAAAATCTGAGCATACTGCTTTCAGCAATACATTTTGAGAGAATTGGGGATATTCTCAGTAAAAACGGTGCGAGAATTATTTTCATAAATGAAGGAAGGCGTGTATGGATCAAATGAGGCTCAGGTCACCTCCAGAAAATTATTTATTTATTTTTTGTTCATGATGTATCATGGAATACATCGTTAACGGGAGATTCTACGATGAAGTGGACAGAGCGGTAAAGACATTCCTGAGAGAAGAGGATGGAAGAAAGATTACTGTTATTCATCACAACGACGCAGATGGGATATGCTCTGCCGTGCTTCAGAAGGTGATGCTTGAAGAGCTGAATGTCGATTATGAGCTCATCTGCGTCGAAAAGGTTTATCCTGAGATTATAGATAAAATCCACAGGGAAAGAGACGGTATCTTTATCTATACCGATCTCGGTGGTCTTGCCAGTGGAATAATCGCAGAAAAAACAGGTGAAGACTGCTATTCATTCATAATCGACCATCATCCTGCAAAAGATATTCAGAAAGATAATGTCACAATTCTCGATCCGGAACTTGCGGGCATTTCCGGAGACGTTTTCATATCTGCATCCACTCTCAACTACATATTTGCCCAGAGAGTTACTGAAAAAATCAGAGATTACGCTTATGTTGCTCTTCTTGGAGCTGTTGGAGACTACCACGACAGATACGGTGGCGTGCTGGGATTCGACAGATACGTGCTGAGCGAGTCAGTCTCACTCAATCAGGTTGAGATAAGGATAGAGGGCATGAAGGAAAAGTACTACATCAAAAAATTCGGAGAATATGCAGACGTCTTTTCAAAAAGGCTCACAACCCTGGGTTCGGTCGGTTATCTCAAGAAAGGATATGCTGATGGACTGAGAGCCTGTTTTGATGGATTCGACGAAAAAATGATGAAAAAGGTGAAGAAGCTTGAAGAAATGAAGCAGAAAAAGTTCAGGGAGGAGATTGAAAGACTTAACAATGGAATGAATGAAACCGAAAGTATCCAGTGGTTCAGCGTTGATAAAAGATTTGATCCGATGGGTGTGAAAACAATTGGCGAGTTCTGCCAGCAGATAAAAGACATGAGCTTTATAAACCCCCTGAAGTATCTCATAGGATTTCAGGACATACCAAAAGCCGTTCCGGATCTTGGTTTGCTGGAATGTGACTGTGTCAAGGTTAGTGCCAGAGCCCCATCAACACTTGAGAGAATGATCCTCAATGGAAAGGTTCCGGGTTATGACTTTCTCATTCCAAAGGCAAGTGAGCTTGTTGGAGGCTATGCAGACGCAACCCACAAGATTGCTGCCGCTACGGTAATCCATAAGGGAAGAGAGGAGGATTTTGTAAATGCTATGGAGGAGGTTCTGAAGAATGAAGATTTTAAGGCTTGCTGATGTTGAGAAGTGTGTCGGCTGCAGCCTTTGCATGCTCGCATGTTCAAGGAAAAATGTGAAAAATCAGAGGATAGGTCTGGGCCATTCAGGGATAAGGGCTGTGAGCCTGAGTGGTTTTGAGAGAGGTGCAACCGTGATCTTCTGTCATGCATGTCTGGAACCCCCATGTGCTGAGGTATGTCCCTCAAAGGCGTTGAAGCCGAGAAAAGGGGGAGGGGTGACATACAACGAAAGAGTCTGTTTCTCATGCCACAACTGCATATCGGCATGCAAGATCGGTGCCATATTTGAAAGAGATGATGGAAAAATTGCTGTATGCATCCATTGCGGTTACTGTGTTGATTTCTGCCCCCATGGAGTTCTTGAGGTGGTGGAGGCATGATCAGCAGGGTTCTGACGATTGATCTCTCAGACTACACTTATGAGATTCAGGAGAGGGAAGACCTTGTTGAAAAATGGATAGGCGGTGTGGGAGCAGGTATTCAGATTTTGAAGGAAAGACTGAACCCATCTGCTGACCCTCTCAGCCAGAAAAATGTTATCGTTTTTTCCACGGGACCGTTCACTCCGGCATATCCCTACGCATCAAAAACAGTTGCTCTCTTCAAGAGCCCCCTCACAGGAGAGCTGGGAGAAACCCATGCAGGTGGAAGGACTGCTATGGCCATAGCCTCTGCAGGATACATGTCTGTGGCCATTGAAGGGAAGAGTGAAAAGCCTGTTTACATTGTTATCGATGGAGACAGAGTCCACTTCAGAGATGGCAGGTCAATTGTGGGTATACGGGATTCACTCATTCTTGGGAGAATTCTTGCAGAAATTGAAGGTGGCCGGGGAATCAGAAGCATTATAAGGGCCGGATATGCCGGTGAAAAACTTGTCAGATATGCCTGTCTCACAACCGAAACGTACAGACACTTTGGCAGACTCGGTCTTGGTGCGGTTTTCGGAAGCAAAAACCTTCTGGCAGTTGTTGTCATCGGTAACAAAACCTATCCGCCAGCAGACCAGAAACTCTACAGGGAGATTTACTCTGAGATTTACAGAATAGGTGTGGAATCCGAGGCAATGAAAAAATACCATCTTCTCGGAACTGCAGAAAATGTGCTCCCTCTGAATGAGCTGGGCGGGTTGCCTGTAAAAAATCTGACAGAACGTAGATTTGATTGTGAGGACATCAGCGGTGAGAAATTTGCAGATGAGAATCTGGGAAGAAGAATTGCGTGCAGTCACTGTCCAACAGCCTGCATACACATCGCAGCCCTGAGAGAGGAATATGAGGATGAGAGGTACTTTTTCAAAACTGTAATGATAGGATATGATTACGAGCTTATCTACGCTCTTGGCTCCATGATAGGAGTGAAGAACAGAAGAGACCTTCTGAAGCTAATCCACAGGGTTGAGTCATTTGGGCTTGATGCAATAAGCACTGGTGTGTGCCTTGCATGGGCCACAGAGGCATTCAAAAGAGGTTTTGTAAGCAGGGAGGACACAATTGTTGATCTTGAATTTGGGAACTCTGCCTCCTATCTGAAAGCCATAAACTGGATTGTGGAACAGCCAAATGAGTTCTACTCCGATCTTGCAAAAGGAGCAAGATATGCTGCAGAGAAATATGGTGGAACTGAATTTGCCATGACATTTGCAGGAAACGAGATGCCCGGCTACAATACCGGATATGCCAGTTACATCGGGCTCACCATCGGACTGAGACACAGCCACCTTGATAATGGAGGCTATTCCCTGGATCAGAAGGTTAGCAGCCTGAGCCCGCAGGAAACAGTTGACAGACTTGTAAAGGAGGAGATGTGGAGACAGGTCCTTTCAAGTTTGGTTGTATGCTTTTTCGCAAGAAACGTCTTCAGACCTGAGCTGGTTAGCAGGGCATTTCTGCCAATTGGCTTCCAGTTCACAGAGGATGAGCTGGAGAAAATTGGGGAAAGGATATACATGGAGAAATTAAAGCTTAAAAAGGCTATGGGCTATGAGCCTGACCTCTCCCAGATTCCTGAAAGGGTGTTCGAGGTTGAAACCCCTCATGGAAGACTGGAAAGAGAATTCTTTGAAGATGCTCTGAATTACTACAGGAGGACCTATTTCCTAAAAGCTGACTAAAACAGAGCGTCAATCACCTCCTCTGCATTTCCATCGTGATAGAGTACATCATTTATTCCATTTAAAAGCTTCAGCTCTTCAAGTCTGATCTTACCCTTTTCATCAAGTTCCTCAGCAAGTCTGTATGCTCTGCTGGCATTTGTGTATCCTTCTATAACTCCAACACCTCTCCTTTCAAGCTCTTTCAGAGCCGAGTTAACATCATAGCCCTTTCCAAGAAGCTCACCGAACATTCCATTTCTTCCACCCCTGAACGTTGCTATGAGGTCTCCGATTCCTGTGAAACCGTAAACAGATTCCCACCTGCCACCTTTTGCAGTGACAATTTGGGAAATCTCTCTCAGTGCCATTGAGACAATTATTCCCTTGAGATTGTTCATTGTTACGTTTCTTCTGCTTTCTATACCTCTTATCCATGAAATGGCTATTGAATAAACATTTTTGAGAGCTGAACCAACCTCACAGCCTATTATGTCTTTTGAAGTCTCTATTCTGTAGAAATGAGTTGCAAGGGTGTTTTTGATTACATCAAGGGTTTTCTCTGAAATTGAGGAGTATGTAACATGGGTTGGAAGTTTCAAAGCAACCTCTTTTGCAATTGAGGGTCCAGTTACAGCCACAACCCTGTCTCTGAGATCTTCCCTCTCATGCCAGATTGCCTCCGGGATGGTCAGGATTCCATTTTTTTCTATGAAACCCTTTGCAATCGTGATCAGAATCTGACTGTCGATCCTGCTCTCAATCTTTTTGAAAATGCTCATCACTCCTTCTGTGCTCACACCTATCAGAATTATGTCAGAATCAAGAGCCCTTTCAATTTCATCCGGAAACAGTATTTCCTCCGCATTCACTTTTGTTCCAATTCTCGGATGATCCTCACCCCTTTTGAGTTTATCGAGAATGTCTGTATCATACTCTGTACCCCACAGTATGACCTGATTTTTTTCAGAATACGGGATGGTAAGGGCTGCTCCCATTGCACCAGCTCCAAGAATTGCGACCCTCATGGAATTCTTTACAGAATCCCGCTTATTTATATTTTTTCAGACAGCCCTGCACAAGTCTGCTGATTTTTTCAGCCTCCTTTTCAGGACTGGGTGAGCTGTATATTGCTCTTCCGACTATTATTCCATCAGCACCTGCTTTCATGATCTCATCTATGCTGCCACCCTGAGTGATTATACCGGGACAGAGAAGCTTGAGCCTGCCAGCTTTCTCCCTTAGCTCTCTCACCCTTTCAGCTCTTGTGGCTGGTGCAATAATTCCATGAACACCGATTCTTTTTGCCATCTCAACTATCTCGTCAGAATGCTTTGCCATGAACTCAGTTCCCCCCTCACTGCTGAGTTCGGTTACAACATACACCTCCCCATCATGCCTTTCTGCAACCTTCTTCACCGCAGAAACAGTATCACTGCCTGCAAAACCGTGAACAATAATTCCATTTGCACCACTGTCAAATGCTATCTCTGCAATCAGTGATGATGTGTACGGAATGTCCGAGATCTTGAAATCTGCAATAACAGGTTTGAGTTCAGAAAGCTCCTCTATTATCCGGATACCGGCAGATAGCACAAGAGGATAATTTACCTTAATCGCCGAAATGTATTTTGAAGTTATCTCGGCAATCTCATTTGCCCTTTTCCTGTCTGTTACATCAAGTGCAAGAACGAGCATTGGCTGATTTTATCGGGAAAGATTTTAAATCTTCTCACCATGCCTAACCCAAAATTTAATAGCAATTTGTCAAAAAATTTTCAAGGGGTCTGACATGACGGGGGAACAGATGTACAAGTTTCTCACAACACTGGAGAATCAGATAAGAGTGATGAAGGAAAACATGGACATCACAAAGATCGAACAGGTGATTGAAGCTCTTCAAAATGCCAAGAGTGTATTTGTGCTCGGTGCAGGAAGAAGCGGTTTTGTGGCGAAATCCTTTGCAATGCGTCTGATGCACTGCGGATTCAATGTTTATGTTGTTGGAGAGACGGTAACCCCCAGAATTGAGAGAAATGATGTGCTCATAGCCATTTCAGGTTCAGGTGAAACAACATCTGTCGTGAATATCAGCAAGAAGGCAAAGGAGCTGATTGGCTCGAAACTCATTGCAGTCACAAGCAATCCATATTCATCCATAGGGAAAATGGCGGATGTTGTTCTTGTCGTCAGGGGGAAGGTTAAAACTGAGAGAAATGAAGAGCTGTCAAAAATTGCCCCCCTGGGTACGATGTTTGAGCTTGCAGTTATGATATTTCTCGATGCTTTAATCGCCGAGCTGATGAGTGTGAGAAATCTGACTGAAAAGGATCTTGAGGACAGGCATGCCGTTCTTGAATGAGGTGAGATCATGTCCGAGCTGGAGGAGCTGGTTTTCAGACTGAGCAATGCCCATGGAATATCGGGTTACGAGGATGAAATCAGGGAGATTGTTAGAGCAGAACTTGAGGAACATGTGGATGAGATTAAGGTTGACAGAATGGGGAACATAGTGTGTGTAAAAAATGGAAACGACTTCACCGAAATGATTGCAGCACACATGGATGAAATTGGTTTCATGGTCAAGTACATCGAGGAGAATGGATATCTCAGGATAACTCCAATTGGTGGTTGGTTCAGTCAGACTGCAGTCAATCAGAGGGTGATCCTTCACGGGAAGAAAGGAAAGGTTCTCGGAGTTCTGGGTTGCAAACCACCGCATTTCATGAAAGACGAAGAGAGAAAGAAGATAATAGAGATAAGGGACATGTTCATTGACATCGGGGCTGAAACCAAGGATGAGGTCAGGGAGATGGGCGTGGACATCGGAACACCTGTAACCATTGACAGAGAGTGCAGAAAAATTGGTAAATACATCACTGGAAAGGCCATGGATGACAGGGCAGGTGTGGCGGTTATGGTGGAGGCAGTTAAAAGGACAGAGACAGATGCGACAGTCTTTGCTGTCGGGACCGTTCAGGAAGAGGTTGGATTGAAGGGAGCGAGAACGTCGGCATACAGCATCACCCCTGATGTTGCAATCGCCCTTGACACAGCACCATCAACGGACTTTCCGGGAGCTGAGAATGTGAAAATTGATGTGAAGCTTGAAAAGGGACCTGTGATCACAGTCGCAGATGCATCGGGAAGGGGGTTAATAGCAAGCAGAAAGGTACTTGAGTGGCTCGTTGAAACGGCCGGAAATTACAAAATTGAACATCAGCTTGAGGTTGGAGAGGGGGGAACAACAGATGCAACAGCAATTCATCTCACAAAGGAGGGCATACCTACGGGAGTGGTTTCTGTCCCTGCAAGATACATACATACCCCTGTTGAGGTAATATCCCTGAAAGACGTAGATCTCTCGGCAGAGCTTGTTGCAAGAGCACTGGAGACAGCTCCTGATTATTTCAGGGATGAGTGGCACCAGAAGATGAAAAAATGACAGTCAGGAATCTGATGGGAGAAGTTGAAAAGGCATCAAAAACTGCAGCAGAAAACAGACACAGATACATGGTTTTTGTATGCTCAAAAGAGCTGGATGAAAGAATTATCAAGCTTGTCAGAAAGGTGTACAGACATCACCTCAAATGTCAGGGAAAGAAAACCTCAAGATTGCTGATTGCCGGGAGAAGCAAATTCGGTGAGATTGCTGAAAGATATCTGGATGGAGAAATCATTCATTACAGGGAAAGCAGCAAAGTACTTGGCCAGACCTATGATGATCTTGTGGTTGATTTCACAGAGGGTTTTCATCCAAATGATCTCGGAATTCTTGCCGAAACTGTCAGGGAAGGGGGAATTATAGTGGCCATATCCCCCCCGCTGAATGAATGGTACAGCCTTAAGGGAAGATGGCATGAGGATCTGGTGAGCGAGCCGTACACTGTTGGAGATGTTGAACCGAGATTTTATCGGAGATTTATTGAAAAGACACGCAGTGCAGAGGGAATAATCATCTTTGATGCAGACAGGAGAAAGCTGATAAGGGAGTACCGGTTTGAAAAGAAATTTGAATCAAGAGAGAAAATACTGATTCCTGAAGAGAAAAAGGAGATAAAGAGAAAGCTCTACAAGCTGTGTGCCACTCAGGATCAGATAAGAGTACTCGAGCTCTTCGAAGATTTTTTTGAGAAAAACAGAGAGAAAAAGGCCGTTGTTATTACTGCCAACAGGGGTAGAGGGAAAACTGCTGTTCTGGGTATTGTAACGCCCTATATAATTTCAAGACTTGAAAGGACACTGAAAAGACCTGTAAGAATACTGCTCGTTGCTCCAAATCCTCAATCAGTCCAGGTTTACTTTGAATTTCTGAAGAAAGCGCTTGTGAGACAGGGTATGAAAAATTTTACAGAAAAGAGGAGCGGAGACCTTGTTACTGTGATAAACAGCAGATTTGCCAGGGTTGAGTATGCCGTCCCAGCAAGAGCCATGGTTGAAGGTGAATTTGCTGATGTGGTTATAATTGATGAAGCAGCAGGCATAGATGTTCCCGTACTCTTCAAAATTGTTGACAGGGTGAGGTATGCTGTATTTTCATCAACAGTACATGGCTACGAGGGAACGGGAAGGGGCTTTGCCATAAGGTTTCTGAAGAAGCTTGAGCAGGACGAGAGAACAGACGTTGAGAAAATTGAGCTTAAAGAGCCCATAAGATACGGATCCGGCGATCCTATCGAGGAATGGCTCTATGATGTTCTTCTCCTCAATGCTCAGCCAGCTGAGCTGAATGAGGAGGACATGGAGAAGGTAAATAACGGAGAACTTGAATTTGAAGAAATAGACAAAGATGAGCTTATTGAAAATGATGACCTTTTGAGGGAATTTTTTGGAATCTACGTTCTTGCCCACTACAGAAACCGCCCCTCTGACCTCGTTATACTTCTGGATATGCCAAACCACATCCCTCTCAGGGTTAAGGTAAACGGAAAAACTGTATGCGCCCTGCACGTTGCAATTGAGGGAGGAATGGACCGGGAAACAGTTAAAAAGCTTGCAGATGGGTATAAACCGAAAGGTCAGATAATTCCTGACCTCATTCTAAAGCATTACTGGGATTACGAGTTTCCAGAGCTGAAAGGAGTCAGAATTGTCAGAATAGCAACTCATCCTTTGCTAATGGACATGGGTATCGGGAGCTATGCCCTCAGCATGCTTGTGAGGTGGTCTGCTGAAAGGGACATGGACTGGGCAGGAAGTGGCTTTGGAATTTCTCCAGAACTTCTCAGATTCTGGATAAGAAACGGATTTGTTCCGGTTCACATCACACCTCAGAGAAATGAGGTTTCCGGAGAATACACTGTTATCGTTCTCAAAGCTCTCAAAATGCACATTGAATCAAAGATTGAAGCGATAAACTCTGAATTTGTCAGAAGGGTGATAGAATACCTGGGCGATGAGCTGAGGGACATAGAAGTTGAAACAGCAACCGGACTCCTCAACTCCCTCAAAAAGGATGTGAACGTTCTGCATCCCGGATACACCAGGATTGAGAAAAGAAGAATGAAGAAGTACTTTCAGGGACACAGCCTTTTTGAATACATTTCAGATATTGCAAGACCTCTCGTCAGATATTACTATTCAAAAACATCAAGGGCAGATCTGGATGAAGATGAGGAAAAAATTCTGGTTGCAAAATGTCTCATGATGAGGGACTGGAGAGAGGTGGATGGAGGTAGAGCTTACAGGGGTATGATGAGGGCTCTTAAAAAGATATGGGAGTGGTATTATGGAGCAGAGGAGGATTAACTTTGATTCTGAGTTTGTCAGTGCAATAGTGAATGGAAGAAAGGTAACAACAGTGAGGAAAGGGATCAAAAGATATCCTGTCGGCAGGATAGTGGATTTAACTGCCAACAATCAGCCATTTGCAAGAGCGAGAGTTGACAGGGTGGTTGTGAAGAGAGTTAAAGAGCTCACAGAGCGTGATGCATTGCTTGATGGTTTTGAAAGCAGAGAAGAACTTATAGATGCTTTAAAAAAAATTTACGGAAATGTAGAGGACGAAGAGCTTGTAACAGTTGTTCATTTCACAGTTGTTGAATAAATGGAATAAATCAAAACCAGCAAACTATATATTTGGGCCTTCAACTTTAATCATGGAGCTTGAATTGAATGGTGTGCCTGTTGTGGATACCTACTGCGAGGCTTTTGATGGGATCTATTCAAGGATTTTGATAACTGCCAAACAGAAATGGCTCCTTAAAAAAGCAGCATACGGCTCAACAGCCCTTCCATCAACAGTTTTTGGTGAATCGGAAGGTGGTGTGGAGAAATTCATCTCACCTCAGGAAACACCTGATGGAAGACTCGGGGCAATCGCCCAGGTATGGGTTGCCAAAAGCAGGAACTTTGAAAACGTGCTGATGAGGGAGATGGGCAAGAGGATCAGACAGGGTATCCTTGTTGTTCCTACAACCAGGGTTTTCAATGCCACTGAAAGTGACACGCGCTTTGACGCAGAGCTCAATGTTGGCAGATGTGGCGATGGATACGAGTGGGAGGAGGAAATGTGGGGCAGGAAGGTGATAAGAGTCCCCATAATGTTTGGAGAGTTCATAATTGAAAGATACATAGGATACGCTGAGGGTGTTGCTGGAGGGAATGTCTGGTTCTTCTGCGATAGCGAGGAATCGGCACTGGAGGCTGGGGAGGCTGCTGTGGAAGCTCTGAGAGAAATGGACAATGTGATAACCTCATTTGATATATGCTCTGCTGGCAGCAAACCAGAAACAAAGTATCCTGAAATAGGTCCCACAACAAACCACTACTTCTGTCCCACATTAAAAGACAGAATTCCCGACTCAATGGTTCCGGATGGTGTGAAGAGCATTCCAGAAATTGTTATTAATGGCACAACCATCCATGACGTCAGGAAGGCCATGTACGTATGCATGGATGTTGTAAGCAGAATAGATGGTGTTCTCATGGTCTCAGCAGGGAATTATGGTGGAAAACTTGGCCAGCACAAGATATTTCTGAGAGATATTCTGCAGGAATTCGGTGAATGATAGATCAGAACATTCTCGAAAAATTCTATTCAAAAATTTTTTCTGTACCGAAGAAAAGGGTCAGCATAGCCATAGGCGTAACAAGCATCATTCTGGCATCATATCTTAATGGAATTTCAGGCAAATCATTTTTTGCCATGAGATACTTCTTCATTGGACTTGCGCTTATAGCAATTCTCATAATTTTTGGCAGGATTGTCGGTTCAGGATTCAACAGCAGGAGAATCTTTTTTCTGGCTCTCTTTTTTCTCATTCTGATTGAGATAGGAGACATTATAGCAATTCACTTTCTCTCTCCCGAGCTCATCATGGTGACACCTTCCGCAATTGCGTTTGTCCTCACAGTGGCTCTCTTCTTCACGTCCGAAAGGTTTAATTTTGCCTATCCTTTTTTGACTCTTGTTCTGCTCCACCCTGTGGATTTTTACTTCTCATTTAATGCCCCACACAGAACCGTTGCCTACATAATTGCCTCTCTAAGCGGCATCCTGCTCGGTTACCTTTTTATCAGGTTCCTGAAAAAAAGGGCAGGAAACATTGTTGTTGCTGACATTCTGAAAGATTTTGTGCTGTACTGGCTTAAAGGGGATCCTGGGATTTTTGAGAGAAGATTGAAGCTATACTCTAAGGTTTCTTCCGGAAATGTTTACCTGATGAAGTTGGGCAGATGCTCAGTTTTTGTCCCTGAATTCCACCCCGGACCGTTCAGGGATGTTGGAGGAGCGGTTCTCGTGAGAAAAGCCTTGGAAAAGTACGATCTCTTTCTCCATGGAGTATCTGAACATTCAAAAAATCCTGTGACAGGAGAGGATGTTGATGCAATTGTTAACGTTCAGCCGGATCTGAATATCTGCAATGCCTTCAAACCATATACTGTTGAAGGAGAGAAATTCTGGATAAAGGTCTACCCATTTGAATCTTTCAGCATTATCATAATTCACGGAAAGGAGAGATTGGATGATCTTCCTTCTCAAATAAGGGAATACGCTGAGACTTTCTTCAGAAATCCAGTTGTTGTGGATGCTCACAGTGCTTATGAGGAAAGGTATGTGATCTCGTCATCAGATATGGCCGAAATTTACTCGCTGATAGGAGAGGCTGGAAAGATCAGAAGTGAAAAGGTGCAGAATTTTAAAACGTATCACAGCTCCATTGACTATGAGAATGAAAGGATCTGCGGAAAAATTGGAATGATACTGATGGATTATGATGGCGAGAGACACGCAATTCTGATGGTTGACTCAAACAACATGAAGGTTGAGCTGAGGGACTGGATAGTCAGGTACGGGAAGAGATACGGTGTTGACATAGATGTTATTACAACCGATAACCACTCAAAAACAGGGGTTTCGCCAAAGATAGGATACGAACCTGCAGACATGAGGGATGTTGATGTTATCGAGGAGTTTCTGAAAGGTACACTTAACAGCAGAACTGAAAGCAGTCAAGTTCAGTTTGGATGGAAGAATGTTGCAGTGATGGTGATGGGGGATGGATTTTTCAAGGATATAGATCTTGCATTCAGAAAATACGGAGAGAGGGGGATATATCTTTTTGGAATTTTCTCATGTTTTAATTATCTGACAACTTTCTTACTGGCAACTCTCATAATCTAAAAATTTAATAGCAAACACCATATCTGGAAACTCATGGATGTGATCGTGGCACTTTTTGCATCTATTTTCATAATACTTGCACTCATAAGGTTTGAGATAACCATTGCTGTTTTTGCCGGAGCAGTTTTCATGGCGCTGACAACTTCACCTGAAAGCATATCCCACACCCTTATGGCAGTCCCAACCTGGAAGATAATTGCAATAGTAATCTTTGCTTTTTCCATAGGATACGGGATGGAAGTTACAAAAATGATGGAGAAAATCACCGGCTCTGTTGAATCATTTGCAGGGTTTTTCAGCGTAGCACTTATACCGATGCTCATAGGTCTGCTGCCGATGCCCGGAGGTGCTCTTGTTTCGGCTGTGATGATTAAGGACTTTGCTGAAAAATTTAACATCCCACCTGAAAAGGCTGTTTTCATCAACTACTGGTTCAGACATGTCTGGGTAACTTTCTGGCCCCTTTACCCCAACATTGTCATAGCGATGGGCATTCTCTCAGCAGACTACCTTGAAATTGCCAGGTCGACCTATCCTATCCTGATAGCATCCCTTATCTCGGGGGCTTTAATTGTTGGTTCCGGAAAAAGGGAGATCAGGAAACAGTCTAAGGACTTCAGGGGTCTTCTTTACATGTACCCCGTACTTGTTATCGTGATCTTTACAGCAATCACAGGAGATCTGCTTATAGCCCTGATCGCAGCCTTCCTGAGCATAATTGCATTCAACAGTGCCTATAAAAAGATACCTGAAATTTTCAGAAAGACTGTTGATCTCAAAATAATATTGCTGGTCATAGGTGTCCTGATATACAAGAACGCCATTGAGATGAGTGGCGCATCACAGGCATTTTATGAGGAGGTCATCACACTGTCCAACCCTTACATAGCCGGATTTGCCCTACCATTTGTGATTGCCTTTGCAACAGGAATCGAGCTCAGCTACACCTCAGTAGCCCTGCCCCTTCTCACATCCTTTACAGGGACGGTGAATGTTGTTGAAAAGAACCTTTTTGTCGTTTTTCTTGGAGGAATACTGGGCGTCCTTCTTTCACCGATGCATCTCTGCCTGGTTCTCTCAGCCAAGTACTTCAAGGCCAGACTTTATCTTGTCTACAGATACCTCATACCAGCATCCTTAATAGCAGTGCTGATAACACTGCCATTCCTGAAAGTACTTTAAAATAGCTCATTGCTTTTTTCACGTCATTCATCTCCGGATCTTTTCCACAGTCTATCCTGTAATAACCCGGTTTTTCCAGTTTTATCCCAAGCAAACCGGCCATTGCAGAAACTGAGCTACCATTCAGCTTTGGATTTAACCTTACTCCGCAAACAAATGCTCTCCTGCTTAAAATCAGATAATAGAACAGTGATATTCTTGAAGGAATAAAATTCATCACATCATCGAGTCTCGCTGAAACTTTTCCGAATTTCTCGTATCTTCCCTTTCTGTAACCGATCATCGCATCGCAGGTATTTACCGCCCTGTATATCAATGCACCGTGAAGACCGAAGATTGAGTAGTAAAGCAGGGGAGCGAGAACACCATCAACAAAATTCTCTGCAATGCTTTCGATAACAGCAGAATTCATCTGCCATTCTTTTAAACTGCTCAGATCTCTGCTAACTATTCTTTTCAGGCCATCAGGATCGATTTTTCCATCTTTTATGCAGGCTTGTGCATGTTCAAGCATGCTTTTTATCGATACTGTGGTGTAAAGCAGAAATCCCGAGAGGAGAATGGAGGCAGGATACGGCAATAAACCAGGGATTTCAGCCAGAATTATCGCAGCGATAACAGCAGAAAATGGAACGGATATACCATAAAAAACACTCTCTGGCAGTTTTTTATCAAGAAATTCTGCTATTCTGCCAAACCATACTGTCGGATGTATTTTTTCGGGCGGTTCCGATCTGATAGCTTCAAATACCATCGCCACAATCAGTTCAAACACGATGGATGTGAGTGATGGATGATAAATCTTTTTTGATCGTTTTAAAAATAAATCATGAATCGGGATCAGATAATGCCGTTTTTCTTCAGGTTTTCAAGGTCCTCTTTACCAAATCCCAGCGCTGTATGGTAAAAATGCGTGTTATCTTCTCCTACATCCTTGCAGATCCACCTGATTTTCGGTGGAGTTCTGCTGAAGCGCCATGGAGAATTAACCATAATGAGTTCGCCATACTTTCTGTCTCTGTATCTCCTGAAAACTGCCTTATCCCACCAGTATCTTTCCTTGAGAACCTCTTCAGGGCTCAAGACCTTTGCATAGATTGCAGTACCCCTCTCTCCTTTTTCCTTCCATTCCAACATCCTTCTTGCAAGCTCATCAAATGTAAAATTCCTTATTGCGTCCTGTATATCCCTGTATGCCTGCTTCTGCTTTTCCAGGGGTGTTCTGTCAAATACCGTTGGATACCTTTTCATGAGCTCAGGAACGCCTATCTGGGTTACTAAGGCCCTGAAGTTATCGTCAGTGTAGCCGGATGCAAAAACGTAGCCATCTTTTACCCTATAGTATGCATAGCTGAAAACTCCAGCGTCAAGAGGTAGAACACCAACATCAACAGGCTCTTTGAAGAAGTGGACCCACTGAAGCTCCATCGTTATCTTCATCATGACCTCGGTAGAAGTTATGTCAATCATCTGGCTCACTCCAGTCCTGTTTCTGTGAATAAGTGCAAGCAGTACACCTGAAACTGCATAGATGGCAGTGAAGTAGCTTGCCATCCAGAAACCCGGAGCGGTTGGCAGGCTGTAGGGCTCTCCAGCATCTTCAAGCTCCTTGCATGAGTACATGTATCCTGAATTTGCGAGTCCAAGAAGATTTGAGTCTGGAATTTTTGCGAACTCTCTTGCATTTCTGCCAAATTGCCCGTGAGCGGAGAGTGCAAGGTAAATTATCTCGGGATTGATACTTCTGAGCTGTCTGTAGCCTATGCCCAGTTCATCTGCATATCCGGGTGGAAACGACTCAATTACAACATCTGCCTTGCATGCAAGCTTTTTAAAAATCTCCCTTCCCTCTTCTTTCTCAAGATTCAGAGTTATGTACTCCTTGTTTCTTCCCTCAACCAGGAAGTTGAGTCCTGTGTTTCTTAAATAATGCTCTCCAAAGGGGGAGATCTCCCTCAGTGGATCTCCTTCTGGAGGCTCGATCTTTATAACTCTCGCACCAAATTCAGCAAGGATTGAGGAAGCTATGTGTGCAGATGGGGATGAACTGCTTATGTCAAGAACAACAACATCCTTCAGAGCATCATCCATGAACCTTGCATTTTCAGGATCGGTAAGCTTTCTGGCATACTCAACCCATTCCTCCATCCATAATCACCTCACCAGGTGAAAACCGGGTCTTTTTCAGGATCAAAATCGGCAGGAGGCTTTCTACCAATTATGTCGGCCCAGTAAGAGATAACACCTTCTCTCAAAAGCTCATCAATTTCGTCATCCCTCAGACCAAGCACCTTCTTGAAGACATATCGATTGTGGTAGCCTACAGGGTACACAGACCATTTTATCCTCGCGGGAGTTCTGCTCATTTTCAGCGGATTTCCAGCTGAAACCATCTCCCCAAAGAGCGGGTCATGATATAACCAGACGCTTCTCCTGTCCCTCAAATGCTCATCGTGATACACATCAAAACTCCTTCTGACAGGTGATGCCGAGAATCCATGGTTCTTTGCGGCATCCATCACCTCATCAAGAGTTCTGCCAGCCACCCATTCTGCAACGATTCTGTCAAGCACGTCTGAATTTTCCCTTCTGAGTCTTGCAGATGTGGTCGAGAATCTTTCATCATCAAGGAGGTGCTCAGAATTCATGGCATTGCAGAGGCTTTCAAATTCCCTCTGGGAGAGGACAGATATAACCACAAGCTTCCCGTCTGAAGTTCTGTACATGTTGGCCGGGGAGAGATTCGGGTCTCTGTTCCCCATTCTCGGTCTGCTTTTGTTTTTCAGACCCACGTACGTGTACACCGAATCCATAATTCTTGGAAGAGTTTCCACCTGACTGATGTCGATGTACTGTCCATTTCCTGTTCTGTCCCTGTAATACAGAGCAATAAGAACACACATAAAGCCCACCGTTGCGTTGATAAAGTCTCCCGGATAATGGGGCAGCCTCAGGGGAATTCTGCCTTCATAACCCGAGACTGCTGAGGCACCGCTCATTGCCTGTCCGCTTGCATCGAAACTGGGCCAGTCCCATCTCTCGCCCCACTGTCCGTAACCGCTGAGAGAGATGTAAATTATGTCAGGTTTCACATTTTTCAGGTATCTGTAGCTCAATCCGAGCCTGTCCATGACTCCGGGCCTGAAGTTCTCCACAATTACGTCACTTTTCTCAGCAAGCTTCAAAAACAGATCTCTTCCTTTCGGATTTTTCAGATCAATGGCAACGTGATATTTGTTTCTGTTAACCCACATTGCTCCGAGGGAATTTTCCTTCCAGAATCTTGCCCAGAGGCTGACACTTCTTATCAAATCTCCCATTCCAGCAGGCTCTACCTTTATCACCTCTGCTCCAAATTCAGCAAGGAGGGATGCTGTTTCAGGACCATGTATGACCATTGTGAGATCAAGAACCCTTATACCTTCAAGAGCCTCAGGCTTTTCATACTCCCTTCCAGGACTGAAAAGCTTCTCAGTCCATTCAAAATAATCTCCCACACTTTCACCTCCCGGAATGAGTATTTAAAAATAAAAGTTCAGAATTTACGCCTCAATTGCTGCCCTTATGTCTGGGTCAAGATCGTCTTCTGCCGCTCCTTCTGTGACAAGAGATACGGCAATCATAACAAGCAGCGCCACAATTATGCTGACAGCGTAACTCGGCATTGCATAGGGAAGCTTCATTCCCAGCACTTTCTCGTAAATAAGAAATCCTATGTTCAGGACAAGAGCAGTTATCAGGCTGGCCACTGCACCCTCTCTTGTGGCTTTTTTCCAGTTCAGTCCAATGGCAAGAAGCGGAAGTGTTGCTGATGCAAAATATCCCCATCCGAGGGCTCCGAGAATTGCCACAAGATACTTCCCAAAGTAGCCGAAGATAACGGCAAATATTGTGAGCAGTATTGTTACAATTCTTCCCCACCACACCTGTCTTGAATGATCCAGCTCCCTTCCAAGAGCCATTGGTATATCTCTGACTATCGCTGCAGTTCCTATGGCTATGAATCCGCTTGCAGTCGACATTATTGCAGCAAGCAAACCGGCGTAGACAACAGCACTCATCCATACAGGTAGCTGTCCGAGAAATGCTATCGCTGCCTGATCAGGCTTTTGCAATGCCGGAATCTTGCCCCCTATCACAAGCCAGAGTGCAGCATAGCCAACAAATATCCATAGTAGACTTGAGAGCATGTAGCTTCCCCCGCTTATAAGTGCCCCCCACTTCAGATCCCTGTGACTTCTCAGAGCATAGAACTTTGTAGCGAGATGTGGCTGTCCAAGTCCACCAAGGGCAAAGACGAAAAACCAGAGAAGCACAAGAACCCAGGTTCCTTTTCCAAGAGGATCGATCAGAATCGGATCCTTCTGACCTATGGTTGTGAAAAGCCCTTCTGTACCTCCTGTCATAATTAATGCAAAAATCAGCACTCCTATGGCAGCAATCAGCATCACGAGACCCTGAAAGAAGTCCGTTAGAATGCTCGCTGCCATGCCCGCTATGGCGGTGTAGATCATTGTTATCCCGAAGATTATGATTATCGCCGTCTCAAGATCGACTCCAAGCAAACCCGAGACAACGTATCCTCCAGCCATTACCTGTGTGCCGAGATATGCAATGACCCCGAGAACCAGACTTGCTGCAAGCAGTCCTCTCACAGCCTCACTCTTGAATCTTGCTGCAGCAATGTCAGGAAGGGTTGCAACAGGTCTTGTTTCCGCTATGAGTCTGATTCTTTTTCCAACTATGAACCAGCCGAGACCAAAGCCGAGAGGAGCTGCTAAGGTAATCCAGAGGGAGGTTGCACCGAGAGCATAAACAAGTCCCGGACCCCCAACAAATCCAAAACCACTCATAATGGATGCAAATGCTGCAACTGAGGTGATTATGGCGCCGAAAAGCTTGTGAGCTCCAAAGTAGTGTTCGGCAGTTTTGACTCTCTTGACTGCATAAACACCTATAATAAAGGTGAGAACGAAGTATCCGATTACAACAGCAACAGTGATGGCATTACTCACTTTTCTCACCCCCCTCTATCTCTCTGACCCTGGTCTTGAATTCGTTCCATGTTTCATCACTCAGAATCCATCTGTCAAACAGAAGTGCATAGCTCAGAGTTCCAGGAATGAAGAGAAGGAGCCACATGACCGGGAACAGAACAAAGAATCCCGGATGCATTCCTGCTACTGTAAAATCGGGAAACTGTCCTCTGAATTCTGCCCAGTACCTGAATATCAGGGTTATGCAGACAGCCCAGAACGCAAACAGCATCGCACCAAGCCATGAAGCAGGCCCAAGCTCATTTTCCCGCATCACACCAAGCACAAGCCACAGCGTCAGACTCAGACCCACAAGATATCCAAGGATCTGCCAAGAGTTTGTGAATGCAGTCAGCAGCATCAGAAGCATCACCACTCCATTGACTGCCAGAACCTTTTCCCTCAGGCTGATCTCAACCACCTCCGAAAATAGTAGGATTAAACATGATTTAAAGTGTGAAGTTAACATGTTCACGTCAGGGTAAAGTAACAGGGTGGCTGAATTCGGGATCACTTCTTGGAAATTATCTTTTCAATGTGGGTGAATATCTTCCTCTCAGCCCTTCGTATGTTTTTTGAGATTCCTGCCTTTGAAATTCCAAATTCCTGAGCAAGCTTTGTAACATTGACTTTTCTTGGATCTTCATAAAAACCGTGCTTTATTGCTGCACTGAGAATTGATCTCTCTGTTGGAGTAAGGCTGTCAATGGCTTTCATCAGATCTGCAAGAATGGATGAGTGATTTATCATTCTGGAAAGATCCTCCACGGTTATTCTGTTTCTGTTCTTCACAACAAACTGATTGCTTCTCTCAAGATCCCTGAGAGCATTTTCAACATCAACCTTTCTGTCAAATCCAACCTGCCAGAGTTCGCTCCCGTTTTTAACATGAAACGGGCCCACAATGTACCCTCCATTACCCCTTACAGCTTTCATTGCTTCTGTGTAATCAATCTCAACCCTAACAGTTGCTTTGTTTCCCTCTCTTGAAAGTATGTCAATTCTGTGAAATTTTGGCTGATTCTGCAGGGAAAATATTGAGTTTTGAAGCTCATCGGAGTCCTTGGCAATTATGTATCCCCTTACAACAAATGAATCCCTTTGGAAATCCCAGTAAGTGCCGAAATAGGAAACATCAAGATCGTCGGAGGTTATAACAAAAGGACAGTCGTACTGCAGCATGTCAATTGTGAGGACATACATGGCAAATTCATTATTATTTTTTGTGATATATAAACTTAGCGAGACACGGTTCTGTGTTGCATAAGTCAGAATGAGAATCAGAAAGTGTTATAACCCTCCAGGACGATAACCCCAGTTATGTCTCTATTCAGTAAGAGAGTGCAGAGAATCATGTTCTTTCTGCTTTTCACTGCAATAACCCTTGCAGGATGTGCAGGCAGTGAAGAAAAAGGAAAGGAAATTCGATTTGAGGTAATGTACAATGAATACTACGCTCCATTTCCAGAAAAAAAATTTATAATAATTCAGGATGAAAAGGACTTTAAGGACTTCATAAACGAAACCGGAATGATATTCAAACCTGTAGATTTTGAAAAATACACCGTAATTGCTCTGTTTATGGGCGAACAGAAAAAGGGAGGATATGCGATTACAGTTGACAGGATAGTTGAGGAAAATGGAGCTGTAAAAATTTACGTGAAAAATCTCGTCCCCTCCGAGACCTGTCTTGTCACCCAGGTCATTACAAGACCGTTCCAGATCATAAAGGCGGAAAAGATTACAGGTAGCATAGAGTTTGTCGAGAGTGTGGAGGAGGTTAGCTGCTGAAACTCAGACCAGCCTGTCTTTAAATTCTGTTATGATCTTTACTTTTGCATGGGTGTAATCAAGAATCCTTTTTATTTCTCTTTCTATCTCCTTTTTTGTCATTTCTTTTCTTGCCAGCCCGTCTTTCACTGCTTTTTCTGCAATTCTGACAGCAACCCTTTCATGAACTTCAAATTCATCCATGTGCGGGATTATGTACTCTTCCCTTAAATTCGGTTTTGCGAATTCATAAATTGCTTTTGCAGCTTCTATGGCCATTTCATCTGTTATTTCTCTGGATCTGACAGTAAGAACCCCTCTGAATACTCCTGGAAATACGAGGCTGTTGTTAACCTGATTTGGATAATCACTTCTGCCCGTTCCAACAATCCGTGCTCCTGCCTGAATTGCATCCTCGGGCAGTATCTCGGGAACTGGATTTGCCATTGCAAAGATTATGGCATCATCGTTCATCTCTCCTATCCACTCTTTCCTGATTACCCCTGGTCCTGGTCTGCTTGCCGCTATCACAACATCTGCTCCCTTCATCGCGTCTGCCAACCCTCCGGTTCTTTTTTCCAGATTTGTTTTCAGGGCAATCCACTTTTTGTAATCTCCTGCAGTTATATCGCTCCTGCCATCGTAAAGTATTCCTTTTGAATCGACAGGAATGATGTTCTCCCCGCTCACGCCTGCTTTAAGCAGAAGTCTTATGGTTGCTGTGTTTGCTGCTCCAACACCTATGACAGCTATTTTGATTTCCTCAATTTTTTTCCTGACAACGTCAAGTGCACCAAATAACGCTGCAAGTGTGGCTGTTGCAGTTCCCTGCTGGTCATCATGCCATACAGGTATTTCAAGACTCTTTCTAAGCTTTTCAAGAATGTAAAAACACTTTGGACTCTCTATGTCCTCAAGGTTTATCCCTCCAAAGGATGGAGTGATCTTCTCAACAATTCTCACAAATCTGTCGGCATCATGCTCATCTATCGGAAGTGGAACAGCGTCGACACCTCCAAAAAGCTTGAATATCAGTGCCTTTCCTTCCATAACAGGCAGAGCTGCAAGACTTCCAATATCACCAAGACCAAGGGTTCTTGAACCGTCAGTAACGATGGCAATGCTGTTTGATTTCCAGGTAAGCTCATAAGCCTCATCGGGATTTTTCCTGATTTCCTGACAGGCTTCAGCAACTCCAGGAGTGTAAAGGTATGTAAAGTCGTCAAGCCCTCTGTATGGGATTTTGGGTATGGTCTCAACCTTCCCCTCGTATTTTCTGTGAATCTCAAGTGCTCTTTCATAGATCTCCCGATTTTCGCTCATATCTGGAATAACTTTCGGCAAAATTGATAATTTTTGCTGAAAAATCAGAAATGAGCTGGGCTGAGTATCGTCACTACCAGAAGTGTAATGATCCCCGCAATCACCATTCTTGCTCCAGACTTGATCAGATTCTCTCTCGACACTCTCCCCATGGACATTCCTACCAGAAACAGCAGAAGAAATCCGGTGCTGAGAGACAGGAGAAATGCCTCGGATTCGTTTAAAAGCAGATAAGGGATTATGGGAAGAATGCCTGCAGGAATCGGAGCAATGGCGTGAATAAATGAGCTGACTCTCATTGCAAATTCATGGGCATCATCTATCAAACACTGCTCTCCATCTGATTTCAGCAGTGCTCTTCTCTTTTCCATTGCCATGAGTTTCTGCTCAACTCTCTCTGCTTCAAATGCTCCCCATCCACTCGATATTCCGAGAGCAAGGGAAGTTGCAACACCTGCCGTGAATATCATCTCTCCGCTTGCCTCTCCACTCAGATGGGCTCCCAGTACAAGTCCCATGATGGTGAGTACGCCATCAAAGAAACCGATGACAAAGTATCTTCTTGATATCGATCCTATGTCGGTCATTCTTGAATATATCCTGTACTTTCCAATTCTATCCTTCCCTGCCAGTTTTGAGAGCAGTCTATCCACATGGCTCAACTCCAGCAACTGATATAAATTAAAAGGAAATCAGTGGATTTATGAAGATTTTCGATACAATGAGTGGAGACGTTGTTAAACTGGATATTAAGGATGAGGTGAGAATGTACGTTTGTGGCATAACTGCCTACGATTACTCTCACATTGGTCATGCAAGGAACGTTGTTCTTTTTGACACTCTGAGGAGATTTCTTGAATTTAAAGGTCACAGAGTCATGATGGTTCAGAATTTTACCGATATAGATGACAAGATAATAAACAGAGCCGTACAGGATGGAAAAAATGCGGTGGAGATCTCATCAAAATTCATTGATGAGTTTATGAGAGATGTTGAAGAGCTGAATGTCAGAGAGTGCATAAGGCCGAGGGTCTCTGAATTCATCACCGATATAATTGAGGCGATTAAAATTCTGATTGAGAGGGGGTATGCATACACAATCAAAAGAGAAGGTGGTGAGGACGTTTACTTCCATGTGCCATCCTTTGAAAGTTACGGGAAGCTCTCAAAAATTTCGACAGAAGAGCTGAGAAAGCACAGAATTGAACCAGATCCGAAAAAAAGAGATCCAAGAGATTTTGCATTATGGAAAGCAGCCAAAGATGAGGATTTTAAAGCGGGCTCATACTTTGACTCTCCCTGGGGATTTGGAAGGCCGGGATGGCACATAGAATGCAGCGTCATGTCATCAAAAATACTCGGCATCCCGTTTGACATTCATGGAGGTGGTATGGACCTGATATTCCCGCATCATGAAAATGAAAGGGCTCAGACATTTGGGATGTACGGCAAGGAACCGGTAAAATACTGGATCCACAACAATTTTGTCACTGTCAGTGGAGAAAAGATGAGCAAGAGCCTTGGCAACATTGTCAGAATAAGGGATGTCGTTGAGAGATATGGAGGAATGGCACTCAGATACCTGCTCCTTTCGGCCCATTACAGGCATCCTTTGGATTACTCTGAAAAAAAGGTTACTGAAGCCAGAAAATCCTGGGAATACCTGATGAATACACTCAGAAATGTGGATATGGAAATATCCTACATCCGAACATTTCATGCAGGAAGAGATGGGGAGGCAATTGATTCCAAAATTGAAGAATTTGTAAATGCTCTTGAAAATGATTTCAATACACCGAAAGCGCTCTCAATCATGCATGAATATGCTTCCGAGATAAACAGCAAATTGTTTACTGCAAGCCTTGAATCTCTTGAAAGGACATTTGATGAACTGTTTACAATGCTGGAAATCACGGGACTTGTAAAGGATTACAGTCGATCCCCCGTTCTTGATGAAAAGGATGCCGGAAAGATCATAGAAAGAGAGAAAGCCAGAAAGTTACGTGAGTTTCAAAAAGCCGATAAAATAAGGGATGAATTCAGAGAAAGAGGAATTCAGCTTGTTGATACCAAAAAAGGTACCAGGTGGTTTATTTTTTCTTCTTTTTGATGACAACAACATCCCCGAGTGTTGGAACAAGCTTTTTCTGCGGGGAAGGCTTGACCTCCTGAACTCTTTCTCTCAGCTTTACTTCAAAAAGCCTTTCGAGTTTTTCAATCACCTCAGGCTCGGGGGTTATCTCTGCATTCTCGATCTTTCTTATGAGTGACTCCTTTTCCTGAATTTTCTTTGCCAGATCCTCCTGACTCCAGGATCTTTTCTGCCTCTCTCTCCTTATTATTTCATTGAATCCCTCAACAAGCTCTTCAGTGAAAACTATGGGTTTTGAATGCTGTGGTTTTCTGTCTTTTTTCACAACCCTTGTAATTCCATGCTGGACTGAAGTGGACACCTCCTCAACCCCGTACTCCCTGCATTCACTGCAAACATTAAGTTCAGTACCTTCAACTATAATCTTTACAGGTCTGTACCTGATTTCCTTACCGCATATTTCGCACTCCATTGCTATCCCCTGCCATTTTTCCAATAAATTCAAATACTTGAAGTTATATATTTTTAATTGGAGGTTCCCGGAATTGGAGTCTCTGAAAAACTTAAAAAAGGTATGGTGAACATGACGGAAGATATGGTTGAAAGTCCCCCTGGAAATGAGGATGTCATGCTCAGACTCAGGATACTTGAAAAGGAATATGAAAGACTCAAAGAACTTTACAGAAGGCTTGAGGATGAAAAAAGATACGTTGAATCAGAACGAATAAGATTTGAGAGAGAAGTTAGAAGACTCAGAAGTGAGATTGAAAGATTAAGATCACCCCCGCTCATTGTTGGAACAATTTCAGATATTCTCGAAGATGGAAGGGTTGTTGTTAAAAGCTCCACCGGGCCGAAATTTCTGGTTAATGTCAGCCAGTATGTCAATCACTCAGAACTCAAGCCCGGAGCAAGGGTGGCAATGAATCAGCAGACCCTTGCTGTTGTCAGCATTCTCCCAAGTCCAAAGGATCCAGCTGTTTACGGTTTTGAAATCGAGGAAAAGCCAGTAGTTAGCTATGCAGACATCGGAGGTCTTGAGAGACAGATAGAAGAGGTTAGGGAGGCTGTTGAACTTCCACTGCTTAAACCTGAACTCTTTGCAGAGGTGGGCATTGAACCACCAAAAGGAATTCTGCTCCATGGAGCACCCGGTACAGGAAAAACACTCATAGCCAAGGCAGTGGCGAGGGAAACCAATGCCACGTTTATCAGGGTGGTTGGAAGTGAGTTTGTCCAGAAGTACATTGGTGAGGGTGCAAGGCTCGTCAGGGAGGTATTTGATCTTGCAAGAGAGAAATCCCCGACAATACTGTTCATCGACGAGATTGATGCAATAGCTGCAAGGAGAACAAGCAGTGACACATCAGGAGACAGGGAGGTTCAGAGAACCCTGATGCAGCTTCTTGCAGAAATGGATGGATTTGATCCCAGAGGGGATGTGAAGATCATTGGAGCAACAAACAGAATAGACATTCTTGATCCTGCAATACTGAGGCCCGGTAGATTTGACAGGATCATTGAGATACCTCTTCCGAATCTTGAAGGCAGGATTCAGATATTCAGAATTCATTCAAGAAAAATGAAGATTGCCGATGATGTTGATTACAGGAAGCTTGCAGAAATGACAGAAGGGGCAAGTGGAGCGGATATTAAAGCAATAGTTACCGAAGCTGGAATGTTTGCAATAAAGCAGGAAAAAGCAGGAGTCACCATGAGTGACTTTGAAATGGCAATACAGAAGGTCATGAAAAAAGATAACAAGCCGGTTACTTTCGAGGCGAAGGGTGTCATGTTCATTTAAAACATTCCGGGAGCCTCCACCCCTTTAATTTCTGTAAATTTTTCAGAGATTTCCGGTCAGTACCTGAGATCTATCACCTCTCTATCCTTTTCAAGTCCATCAACAACTGTGATTTTGTTGGGTGAGATCAGCAGCGCATTCTTTATTGCATCTTCCAGCTTTTTATGATCAACAGTCTCCTTCCCCTCCACCTCCACTTCAAGGTAATCTGTCCCCTTTTCCGTTCTCTTTATAATTGCTCTGAATTTCCCGGTTAACTCAGGGAATCCTCTCAAAACCAGATTAAGCTGTGACGGGTAAAACTTTACTCCCTTAACCTTGTACATCTCGTCTGTTCTCCCGAAAACACCCTTCGGCATTGTCACCGTTTTTCCACAATCACATTCAAATCTCTCAATCACACTCAGGTCTCCCGTTCTGAATCTCTGCACCGGCATGGCCTCCTTGTTAAGGTGGGTGACAACAACCTCTCCCCTTTCCCCGTCTTCAAGAACCTCTCCAGTATCCGGGTCGATTATCTCAGCATAAATGAATTCATCAATCACGTGGAGTCCATTTTCATACCTGCATTCACACGCAATTGGCAAACACTCTGCCATGCCATAGTAGTCTATTATGGTGGCACCATTCAGCGCATCTTTCACCTTCTCTCTGTATCCTTCAACCGATGTGAATGGTTCTCCAGCTGCTATGAAAACATCTATTCCGTCAAGTCCTTCACTTGCAAGTTTCAATGCAAAACTTGGATTGGAAATGAGTACAGTTGGCCTGACCATCTCTGCTATTTCCAGAGCTCTTTCAGTGGATCCCGGACCGAGAGGCACAGTTTTGGCGCCAAGCTTTTCCATTCCACCATGAAAGTTAAGTCCTGCAATGAATATGTGGTAGCTGAAGGTTATCATTGCCACATCATTTTTCCCCACACCCGCTCTCTTAAAGGCCTGGGCGTTGGCGTTGTTGATCATCTCAACATCGCTGGCTGTCTGGAGTATTGGAATCAGCCGTGTTCCAGAAGGGGAGAAATTTATCCTCACAACATCATCCCTCATGAACCCTCCAAAATTCTCCGAGGTAAATGCTGTATTCAGATCCTCCCTTGTCATAAAGGGAATTTTCTGGAAATCCTCCACTGATTTGATTTCTGCTGGTTTCAACCCTGCTTCTTCAAATTTTTTTCTGTAAAAGGGGTGCTGATAGTTTCTGGCAAGCTGCTCTTTAAGAACATCCAGCATACGTCAATTTCACCATCCATCATATTTTAACATTTTGGAATTTTTCGAAAGACTGATATTCACGTAACCTGAAACATATCGAAATATTTAAGTAGAATTAATCATGGAAGATGTAATAAAAGGAGGGGGGAAGATGGTATCAAGAAGGCAGTTTTTGGTAATGGTTGGAGGTGCAGCCGCTTCAGCATTCCTGGCAGGCTGTGCAACCCAGCAGCCTGCAAAGCCGACTCCTACGGCAACACCAGCTGGAACCCCAACTCCGGAGGCAGCCAAAAAATTTGTTGTTCCTGCCCTGTTTGACCTTTCAGGTCCAACTTCCGGAGTCGGTGTTCCATATTCAGAAGGGGCTAAGAACTGTGCGAGGTGGATAAACGAAAAAGAAGGCGGCATTCCTGGAGTAGGGCCGATAGATCTTGTTGGAACAGATTACGGCTACAAGGTTCCGGAAGCAGTTTCAGTCTACAACAGATACAAATCCCAGTACAGTCCGGCAGTTATTGTTGGATGGGGCACTGGAGATACCGAGGCACTGTCAAAGGAAGTGGCAAAGGACAAGATAGTCTACATTTCAGCAAGCTATTCATCTCACCTGAATGATCCGTCAAAAACACCGTATAACTTCTATCCAGTGGCAAGTTACTCTGACCAGGCAAGAGCGGCTGTTATGTGGATGAAGGAATGGTGGGAGAAAGAAGGAGAAAACAGAAGTCCAAGACTTGTATGTGCCTATGACTTCAACTCCGCCTATGCAAGGGCTCCGATAAAGGCAGTCAAGGAGCTTGCAAAAGAGCTTGGCTTTGAAATTGGCGATGATCAAAATGTGGGGCTGAGAGCAACAGACACCTCGTCTCAGGTTCTCGCCATGAAGAACTTCGGAGCTGACTTTGTCTGGTTTGGCAACACGGTTGGTTCGGGAGCAGTAATTGCAAAGGACATGAAGAAATTTGATGTGGGTGCGATCCTCATCATGAACCAGTGGGGACATGATGAGAACCTGATCAGACTTGCCGGCGAGGGTGCTGAGAATGTTCATGGTGCCACGGGCCATTATTACTGGGGATTTGAAAGTCAGGCTCCGGGTCTGAAAACGCTCAGAAAATCAATTGAAGAGTACGGTCCCGAGGAATTCCCCGCATCACCATTCATCAGAGGGTGGCTTAACGTCAGAACTGCTGCTCTTGGACTTGCCGATGCCAAGGCAAAGTTCGGAGAGATCTCCGGAGAGAATGTAAAGAAGGCCATGGAGAGCTGGAAGGATAAGGTTATAGAGGATGAAATATCACCACCTGTGACCTACACTTCAGCAGATCACAGACCGACCACCAAAACACTCATTCTCAGAATAGAAAACGGAAAGTACAAGATGGCAAGCGATGGGTGGGTTGATGTAGGAAGAAGGCCCGAATGGCTTGGGTGGTAATCCAGTCAAAGTGGAAGGCGGCATCAGAAATCAAGGAACCGAGGAGGTATCGGGAAAGTGTTACTGCTTAACAATGTAGAGGTAACTTTCGATCCCTTTATTTTAGTTGTAAAGGGAGTTTCAATGGAAGTGCCTGAAGGAAGCATAGTGGCAATTCTCGGAGCCAACGGAGCAGGGAAGAGCACGATTCTTAAAGCGATATCAGGGGTAATCAGAATGGAAAGAGGAAGGGTAAGCCATGGTTACATACAGTTCAATGGAACAAGAATAGAGAACCTGCCACCTGAGGAGATCGCAAAGCTGGGAGTGATATATGTCCACGAAGGTAGAAGCGTTTTTGAGGAGCTCACCGTGGAGGAGGATCTGCTTGCAGGACTGTACGGACGGAGAAGTCTGGATCCGAAAGACGCTCTTGAATTCGTTTACAATTATTTTCCGAGACTCAGGGAAAGGAGAAAGATAAAATCGGGGCTGCTTAGTGGTGGAGAGCAGCAGATGCTTGTGATAGGACGGGCACTCATCTCCAAGCCAGATGTACTGCTGCTGGACGAGCCATCTCTTGGTCTGGCTCCAAAGGTCGTTACAGAGGTTTTCAAAACAATAAAGCAGATTAATGAGAGTGAGGGTCTTACCGTTGTGCTTGCAGAGCAGAACGTGAAGAAGGCACTTGAAATAGCGGACTACGGGTATGTTATCGAGGGTGGGAGAGTTGTTCTCCATGGAACAGCGGAAAAACTGATCAAGAATCCGGATGTTCAGAATTATTACCTCGGTATTGGAGAAGCTGGAAGAATCAGCTATCAGGATGTTAAATCCTACAAGAGAAGAAAGAGGTGGATCTCTTGAAAAATGTTCTGGAGGTTAGAGACGTCCATCTGAGTTTTGGAGGTCTTGTTGCACTGAACGGTGTCAATCTCCAGCTGAAGGAAGGTGAGATACTGGCTCTGGTTGGGCCAAATGGCAGTGGAAAAACGAGTCTCCTGAACTGCATATGCGGGTTTTACAAACCGCAAAAAGGGTCAATAATATACAGGGGAGAGGATATAACCAGAACACCACCACATGTCAGAGCGGAGAAGGGCATAGGAAGGGTTTTTCAGACACCCTACATTTTTCATGGTACAGTTGTGGATAACATAATGGTCGGTTACATCACTCAGCAAAAGGGTCTTGCAAAGCTTGTGACCATGAAATCAGCTATAGAAGCAAGAAAAAAGGCTGAGGAGCTTATAGAGTTTGTTGAACTTGAAATATACAGAAACAGCCCCGCTCATGGATTGCCAATGGGCATCAGAAAGAGAATAGAGCTTGCAAGGGTGCTCATGTGGAACCCTGACATTCTTCTTCTTGATGAGCCAACATCAGGTCTGAGCATTGATGAAAAGAGAGATATGGCGAGATACATTCTCGAACTTAATGAGGTTCATGGAAAAAGCATTCTTCTTGTAGAACATGATCTCTCACTTGTTCATGACATCGCTCATAGAGCTGTGGTTATGGATGCAGGTGTTGAGATTGCAGAAGGTACGCCTGAGGAGGTTGTTAACAATCCTGAGGTTATAAAGGCTTATCTGGGGGAGTAGCATGCAATCAGGAAATCTTCCTTTGTGGGTTAAACAAGCCTTAGACAGTGCTCCGGAAGAGATAGAAACATACATCTATGGAGAGGACATTGATGTGGAAATACCACCAGCCTATGACACCTTTCCCAAGCTTTTGCTGAGAAATTCAAAGGAAATCGGCAATAAAACTGCTCTGAGAGAGAAAAAACATGGAATATGGCAGAGAATAACCTGGAAAGACTATCTTGAGAACGTGAAAAAGTTCTCTCTTGGACTGATTGCACTGGGATTTCAGGAGGATGACAAAATAACACTTGTGGGGGATAACAGACCTGAATGGCTCTACGCCTATCTTGCAGCTGAAGCAGCAAAAGGCATTCCCTTTGGTGTTTATCAGGACAATCTTGCCGAGCAGCTTTTGCCTCTTATTCAGAACAGCGGTTCAAGATGGATTTACTGTGAAGATCAGGAACAGACAGACAAGGTGCTGAGCATCCTTGATGAACTGCCAGAGGTTAGCAGAATAATTGTAAAGGACTGGACGGGTATGTGGAGATACAGGGATAATCCAATGCTGATAAGCGTTGATAAGGTGATGGAACTTGGTGAAGAGCTTGGCAAAAAAGAACCGGGACTTTTTGAGGAAAATCTGAACTCCCAGAGCAAGGATGATGTGGCATGTTTTGCAACGTCTTCAGGCACGACAGGTGTACCGAAATGTGTTATGCTGAGCTATGAGAACATGATGTTCATGGGGCTTGCCCTCCAGAAGGTTGTTTCAATGAGCATAGAGGAAGATTACTTCTCTTTCCTGCCGCTGGCATGGATCGGAGAGCAGATGATGGTTTTTTCATGCGGTCTGACAACAGGATTCAGGGTTAACTTTTATGAGGAGCCTGAAACGGTCAACAACGATCTGAGGGAGGTTGGACCAACCATAATGTTCGGGCCGCCAAGAATCTGGAGAGATATGCTTGCAGAGGTGCAGGTGAAAATAGCCGATGCAGGCATGTTAAAGAGGAAAATCTATGATATGGCCATGAAGATCGGTTACACCTGTGTTGACAGAGAATTCAAAGGTCAGGAGATTTCAGCTTACATGAAATTTGCAAGACAGCTTGCTTACTACATTGTTTTCAGGCCGATTCTCGACAAACTGGGGCTTAAAAGGATAAGGCATGCATTTACCGGTGGTGCACAGGTCTCTGTGGATGATTTCAGGATGCTCAGAGCCATGGGCGTTAACATGAAGCAGATCTACGGTCAGACTGAAATTTCCGGAATATCGTGTCTGCACAGAGACGGGGATGTTGACCCCTGGACAAGTGGAAAGCCCCTGCCGAGAACTGTGATTGCAATAACAAAAAGGGGAGAGATCATATCCAAAAGCCCTGCCGTCATGCTCGGTTACTACGACAGACCGTATGAGGACGATGTTGTTGACGGATGGCTCTATTCAGGTGATATGGGCATGGTTGATGCAAAGGGACACCTTGTTGTTGTTGACAGGCTTGCAGATGTTATCACCCTGCAGGACGGAACCCTCGTTTCACCACAGCATCTTGAGAACAGGCTGAAATTCAGCCCCTACGTAAGGGAGGCAATGATCCTGGATAACGGCAGGCCGTATGTAACTGCAATTCTGAACATACACTTTGAAAATGTTGCAAAGTGGGCAGAAGACAACAACATACCATTCACAGGATACATGGATCTCTCCCAGAAAACCGAAGTTTATGATCTGCTTGAAAGTGTCGTCAGAGAGGTGAACAAGAATCTTCAGGAATCAATGAAAATAAGAAAGTTCATTTCGCTTTACAAGGAATTCGACCCGGATGATGAAGAAATGACAAGAACGAGAAAGCTGAGAAGGGGACTGATAAGGGAGAGGTACAGGGAGGTTATAGAGGCCCTGTACACTGATGCTGAAGAGATTGACTTTGTTGGAGAGATAAAGTATGAGGACGGAACCAGAGATCAGGTTCAAGTTAGAATGAAGATAAGGAGGGTTGAGTAATGGTACTTCTTGAAATGGTAGTTATGGGTCTTGCAGCAGGTACAATCTATGGCGTTATGGCACTGTCATTTGTCCTGATTTACAGGGTTGGCAAGATAGTCAACATCGCCGTTGGTGACATGGTACTGCTTGGGGCGTACCTTATATTTGCATTCTCAGGACTTGGACTGGTGCAGAATCCCGTTGTCAATCTGATACTTGGACTGATACTTGCCTCCATATTCGGGCTCTTTATTGCTGTCGGTACTGAGAGATTTCTGATGAGGCCTCTCTACGGACAGTCAATTCTGTCACTCATCATGATGACAGTTGCACTGGGGATGATTCTCAGGGGAGCGACAATTGTGAAATGGGGAACAGTTCTGAGAGTCTTTCCGGGACAGCACGAGGTCTTTCCGCCCATTCCACTTTCAATTGGACCCATTGAGATTCCATACGTTTACATGTGGAGCATTGCAGGAGCAATTCTCATATTCGGTTCCTTTCTGTACCTCTTCAGGAAAACATTATTCGGATTCGCAATGAGGGCTGTCTCTCTGGATCCTGAGGCTGCAGCAACCCACGGAATAAGCATCAAAAAAATATACATCTACACCTGGATGATAGCATATGTTGCTGCCTTCCTTGCGGGACTTGTGCTTGGAGCGATAAATGGAATCACAGTAATTGTTTCATATCTGGGACTTGCAAGAGCCCTGCCTGCGGCACTGATCGGAGGGCTTGACAGTCCGGGTGGAGCTATGCTTGGTGGGCTCCTTCTTGGTCTCATAGAACACACGGTCGGAACAATACTCAACGCATACATTCCGGGAATCAGAGACATAATACCATACATAGTTCTCCTGATCGTTCTGCTGGTCAAGCCTTACGGACTTTTCGGTACTGTTAGAATTGAGAGGGTGTGAAAAATGGAAATGGAGGTTTGAATATGGCCACTTCAAGACCGTGCGGTGTTGTGAAGGAAAGCTACAGAGCAGACATGTCTTTCTTCGAAAAACCGTTCCACTACTGGGCAATGGGATTGTTTGTTCTCGTTCTGGTGATACTGCCATTCACAGCTCCCGAATACTATCTGAACGCAATACTTCTGATTGTAATATTCAGCATAACCATAATGGGACTCAATCTGCTTACCCAGGCACATCTCTTTTCAGTCATGCATGCGGCTCTCATGGGCATAGGAGCATTTACAACAGCATTCATCTCCCATCAGGTGCCATTTTTCATAACAATGCCTGTAGCAGGACTGATGGCAGCTGCAGTTTCGGTGTTCTTTGGACTTCCATCTCTCAGGATCAAGGTATTTTACCTGCTTTTCTCGACCACCGCAGCCCAGTTCATAATAGAATGGGTTCTCAACTACATTACAAGGGACATACCTGGAAGTGCTGTTTATACAGCTCCGCTGGCAGTAATGGGCTATCAGCTCGGAACAATCGAGCAGTACTATCTCTACCTGATTATCACAGCAATAATGGCCTACATCATAGCACACATCGGAAGGACTCCTCTGGGCAAAGCACTGGTCATGATGGGCGAGAAAGATTACGCTGCACAGATTCAGGGAGTTAACCTTCTGAAGTTCAAGGCAATTGCTTTTGCAATCTCAGGCTTTTATGCAGGAGTTGCAGGTTCAATGTGGAGTTACATGCTTGGACTTGTTACACCAGAGCACTTTCCATTCCTGATGTCATGGGAACTGCTTGGTGTTGGAGTGATTGTCGGAGGGCTTGGAAGCTATGTCTGGGGCTCGGTTCTCGGTTCCGTAATGATAATTGTGGTCACCCAGGTAACAACAGAGCTCGTCACAGTTCTTACGCCATACATGCCATGGCTCGGAGCATCAGCATTTGGACTGAGAGCGATATTTTACGGTATCATAATCGCAGCAATACTGATTCTTGAACCAGAAGGTCTGGCAAATCTTTTACGAAAGGTTAAGAGATATTTTGATCTCTGGCCATTTTCGTACTGAGCACCTCATCCATTATTTTTATCAGACCTGGAAATTTCTTTAATTGCCGATAACGTTAAATTCTAAGTTTCCGATGTGTTTTATCAGACACTCAGGAGGTTTTGAGGATGGAGGTTCTTGAAAGGGGTGAAGCGGAATATCACTTTATCGACCCAGACGATTTCAGGGAATACGTTAGAGACAGTAAAAACAGAAACTGGGAGGAGAAGCTTATGGATGAAAGTGATGCAGTTAAGAAATTTGTGGACAGTGGCGATTATCTTGCCTATGACTTTTCAAGCCTTACAAGAGGGCCCCAGAGCCTGATAAGAGAAATAATAAGGCAGAAAAAGAGAAAACTCTGGATATGTGCAAAATTTACCTTGCTCGAGAGTGTCCTGCTGGCCGGAGCAGGATGTGTGGATAGAATAGATGTTGGATTTCTTGGTTTTGGGCCATATATTGCCAGAAAAGTTCAGAACGGAGAAGTAAAGGTGTACGACTGGAGCAACGGCAGCATAACATACAGATTGATTGCAGGAGCAATGGGCATACCCTTCATTCCAGCCAGAGATCTGCTCGGCACAGATACATTCAGAAAGTCAGGTGCCACAGTTGTCAGAGATCCGTTTACAGGAAAGCCCGTCGCACTGATGCCTGCGCTGAATCCGGATGTGGCCATAATACATGTACAGGAGGCTGACGTGTATGGAAATGCAAGAGTTTACGGGCCAACTGTCGCAACTCTTGAAACTGCCATGGCCTCAAAGAAGGTAATAATATCTGCGGAGAGAATCGTTGAGACAGTGGAATTCAGAAAAGAACCCAACATGACCATAATACCGTACTATCTGGTTGATGCTGTTGTCCATGCACCATTCGGTGCATATCCGGGAGGTACTCAGGGGTATTACGAAATGGACTCTGAGCACTATCTGATGCTATCCTCGATAAGAGATGAAGATGAAATGCAAAAATACCTTGAAGAATACATATACAGCGTTGACAGCCATGATGAATTCTTGGAGAGGAAAGTTGGAATGAAAAAGATCAGAGAACTTGTTAAAAAAGCACAGATTCTGGAGGGATACAGATGAGATACACAGATGTTGAGTTCATGATTTGTCAGGCTGCAAGGTTGCTTGAAGATAACAGGACTGTATTTGTTGGGTGGGGAATGCCCCAGGTGGTTGCGATGCTTGCGGAAAGGCTCTACACACCAAATATAACCCAGGTGTTTGAGTTCGGTGCCATTGGACCCAGAAGCAGAACTCCATTTCTCAGAGGCACCATGGGAGGTCCGCAGAATACCTACAGGAGTTTGCAGTGGTGCAGCATGGGTTTGGCGTTCAGCTATGCACAGGCAGGCTACATAGACTATGGAATGCTCGGAGCAGCTCAGATAGACAAGTACGGGAACATAAATTCCACGATGATCGGTGAAAACTATGAAAGACCCAAGGTGAGATTTCCGGGAAGTGGTGGTGGAAATGAAGTTGCAAGTTACTGCTGGAAAACAGTTATTGTGATGAATCATGAGAAAAGGAGATTTGTGGAGAGGTGTGATTTCATAACCTCGCCCGGACACATAATAGACGGAAAAACGAGAGAGGAATGCGGTCTGCCAAGAGATACCGGCCCCTGGAGGGTCATAACCTCAAAGGCAATGTTCGATTTCGATGAAGAGACAAAGATAATGAGACTCATCGCTGTCAGGGAAGGACTGAGTGTTGAGGATGTTGTGAACGACATGGGATTCAGGCCTGTCATGGCAGATGACATTCAGGTGCTTGAACCACCCACAGATGATGAGCTTAGAGTTTTAAGGGAGGAGATCGATCCATTTGGGCTTGTGATAAAAAAATAAACATCAAGCAGAGATTTTATATTTTTCTGAAATTCCATGTCAGCGGGAAAGAACCCTGTTCAGAAATGAGTCAAGAATTGAATTGAACTTTTCCGGTTTTTCGAGCATCACCATGTGACTTGCTCCTTCCACCACCACAAGCTCTGAGTTCGGAATGTGATTTTTGAAGAACTCGGCATATTTCACTGGAGTAAGCCTGTCTTCCTTTCCAGCTATAATCAGGGTTGGAACATCAACCTCTATTTTCCCGTTTCTGTAATCCTCAAGCAGATCGAATTTGTCACACAGCGAAAGATCAAGAAGGAGAATGTCTGGATTTTTCAGATACTTTTCCCTCACTCTCTCGTATTCCAGACCTTTTCTGTAAAAACCCATCTCAAGTATTCTGTCAATTGCCTTCTCGGGCGCTGTTCTTAGGTTTTCAAGTATCTCAGGCAGAACCCTGAGTCTTGCTCCAGTTCCCACAAGAACCAGTCCCGTGCATGTTTCCGGATAGTTCAGGTAAACTTTCTGGGCAACTGCACCACCAAGGCTGTGTCCGGCGACAACAGCTCTGTTGCATGTCTGCTTTATTGCCTGACTCACATAGTATGCATAGTCATCTATGGAGTTTATTTCAGCATAATCGCTCCTTCCGTGATTTGGCAGGTCAATTGCATATCCACCTACCCCTTCAATCTGGTATTCCCACTGTCCGGCATCGCTGCCTGAGCTGTGAATGTAAAAGATATTCCTTTTTTCCCCTGAAAGAATGGAGATCTCCCTGCCGTCAATCCTGAGACTGAATCTCTCCACCATGGGTTACTCTCGTTCAATCATCTATATCTGATTTTGGATCGAAAGTCTATCACAAAAAATCTTTAATCTTTTTTCCTGTAATTCTGTTAATGGGATTTGGATTTCTGAGAAAAAAAGAAGAGGCAATTTCCATTGAAGAAGCTGAAGCAAGAATAAAGATGCTAATTGAAGAGACTGAAGAAAATTTCATGTCATTTAGACATGAGAAAATCTCAGAACTGAGAGAAGAAATCAGAAATCTTCTCAAAATGCTTCAGGAATTTGAATTCAAAGATATTCATCCAAGACTGAGAAATCAGGCAAGAAATTTCGTTGCAGCCATGATCAACCTGTGGAAAGACCTACCTGAGATGGAAGGCACAGAGATAATCTCTGAATTACCTGAAAGGCTGGAAAAGACTGGATTTATGAAAATCAAGCATTTCAGAATGCTGTTTGCCCTCAACCCGCCAGTGATAGAGCAGATTGAAATTTCCCTTAAAAGAATTGCTGAGCTGATGGCTGAAATTGAAACCAGAAGAAAAGAGCTTGGACTTGAGGATCTCTCAGAATTAACGGGCCTTATGGAAAGGTTCAGGCACCTTACCGATGAAAGAGACAGAATTGAAGCTGAAGTAAATGAAATAACATCCCAGATCTCAGATCTGGAGAAGTCTGAGAGACGTGAAGACAGTGACAGGGTAAGTGAGCTTATAAAAAAAATAGAAGCGGAAATGGAAGAAATCGCAGGGGAACTGAGAAAAAAAGAGACAGAGTTCTACAGAAAAATAGCACACGCAAGAAAACCTCTCAGAATGTATGCCCACATGGTAGGATCCAAGTTAAAGCTGGATGGAGACTTTTTTTTGAATGATCTGGACGAGATTTCAAAATTGGCATCTGGTGCAGTTCAGGAAATCGAAAAGGGAAACATAAAGCTGAAAAAGAAGAATCTGAAGAGTGTTGTCACCTCACTCAACGAAATAGCAGAAGGAAAGCTGAAAGAAGAGTTTGAGGAAATAAAAAAACTCAGAAAACATCTGAGAGGTACAGAAAATAAACTGAAAAAAATTTCTATGGATGGGAAAAAAGATGATAGAGACGAGCTGAGGGAAAAACTTGAAATGATGTCGGAAATGATCAGAAAAACCGAGAGTGAGATTCTGAAAACAAAAATATTGCTTGAGAAAAAACTTTCTGAAATTCTGGAAAAAACGGTCAGAATCTCTGATTGACAGATGAATGCCTTAAAAAAATAAAAAAATACTGGTGCTCGGTTATTCTGCTGGCTCAACAGGCTTTATGGGTGGAGAAATGAACTCTATCTGGGCGTGAGATATGGACTCCGGGCCATATGGTGGTCCACCTGGCTTGAATGTGATTATAACTTCTCTCGCCTCCTTTTGATCTCCCCAGTTTGTGTATGAAAGCGGAAATGCAAACAGTGGATTGTTGTATGTGCCGCCGCGTATTGTATTTGCAATATCATCCGGTTCGGAAGAATTTGCCTTGTTTATTGCCCACACAATATGGTTGACATTGACATATCCCGTTGTGCCGGCAAAGTCAACCTCCTCACTGTACTTTTCATAGAATTTCTGTGCAAAGCTCTTGAACTCATCTGCATCGTAGTTAACCGGTGTGAAGTCCAGCATACCCTTTGTAACATCTTCCCCGAGTATCTTTTCCCAGGCCTTCTTCGGTATGTTGGGTCCGATGTACTTGGCGTTGAATCCAAGCTCTATTCCCTGTCTTGCTATTTTTGCAGTTCCGGGTGGATGACCTGTTGCAATGACAAGCTCCGGATTCAGATCTTTCATCTTTCTGAGGTATGGTGTGAAGTCAGACTCTTTCACAGGGGCAACTTCCATAACAAGCTCAACTCCGGGCAGGGTTTCGATATACTTTTCAATCCCTCCCTTTATTGAATGGCCCCAGGCATAATCTGCGATTACAGCCCCGATTCTTGTGTATCCCTTGTCCTTGATGTACTCTGCAAGTGCCTGCATGAGCAGAGGTCCTGCAACAAGAGCGGTTCTGAACGTGTATCTGCTCTTCTTTGTCAGTATCTTGTCACTTCCAGCCATGTGAAGGAGCAGTGGCACAGACAGCTCCTCTGCCTTTCTTGATGTCGACAGCCCAACATCGCTTGAAACAGGACCTATGACAGCTATTACACCCTCCTGGAAAACAAGCTCTTCAAAAACTGTAGCGGCTTCACTTGCATTGTTCTTTGTATCTCTGATTACAAGCTCAAGCTTTCTCCCACCAACCCCTCCATTTGCATTGATCTCTTCAACCGCCATTTTTGCACCTTTCAGATGTCCATCGCCCCAGGGAGTGAATGGTCCGCTTAGAGGTCCAAGAAATCCTATTTTTATTGGCTTTTCAGGCTTTGGTGCTGGTGTTGGTGTCTTTTCAGCAGGCTGCTGTGTCGTGCATCCAAAAATCGAAGAACCAAACAAAACCGAGCCGCCAAATAACGCGGCAGTTCCCATGAACTCTCGCCTGTTCATCCTCAAACTCGCCACCTCTCTCAGATTTTCAATTAATTTTAATTAAGAATATAAGAAAGGTTATAAGCTTTTCCCTTCTGCAAACAGAATCGGGTATCTGTTGACGTGATCTGGAAGCAGTTCTGGATTTTCAGGATGGAAGGCGAGACACTGTGTCCAGCCAACCACTACCAAAATTTTTTATACTAATCCGAAGCATCTTAATAATAATGAGAATAAAAACTGGCATCATCGGTTTCGATACCCTCATCGGAGGTGGCTACAGACCCAACACGGTTAATGTGGTTGTCGGTGCATCAGGCACAGGAAAGACCATATTTTCCCTCCAGTATCTTCTTGAAGGTGTGGAAAATAGAGAGACCGGGGTTTACATTTCTTTCGATATGGATGCAAAGTCAGTGAAAATTCTATCTGAATCCCTGGGGTGGTTCGAGCTCGTTGATGCAATGGAGAGCCAGCAGGTACTTGTAACAAGAAGCCATGCTGAAAACATATCCTACCTCAACGAAGACATAATAACCTATATAGAGGAAAATTCAAAGGGCAATTCGAGAATAGTTGTGGATTCATTCACCCCACTAATTTCCTCTCTCGATTACAGTGTAAGAAGAGACATCGGATGGTTTTTCGATCAGCTGAGGGCAAGTGGAACATCTGTTGTTACAGTAGAGGAACCATTCACAGACAGCCTAAGCAGACCCGACGTCTCCATACCAATATTTCTGTCAGATTCGGCAATATTCATGAAAAATATTGGATACGGTGAGGCATTCAGCAGAACACTGCAGATTATAAAGCACAGAGCCTCGTGGCATGCAGATGGAGTTTTCCCATACAGAATAATGCCCGGACTCGGCATAGTTGTTGAAAGTGACCTTGAATCGAGATTCCGGCGCGACGATATAGAGGTCTTGCTCAGATCTCCAAAGATAGATGGAAAGATCAAGAAAAGACTGAGCTTTCTTTCAAAGAGAGACGTGCCTGTATCGAGAGCCATAATAGAAAGGGTGCTGGGGATCTATGAGTCGGAGAATAGATAGCATTGTGAGGGACCTGTCAGGTGACCCTTCGGTTGTTGGACTGATAATATACAGGGTAGACGGTACACCCGTTTTTGTCAGGATAAACGATGAAATGAAGGTTTTGCAGCACATGTATTTCCTGGAAAGCCAGATTAAATCAGTTCTGGGTTACATTTTCACCCAGAATTTAAATGAAATTTCAATAAAAGTAGAGGATATAAAAATCCTCCTTCTTCCTATTACCAGAACACTGGTTATGAGCATTCTGTTTTTCCCGACGGCTGAATACAGGCTTGAAATAGAAGCCAAAAGACTAATAAACACCCTAAAACCAATTTTAGTAAATGAAGTATAGCGTAATACATTCATCTGCCAAAGACGTGAAATCGCTCATTTCCGATATCAAAATCAAGTTTGAAAGTATTGAATTCAAACCAAATCTCGGCATCATTATACTCACCCAGACTCTTTTCGATGACAGAGATGTAATCACGAGATTTTTGAGAGATAATATTGATTTCAACACACTGACGTTTTTTGTGGATGGATTTGGAACCGAAGACGGGATATTCATGCATGGCATTCTGATTCTGCTTTTACAGGTCGAGCATAAATTTTTCATCACAGGAAAAGGAGATATTGAAAAGGAGCTCAATCAAATTGCGGAAAAGATCAGAGACTATGACATGGCTCTTGCAGTCTATCCGGCACTCTACTTTCCGGGAAAATCGTCCCTCCTGAAAGGTTTCATAAGGGACAAGTATTACTGGTTCAGATACAGAAGATGCAGAAATGAGCGATGCAAAAAAAAGATATTGCAAAGATATTCCAGCTGGATTCAAAAGGAACGATTTTTCATACCTGTGAACAAGGTTTTGAG
>Ga0256830_1000149_pt1 | contig 62616 bp, 63 predicted proteins | sample 128326metaG_FD_190537 | JGI IMG/M metagenome (GOLD analysis project Ga0256830, IMG submission 190537) | Hydrothermal vent microbial communities from Lau Basin, Pacific Ocean - 128-326 | ecosystem: Environmental > Aquatic > Marine > Hydrothermal vents | place: Pacific Ocean: Lau Basin | collected... | reverse complement strand
TGAGGGGAAAAGGGAAGGGGTTTGCCAAAGAGTCCCATGGGACTGAGGTCCTGGGTGTCCTGGGGGCCCGATGTGGCAACGGGATAGGGATATGTGGTCTGGCTCCTTTCGCCCGGATCTACTACGTGAGGGCCTGTTGGGAAGCGGGAGGAAGGGGGGAGACTACCACCTTTGTCCTTTTGAAGGCCCTGGACCTGTTGGCCTCCAGGACCCCTGACGTGGTGAACATGAGTCTGGGGGGAGGCTACGATTCCCTTCTGGAGAGGGCTCTCAAGGCTCTCACCGGGAGGGGGGTGCTGGTGGTGGCCGCCTCTTCCAGGGTGAGGGGCAGGCCCGGTTATCCGGCGGCCTTCCCATTTGTTTTGGGAGTGGGGGCCCTGGACGCCAGGGGTGAGCCCTTTGGAGGGGGAAAGGCGGACCTTTGGGCTCCGGGAGAGGACATATTCACCACCCTGCCCGGCAACGATTACGGGTTTGTATCGGGGGCTTCCATGGCCGCCGCCATAGTGACGGCAGGGGTGGCCAGATTGAAGCGCCTCTTCCCTTCTTTCTCGGCCCGGCAGCTGAGGCGAATGGTGGTGGGTGTCTCCAGGGGGAGGAGAGGATATCCCGTGCTGGACTTGCAAAGGGCGGTGGAGGGGAGTGGTGGCCCCAAAGGGTCCAGGTGAGGGGCTCTCGCCTCAACGTTGGTGCCTGGTGGATGGCCCCTGCTCCCTGGGAAGTTGGATCTTTCCCGTGGCGGCCCGGGGTGGGTAAACCACAACGGGCCTTCTCCCCTGGATCTGGATGATGAGGGGAGCCAGGTGGTTCTGGTGGGTGTATCCTTCTCTGCTGGTGAATCTCACGGGTCCCAGGGGGGTGGCGAAGGTCTCTCTCTCCAGTATCCTTTTGATCTTTCTCCTGCACCTGGATGTGCCGGGGAGGCAATCTCCTCTCTCCAGGGCGGTGAGGAGGACGGAGAGGGAGGAGTAGGCCTCGGCTGCATGGTAGTCGGGGAGGCTTTTGTGGAACCTGGCGTAGTTCCTGGTGAAGGTCCGGGCCTCCGGCCAGGGGGCCTGGGGTATCCAGGGGGAGGGAAACACCAGGCCCGATATGGGGGGAGGGGCTTCCTTCATGAGGCTGGGGTAGGAGAGGCCCATGCCTCCGCTGGCCACGAGGCAGGGGAGGCCCCGGAGACGGATGTTCCTGTAGAGGGTCAGGGTGTCGGAGGCCGATGATAGGAGGATGACCAGGGAGGGGCCTTTCTTCTCCAGGGATTCCATGATTTCGGGGTAGTGATTGCCCCCGGGGGTGTAGGGCAAAAGGAGGGGACCTTTGCCCCCCGTCTCTTTCAGGAACCCGCTGAGCTTCTCCTGGAGCTCCCTGCCCCACGGGGTGTCTTCGTAGATCAGGGCGGAAGGAGGAGGGGAGAGGAAGAGGGAGGTGAGGAAGGTGACAAACTCTTTCAGGTACTGGCTGTTGGAGGGACACACCCTGAAAACCCACTGGTAGCCCTGACGGGTGAGGCGATCCGCCATGGAGGAGGGGATGATGAGGGGCAGGGGTACCCTTTCGGCTATCCCTGCCAGGGTGAATGTGGCGTGGCTGGAGTAGGCACCCAGTACGGCGAGGACGGCGGGGTCTTTCAGGGTCTCCGATACGATCTGGCGGCTCTTTTGGTCCTCAAGGAGCCTTTCGTCTATCCACACGATCTGAAGCTCCCGGCCCTTCTCTTGGGCTTCGTGGATGGCCAGCTGGTAGCCTCTTTTTAATCTCTCTCCTATGGGGCTCAGGGGGCCGGTGATGGGTAGCACTATGGCCACCTTCCAGTTCTGGGCGTGGGCTCCCTGAGAGGGGGAAAGGGTGAGGAGGGTGATAGCCAGGAACCCCAGGAGGGGTTTCCAGGGAGAGATCAGGCCCCTCCCTCGGAAGGCCCTGGTGATCTTGAGCTTCAAGACCTGACCCCCGGCATCATGCTCCCAGGTAGGCCTTTTTTACCTCTTCCGATTCTTCCAGCTCTTCTCCGGTTCCTTCCATGACCACCTTCCCCTCGGCCAGGACGTAGGCGTAATCCGTGAGGGCCAGGGAGAGGTGGACGTTCTGTTCCACCAGGAGCATGGTGACCCCTTCTTCTTTCAGTTTCTGGATGGTTTCGAAGACTTCTATGACCAGTTTGGGGGCCAGTCCCAGGCTGGGTTCGTCGAATATGAGGACCCGGGGGTCGGCCATGAGTCCCCGGGCGATGGCCAGCATCTGCTGTTCACCTCCGCTCATGGTGCCCGCTTTCTGTTCCAGCCGCTCTTTCAACCTGGGAAAGAGGGAGAGGGCGTATTCCATGTTCTCTTTCAATCCGGCCCGGGCCCTTTTGGTGAAGGCGCCCATCTCCAGGTTTTCCAGAACCGTCATTTCGGGGAAGATCATGCGCCCCTCGGGAATCATGACCAGGCCCAGGGATGCCCTGTGGTGGGGGGATAGGTGGGTGATGTCTTCCCCATGGAAGGTCACCTTCCCCTTCCAGACGGGAAGGATGCCGGTGATGGCCCTGAGGAGGGTGGTCTTGCCCGCGCCGTTGGCTCCCAGGATGGTGGTGAGATTGCCCGGGGGGACTTCCAGGTCGATGCCCCACAGGATCTGGACTTCTCCGTAACCCGTTTCCAGGTTCTCCACTTTCAGGGTTGGCTGGTCCATCATCCCCTCCTCCTCTTGTCCTTGAAGAGCTTCAGGGCAAGATCCGGGTCGCCCAGATAGGCCTCCACCACCTGGGGGTTGTTGGCCACCTCCTGGGGAGGGCCCTCGGAGACCTTGCGCCCGTATACCAGGGCCATGACCCTGTCGGACACGTTCATGATGGCGTGCATGAGGTGCTCTATCATGAGGATGGTGATGCCCTTCTCCCGAATAGCCTTGATCACCTCCAGCATGCTGGAGACTTCCATGGGGTTGAGCCCCGCCAGCACCTCGTCCAGGAGGATGAGATGGGGGTCCGAGGCCAGGGCCCGGGCCATCTCCAGGCGTTTCTTTTCAGGTACGTTGAGCTTGCCCGCCAGGACCTCCCATTTTTCCTGGAGCCCTACGAACTCCAGGACCTCCATGGCCTTGTCCCTGGCTTCGGCCAGGCTGGCGTTGCCCTGGCCGAAGCAGGCTCCCACCATGACGTTCTCCACCACGGTGAGGTCGTTGAGGGGTTTCACGATCTGGTGGGTTCGGGCTATGCCCAGCCGGGCCCTCTGGTTGGGGGGCAGCCTGGTGATCTCTTTGCCCTTGAAGGTCACCTTGCCCTTGTCTATCTTGAATACCCCGCTGATGGCGTTGAAGAGGGTGGTTTTGCCTGCCCCGTTGGGTCCGATGATGCCCAGGATCTCTCCCTCTTCCACCTGGAAGGTGACGTCGCTGAGGGCCACAAGGCCTCCAAAGGTTTTGGTCACGTCTTCTACCTGGAGGATCATTCCAGCAACTCCCTGAGTTTTTTGGATTTGTCTCTTATGAAGCCGATGATACCCTGGGGCATGAAGAGGACGATGAGGAGGAGAATGACACCGGAGATGGCCATGTGGAGGTTCTTGAAGAGGGGATTCACCAGGAGGAATCCTTTCAGCCTTTCGTATACCAAGGCGCCGGTCACGGCTCCCGTGACGTTGCCGTAGCCTCCCAGCATCACCATGAATATCATCTCAATGGACTTCATGAGATGGAAGGCGTCGTGGGGCTCAATGTTTCCCGCTTTGAAGAAGAATACGGCCCCCACCATGCCGGGGAAGAAGGCCGAAGCCGCATAGGCCAGGCTCTTGTATCTCTTGGCATTCACCCCCAGGATGATGGCGGCGTCTTCGTCCTCCCTGATGGCCATGAGGCCCAGGCCGAACTTGGATTTCTTGATGAGGTATGCGGCCACAATGGTGACCACGGTGACAGTGGCCATGGTGTAGTAGGAGAACCAGATGGCTCTGGCGGCCCCTCCGTAGGTCTTGTAGATACTGAAGTTGAAAAAGAGGCCCTCCGCCCCTCCGATGAAGTTCAGGTTGTTCACCAGGGCCTTCACCGCTTCGTTCACTCCGATGGTGGCGATGGCGAAGAAGGCCCCTCTCAGTCTGAGGACCGCTTCTCCCAGGGCGAAGGCCGCCAGGGCCGCCCCTATACCCCCTGCAATCATGGCGGGTATGAGGTGCACACCGTGGAATATCATGAGGTAGAAGGCCACATAGCCTCCAATGCCGTAGAAGACTATGTGACCGAAACTTACGTACCCCGTGTATCCCAGGATAATGTTCAGGCTCACCGCCAGGGTGACGTACATGAGGATGAGGAAGACACCTTCCCTGGCAGTGACCGATCCCGATACACCCGGTATGGCGACGATGACAAGGAGCAGGGGGATGAGCCAGAAGAGGGTTTTCCCTTTACCCATGGTCTATCTCCTGGCGAGAAGGCCTGTGGGTTTGACGATGAGGATGAAGACCAGGATGGCGAATTCCAGGAAGGGCACGTAACTGGTGGCGATTTTCAGGGTGACCAGGTTCTCGATGAGGCCCAGGATGAGGCCCCCCAGGAGGGCACCCAGGGGGCTTCCCAGGCCTCCCAACACGCAGATGACGAAGCTTTTTAGCTCGTAACCTCCTCCTGACAGGATGGTGAAGGGGAAGATGGTGGCGGCCAGGGCCCCGGCCGTCATGGCCAGAGCCACGCCGATTCCGAAGGCCAGGGCCAGAGCCATGGTGGTGTTCACCCCCATGAGTTCCGCCGCGTCCCGGTTCATGGATACCGCCCTGATGGCCTTGCCCGACCATGTTTTATAGAGGAAGTAGTAGAGCCAAAGGGTGAAGATGACTGAGAAGATCCCCGTGAGGATCCGGGTGGTGGGCAGGACTGTGCCTCCCACGCTCACTGATCCCAGGGCAATGTCTATGGCCCTGGGGTTGGTGGTGAAGATGAAGGTCCCCAGTCCTATGATGACAAGGCTCACGGAGTAGGTGGCCAGGAGGGTGGAGAGTTCGGGGGCGGAGATGATTTTGTGGAGGGAGACGAAGTAGGTGACCATGCCCAGGATCACCCCCATGGCCAGAACCAGGAAGACGCCGATGAAGGGGGATAGATGGAGGTATTTGGCCATGAAGTAGGAGGAGAACATTCCCAGGGCGATGAAGGCACCGTGGGAGAGGTTGATGACGTTCATCACTCCCCATATCAGGTTCAGACCGATGGCAGCCAACCCATAGAGAAGACCCAGGAGTATGCCACTCAGGACGGCACCGAGCCAGGCGGAAAGCACCCTTACCCCCTGTCTTCAGTCTTCAGTACTTCTTGTAGAAGGGATAGATCAGGTCGGCAGATTTGGCTTCCAGAGGCCACACCACCTCCTTCACCAGCTTGCCGCCCTTCTCCTGCCACTGGAGATAGACCATGGAGTGGCCCACCTGGCGGCCGTAGTATTTCCCCGTATCGAACTTGATCCTCCCGTAGAAAGTGGTGATGTCCATCTTCTCCAGGGCTTTCTTCACATCATTGGTCTTGATGGAGCCGGCCTCTTCAATGGCCTTCTGGAGGACAAGACCGGCAGCGTATCCACCGGCGGCGTGGTAGCCGGGCACATAGCCGTAGGCCTTCTTGTAGGCTTGGGTGAACTCCTTGGAAGATGGGCCGAACCACTTGCTCTTGGCCGTTTTTTTGCTGAACTTGGCCAGGGGTTCCCACTGGGAAGGACCGGTGACGTAAAGGGCGGCCTTGCCCAGCTCGCTGAACTCGGGGACGGCGGGGGCCACCAGGAGGGAGACCAGCTTCACCTTCACCTTCTGCTCGTAGAGCTGCTTGGTGAAGGTCTCTCCGTCGGCGAAGTGGCCGCCGCCAATGATGGCGTCGGGGTGGGTGGCCTTGATCTTGTTGATGAAGCTGGTGAAGTCGGTGGTGCCGGGATCGTAGGCTTCGAAGAGCACCACCTTGAAGCCCTTCTTCTCGGCGTACTTCTTGGCGGAGGTGCAGACGGACTTGGCGAACTTGGAGTTCTCATACACAATGGCGATTCTCTTGGCCTTGGGGTCCACCTTGGAAAGGATGTCCATGGCATCGGTGAGGTAGCGGCTGGCGGGGGTGTAGATCTGGAAGACATGGGTGTAGCCCTTGTTGAAGATGCTGTCAGAGGCCGCACCCGTGGCCATCATCACCTTGCCGTACTGCTCGGCGATGATGGCGGCAGAGGCTGTAAGGCCGCTGGAGTAAGGGCTGATGAGGAAGTCGGCCTTGTCCTGGCTGATGAGCCTGGTGTAGAGCTGCTGGACCCTGTCCTTGCTGCTCTCGTCGTCATAGTACTTGAAGACTACGGGAAATCTCCTTCCCACCGTCCTCACGAATATGCCGCCCTCTGAGTTCACCTGTTTGGCCCAGAGCTTTAGTCCCTGGAACTGCTCTTTGGACTCGGAGTTGAATTTGCCCGTTTGAGACATGGTGAAGCCGATGACCAGCTTGTCCATGCCTGCCCAGGCGGGGCCTATGGCCATGGCCAAGAACAGGACGCCTACCAAGACACTCATTAGTCTCCTCATGGCTCTTCCTCCTTTGAGAAATTTTGATGGGGTGGTCCCCGGACCACCCATGAAAGATCTCTACCAGATAGTTTGTGCAATATTCAAGGCAGAGGGGTAGGGGCTTATTTCCCAGGCCAGTAGGTTTTGATGAGACTTCTTTTCCCGGGCCATGAGTTTTTTCTGTGGCCCCTAGCGGGTCTTTGGCGGCAGGGAAAGGTGTGTTATCTGGGGGGAAAGGCGAGAGGAGGTGTCCTTTGAGACCACCGGTGCTGTTGACCATAGCGGGATCAGATCCTTCGGGTGGGGCGGGTATCCAGCAGGATCTTCGGGTCTTCGCCCAGCTGGGTTGTCACGGAATGGCGGTCATAGCGGCCCTCACCGTGCAGAACACCACCGGGGTGAAGGGATTTGTACCCGTGGCTCCATCCTTTTTGAGGGACCAGATGGAGTTTCTCTTCCAGGACGTGACGCCCCACGCCGTGAAGACGGGTATGTTGGGCAGCGCGGAGAATATTCAGGTGGTGGCCCGGTGTCTGGAGGGCAGGGGGGTGTTCCTGGTGGTGGACCCGGTCCTGGTGTCCACCAGCGGAGATAACCTCTTTGAGGGCTCCAGGGGGGCTTTTTTGGAGTGCCTCTTTCCCATGGCTACCGTGGTTACCCCAAATGTTTACGAGGCCGGGGTCCTGGCGGGGGTGGAGGTGAAGACCATGGAGGACATGAAAGAGGCCGCCCGGCGCCTGAAGGCCCGGGGTCCCCAGTGGGTGGTGGTGAAGGGGGGTGACCTGGAGGGTGAGGAGGTGGTGGATCTCCTCTACGACGGGGAGAGGTTCCGTCACTTTGCCCATCCCCGCATTCCCATGGGGGCCGGGAGCCACGGAACGGGGTGTGCCTTTGCCTCCACTTTGGCCGTCTTCCTGGCCCGGAAGATGGACATGGTTCGTGCCTACAGGGAGACCCTGAGGCTGGTGGAGCTTTATCTCCGAGGGGCTTTTCCCCTGGGGAAAGGGGCTCTTCCGGCCAATCCCCTTGTCGTGGGAGAGAGAGAGAGGGCCAGGGGGGAGGTGCTGGACCGCCTCTCCAGGGCCCTGGAACTCCTGGAATCCCTGGAGGGGGGCGCCATCCTGGTGCCCGAGGTCCAGATCAATCTCTGTGAGGCCATTCCCCTGGCCAGGGATCCGGAGGACGTGGCAGGTATCAGAGGAAGGATCATCCGTTGGGGAGAGGGCGTGAGGGCCGTGGGTTGTCCCGCTTTCGGGGCATCTCGCCACGTGGCCAGGGTTGTTCTCGCGGCCATGAGGTTTGACCCTGAGGTGAGGTCTGCCATGAACATCAAATATAATAAGGAGTGGATCCCTCTCCTCGAGGCCTCACCCCTGGAGGTGGCCTCCTTTTCCCGGAGGGACGAGCCTTCCCATGTGAAGGAGCGGGAGGGTTCCACCTTGGAGTGGGGGGTGGATGCCGTCTGTTCCTCCATGGGGCGGGTGCCGGACATAATTTACGACGAGGGGGAGGTGGGCAAGGAGCCCATGATTCGGGTCCTGGGCAGGGATGCCCTGGATGTGGTGGAGAAGGCCAGGATGATCCTGGATTTGGTATCGGGAACCTAGGAACAAACGAAAGCTGAAGGAGGAACCTCAACCTCGACTTCAGCCTCAGCCTGCTTTTATACGCCTCCGAAGCGCCTCTCCCGCTTCTGGTAGTCCAGGAGGGCCTTGAGGAACTCCCCTCTGTCGAAGTCGGGCCACAACACGGGTGTGAAATAAAACTCGGTGTAGGCCGTCTGCCACAGGAGGAAGTTGCTGATCCGGTACTCGCCGCTGGTGCGGATGAGGAGATCGGGTGGCGGCTGGCCCCGGGTGTAGAGGCACCCTTCGACCAGGGCCTCGTCGATCTCCTGGGGCTGGAGTTCGCCCTCTGCCACCCGGTGGGCCAGGACCCTGAAGGCATCCACCAGTTCGGCGTGGCCTCCGTAGTTCAGGGCGAGGTTCAGAATGAGCCTGTCGTTCTTGCTGGTGGCCCGGGCCGTCTCCTCTACCTTTTCCCTGGTGGCCCGGGGCAGTTCATGGATCCTGCCTATGGGATGGAGGCGGATACCCTTGTTGAGCATGTTGGGGAGCTCCCTCTGGAGGTAATCTTCCAGTAGGGACATGAGGAACTCCACCTCCTCCCGGGGACGGGCCCAGTTCTCCGTGGAGAAGGCGTAGAGGGACAGGACCTCTATGCCCACTTCCAGGGCAAACTCCGAGGCCTCTTTCGCCCTTTCCACCCCCTTTTGGTGGCCGAATATCCTGGGCCTGTCGTGGAGCTTTGCCCATCGACCGTTGCCGTCCATGATGATGGCAACATGGCGGGGAATGACCTTTATGCCCAGTTTCTCTGTATCCATAGGGTTAAAGTGAAAAGAGGGGGCAGATGCGCCCTCTGCCCCCGGGTTGTGTTTACTGTTCTATGATGGCCTCGGTGGGGCAGACCTCCACGCAAGACCCACACTCGGTGCACTTCTCCTGATCAATGGTGTACTTCTCCTCCCCCTCTTCGATGGCCTCCGCGGGGCACACGTCCAGGCAGGTCCCACAGGCGACACAATCATCGGTGATAACGTACGCCATGCCAATCACCTCCTTGGTTGGTTTAGAACTCCATGATCTCTTTCTCTTTGGCTTCCAAGAGCTGGTCCACCTTCTTTATGAATTCATCGGTGATCTTTTGGATCTCTTTGAGGGCCCTCTTGCTGTCGTCCTCGGAGATGAGCTTCTCTTTCTCCATCTCCTTCACTTCCTCGTTGCCCTCTCTCCTGATGTTCCTGATGGCGATCTTGTACTCCTCCCCGATCTTCTTCACCACTTTTACCAGTTCTTTGCGTCTTTCTTCGGTGAGGGGTGGGAAGGTGATGCGGATGACGTTGCCGTCGGAGGAGGGGTTGAGTCCCAGGTCGGAATGGGAGATGGCCTTTTCTATCTCTTTTATGATGGACTTGTCCCAGGGCTGTATGGTGATGAGCCGGGCCTCGGGTACGGAGATGGTGGCCAACTGGTTGAGGGGCGTGGGAGTGCCGTAGTAGGTGACCCTGATGTCCTCCAGCAGAGCCGTGGAGGCCCTCCCCGTTCTGATCCCTGCCAGCTCCCTCTCCAGCTTTTTCAGGGACTTCTTCATCTTGGTCTTTATCTCTTTGTACACATCCTCCAGCATCTCTTTACCTCCCCACGTAGGTGCCCACCTTCTCTCCCATGACAGCCCTCTTTATATTGCCCTCCACCAGTATTGAAAAGACCACAATGGGAATGTTGTTCTCCATGCACAGGGATATGGCGGTGGGGTCCATGACCCTCAGGTTGTTGTCCAGCACCTCTATGTAACTGATCTTGCTGAATTTTATGGCATCGGGGTGCTGTTGGGGATCTTTGTTGTACACCCCCTCCACTTTGGTGCCTTTGAGTATGATCTGGGCCCCTATCTCGGCGGCCCTCAGGGCCGCTGCCGTGTCCGTGGTGAAGAAGGGGTTGCCTGTTCCTCCCGCGAAGACCACCACCCGGCCTTTCTCCAGGTGCCTCATGGCCCGGCGCCGGATGTAGGGTTCGGCCAGCTGGCGCATCTCCAGAGCCGTCTGGACCCTGGTGGGGACTCCCAGTCTCTCCAGGCTGCTCTGGAGGGCCAAGGCGTTGATCACTGTGGCCAGCATCCCCATGTAGTCCGAGGTGGCCCGGTCTATGCCCGAGGCCACCCCCTTGATGCCTCTGAAGATGTTCCCTCCACCAATGACCACGCCTATCTCCACCCCCTCTTCCCGCACCTCCTTCACTTCCGTGGAGATGCGGGTGAGGGCGGAAGTGGAGAGGCCGTAATCCTTCTCCCCGGCCAGCGCCTCTCCGCTGAGCTTCAGAAGCACCCTCTTGTAGGGAGAAGGGGCTGGGGACATTCTCCTATTCCTCTCCCAGTTGGTACCGGGTGAACCTCTTCACCCTGATGTTCTCTCCCAGCTTGGCGATGTATTCGGTGATGAGCTGGGAGACGGTCTTCTCGGGCTCCCTGATGTAGGGCTGCTCCAGGAGGCATACGTCCTGGTAGAACTTGTTGAGCTTGCCTTCCACGATCCTGTCCACCACCTTCTCGGGTTTGCCCTGCTCCAGGGCCTGCTCCCGGTAGAGCCTGCCTTCCTTTTCCACCACTTCCTGGGGCACGTCCTCTTTGCTCACATAGAGGGGAGAGGAGGCGGCCACCTGCATGGCCAGGTTGTGGACCAGTTCCCTGAATTCGTCGGTCCTGGCCACGAAGTCCGTCTCGCAGTTCACCTCGATGAGCACGCCGATCTTGCCCCCCATGTGGATGTAAGCATGGATGAGTCCTTCGTTGGTGGCCCTGCTGGCCTTCTTGGCGGCGGTGGCCAGGCCCTTTTTCCTCAGGGCCTCCACGGCCTTCTCCATGTCGCCGTCACACTGGGCCAGGGCCTTCTTACAGTCCATGATACCTGCACCCGTCTTCTCTCGGAGCTCCTTCACCATCTGGGGTGTGATGTGGGCCATAACTCTATTCCTCCCAGTCCTCTTCGTATTCTTCGAACTCTTCCTCCACCTCTGTTGCCTCGTCCCCGGGAATGGCCTCTCCCCCTTCCTCTGGGGTCTCTTCGGTGGGCACAGCGGCTACCTTTGCCTCTTTTTCTTCTTCGGTGGCCATCTCTTCCTGGACGGCCATCTCCAGGCCCGCCTTTTCCATGTAGAGGTGCTGCCCCTCTATGACGGCGTCGGCTATCTTGGAGGTGAGGAGTTTCACCGCCCTTATGGCGTCGTCGTTACCGGGGACGACGTAGTCTATCTCGTCAGGGTTGCAGTTGGTGTCCACGATGGCCACAATGGGAATTCCCACTTTTTTGGCTTCCCTCACGGCGATGTACTCCTTCTTGGGATCCACCACCCAGAGGATTTGGGGCAGCTTTTCCATTTCCTTGATGCCTTTGAGATTCCTTTCCAGCTTTTCAATCTTGCGGTTGAGCTTGATGGCCTCTTTCTTGGTGAGGTTCTGGAAGAACCCGCCGTCCCGCATGGTTTCCAGCTCTTTCAGCTTCTCCACGCTGCGCTTGATGGTGGCGAAGTTGGTGAGGGTGCCCCCCAGCCATCTGTGGCTCACGTAGAACATGCCGCAGCGGGTGGCCTCCGTCTCTATGGTCTCTTTGGCCTGCTTCTTTGTCCCCACAAAGAGGACCTTGGCTCCCTCGGCCACCTGGTCCCGCACGAAGTTGTAGGCGATCTCGAACATCTGGAGGGTCTTCTGAAGGTCGATGATGTAGATGCCGTTTCTGGCGGTGAAGATGTAGGGTTTCATTCGGGGATCCCATCGGCGGGTCTGGTGTCCAAAGTGGACACCGGCTTCCAGGAGTTGCTTCATGGTGAGTACTGCCATTTCTACCTCCCTCGGGTTTTTTCCTCCGCCCCTCTCTCCCACCCCTAAGGGGCACCCCGGGATTTAGAGGAGCGTGTGTGCTCTCTATTTCTCCTCCTCGGCGTCACCAGCCGCGGAGAGGGTCCCTTTTTGCCTGGCCCACAGAAGGTAACCCTCGATAAATGGGTCCAGGTCACCGTCCAATACCCCATTCACATTACCCTTTTCAACCCCCGTGCGGTGATCCTTGGCCAGCTGGTATGGATGGAGTACATAGGACCGGATCTGAGAACCCCAGGCAATCTCCTTCTTGCCCTTCTCCAGCTCTTCTTTTTCCTTTTCCTTCTCCCGCTTCTTCAGCTCGTATATCCGGGCCTTGAGGATTTTCATGGCCATCTCTTTGTTTTTGTGCTGGGAGCGCTCGTTCTGACACTGGACCACGATGCCCGTGGGGATGTGGGTGATGCGCACCGCCGAATCCGTCACGTTCACGTGCTGGCCTCCAGGTCCGCTAGCCCTGTATGTCTCGATCCTCAGGTCCTTCTCGTTGATGTCCACCTGGATCTCCTCCTCCACCTCGGGATAGACGAAGACCGAGGCGAAAGAGGTGTGGCGTCTCCTGGCGGCGTCGAAGGGGGATATGCGCACCAGTCGATGGACCCCTGTTTCTCCCTTGAGGTATCCGTAGGCATAGGGGCCCTCCACCAGGAAAGTGGCCCCCTTTATGCCTGCATCGTCGGCGCTCTGGTAGTCCAGGATCTTCACCTTGTAGCCCTTGTCCTGGGCCCAGCGGGTGTACATGCGGAAGAGCATGGCCGCCCAGTCCTGGGACTCGGTGCCCCCGGCCCCAGGGTTGATGGAGACGATGGCGTTGTTTTTATCCTGCTCTCCCGAGAGGAGGGTCTTGAGCTCGGCCTTGGCCATCCTCCTGGAGAGACTGACAAGCTGCTCCTCAATCTCGGGCAGCAGGGTGAGATCCTGGGCCTCCTGGGCCAGCTCCACCAGGGTTTCCACGTCCTCCAGGCTTTGCTGGAGCTCCTGGTAGGACTCCACCGTCTCTTCCAGGTGGCTCTTCTCCTTCAGGATGTTTTTGGCTTCTTCAGGGTTGTCCCAGAAGTTGGGCTTATAGGTCTGCTCTTCTAGTTCCTTGATCTTGGCCTTTTTACCGGGGATGTCAAAGATGCCTCCCGAGTTTTTCTAGCCTGTCTTTCAAGGCCCGGATCTCGCTCTTCTTCTCTTCCCACATACCTCTAACCTCCTAGAAGTCGGGGCTTATTTATAGACTTTGACGGGATGGTGTCAACTTTCCCTTTCCATCAGCCTCTCTACCACTTTTACCGCTTCCACGGCGTCTTTGGCATAATGGGCGCCGATTTCCCGGGCATACTCGGGGGTGACCACGGCGCCGCCCACCAGGGTGAAGACCTGGATGCCCTTCTCCTTCAGGGCCTCAATGACCCCTTTCATCTCCGTCATGGTGGTGGTCATGAGGGCCGAGAGACCCACGGCCAGCTTTTCCGGGGGATGGCCTTCTGCCAGGAGGGAGTGGGCCTGGGCCACGATCCTCTCCCTGGGCACGTTCTTGCCCAGGTCTATCACCCTGAACCCGTGGTTCTCCAGGAGGGTGCAGACGATGTTCTTGCCGATGTCGTGGATGTCCCCTTCTACTGTGGCCATGATCACCGTACCCTTGGCAGGGCCCTCCTGGCCCTTCATGGCCTCTTTCAGGACGGCGAAGGCCCCTTGCATGGCGGTTGCCGAGGCCATGACCTGGGGTAGGAAGTACCGGTTGCTCTCAAAGCGCCTACCCACCTCTTCCATGGCCGGTATGAGGATGGTGTTGCTGATCTCCAGGGGGGCCATCTCGCCCAGGAGCTCCCCTGTCTTCTCCCTGGCCAGATCCTCATCGCCGTGGAGGACGGCGTTGAAGAGGGTCTTCTTTGGATCCTGTTCCTCTTCCCCTCTCTCCTCCCTTTTCTCCTCTCCCTGGGAGAAGACCTCCAGGTACCTAGCCGCCCGGGGGTCCCTGCCCGTCAGTAGGGCCCCGGCGTAGAGGGTCTCCATCATGCGCCGACTGTTGGGATTTATGATGGCGGCATCCAGCCCGGCCTCCAGGACCATGGCCAGAAAGGTGGCGTTCACCCCTTCCCGGTGGGGAAGGCCGAAGGAGACGTTGCTCACCCCCAGGACCGTGGGGAGGGCCAGTTCCCTTTTGACGGCTCTCACCGTTTCCAGGGTGACCTTGGGGCCATCCTCCTGGGCGCTCACCGTCATGGTGAGGCCGTCCACTATGAGGTCGCTTCTGGGTATGCCCATTTCCGTGGCCTTCTCCATGACCCTCCTGGCGATCTCCACCCGTCCTTGGGGTGTGGAGGGGATGCCCTTCTTGTCCAGGGGGAGGATGAGGAGGGCGGCGCCGTAGCGCCTGGCCAGGGGCACCAGGGCGTCCAGGGACTTCTCTTCCCCCGAGACGGAGTTGATGAGGGCCTTGCCGTCCACCTGCTGGAGGGCCGCTTCCATGGCCAGGGGATTGCTGGAGTCCAGGACCAGGGGGCAGTCCACCTGGGTCTGGACGGCGGTGGCCACCATGGGAAGCACTTTCTCTTCTTTGATGCCGGGCATTCCCACGTTGACGTCCAGGAGATGGGCTCCGGCCTCCACCTGTCTTCTGGCCATGTCCCGGGCCCAGGCTGTCTTGCCTGCCCTGAGCTCGGCCTGGAAGTCCTTTTTCCCCGTGGGGTTGATGCGTTCCCCTATGACCCCGGGGAAGTGGCCTTCTCCCAGAAAGACCACCTGGCGCCGCCCGGCCAGTTTCATGCCGGGGGGGGCCTCCCTCTTCACCAGGGGGGTGTCCTTCACGGCCTCCACCATCCTCTTGATATGGGTGGGTGTGGTGCCGCAGCAGCCGCCCACCACCCAGGCCCCCACCTCCGCCAGCTTCCGGGCGTACTGGGCCATCTCCTGAGGAGTGGCCGGAAACACGGTCCTGTCGCCTTCCAGCCTGGGGAGGCCTGCGTTGGGCATGAACACCAGGGGCTGGGATGAGACACTGGCCATCCTCTTGGCCACTTCCAGGAGCCCCTGGGGACCCAGACTGCAGTTGGCTCCCAGGGCCCATACCCCCATGGCCTCCAGGGTGACGGCCACCGCCTCGGGAGACATGCCCAGGAGGGTGTGCATGTCTTCCTGGAAGGTGGCCAGGGCAAATACGGGGAGGTCTGTGGCCTCTTTCACGGCTATGATGGCGGCCTTGGCCTCTTTGATGTCGGACATGGTTTCCACCATGACCAGGTGGGCCCCTCCATCCTGGAAGGCACGGGCCTGCTCTTTGAAGATATCCACGGCCTCGTTGAAAGGAAGATCCCCTACGGGTTCCAGGAACTTGCCCGTGGGGCCCATGGATGCTGCCACCAGGGCCTTGTCTGCAGCGGCCTTCCTGGCCAGTTCCACGGCGGCCCTGTTGAGGCTGTAAACCTCTTCTTCCAGGCCGTAGTTGGCCAGCTTTATCCTGTTGCCGCCAAAGGTGTTGGTCTCTATGATGTGGGCCCCGGCTTCCACGTAGGCCCTATGGATGCGGTGGATGAGCTGGGGGTGGCTGACGTTCAAATATTCTGGGGCTGTGGTGAAGGCCACTCCGGCTTCCTGGATCATGGTACCCATGGCCCCGTCCAGGCAGAGGACCCTGGTGCCCCACAGGTCTTCCAGTCTCATGGGTGCTTCCCTCTCCTTTCGTAAAAACCAGGTTCGCAGGTTTTTTATCTTTCTCCGGGAACTTTGAACATTGAACTTAGAACCCTGGACAAGTCAATAGTCCCTCCCGGAGGACCTGGAAATCCTTTGGCCTTATCCCTTCACCCGTTGAGCCACGGGGATCTGGTTCTTGATACGGTCTCCCTCCAGGAGGCCTGAGCCCAGGGGCCTGCCCTGGACCCTGACGATGACCTGGCCCCGGGGAATGGGGGAGGAATGATCCAGGGCGACGTCTTCTCCTCTCATGTACCTCTCCCCCTGCTGGCGAGAGAGGTCCACCACCCTTTTGGTGGCCCAGCGCCCCAGGAGCTGGATGGCCGGGGTGGTGAGGCGGTAGCCCTGGCGGTCCTGGCGGGCCAGGCGGGTGCCCATGCGGGTGATGGGCAAGGGACCCGTGCCTTGGTCCTCGTTCCATTCTGAGAGTTCTTCCAGTTGGGGAGAGGCCATCCAGATGTCCCGGCCCCTTTTAAAGATGAAGAGGGGTTCCACCCTTTCTCTGGGGATGCCGAAGGACTCTTCTATCCAGTGGAGGAGGGCTTCCCTTTCGGGGCCTTTCAGAGGTGTCACTCTTCCTCCAGAATCTCTTGGAGTTTCTGGGATAGCTGACCGATTTTGAAGGGTTTCTGGATGAAGTCCAGGGCCCCTTCTTTCAGGAGTTCTCCTGCCCGTTCCTCTTCACTGTAACCGCTGATGACCAGAACCTTCACCTGGGGATCGATCTCTTTGAGCCTCCTGAAGACCTCCAGCCCTCCCAGGCCTGGCATGACCACGTCCAGGAGAACGGCCCTTATCTCCTTCTGCTCCCTCTTGTAGATCTCGATCCCTTCTTCCCCTTCCGAGGCGATGACGGGTGTGTAGCCCAGATGTTCTAGGATGTCTTTCCCCAGGTCTTGGAGGAGTTCGTTATCGTCTATCAAGAGAATCTTTCCCTTTCCCTTCATGGTAAGGCTCTCCTTCCCCGGGTTTCTACCTTTTTAGCACACTGGTTTCTAAATTCCATACTATCAAAGTGATGGCTGAAATACCAGGGTTTATGAGTCCTCCCGCCCTTTTTTCACCTGTGGCGGGAGGGATGTTTCTCTTCTCTCCTCTACGGTGCATTTGAGAGACCCTGCGTGGAGGAGGACCTGGACCGGGTCTCCCTCTATCACCTCTTTGTAGGAGGTGATGGGCTTTCCCTCTTGGGTGAGGGTGATGGAGTAGCCCCTTTCCAGAATGGCCAGAGGGGAGAGGGTTTCCAGGGCCCTGGTCAGGGGGGCCAGGGCCTCCCTCTTTCTGTCCAGGTGCCCCTTCATGCTTCTGAGAAGCCCTTTCTCCAGCCGACCCAGTTCCTCTTTCTTCTTCTTGAGGGTCTCCCAGGGTGATTGGAGCTCAAGGCGGATGGAGAGGGTCTGGAGCCTATGTCTGTGGGGAGCTGTGATTTTGGAAGACTGGATGGTCAGGCGCCCCTTCAGATCCTTCAGGCGTTCCTCCCGGTCTTTGAGGCGCCTCAGGGGGTTCCCTTTGTTCAACCTCTGGGCCAGGTGGTGGAGGTGGAAGGCGTAGAGGTTCAAGGGGGACTGGAGGGCCCTGGTCAGGCGGGATTTGAGGCTCTCCAGATGGCCTTTCAGTTCCACGGCTTGGGCCACCACCATCTGGGCTGCTGCCGAGGGCGTGGGGGCCCGGGCGTCGGCGGCCAGATCGGCCAGGGTGGTGTCTATCTCGTGGCCCACTGCGGAGACCACGGGAATGGCGGAGGCGGCCACGGCCCTGGCCACCTCCTCGGTGTTGAAGGCGGCCAGGTCTTCCCTGGCCCCTCCCCCTCGGGCCAGGATGATGACGTCTATGCCTCCCCGGAAGTTGAGCTCTCTGAGGGCCTGGACTATCTCTCCCGGGGCCTTCTCTCCCTGAACGGTGACGGGCATCAGGAGGAGGTGGACCCCGGGGTACTGCTCCCGGATCACCTTGATGATGTCTCTGATGGCCGCTCCCCTGGGGGAGGTGATAATACCCACGGTCCTGGGCAGGGAAGGGAGGGGTCTCTTTCGCTGGGGGGCGAAGAGACCTTGGGCAGCTAGGCGTTTTTTTACCAGTTCCAGGCGCAGGAAGTGTTCTCCCCGTCCCCGGGGTTCCAGGAAGTCCACTATGAGCTGGACCTCTCCCCGTTCCTGGTAGAAGGAGAGGTCTCCGTGGCAGACGACCCTGTTCCCCTCCTTTATGTGGCGCAGGAAGAAGCGGGCTTTGCCCCTGAAAAAGACTGCCTTGATCTGGGCCTGGGGGTCTCGGAGGGTGAAGTAGTGGTGCCCCCCGGGAGAGATTCGGAGGGTGGAGATCTCCCCTTCCACCCACAGGTCCCTGTAGCTTCCTTCCAGGTCTTCTTTTATGAGGTGGTTGAGCTGGGATACGGTGAGGAAAGGGGAGAGGGGAGGGGTCATGGCACCATCTCCAGCCTCTTCTTGTAGGCCTCCAGGGTGTTCACCATGAGCATGGCCACTGTCATGGGGCCCACCCCTCCGGGGACGGGAGTGATGGCCTTGGCCCATCCCTGGAGTCCATGGAAATCGGCGTCGCCCACGATCTTATCTCCCATGCGGGAGATGCCGATGTCGAAGACCACGGCTCCCCGGGCCACCATCTCCCTTTTGATGAGGTGGGCCACCCCCGTGGCGGTGAAGAGGATCTCTGCCTTGGAGGTGTAGAGGGAGATGTCCCTGGTCTTGATGTGACACACCGACACCGTGGCCATGCGGTTTACCAGCAGGAGAGAGAGGGGTTTGCCCACGATGTTGCTGGCCCCCACCACCACCACCTCCCGGCCCTCCACAGGGATACCGTAGTGGTCCAGGAGGGCCATGACCCCTTTGGGGGTGCAAGGGACCATACCTTCCTCTCCCAGGGCCAGTTTTCCCATGTTCAGAGGATGGAAACCGTCCACGTCCTTGGTGGGATCTATGGCCTCAATGATGGAGGAGGGATCCAGATGGGGGGGGAGGGGAAGCTGGACCAGGATCCCGTCCACCTTCTCGTCTCCATTGAGCCGGTGGATGAGCGCCAGCATCTCCTCCATGGAGGTGGTGGCGGGGAGTCTGCGGCTCAGGGAGCGGATCCCCGCCTGTTTACAGGCCCTCTCCTTGTGGGAGACGTAGATCTGGGAGGCGGGGTCCTTTCCCACCAGGATCACCGCCAGTCCCGGAGGTCTACCCGCCCGGGCCTGGAGGGCGGCCACTTCCTGGGCCACCCTTTCTATGGTCTTCCGGGCCAGTTCTTTACCCCAAAGGATCTCAGTTTCCATCTTCCTCCCTCAGGAATATGCGTTTGAGGGCCGTGGCCTTGCGGGTGGCAGGGTTGATCTCCACCAGTAGCGCGTTGAACTGGACGGGACCCTTGGCCACCTCGAACCGGCTGGGCAGGTGGGTGAGGAAGCGTTTAAGTGGGTCCTGGGGTTTCATGCCGATGATGGAGAGGGAGGGACCTGTCATTCCAAGGTCGGTGATGTAGGCCGTGCCCGAGGGCAGGATCTGTTCGTCGGCCGTCTGGACATGGGTGTGGGTGCCCACTACGGCCGATACCCTGCCGTCCAGATGCCAGGCCAGGGCCATCTTTTCCGAGGAGGCCTCGGCATGGAAGTCTATGACCACCACCTTTTCCGGGTGTTGCTTTAAGATTTCGTCGGCTTTACGGAAGGGGCAGTCCAGGGGATCCATGAAGATCCGCCCCTCCAGGTTGACCACCACCACGGGGAATCCCGCCGGGGTCCTTACCTCCAGCCAGCCCTTTCCCGGGACGCCGGGGGGGTAGTTGGCGGGTCTGATGATCCTCTCCAGCTGGTCCAGGACGGGGAGGAACTCCTTTTTGTCCCAGATGTGGTTGCCGCTTGTGATGACGTCCACTCCCATGTCGAGGATCTCCAGGGCCACCTCCCGGGTGAGACCGAACCCCCCCGCCCCGTTCTCGCCGTTGGCCACCACCAGGTCTGTACCGTACTCCTCCATGAGGCGGGGGAGCCACATCCTCAGGGCCCGCCGCCCGGGCTTTCCCACGATGTCGCCCACGAAGAGGATCTTCAGGGTGTCACTTGGCATATTCCACCGCCCGGGTTTCCCGGATGACGTGGACCTTGATCTGGCCGGGGTAGGTGAGCTCGTCCTCCAGGCGTTTGGCGATGTCCCGGGCCAGCATGTAGATTTCGTCGTCTCCCATATCCTGGGGCTTCACGATGACCCTCACCTCTCTGCCGGCCTGGATGGCGAAGGCCTTCTCCACTCCCGGGAAGGACTGGGAGATCTCTTCAAGCTTCTCTATGCGCTTCAGGTAGGCCTCCACCATCTCCCTCCTTGCCCCGGGTCTGGCTGCCGATAAGGCGTCGGCGGCGGCAAGGATGAGGGCTTCGGGGGTGGTGGGTTCTGCCTCGCCGTGGTGAGAGGCGATGGCGTTCACCACGGCGGGGCTTTCACCGTACTTCCTGGCCAGCTCCGCCCCTATCTGGGCATGGGAGCCTTCCACTTCGTGGTCCACGGCCTTGCCGATGTCGTGGAGGAGCCCCATACGTTTCAGAAGGGTAACATTGAGGCCCAGCTCGGCGCCCATGATGGAGCAGAAGTAGGCCACCTCCTTGGAGTGGGCCAGCATGTTCTGGGTGTAGCTGGTCCTGTACTTTAGGCGTCCCAGGAGCTTGATGAGTTCGGGATGGAGGTTGTGGATGCCCAGCTCGAAGGCGGCAGCCTCTGCCTCCTCCTTCATGGTGGTCTCCAGCTCCCTGCCCACTTTGTTCACTACCTCCTCGATGCGGGTGGGGTGGATGCGGCCGTCCTTCACCAGCTTTTCCAGGGCCCTCCTTGCTATCTCCCTCCTCACCGGATCATGGCAGGAGAGGACCACTGCCTCGGGGGTGTCGTCTATGATGAGGTCCACCCCTGTGGCAGACTCGAAGGCCCTGATGTTCCGCCCTTCCCTGCCAATGATCCGGCCCTTCATTTCGTCGGAAGGCAGGGGCACCACGGAGACGGTGTGCTCCGTCACCTCTTCGGCGGCGTAGCGCTGGATGGCCTGGGCGATGATGGCCTTGGCCTTTCTGTCGGCCTCTTCCTTGGCCCTCTCTTCTATCTTCTTGATGAGCTCGTAGGCGTCCTTGCGGGCTTCCTTCTCCATCATCTTCAGGAGTTCCTCTTTGGCCTCTTCTTTGGTGAGCTGGGCTATGTATTCCAGTCTCTTGATGGCCTCTTCCAGTCTCTCCTTGAGCTGGCTCTCCTGCTGGCTCAGTTCCTTTTCCAGGTTCTTGAGCCTGTCGGCCAGGCTTCTGAGCTCCTTCTCCTTCTCTTCAATTTGGCGTTCCCGCTTCTCCAGGTGGTCTTCCTTTTGGAGGATACGGCTCTCTGCCTTCTCCAGGTCTTTGCGCTTTTGGGCCATCTCCTCTTCCACCGAGGCCTTCTCTTTGTAGATGGCCTCTTTGGCCTCCAGGATGGCCTCCTTCTTGATCCTCTCGGCCTCCCTCTGGGCCTCTTTCAGGACCCTTTGGGCTTCGTCTTCGGCGGACTTCACTTTCATTTCCAGGAGTTTGTTCCTCAGCAAATAGCCACCTGCTCCACCAAGGACCAGGGCTGTCACAATGAGAAGTAGGGCTGTGGCACTCATCTCTTCCTCCTTTTCAAATGCCAGATTGTGGTAGGTGTGAGCATCCGACTCTCTGTAATCACCAGGTCTACCTGCCTGTCCCACCAGTCCCTGGGAAGGACCTCTATGACCTGGAACTCGAAGGCCACTCCCAGGGCCGTCTGCCACCTTCCTTTTCTGGAAAGGACACGGTCGTAGAAACCACCACCCATGCCCAGTCGGTAGCCCTCCAGGTCGTAGGCCACGGCGGGGACCAGGAAGAGGTCTATATCGTCCTGAATCAGGGGAGGGGTGGTGGGCTCCCGGATTCCCATATACCCGGGCTCCAGGTCTTTCTCCCCCCGGACGGAGCAGAAGACCAGTTCTTTCCCTTCCACCCGGGGGAAGAGGGGCACCTTGCCTTCTTCCAGGGCCTCCCGGGCCAGGGGCATGAGGTCCACCTCTCCCGAGAAGGGATGGTAGAAGGCCACCCTTCGGGCCTCCTTGAACTCGGGGCGAAGGGCCACCTTCTCCCTTATGGCCCTGGAGAGGGTCTCCCTTTCGTGGGGCGGGAGTTCCTTGCGCCTCTTCAGCATCTCTCGTCTGATGCGGACCTTATCCATACCGTTCCTTCCAGAGCTTTTTGAGTCGCTCCCTTATCTTGGCCTCTCTCCCCTCATCACTGGGCTCGTAGAAGGAGACGGGGTGATCCATGTAGACCTGCTCCACGAAGTGCTGGGGAAAGCTGTGGGGATAGAGGTACCTCCCCCCTTTTGTGTAGGAGCTGGAGTCCCTCAGGTGGGGGGGAACCTGGATCTCCCCCCGTCTCTTCACCTCTTCCTGGGCCTTTCTGAGCCCCTCGTAGGCCCGGTTGCTCTTGGGGGCTGTAGCCACGTAGAGGGCGGCGTGGGCCAGAATGAGGGCTCCTTCAGGTAGACCTATCTCCTTCACCCCTTGGTAGGCGGCATGGGCCAGGATGAGGGCGGCTGGATCTGCCAGTCCCACGTCCTCCGATGCCGCTATCAGGATGCGTCTGGCTATGTAAAGGGGATCTTCCCCTCCCTCCAGCATGAAGGCCAGCCAGAAGAGGGTGGCATCGGGGTCTGACCCCCTCATGCTCTTGATGAAGGCGGACATGGCGTCGTAGTGGAGCTGGGTGTCGTAGGGGATGGACTTCTGGAAGGTTTCCGTGACCATCCGGGGGGTGATCCGGGGAGGGGTGTGGCCCTGGGCCATGGCGATGGCCAGCTCAAGGCTGTTCAGAGCCTTGCGCCCGTCTCCCGAGGAGAGGCGGGCCAGGAGGTCCAGGGCCTCTGCCTCCCCTTCCACCTGGGGATAGTACCTCTCCAGAGCCCTCTTCATGAGGGTGACCAGATCCTCCTGGGAGAGGGGTTCGAAGGCGAAGACCTGGGCCCTGGATCTGATCCCGGGTACCAGGGCAAAATAAGGGTTTTCCGTGGAGGCCCCTATGAGAATGATGCGTCCATCCTCCACGGCGGGCAGGAGGGTCTCCTGCTGCACCCGGTTGAACCTGTGGATCTCGTCGACGAAGAGGAGGGTCTTCTGGCCCTCCTTCCACCTCTTGGAGGCTTTGTCCAGAGCCGCCAGGAGGTCCTTCTTTCCGGCAGTGACGGCGGACAGACCTATGAAGAGGGCCTGGGTCCTGGCTGCAATGATGTGGGCCAGGCAGGTCTTTCCCGTGCCCGGCGGTCCATAAAAGACCACCGACCGCACCATATCCTCTTCTATCATGACCCGGAGGGGCTTCCCCTGGGAGAGGAGGTGCCTCTGTCCAAGGAACTCCTCCAGGCTTTGGGGCCGTAGCCTCCAGGCTAAAGGGGCCTTCTCCACGCCGTCCTCCGTGGAGAAGGGGGTCAGCTCATCAGGGGACGGATACCTTGGGGGGTTGGGCCTTTCGTCCTGAAACTTTTAACCCTATGAAATCCCTTTCCTTCTCCCCCTCGGGTTTCCTTATATATAAGGGTCCCCCGCTTTGCCGTTGCGGGTGGGTGAACTTGAACCTGGCTCCAGCCAGGTGGGGTTCCGCACAGGGTTTCAGGGTTTCCCCTCCAGGGGGCATACCCATTCGCCCCGAATATAGGATCCCCTCTGTTACTAAGTTGGGCTCAAGTCGTTGCCACCCCTGACGCGCAAAGCAGGGGACCCACTCCACTTTCACTGACCTCCTTCTCCTCCAGCCTGTTCCACCAAGTGAACGAGCTGGTTTAGCTTTCTCTCAATCTCCTTTTCCAATCTTTCCAACTCTTTTTTTACCTTAAAATACTCCGCCGCGATGTTCAAGGCAGCCACCAAAGCAATTTTTTCTGTGGAGACCAGACGGCTCTCCTGGGCCACCTCCTTCATCTTCTCGTCCACATAGGCCACGTACTTGAGGAGATCCTCCAGGCTCTCCGATGGGGCCTTTAGGGCGTAGGTCTTGTTGAAGATCCTCACCTCAGCCTTGGCCATTCTACTCCTCCTTGGAGAGGATCTCCTGGTACTCTTCAATCCTCCTGATGAGCCTGTCGATCTTGACCTGGACGGCGTCCCTCTGGGCCGTGAGCCTCTGGATGGCTTCCTCCTTCTCCTTCAGCTCCTTCTCCAGGGAGATGACCCTCTCCCTGAGGCGGGTGTTCTCCTCCCGGGCCTTGGCCAGCTTGGAGACCAGGTCTACTATCTTCTCTTCCAGGGTATGGAGGATGGAGTCTTCCATGGTCAGCTTCTATCCTGTGCCACCCTGCCTCTTCCCTTCCTCTTGTTGGAGGCGTATATGACCAGGGTCCTCCCGGGGTGGAGGATGTTCCTTTTCAGACCGTTCCACCGTTTTATGTCCTCCACCCCCACGGAGAAGGAGCGGGCGATCTTCCACAGGTTGTCCCCCTTTTTCACCCTGTAGGTGATGATCCCCTTCCTGGGGTATGGCCTCCTGGAGGCCAGGTGCCGGGGGGTCCGGCGGGCCGTTGGAACGGGCCTGGGTATGATCAGCAGGTCGCCGGGCTTTATGCTGGCCCTTCTCAGGCCGTTTCTTTTCTTTATGTCCCGGACCCTCACTGAGAAGGACCTGGCGATCCTCCAGAGGCTGTCCCCTTCCCGGACCCTGTAGACCCTCTCCCCGGAGGCGGTTTTCACCCTCGCCACCCTCCTGGTGGTCCGCCGCCTCCTGGCCAGCCAAATCTTCCTGAGGGAGGCGGGAATGAGGATGGTTTTCCCTGCCCTGATGCGCCGGGGGTTGGTGATGCCGTTGACGGTGACCAGGGTGTAGAGGGGCACGCCGTAGAACCGGGCCAGGGTGTATAGGGATTCCCCCCGGGCCAGCCTGTGCCTGATCCACCGGTTGCCGTGGGCGTCGGGCACGGGATACAGGGATCCGGCGTATCTGGGGTTTGAGAGGATGCTGGCCACCTTTCGGCCGTATCCCCGGGGCACCTTCAGCTCGTAGGGAGGGCCGGGAGGGGTCACCCATTTCTTGAGGGCGGGGTTGAGGCGTTTCAGGGATCTGTACCTGATGCCCGCCAGTCTGGCCAACCTCTTGAGGTTCACCATGCCTTTGACCTTCACCTTCTCGTAGTTCAGGGGGACGGGAGGATCGAGGTTGGGGAGGTCGTATAGATCTGGGTTGTGGACCAAAAGGAGAATGGCCATGAATCTGGGCACGTATTCCCGGGTCTCCTTCTTCAGATGCCGGGAGAGGACCCAGAAGTTCTTGCTTCTGCTCCTCTTCATGGCCTGTTCGATCCTGATGGGCCCGGCGTTGTAGGCGGCTATGGCCAGTTCCCAGCTTCCAAAGCGGTTGTAGAGGTCTTTTAAGTAGCGCGCGGCGGCCCTGGTGGACTTCTCTATGTCCATCCTTTCATCCACCCAGGGATTGATCCTGAGGCCGTATAGCCTGGCCGTGGATCTGATGAACTGCCAGTAACCCAGGGCCCTGGATGGAGAGAGGGCCGTGGCCCAGTATCCGCTTTCCAGGATGGGAAGGTAGGCCAGGTCTTCGGGGAGCCCCTCTTTCTTGAGGATTCTCTTCACCATGGGGATGTACCGTTCCCCCCGTTGCCAGTACCTGAGAAAGACCCTCTTCCCGGGGCCCGAGTAGTAATTCAGGAAGGCCTCTACCTGGCTGTTGATGGAGATGCCCATGTCGCTGCCCCTTTCCACCTCTTCCACCAGTTCCTCGTTGGAGAGACGCTCCCAGTAGAGTTCCTCCTCCAGGCTGAAGGGGGGCTTTTTCTCTTGATGGGCCTGGAGGGCCGTGGGAGGAGATGGAGCCTTCTCCTCCTGGGGGGTGGGAGAGGTGGTGGGCGTGTTTTTCGGGGGAGGAGGGGGTGGCTTGGAAGCCATCTGGGGTTGGAGGTCGGCAGAGGGGTGGAGGATCTGATGGAAGGTGCACCCTGTGGCCATGAGGCTCAACAGGATGAAGAGGGCGAGAGCGGTTCTGTTCATGGGCTCCTCCCATCGCTTTTTTACCGCTTTGCCCAGTCTAGTCTATAGGCCGAGATTCTAGCAAGGGGTAAATAAAAAACGGCGTTCAACGTGAAGCCCTTGATTTCCTGGGGGCTTATGGGATAAGTAGTGCCCCGGTGTTTTTGATCCAAGAGGAAAGGCTTCGAGTAAAAGGCATAGAAGGAGGAAAGGAGTGGACCTATGTTCAAGGTGGTAAGGAAAAAGGAGTGGCACCCCACCATTACAGAACTGTGGGTGGAAGCACCGTGGGTGGCGAAGAAGCACAAACCCGGCCAGTTTGTCATCGTGAAGATGAATGAGAGGGGAGAGCGGGTGCCCCTCACGGTGGTGGACAAGAACGTGGAGGAGGGAACCATCTGCCTCATCTTCCAGAAGGTGGGGAAGAGCACCTTCCACATGGGCCTCATGAACCCCGGGGATGCCTTCATGGACGTGGTGGGTCCCTTGGGCAGGCCCACCCACATCGAAAACTTTGGCACGGTGGTGTGTGTGGGAGGTGGTGTCGGCATCGCTCCCCTTTATCCCATTGCCAAGGGCATGAAGGAGGCGGGCAACAGGCTCATATCCATAATCGGTGCCCGGACCAAGGATCTCCTCATCCTGGAAGAGGACATGAAGGCCATCTCCGACGAGCTCATCGTCACCACGGACGACGGATCCTACGGGATGCACGGGTTCGTTACCGATGCCCTGAAACAGGTGCTGGACAGGGAAGGGCAGGTGGATATGGTGGTGGCCATCGGCCCCGTCATCATGATGAAGTTTGTGACCAAGACGGCAGAGCCCTATAAGGTGCCCCTGGTGGTGAGTCTCAACTCCATCATGGTGGATGCCACGGGTATGTGTGGTGCCTGCCGGGTCTCTGTGGGTGGAGTCACCCGTTTTGTGTGTGTGGACGGTCCCGAGTTTGACGGTTACCAGGTGGACTACGACGAACTCATGATGAGGCAGCAGATGTACCTGGAGGAAGAGAAACTGGCCTTGGAAAAGTTCAGACAGGAGCATCCCGAGGCCTTTCAGGGGGTGTGCTGATGGCTGATGAGAAGAAACCCAGAAAGGGGCTCAATCTCAACCGGATGGAGATGCCCCGTCAGGACCCTAGGGAGAGGATCAAGAACTTCAACGAGGTGGCCCTGGGTTACACGGAAGAGATGGCCGTGGCCGAAGCCGAGCGCTGTCTCCAGTGTAAGAGGCCTGTCTGCATCGATGGATGCCCCGCCGAGGTGAAGATCCCCGAGTTCATCCAGCTCGTGGTGGAGAAGAAGTTCGTGGAGGCCAGCCGCAAGATCAAAGAGACCAACGCCCTGCCCGCCGTGTGCGGCCGTGTCTGTCCCCAGGAGGAGCAGTGCGAGGAGGTGTGCGTCCTCAACAAGAAGGGTGCCCCCGTGGCCATCGGCAGGCTGGAGCGCTTTGTGGCCGACTATGAGGCCGCCGTGGGGGCTGTGGAGGTTCCCCAGTTACCTCCCAGGACGGGCAAGAGGGTGGCCGTGGTGGGTTCCGGTCCTGCGGGTCTCACCGTGGCGGCCGATCTGGCCCTTATGGGCCACGAGGTGGTCATCTTCGAGGCCCTCCACAAGGCGGGGGGAGTGCTGGTCTACGGTATTCCCGAGTTCAGGTTGCCCAAGGCCATCGTCCAGAGGGAGGTGGACTACATCCAGAAGCTGGGGGTGAAGCTCTACTGCGACGTGGTGGTGGGCAAGACCTTCACCGTGGATGACCTCCTCAAGGAGGAGGGCTTCGATGCCGTGTTCCTGGGAGTGGGTGCGGGTCTTCCCTGGTTCATGGATATTCCCGGGGAGAACCTCAACGGCGTCTATTCCGCCAACGAGTTCCTCACCAGGAACAACCTCATGAAGGCCTACCTCTTCCCCGAGTACGACACCCCTATCAAGGTGGGGCGCAAAGTGGCCGTGGTGGGCGGTGGCAACGTGGCCATGGACGCCGTGAGAACGGCCCTGCGCCTGGGAGCCGAGGAGGCCCACATCGTGTATCGCCGGAGCCGGAAGGAGATGCCCGCCAGGAATGAGGAGATTGAAAACGCCGAGGAGGAGGGTGTCATCTTCGACATGCTGGTGAATCCCGTGGAGATCCTGGGGGACGAGAAGGGCTGGGTGAAGGGCATGAAGTGCATCCGCATGGAGCTGGGCGAGCCCGACGAGTCGGGCCGTCGTCGTCCCGTGCCCATAGAGGGCTCCGAGTTCATCATGGACGTGGACATGGTGGTCATGGCCATCGGTACCGGTGCCAATCCCCTGGTGCCCTCCACCACCCCCGACATGGAGACCAACCGCAGGGGTTACATCGTGGCCGACCCCGAGACCTGCAAGACCACCAAGAAGGGAGTCTTTGCCGGTGGCGACATCATCAGGGGGGCTGCCACCGTGATCCTGGCCGTGGGGGACGGCAAGAAGGCCGCCCGCTCCATAGACCACTATCTCAGGACGGGAGAGTGGTAGGGAATCGTCTGTCCGAACCAGAAGGCGGGGGGCTAGTGCTCCCCGCCTTTTTTGTGGGGAGCCTTTTCCCCTTTGACCCCTGGGGGCTTCCCTGGTATCCAAGGGCCCATGGGGATGATGGTGGAGAAATCATTTTGGGAGGTGCCATGTGGCGATAGAACTGGCTGATAGGCTAAAGAGACTTCCCCCTTACCTCTTTGCCCGGCTGGACGAGGCCAAGGCCCGGCAGCTGGCCAGAGGGGTGGATGTCATAGACCTGGGGGTGGGAGACCCCGATCTACCTACTCCTGGGCCCATCATAGAGCGCATGAAGAGGGCCGTGGAGAACCCTGAGCATCACAGGTACCCCTCTTACGAGGGGATGCTCTCCTTTCGAGAGGCTGTGGCCCGCTGGTACAGGAGGCGTTTCGGGGTGGAACTGGACCCCGCCGGGGAGATCATCACCCTCATCGGTTCCAAGGAGGGCATCGGCCACATTCCCCTGGCCTTCGTGAATCCCGGGGACGTGGTCCTGGTCTCCGATCCCGGCTATCCCGTGTATGGGGGAGCCACCATCCTGGCGGGAGGGGAACCTTACAACCTTCCCCTGAAGGCGGAAAAGGGGTTTCTGCCTGATCTCTCGGCCATTCCCGGGGATGTACTGGCCAGGGCCAGGCTCATGTTTCTCAACTATCCTAACAACCCCACGGCGGCCGTGGCTTCTCTGGAGTTCTTCAAAGAGGCCGTGGAGTTTGCCAGGGAGCATGGGATCATTCTCTGCCACGACGCCGCTTACAGTGAGATGTACTACCATGAGCCTCCCCACTCCCTCCTGGAGGTGGAGGGGGCTAGGGAGGTGGCCATAGAGTTCCACTCCCTCTCCAAGACCTTCAACATGACAGGCTGGCGCATCGGGATGGCCGTGGGCAATCCGGCCGTGGTCCAGGGATTGAAGAAGGTGAAGACCAACATCGATTCGGGGGCCTTCCAGGCCGTCCAGGAGGCGGGCATAGAGGCCCTGGACGGGCAACACGGAGTGGAAGAGATGCGCCGCATTTACAGGGAGCGCAGGGACGTTCTGGTGGAGGGGCTGAGGAAGGCAGGCTTCCGGGTGGAGGCACCCCGGGCCACCTTCTACCTCTGGTTTCCCGTGCCCCCCGGTTCCGATTCTATCACCTTTGCCACCCGGGCCCTGGAAGAGGCAGGGGTGGTCATCACCCCCGGGGTGGGTTTCGGAGCCCATGGAGAGGGTTACGTCAGGGCTGCCCTCACCGTTCCCCGGGAGAGGCTGGAGGAGGCGGCCCAGAGGCTTGCCAGGCTCATGGGATGAGAAGGCTCATTCTTCCGGTCTGTCTGGTTTTACTGCTGGCTTGGGTGCCTGACGCCCTCAAGGCCCAGACTGGAGGAAAGGGGACTCCCGGGGAGGCCGTTGGCTTCCAGGGGGAGGCCTGGGATTCCCAGGAGGCCTTCAGGAGAGCCCAGCTCTTGGTGTCCAGCGGTAAGCTCAAGGAGGGATTGGATCTCTTTCTGGAGTTGCGGGAGAAGGCTCCCAGGTATAGACCCCTGGCCGTCCAGAGATACATATGCCGGCTTTACGAAAAGACGGGGGACATCGCCCAGGCCCTTAGGGAGTACGAAGTGTTCATCAAACGCTATCCCTGGGCCAGGGACAGGGTCCAGATGCTCATGAGGATGGCGGCCATGGCGGAGGTGGCCCTCCACGACTTGAACAGGGCCTGGAGGTATCTGGAGATGGTCCCTGAAGATAGGGTGCCCCCGGGGGACATGGCGCCCTATCTCTTCAACAAGGCCTATCTCCTGGAGAAGATGGGACGGAAGGAAGAGGCCCTGGAGTACTACAGGAGGCTGGCGGAAGAGTATCCCCAAACGGTGGGGGGCTTCTGGGCCAAAGAGAGGCTCAAGAAGCTGGGGGGCTCCCTTGAGGGGTCTCCCCAGGCAAATTCACCCATGGAGGGTAAACAATGAGAAGGCTCGTCTTTTCTTTTCTGGCCTTGGCCCTGACGGGATGCACCGCTGCCCTGGTGGGGGCCGGTGCAGGAGTGGGTGTGGGGAGCTACAGCTATATAAAGGGCCAGTTGAAGGTCACCTATCCCGTGGCTTACAGGACCGTGGTGGCTGCCACGGAGGCGGCGGTGAAGGATCTGGGTTTCGCCCTGAAGAAGGAGGAGAAGGACGCCATCAGGTGTCGCATAGAGGCCAGGATGGCCGACGGAACGGGGGTGAAGATCAGGGTGGACAATCTCTCACCCAAGATCACCGTGCTCAGGATAAAGGTGGGGTGGTTCGGCAACAAGGACGTGTCATTGCAGATCATGAGGGCCATTGAGAAGAGAATGGGGGTGGCTCCCGCCAGAGAGGCTCCCCCTTCCCGGACTGGCCAGCCCGGTAAGTAGGCTGGGCGTCTTGAGCTGTTGGGCCCTGTCCCGGACAGGGCCTTTTTTATCGCCTGAAAAAGAGATTCAGCAGCAGGGTGAGGAGGATACTCAAAATGATACAGGTGACGATGGGAAAGTAGAAGGTGAAGTTGCCCCGCTTTAGGTAGATGTCTCCCGGCAGGCGCCCCAGTCCCAGGTGGGGGAGCTTGGCTGCCAGAAGGAGAACCCCCCCCAGAGCCACCAGGAAGAGGCCCATGACTATGAGCATCTTGGCCAGGGGACCCAGATCATTCATGGCGGAACCTCTCCTTCTCTGAGAAGATGCATCCGCAGTAATGCTGCCTGTAAAGCCCCAGATCCAGGGAGTGCTGGATGCCCTCCCTCCAGCCTTCCCGGAAGTCCTGATAGAAGAACCGCACCCCGTACTTTTTGCCCAGGCTCTCTCCCATCTCTTTTATAATCTCGTGCTTCTGGTGCTTACTGTAAAGGAGGGTGGTGGTGAAATGGGTGAAGTTGCCCCTTTTGGCCACCTGGACCGTGGCCAGGAGCCTGCTGTGATAGCAGTAGAGACAGCGGTTCTCCTCCCTGAAGGCCACGGCCTGGAGCCACTCCTCCAGGGGGTACTCGTCCCGGTAGATGGTTCTTATCCCCAGTTTGCTCTCCACCTCTTTCACGGCCTCCAGGCGCCTCTGGTACTCCTGGTATGGGTGAATGTTGGGGTTGTACCAGAAGGCCATGACTCGCTGGAATGCTCCTTCCACGGCCTTTAAAGGGTAAAGAAGACAGTTGGCACAGCAGGCATGGACGAGGATGCTCTCCATGCTCACCCCTCCAGGGGCAGCCCCTTCTGGCGCCCTGCGGCGGGGGCTTTGAGACCGAAGTGGCGGTAGGCCCTCTCCGTGGCCACCCTTCCCCGGGGGGTGCGCTGGATGTATCCCTCCTGAATGAGATAGGGCTCGTAGACTTCCTCCAGGGTGTGGCGCTCCTCTCCCAGGGAAGCCGCCAGGGTGTCTATGCCCACGGGGCCTCCCCCGAACTTCTCCATGAGGGTGAGGAGGAACTTGCGGTCCAGGGAGTCGAAGCCCGCTTCGTCGATCTCCAGGAGCTCCAGGGCTGACCGGGCCACCTCCAGGGTGATGACCCCGTCGGCCCGGGCTTGGGCGTAGTCCCTCACCCGTTTCAGGAGACGGTTGGCGATTCTGGGGGTGCCCCGGGCCCGGCGGGCTATCTCCGTGGCCCCCTGGGGGTCTACCTTCACTCCCAGGATCCTGGCGGAGCGCAGGACAATGGCCCTGAGTTCATCCACCTTGTAGAAGTCCAGGCGCAGGACCACCCCGAACCTGTTTCTCAGGGGGGATGTGAGGAGGCCCAGGCGGGTGGTGGCCCCTATGAGGGTGAACCTGGGCACGTCCAGGCGCAGGGTTCGGGCCCCGGGCCCCTGCCCCACGATGATGTCCAGTTTGAACTCCTCCATGGCGGGGTAGAGCATCTCTTCCACCGAGGGGTTGAGGCGGTGGATCTCGTCGATGAAGAGGATGTCTTTGTCCCGGAGGCTGGTGAGGATGGCCGCCAGGTCCCCCGTGCGCTCCAGGACAGGGCCCGAGGTGGTGCGGATGCCCACCCCCATCTCCCGGGAGATGACCCAGGCCAGGGAGGTCTTGCCCAGTCCCGGGGGGCCGTAGAGAAGGACATGATCCAGAGCCTCTCCCCTGGCCCGGGCCGCCTCGATGGAGACCTTCAGGTTTTCCTTCACCCCTTCCTGGCCGATGTAGTCCTTCAGTCTTTCGGGGCGTAGCCCCTTTTCCAGGGTGATCTCCTCGGGGGTGGCCTGGGGGGTGAGAAACCTGTCCAGGTTATCCAAGTTGGCCTCCCAGGGCCTTGAGACAGCGCTTTATCATCTCCTCTTCCTCCATGTCCGGGGTGACGGCGGCCCTCTCCATGGCTCTCTTTATCTCTCCCCTTGTGTAACCCAGGTTGGCCAGGGCTGAAAAGAGGGTCTGTTCCCAGGAAGGGGACAAAGGGGTGGGGGACTCGTGGGGCAGGTGCCCTTTGAGCTCCACCAGGAGGCGCTTGGCCGTCTTGTCGCCGATGCCGGGCACCTTCTTGATGCGTTCCAGGTCTTCTCCTTCCACGGCCTCCCACAGGTCTCCCAGGGAGAAGTGGGAGACCACAGCCAGGGCCGTTTTGGGCCCCATGCGGGGTATGGAGAGAAGGAGGGTGAAGAGCTCCCTCTCCTGGGGGGTGGCGAATCCGTAGAGGGTGAGGCTCCTGTCGCCCTGATGGAGGTGGGTGAGGAGACGACACTCTCTCCCGACGGAGGGTAGGCGGTAATGGGTGGAGAGGGGGGTCATCACCCTGAATCCCAATCCCTTCACCTCGATGATGGCCCAGTTCTCCTCCTTCTCCAGGAGGGTCCCCTGAATGAACTCCAGCACGGCTAGCGCCCCTGCCTGGTGATGGCCAGTTGCCGCTGTTGGGTGAGGTGGCACAGGGCCACGGCCAGGGCGTCCGTTTCGTCTCCCGAAAGCTTTTCGGGGAGGGAGAAGGTCTGCCGTAGCATCCATGCCACCTGTTCTTTGGTGGCGTGGCCGTAGCCCACCACAGCCTTCTTCACGGCCATGGGAGAGTACTCGAAGACGGGGATGCCCTCCAGGGCAGCGGCTGCCATGGCTGCCCCCCGACAGTGGGAGATGCGGGCCAGGGCCCTGGGGTCCTTATGGTAGTAGAACTCTTCCATGGCCATCTCCCGGATCCCGTGGAGGCGGATGAGTTCCTGGACCAGATTGAAGACGGCTCCCGCCTTTTCCGCCAGGGAGCCTTTCCTGCCCAGCTTGAGGGTTCCCCATGTCTCACATTCCTGCCGGAGGGAGAGGACGGCATAGCCCATGGTGATGGACCCGGGGTCTATGCCCAGTATCACTTTCAGCTCCCCATGGCGGCCATGATCTCTTCGGGGATCTCGAAGTTGGCGTAGGTCTTCTGCACCTCGTCCAGGCCTTCCAGGGCCTCCATGAGTTTCAGTACCTTTTCGGCCTTTTCCCCTTCCACTTTGACCACGTTCTTGGGCACCAGGGTCACTTCGGCTTCCTCTATGGGAAGGCCCGCTCTTTCCAGGGCTTCCTTCACCTTCTCGAAATCCTCGGGGGCGGTGATGATCTGGAAGGTATCGTCCTCCACCTTCAGGTCCTCGGCTCCTCCTTCCAGGGCCACCATGAGGACGTCATCCTCGGAGAGTCCCTGGGCCTTGATGGTGATCACTCCCTTCTTCTCGAAGAGCCAGGAGACGCATCCCGTCTCTCCCATGGAGCCTCCGTGTTTGGAGAAGATGTAGCGCACCTCGGAGACGGTGCGGTTCCTGTTGTCAGTGATGGCCTCCACGATGACGGCCACCCCTCCGGGGCCGTAACCCTCGTAGGTCACCTCCTCGTAGGTGACCCCCGGAAGCTCCCCCGTACCTCTCTTAATGGCTTTCTCTATGTTTTCCTTGGGCATGTTGGCCGCCTTGGCGGCGGCGATGGCCGTGCGCAGACGGGGATTGGTCTCCGGGTCTCCTCCTCCCTCCCTGGCGGCCACAATGATCTCCCGGGTCAGCCGGGTGAAGATGCGTCCCCTTTTGGCGTCTTCCTTCATTTTCCTATATTTGATGTTGGCCCACTTGGAATGGCCAGCCATGGCGAACCTCCTCTCTTTCCAGGGTCAATACCTTTTTAGTCCACCCTGGAAGCCAAGACAAGGCCCCGGACCTTGCCCGAGAAGGGCAGGAGGTATTCCAGGTGCTCTCCCGTCTGGAGGCCTCCGGGAAGCTGATGAGAGGTCCACTCTTTTCCCACAAAGAGGAGGGCCTTGCCCCCCGGGGCCAGGAGGGGGGGCACCAGTCTCCGGGTGGTTTCTCCCCCCGTGAGGGCCCTGACGGTCACCATGGGGAAGGTGAGCTCCTCTCTAACGAGAGTCTCCAGTCTGTCCCACCTGGGAGTGTAGCCCTGGAGTTTCAGGAGCCTCACCATGTGGCGGATGAAGTTCACCTTTTTTCGCGAGGAGTCCACGGCCACCATCTGGAGGTGGGGTTGGGCGATCTTTAATGGCAGGGAAGGGAATCCCACACCGCATCCGGCATCCAGAAGGGGGGAGGAAAGGGAGAGGTCCAGGGCCAGGGGGGCCAGGGAGTCCAGAAGGAAGACCTCTACCAGGTCCCGGGGATGGGTGAGGGATGTGAAGCTGAAGGTCCTGTTCCAGCGCGCCAGCTCCTCCAGGAGCCGACAGAGGCTCCTCTTTTGCTGGGGGGAGAGAGGGATGTTGGTCCATGGGTCCAGGGAGAGGGCATCATCCAGAATGGTGAGAAGGGGAGGTCCTTTGGGGCCCATGGTTCCCCTGTCACTCTTTCAGTTGACGGTGGGTGTGGTAAATCCTGTGTAAGGCCGTGATGTTGGCCAGGATGGCCGTGAGGACCATGGCCCCTTCCAGCCAGTTGAAGACGAGGCCAATGAGCAGGAGGATGATTCTTTCGGGCCTTTCCATGATGCCCACCTGGCACTGGTGGATGAGGCACTCGGCCCGGGCTCGGGTGTAGCTCACCATTATGGCCCCTGTGACTGCCAGGGCCGTCCACAGGAAGAGAGAGAGATCCTGGTGGGTGAAGGCCAGGGTCATGATGCCCAGGTAGAGGGCAAGGTCGGAGTACCGATCTAGGGTGGAATCCAGAAAGGCCCCAAACCTGGTCACCTGCTGGGTGTTTCGGGCGATGGTGCCGTCTAGGGCGTCACACAGCCCGCTCACTATCACCAGGAGGGCCCCCCAGCCCAGGTGGCCCAGGGCAATGAGGACCCCTGCCCCTATGCTCAACACCATGCCCAGGAGGGTGAGCTGGTTGGGGGAGACACCCGTTTCGGAGATTCTTTCTCCCAGAGGGGTCAGGAGGAAGGAGAACCTGTCTTTGAACCTGTTTGATATCATACCACCCCCTGACCCTCCTTTATCAGAGGCCCAGGAGTTCTTCCAGATACTTGGGGAGAATGAAGGCCCCTTGGTGGACCCGGGGGGTGTAGTACCTGAGCCCCTTATGGGGGAAGTCCCGTATGGGGCCCTGGATGGGGTCGTGTTTCTTGGAGCCCAGGGAGAAGGCCCACAATCCTCCATAGCTGATGACCCCTGAGAGGTAGATGCGAGCTATGGGGAAGAGATCCCTGAAAGCCCTGTGGACCCTGGCCAGGAGATCCTGCTGGAAATAGGGAGAGCCCGACTGGACGGTGAGGATGCCCTCTTCCTTGAGGGCCCTGTGGCAGTGGGCGTAGAACTGGTGGGTGAAGAGTCCCTCGGCGGGCCCCTTGGGATCTGTAGAGTCCACCAGGATCACGTCGTAAGAGTGGGGGGGGCACTGGGCCATGTACTTGATGCCGTCGGCCACCTCGATTTTCACCCTGGGATCGTCGAAGCCCTTGGCAAGCTGGGGAAAGAACTCCCTGGAGACCCGAATCACCTCTTGGTCTATCTCCACCTGGACCACCTCCTCCACTTCGGGGTGGCGGGTGATCTCCCTGAGGGTGCCCCCGTCTCCTCCCCCGATGACCAGGACCTTCCTGGGGGCGGGGTGGGTGAGGAGAGGTACATGGACCAGCATCTCGTGGTATGAGAACTCGTCCCTTTCGGTGAGCATGATGGCGGCGTCCAGGAGGAGGAGCTTTCCAAACTCCTCCGTCTCCAGTACGTCTATGCGCTGGTAGTCACTGAGGGCTGAATAGAGCCCCCTCTTTATTCTGAAGGAGAGCCCCCAGTTCTCGGAGAACTTCTCCATATACCACAGGTCCAGGGGTTCCACTTTGAAGTTGGGTGCCATCTCTCTTCTCCTAGTCCCATAAAACCACGGCGGCAAAGGCGGCTCCGCACCTTTCCACTCGGTGTTCTATGGCGACGCTTTTGATTTCCCTGATCCTCTTGCCTCTCATCTTCATCCCTTCCTCGGCCATCTTCCTGACGGTGGCTTCAACCTCTTCTTTGGTGCCTTTGGCGGCGTATTCCATGATGAGGGCGGCGTGGTCCTCATCCTCGGGAAAGGCGGCGGCCACGGCGGCGGCAATCACTTCCCCGGGCTCCTGGGAGGTGATACTGGCGTAGGCCACAGGCACCAGGGCCCCCTGGGGCAGGGGAATGGGGTCCACCTCCCGGCACCTGGGGGGAATGATGGAGCTCATCTTCACCAGATTGGTGTTACCTATACCTGCATCCAGCAGGGCGCCATCGAAGGCGTTGAGGGGCATGAAGCCCTCGGATTCGCCTTTCACGAAGAAGAATTTGGTAGGGGTCTTGATCACCATAGCCCGTCCCTCCTCTTTAGAAGGGTTTGTACTGGAGAGATTCCACGGAATGGAGCTGTCCCCTCTTCACTTCCATGGTGAACATCTGTTCCGCCTGGAGGTACTCTTTCATCCGTTCGAAGGCGATCCATGGGTCCACCGAGTCGCCGCAGGTGAAGAGATCCACAGCGGCGTAACCGTATTCTGGCCAGGTGTGGATGGTGAGATGGGATTCGGCAATGACCACCACACCGCTCACGCCGTGGGGGTTGAAGAGGTGAAAGACGCTGCTCACCACTGTGGCCCCGCTCTCTACGGCTGCTTCCCTCATGACCTTCTCCAGCCTCTCCTTGTTGTTGAGAGCCTCGGGATCGCAGCCGTAAAACTCCACCAGAACGTGACGACCCAGTGCCTTCATCCTCCCCTCCTTTCTTCCCTTTATGTCAATAGGCCACTACAACGATCCGGGCCTGGTCTTTGCCCTTGTTCTCAATGGTGAACTCGGTCTCGGGAAAGAGGTAGAAGGTGTCGCCCTTTTTGAGCCTGTAGGTCTCCCCCTCTATGGTGATCCAGGCCTCCCCGTCCAGGATGAACCCGAAGGTCTCTTCCTCATCCAGGTCGTCATCGGTGATCTTCGCCCCCTTCTCCAGGGTGATGAGAATGGGGTCCATCTCCCGGTACTGGATGTCCGGGGCCAGGGATTCCATGAGGACCCCGGGAATCTCTTCGTCCAGGGGGACCCTTTCCTCCACCCTGAAGACGTTCTTCTCGGGTTCCCCGGCATCCTGGAAGAAGGTGGATAGATCCTCGCCCAGAACGTCCAGGATCTGTTTGAGGGCCGCCACCGATGGGGATGTCTTGTCCCTTTCGATCTGGGACAGGAACCCCTTGGTGAGATTGGCCCTCTGGGCCACCTCTTCCAGGGTGAGGGACCTGGATTTCCTCAGTCTCCTCAGTTTCCTGCCTATTTCCATTTTGTTGGCCATTAAACAATCCGTTCTTTATTAAACTTTAGGTTTAGTAGTTCGGCAAAGCGGAGTTTAATTAAACACCTCGGGGGGTAATGTCAAGGGGTGAAAAAGGCTTTTCCTTGACATGGGAAGGATTTTTTTTAACTCTCCCCCTAAATTCACTGTTGAGGCGAGGGGAGGAAGGGTACATGCTGAAGGTCTTTTTGGAGTCGGTGGCTTCCCAGGCAGCGGCCAAGGCGGGGGAGGAGAGGGGGGAGCTGGTGAGGAAACTGGCCGCCCTGTTCCTCCAGGCCTATCCCGAGGCCATGCTTTCCAGGTACACGGAGGAGGAGTTGGTGGACCGGGTCCTTGAGGCCTACCGGGTCCTGGGGAGGAGGGAGAGGGGGGAGATCAAAGTGGAGATGGTCAGGGGGGATGGTTCCACGTTGATCTTTATCAATACCGATGATCAGCCCTTCCTTCTGGATACCCTGAAGCTTCAGATGGAAGAGATGGACGTGCCTTACGACCTCTATGTCCATCCCATCCTCACCGTGGAGCGTGATGAGAGGGGGGAGTTGGTGAGGCTGGGTCCTTCCTGGGAGGATGGACCCAAGGAGTCTCTCATTCTCTTTGAGACCCGCCTGGATCCTGGAGCGGAGGAAGGGGTGAAGAGGAATCTCCTCACCATCCTCCGGGTGGTCAGGGATGTGGTGGGGGACTTTGTGAAGATGAAGAGGCGCCTCAGGGATGCCATAAACGACCTGGACTTTTACCGGGAGCTGAAGGGCGACCCCCACGGGGATCTGGAGGAGGCGGGGGCATTCCTGGACTGGCTCTATGACAAGCACTTCGTCTTTCTGGGGACACTGTATCTGGAGGATGGAGGTAGTGAAGAGGGGGGGCTGGGAATCTGTAGGCCCCAACACAGGGATGTGCCTGGTCTCTTCTCCATGGAGGTTCTCAGAGAGAGGCTGTCCGATGAGGCGGGGGTCTTCAGATACACCAAGGACAGGGAGACGGCCCGGATTTACAGGAGAAGCAAGCTGGACGTGGTGGCCGTGCGCTCTTTCTCTGAAAACGGTGATCCCAGGGGGTGGCACCTCTTCTTCGGCCTTTTCAGTAAAAGGGCTTTGACGGAGAAGGCCGAGGAGGTGCCTATTCTCAGGGTCAAGCTCCATCGGGTCCTCCAGTCCATGAGGGTGGTGGTGGGGTCTTACGACTACAAGCGGGTGGTGATGCTCTACGACCTCTTCCCCATAGAAGAACTCCTCCTCAGCTCGGAGAGGGAGATTGAGGAGCTCGTATCCGCCGTTCTCTACATGGGAGGTGAGGAGGGAGTGAAGGTTCTTCAGCGCCTCCGGGAAGAGTACCTGGCCCTGATGGTGGTCTTCAGCCAGGAGAGGTATTCCGCCCGGCTGGAGGAGGAGATAGAAGAGATGCTGGAGCGGCTGGTGCCCGGGGTCTATATCGAGACCCGCCTGTATATTTATGAGGACAGCCTGGTTTTTCTCTGGTTCTTCCTTTACGGCGAAGGGTTGAGGACCCTGGACGAGGGGACATTGGAAGAGGAGGTTGGCCGCCTCTCCCTGTCCTGGGAGGATCGCTTCAAAGATTTCCTCGGTGCCAGTTATCCTCCCGAAGATGCTGCTGCCTTGTACCACAGGTACGGGGGCATCTTTCCTCAGGAGTACAAGGCCATCACCCCTCCCGAAGAGGCAGTGGTGGATCTTCTGTACCTGGAGCAGCTGAGGGAGACGGGGGAGATCCAGGTGAGCTTCCACCAGGAGGAAGAGTACACCCGCATCAAGTTTTTCGCCCTAGAGGAGCTCACCCTGAGTGCCACGGTCCCTGTGCTGGAGAACATGGATCTGGAGGTGCTGGACGAGGTTTCCATTCACCTGGAGAGGGGGAAGGAGGCTTACTTCATCCATTCCTTCCGGGTGGTTACTTCCCAGGACGGCCCCATATTCGAAGAGGTGTGGTACGACCTGGCTGAGGCCCTGAAGGCTGTTATGTCGGGGCAGGCGGAGAGCGACGCTCTCAACAGGCTGGTGGTGAAGGAGGGGCTGGATTGGAGGGTGGTGGATCTCTTTCGGGCTTATCGCAACTATCTACGGCAGGTGGCCCCGCGCTTCTCCCCCGCCTCCGTCTCCAAGGCCCTCCTTCTCTATCCCCGGGTGGCCCGGGTGATATGGAACTATTTCGACGCCAAGTTTCATCCCGACAAGGGGGGTGAAGCCCGGGAGAGGGAAGGGACCCTGGCCATGCTCAGGGAGAGATTCGAGAAGGCAATGACCAGGGTGGAACACATCAACGAAGACTCGGTTCTCAGGGCCCTCTTCAACCTGGTGGAAGCCACGGTGAGGACCAACTTCTACAGGAAGGATCGGGTCTCCCACTACATTTCCATCAAGATAGAGAGTGCCAGGGTGAAGGAGATGCCCTCTCCCCGACCCATGTTTGAGATCTACGTCCACGAGAAGGGAATGGAGGGGATCCATCTCCGGGGAGGCAGGGTGGCCCGGGGAGGTATCCGGTGGTCTGACAGGGTGGACGACTTCCGTCGGGAGATCCTGGACCTCATGCGGACCCAGATGGTGAAGAACGCCCTCATCATTCCCGTGGGAGCCAAGGGGGGATTCGTAGTGAAGGAGGTGTCCGGGGATCGGGTGGAGGCGGCCCAACGGGCCAGGGGAAAGTACGAGATCCTTATCCGGGGTATGCTGGATGTGACGGATAACGTGGTGGATGGCAAGGTGGTGCCCCCTCCCCGGGTGGTGCGTTACGACGAGAACGATCCCTATCTGGTGGTGGCCGCCGACAAGGGGACGGCCCACCTCTCCGATGTGGCCAATGGGCTGGCCAGAGAGTACGGTTTCTGGCTGGACGATGCCTTTGCCTCGGGGGGGTCCACGGGTTACAGCCACAAGGCCCTAGGTATCACGGCCAAGGGGGCCTGGGTCTGCGTGAGGCGCCACTTCATGGAGATGGGCGTGGATCCCGAGAAGGACGTTGTCACCGTGGTGGGCATCGGGGATATGGGAGGCGACGTCTTCGGTAACGGCATGCTCCTCTCCAGGACCATCAAGCTGGTGGGGGCTTTCAACCATGTCCATATCTTTCTGGACCCCGACCCCGATCCAGAGGTTTCATGGCAGGAGCGGAAGCGCCTCTTCGAGGAGGTGAAGGGATGGGACGGCTACAACAGGGAGCTCATCAGTGAAGGGGGAGGGGTGTATCCCAGGGATGCGAAGGCCATATCCCTTTCACCCCAGGTGAGGGAGTTGCTGGGGGTTGATAGGGAGGAGGTGAGTGGCCCTGAGCTCATCCAGCTCTTGTTGAAAGCCCCGGTGGATCTCCTGTGGAACGGGGGGATAGGGACCTATGTGAAGGCCTCCTTCGAGACCCATCAGGAGGTGGGAGATCCCGCCAACGACGCTGTGAGGGTGGATGCCAGGGACCTGAGGGTGAAGGTGGTGGGTGAGGGAGGCAATCTGGGCTTCACCCAGAAGGCCAGGGTGGAATACGCCATGAGGGGGGGGAGAATAAACACCGATGCCCTGGACAACTCAGGGGGTGTGGATCTCTCTGACCACGAGGTGAACATCAAGATTCTCCTCCAGGGGCCCGTGAAGAAGGGGGAGATCACCCTGGAGGAGAGGACCGGGCTCCTGGAGGAGGTGGCTCCCCAGGTGGTGGACGCCGTCCTCTACGACAACTACCGCCAGAGCCTGGCCATCAGTCTGGATGTCGTGAGGAGCAGGAGGAATCTGGAGCCCTTCCAATGGGTGATAGAGAAGCTGGTGGACGGTGGATTCCTGGACCGGCGGGACGTGTATCTCCCATCTCCCCAGGATCTGGAGGCCAGGTTAAAGACGGGGAAGGGGCTTGTGAGGCCGGAGCTTGCCCTGCTTTTGGGCCATGAGAAGCTGTGGGTGAAGGAGCAACTCAGGGGGTGCCCTTTTATTAAGGCCAGTTATCTGAACGAGTACCTGGAACGCTATTTCCCGCCCCACCTCAGGGATAGGTTCCGGGAAGAGATCGTCGGTCACCTCTTGAGGGACGAGATCATTCTCACCATCATCACCAACACCATAGTGAACCAGGCGGGCATCTCCTTCTTCGCCCGGATGATGAGCGAGCTGGAGGCCAATCCGGGAGAGGTGGCCGCCTCTTACATGATGATGGAGGGGGTGCTCAAAGCCCCCCAGTACCGTCATGCCGTTTATGCCCTGGACTTCTCATTGCCGGCCCAGAGCCAGTACGAGGCCCTTCTGGACATGGAGGAGACGGTGGAGGTGCTGGTGAGATGGAGCCTCTTCTTCTCGGGAGACTGGCTGCCCATCAAGGGGGTGATAGAGAAATACAGGTCCCTCATGGACTCCCTGGTGGAAGGGCTTCCCCGGATCCTGCCCCCTGGGATGGCCTCGGATCTGGAGGAGAGATGCAATGAATTGACAGAGGAGGGCTTTCCCCGGGACTTGGCCAGGATCAGGGCCAGTCTGCCCTATCTCTCCGATGCCATGTCCCTGTTCACCCTGGCCGAGTATCTGGGTAAGGATGCCGGGGAACTGGCTCCCGTCTACTACCACGTTGTCCATCTTTTCAAGCTGGACGGCATCTTCCGGGCCATAAGGGAGGAGGCCAAAAAGGACCACTGGGAGGTCCTGGCCTATACCTATCTGGAGAAGGACGTTTGGCATGTGAAGCGGGAGCTCACCAAGAAAGCCTCCCAGGTTTGGCGAGAGGGAATGGGGCTCCAGGAGCTGGAGGCTTCCCTGGCCACCAAGGAGCCCTGGGTGGTGGAGCGCCTGGGGGAACTGAGGGGCTGGATTGAAGAGAGGGGGGCCCGGGGCTTGGCAGCCTGGACAGTGGCCCTCAGGAGGCTGAGAGAGGTCCTGGTGTAGGTTTCCTCTCCATGCCATGGCCATTTATGGTGTGGTCTTCTCTCTGGCCCTTTTCCTCCTTGCCAGGGTGGAGTCATTCTTTTATTAGTTATGAGGTTTGAAGGATAACCTAGTATGGAGATGGGAATTAGGGAGAATCTGCAATGGGTTAGAGAGAGGATGGCCCGGGCGGCGCAGTCCGTGGGCCGGGACCCCCGGGAAATCCTCCTGGTGGCCGTCACTAAAACCGTGGCTCCTGAAAGGATCCTGGAGGCCGTAGAGGCCGGGGTCGAGGACCTGGGGGAGAACCGGGTGCAGGAGGCCCGGTCCAAAATAGAGAAGCTGGGGAGGATCGCCCGGTGGCACCTCATAGGGACCCTTCAGAGGAACAAGGCCAAATATGCAGTGAGACTCTTCGACATGATCCAGTCGGTGGACTCGGTGCCCCTGGTGGAGGAGCTGGAGAAGAGGGCTGCCCGGGAGGGCAAAGTTGTCCCCGTTCTGGTGGAGGTGAAGACCTCTCCCGAGGAGACCAAACACGGCGTGGAACCCCAGGGGGTGGACGCTCTGGTGGATAGGATCCTGGAGGCTGGGCATCTGGTCTTCAAGGGACTCATGACCATTGCTCCCTACGTGGAGGACCCGGAACTGGCCAGACCTTCCTTCCGGATGCTCAGGGAGATCAAGGAGAGGTTGGAGGCCAGGGGTGTGCCTGTGGAGCACCTGTCCATGGGTATGTCGGGGGACTTCGAGGTGGCCATCCAGGAGGGATCCACTATGGTGCGGATAGGTTCGGCCATCTTCGGTCCCCGGAACTATTAAATACAGGCAGAGGTTGAGGTAAAGGTTGAGATATAGGGGATCTCTTGCCTCAGCCCAAAATTGATGGAGGAGGGGAGTTGTTATGCCTTTGGACGAGTTGGTCATAACCAGGGCCATCATGGAGAGCTACATGGACAAGTTCCTGGGCTCTCTGGATTCTGATGTGGCCATTGTTGGTGCCGGACCTGCAGGGCTGGTGTGTGCTTACTACCTGGCCCGGGGGGGAGCCAGGGTGGCCGTTTACGAGAGGAAGCTCTCCATAGGTGGGGGCATCTGGGGTGGGGGCGCCATGTTCAACCAGGTGGTGGTCCAGGAAGAGGCCAGGGGGATCCTGGACGACATGGAGGTGTCCTACAGGCCCTACGAGAGAGGGGAAGGGTACTATGTGGTGGACGCCGTGGAGCTTTCCTGTGCCCTGGGCCTCAAGGCCGTCAGGGCTGGAGTGAAGATCTTCAATCTCTTCACCGTGGTGGACGTGAAGGTGAGCGGGGAGGAGGAGCGGGTGTCTGGCCTGGTCTTGAGCTGGACCCCCGTGGAACTGGGGGGCCTCCACGTGGATCCCGTCACTATAGGGGCCAGGTACGTGGTGGATGGTACGGGCCACGATGCAGAGGTGGCCAAGGTGGTCCAGGAGAAGCTGGGGAAGGAGCTCAATACGCCCACGGGAAAGGTGGTGGGTGAAAGGTCCATGTGGGCCGACTTCGGTGAGAAGTCGGTGCCCCAGTGTACAGGGGAGGTCTATCCCGGCCTCTTCGTTATTGGCATGGCTGCCACGGCCTGTTACGGCACCCACCGCATGGGTCCCGTCTTCGGCGGCATGCTCCTGTCGGGAGAGAAGGCCGCTAGGATGATTCTGGACAGGCTCAAGGGTTAGGGTGTTTCGTTTTCTGGCCATAACCAACCGGTTTCTGTGTAAAAGCCGGCCCTTGATCCAGGCCGTCATGGAGGCCGTTGAAGGAGGAGTGGAGGCGGTTCTTCTGAGGGAACTGGGCCTGGAGGACCATCTCTTTTACACCGTGGCCCTCCAGTTCAAGAAGGTGCTGGAGCCCAAAGGGGTGCCTCTTCTCATCTCCCGCAGGGTGGACATTGCTCTGGCTGTGGGGGCTCAGGGGGTCCATCTGGGAAGCCATTCCCTTCCGCCTTCCGTGGCCAGATCTCTGCTGGGGGGAGAGAGGGTGATAGGCTTTTCGGCCCACTCCCTGGAAGAGGCCAGGGAAGCTCAGGACCAGGGAGTTGATTATGTTACCCTTTCGCCTATATTCCCCACCAGGAGCAAGCCCCTGGCCCGCCCCCTGGGATTGGACTACCTGGCAGAAGTGGTCTCCAGAGTGAAGATTCCGGTTCTGGCCCTGGGTGGGATAGGTCCCCAGGAGGCGGGGGAAACGGTGAAGAGGGGTGCCCATGGGGTGGCTGTTATGTCTGCCCTGTGGAAGGGTGATCCCCGGACAGTGGCCCGGGAGATAAGAGAAAGAATAGAGGAGATAGAAGAGTCATGACCCAGCTGGAAGCGGCAAGAAAGGGTATCATAACGCCTGAGATGGAAGATGTGGCTCGGGCTGAAGGGTACTCTCCTGAAGAGATCAGGGAGAGGGTGGCTCAGGGCCGAATCGTCATCACCAAGAACGTTAAACATACCCACTGTAAGGCCACGGGCATAGGCCATGGTCTGAGGACCAAGGTGAATGCCAACATAGGCACTTCTTCCGACCTGGTAGACCTGGAGGAGGAGCTGGCAAAGCTCCATGCCGCCCTGGAGGCGGGAGCCGATGCCGTCATGGATCTGTCCACGGGGGGAGACCTGGATGTTATCAGGAAGCGCATCGTGGAAGAGAGCCCCGTCCCCGTGGGTACTGTGCCTATCTATCAGGCGGCCATCGAATCCCGGCGCAGGGAGCAGCCTGTGGTGGAGATGTCCGTGGATGAGATCTTCGAGGCCATCAGGAAGCACGCCGAGGACGGGGTGGACTTCGTCACCGTCCACTGCGGTGTCACCAGGGAGACGGTGGCCCGCATGGAGAAGGAGGGCCGGATTCTAGGAGTGGTGAGCCGGGGTGGCGCTTTTCTCATTGCCTGGATGCAGTACAACAACAGGGAGAATCCTCTCTACGAGTACTACGACCGTCTTTTGGAGCTGGCCAGGGAGTACGATCTCACCCTGAGTCTGGGGGACGGTTTCAGGCCGGGATGTCTGGCGGATGCCACGGACAGGGGCCAGATCCAGGAGCTCATTGTTATTGGAGAGCTGGTCCAGAGGGCCTGGGATGCCGGTGTGCAGGTCATGGTGGAGGGCCCTGGTCACGTGCCTCTGGATCAGGTGGCAGCCAACATGGTCCTCCAGAAACGCCTGTGCCATGGGGCGCCCTTCTATGTCCTGGGTCCCCTGGTGACGGACGTGGCCCCCGGTTATGACCACATAGTGGCGGCCATAGGAGGGGCCATAGCCGCTTCCAACGGGGCCGATTTCATCTGTTATGTAACCCCCTCGGAGCATCTCCGCCTGCCCACAGTGGACGACGTGAGGGAGGGTGTCATCGCTGCCCGCATAGCCGGCCACGCCGCCGATTTGGTGAAGGGCGTGCCCGGAGCCCGGGAGTGGGACCTGGAGATGGCCAAGGCCCGATGGGACCTGGACTGGGACCGCCAGATAAGGCTGGCCATAGATCCTGCCAGGGCCAGGGCCATGAGGGAGACCCGTCCTCCCAGGGAGGAGGAGGTCTGCACCATGTGCGGCGAGTTCTGCGCCATCAAGCTCCTGAGGGGCTAGGCCTCTATCCTGCCGTCCACCAGCTTCAGAATCCGCTGGGCCTTGGAGGCCAGGAGGGGATCATGGGTCACCATGATGACCGTCGTCCCCCTCTCCCGATGGAGTTCCAGAAGGAGGTCCATGAGCTGGAGCCCCGTCTCCCTGTCCAGGTTGCCCGTGGGTTCGTCGGCCAGGAGGAGGGCGGGATCGTTGGCCAGGGCCCGGGCAACGGCCACCCTCTGCTGTTCTCCACCGGAGAGCTCGCTGGGCTTGTGGTGGAGTCTATGGCCCAGTCCCACCCGTTCCAGGACCTGGGCGGCCTTTTCCCGGGCCTTGCGGGGCTCCCATCCCCCGATGATTAGAGGAATGGCTACGTTCTCCAGGGCCGTGAATTCGGGCAGCAGGTAGTGGGCCTGGAACACGAATCCCAGGAATCTGTTCCTCAAAGCCGCCCGCGCCCTCTCGTCCATCTCGTGGGTCTTTTCATCCTTCAGCAGCAGTTCCCCCCGGCTGGGCCTGTCTATGAGTCCCAGGATGTGGAGGAGGGTGGATTTCCCGGCTCCCGATGGTCCCATGACGGCCACGAACTCCCCGGCCGCGATTTTCAAAGAGATGCCCCGGAGTACCTCTACAGGGGGAGCCGAGTCCCTCTTGTAGCTCTTGTGGATGTCCCTGGCTTCCAGTATGGGGCTCATGGCTCTTCCTTAAGGAGTCTCTGGATCTCTTTCAGTTCCTCTTTGATCCCCTCCAGCCCGAAGACGATCTCCAGGGAACGGGCCCTCTTCTGGGGTATGAGGGAGAGTTCCCGTCGGGCCCCATCCAGAGTGAAGCCTTTCTCATAGACTAGGTGCTTGATCTTCATGATGAGTTCCACGTCCCTGGGGCTGTATAGGCGTTGCCCCCCCTTCTTCAAAGGACTCAGTTGGGGGAATTCCTTCTCCCAGAAGCGCAGGACGGAGGGAGCCAGGCCCGTGATACGGCTCACCTCGCCTATCCTTTTGTACCGCCTGTCCTCCAGATAAGCCTCCTCCCTGAGGGGCCAATTTGACAGGAATATTTCTTATAGACTACATAACCCACGGTCAAGGGAGGTGAGGGGTGAGCAGCAGCATTGTGGTGAATGCTGATCTCAAAGAGACCCGTGTGGCCATTCTGGACGACTGGGGTCTCAGCGAGATCTACATAGAACGCAGGGGCGAGCGGGGCATAGCGGGGAACATATACAAGGGAAGGGTGGTGAAGATCCTTCCGGGCATGGAGGCGGCCTTCGTGGACATCGGTCTGGGAAGGGCGGGGTTTCTCTACGTCACCGATGTCTTTGAAGGCTTTGAGATGTACGATGACATTCTGGAGGAGGAGGGGGAGATAGAGGCGGAGCCTCCTGCCGTACCCAGGCCCAGGAAGGGTTCTCCCATAGAGGACCTTCTCACCGAGGGGCAGGAGGTGGTGGTCCAGGTGGCCAAGGAGCCCCTGGGTTCCAAGGGTCCCAGGCTCACATCCCACATCACCCTTCCCGGTCGTTACCTGGTCCTTATGCCCACCATGAACCACGTGGGGGTCTCCCGGCGCATCCGCAACAAGGATGAGCGCAAGAGGCTCAAGGCCATTGTGGAGAAGATCAGGCCCGCCCAGATGGGTTTCATCGTCCGCACCGTGAGCGAGGGAAAGGGGGAAGAGGATCTGAGGCAGGACATGGAGTTTCTCCTGCGCCTCTGGGAGTCCATCAGGATCAAGGGGGAGAAGACGAGGGCCCCTTCCCTCCTGTACAAGGATCTGGATCTGGTGCTCAGGGCGGTGCGGGACTTCTTTTCCCCGGAGGTGACCTCCCTGGTTATAGACGCTGAAGAGGAGTTCCAGAGATGCCTGGGGTTTGCCCGGGAATACCTGCCCCAACTGGCCTCTCGGATCATGCTCTACCGGGGTCCGGAGCCCGTTTTTGAACACTACGGCATCGAGGAGGAGATCAACAAGGCCCTCCAACCCAAGGTGTGGCTCAAGTCCGGGGGCTACATAGTGATAGAGGAGACGGAGGCCTTGACGGCCATAGATGTGAACACGGGCCGATACGTGGGCAGGAAGTGCCTGGAGGACACCATCTTCAGGACCAATCTGGAGGCGGCCCGGGAGATTGCCCATCAGATCCGGCTCAGGAACATCGGGGGTATAATTATCATTGATTTCATAGACATGGAGGAGGAGGAACACCGCCGCCAGGTCCTGGAGACCCTGGACAACGCCCTGAAGAAGGACCGCTACCCCTCCAACATCCAGGGTTTCACCGAGCTGGGTCTGGTCATAATGACCAGGAAGAGGGTGAAGGAGAGCCTCCTCAAGACCCTGTGCGGGCCCTGTCCCTACTGCGGGGGAAGGGGGTATATGAAGCCCCCGTTGGTCATCTGCTACGAGATCTTCCGGGAGGTGAAGAGGATCTCCGCTCTGGCCCGGGGGGGGAGGATGTCCGTAGAGGTCCATCCCGCCGTGGCCAAGGCCCTGGTGGAGGAAGAGGGGGATACCCTGGAGGAGCTGGAGAAGGCCCTGAAGGTCAAGGTGCAGGTTATGGAAAGGCCCGACTTTCACCAGGAGCAGTTCCAGGTGAAGAGGATGAATTGATGTTTGAGGCCGCCCTCATGGTGGCCAGGGGGGCCGGGGACCTCTTGAGACAGCGGTTCCTGGAGATGGTTCAGGGGAAGACCCTGGAGGTGGAGGAGAAGGGCCCCAGCGATTTCGTCACCCGGGTGGACAGGGAGGTGGAGGACTGGATCCTCCAGGAACTCTCCCGCCTCACTCCCGGAGTCCCTGTCCTCTCCGAGGAGCACTTCCACGGTGAGGATGTTCCTTCCACGGGCTGGATCGTGGATCCCCTGGACGGCACCAGGAGCTTCATCCACTCCATCCCCCACTTTGCCGTCACCCTGGCCTTTATGGAGGAGGGCCGGATCTCCCTGGGAGTCACCTACGCCCCGGTGGAGGAGGAGTTTTTCCACGCCGCCAGGGGGAAAGGGGTGTGGTTTAACGGCTCCAGGGTTTCCGTCTCCTCCGTGTACCACCCCTCCCGGGCCGTGGTGGCCATGGGCCTGCCCTACAGGGGGCGGGAGCATCTGGAGAGGCTCCTGGCCTTTTACAGGGCGGCCTATTTGAGGGGCATGGCCCTGCGCCACACGGGTTCCGCCGCCCTGGACCTCTGTTACGTGGCCTGTGGCCGGTACGACGGCCTCTTTTACATGGATCTCTCCCCCTGGGACGTGGCCGCCGGGGGCCTCATGGTCCTGGAGGGAGGGGGCCAGGTCATGGGATTGGGGAACAAGCCCTGGCTTTCGGGCTGGCTTGTGGCCTCCAACGGGGCCCTTTTCCCCCTTTTGAGGGAGGTTTCGGAAGGTCTTTTCTAGGCCTTATAATCGGCCATCAGCCATGACCAACGGTGGCAAAGACCTATCTGAAGGCGTCTATTCCCGTGAGATAGCGGCCTATGATGAGGCTGTGGATCTTGTCCGTCCCTTCGTAGGTGGTGGTGGTCTCCATGTTACACAGGTGGCGGATCACATGGTACTCCAGACTGATGCCGTTGCCCCCCAGGAGCTCCCTGGCCTTCCTGGCCACCTGGGCTGCCATCATGGTGCAGGTCTTCTTGGCCATGGAGACCATGACATGGTTGGCCCTGCCCTGGTCGAAGAGCCTGCCCAGGCGATAAACCAGGAGCTGGCATTTGGTGATCTCGGTGAACATGTCCGCCAGGTCCCTCTGGACCAGCTGGAAGGAGGCCAGGGGCCTTCCGAACTGGACCCTCTCCTTGGTGTAGTTGAGGGCCTTCTCCAGGCAGAAGGCGGCGGCTCCCACGGCTCCCCAGGCGATACCGTAACGGGCCCTGGTGAGGCAGGAGAAGGGGGCCTTCATGCCCACGGTGGTTCCAGGCAGGAGGTTTTCCTCGGGAACGAAGCAGTCCTCCAGGACGATCTCTCCCGTGGGAGAGAAGCGCAGGGACATCTTTTTCTTTATTTCAGGGGTCTCGAAGCCCGGAGTACCCCTCTCCACCAGGAATCCCCTCACTCCCTCCTGGGTTTTGGCCCACACCACGGCCAGATGGGCTATGGGAGCGTTGGTGATCCACATCTTGTTTCCGTTTAAGACCCAGCCTCCATCCGCTTTTTTGGCCGTGGTCCTCATGCTGGCAGGGTCTGAGCCGGCATCGGGTTCCGTGAGGCCGAAGCAGCCGATGATCTCTCCCGTGCACATTCTGGGGAGGTACTTCCTCTTTTGTTCTTCCGAACCGTAGGAGTATATGGGGTACATGCACAGGGAGTTCTGGACGGATACAAAGCTCCTGAGACCGCTGTCGCACCACTCCAGTTCCTGGCATGCCAGCCCGTAGGAGAAGTAGCTGGCCCCGGCCCCTCCGTACTCGGGGGGAGTGGTGATGCCCAGCAGGCCCAGCTGGGCGATTTTGGGTATGAGTTCCCCGGGGAAGGTGCCTCTGTCGTAGTGGTCTTCAATGATGGGAAGGACCTCATTTTCCACGAACCTCCTGGTGGTGTCCCTGATGATCTTCTCTTCCTCTGCCAGGAATTCCTCCATGAGCATGAAGTCCAGGCCCTTTATCATGGTGCTACCTCCTTCTGGTTTATGGCCACGGCCCCCTCTCTGGCCAGGGCCTCAATTTCTCCGTCTCCCATTCCCAAAAACTCCTTCAGGACCTTTCCGGTGTGCTCCCCCAGGAGGGGGGGAGGGGAAGGGGTTCTCACCTCCTCCTGGAACTTCAGGGGGGAAGCCACCAGCTTCAGTACGTCCCCCAGGTGGGGCAACTCCCACACCATCCCCCTGGCCCGGACGTGGGGGTCCGAGAAGACCTGGGGGAGGGTGTATATGGGGCCGCAGGGTATCTTCTCTCTGGAGAGCACCTCCAGCCAGTGATTCACCGGTTTTCGGGAGAAGGCCTGGTTGAGGAGGGGAACCAGTTCCTCCCTGTGTTCCACCCTTTTGGCGTTGGTGGAGAATCGGGGGTCCTGGGCCACTTCTTCCATCCCCAGGACCCGGCAGAGCCTCTGGAACTGATGGTCGTTTCCCACCCCCAGGTTGAAGAACCCGTCGGAGGCCCGGAAGGTCTCATAGGGTACGATGTTGGGATGGGCGTTGCCGTATCTTTTGGGGGGATCTCCCGACACCAGGTAGTTGCTGGCCACGTTTACCAGGGCCGATATGGCCGTATCCAGGAGAGAGATGTCTATGTGCTCCCCCTCCCCCCTAGCCTTCTTTTTATGGAGGGCGGCCAGGATGGCTGTGGCGGCGTAGAGGCCGGCAATGACGTCGGTGATGGCCACTCCCACCTTCACGGGAGGGCCCTGGGCTTCCCCCGTGATGCTCATGAGTCCCGACATCCCCTGGATAATGAAGTCGTACCCTGCCCGGTCCCTGTAGGGTCCATCCTGGCCGTAGCCTGTGATGGAACAGTAGATTATGGAGGGATTCACCCTCTTCACCGATGGATAGTCCAGTCCGTACTTTGCCAGGCCCCCCACCTTGAAGTTCTCCACCAGGACGTGGGCCCTTCTGGCCAAAGCCAGGGCTATCTCCCGGCCTTTGGGGTGATCCAGGTTCAGGGCCACGCTCTCCTTGTTTCTGTTGACGCACAGGTAGTAGGCGCTTTCGCCGTGGAACCAGGGGGGACCCCATCCCCGGGTTTCGTCCCCTCCCCCGGGATGTTCCACCTTTATCACCCTGGTCCCCAGGTCCGAGAGGATCATGGTGGCCAGGGGCCCTGCCAGCACCCTGGAGAGATCCAGGACCAGTACACCTTCCAGCATGACGCCCCTTTGTTTTGATATACGAAATGATATTCAGAAAATCCAAACGCTTTCCTATCCCAGGAATGGTCTCCGTGTCAAGGGCCGGGGCCCCGGTCTTTCCAGTCCAGGCCTCAACAGCCGCCAGGGGCTGCCAGGGTGGCCGGGGGAAGACGCCTGGTCCTTACCCTGGCCGTTGGGTGTCCCGTTGACAGTTCACTTTCACCCATGTATTCTGAATGTCAAACTTGCGTTCCATAATACGGAATTAAGGAGGGGGCTATGGGAAAGAGGTTCAAGGCGGCGGCGGTTCTGGCTGCTCCCGTGTGGATGGACAAGGAAGGGACCCTCAACAAGATGGTTGAAATGGCGGGGGAGGCGGCGTCCCAGGAGGCCAGGCTGGTGGTCTTTCCCGAGACCTACATCCCCTACTATCCCTGGTGGGTGTGGATGGGGATAAACAACCCCAAGAAGCTGGAGCTCTTCCGTTACCTCTACGAGAATGCCCTGGAGGTGCCGGGGCCCGATGTGGAGAGGCTCTGCCAGGCTGCTGCCCGTTTATCCATCTTCATGGTGGTGGGCATAAACGAGAGGCATGGAGGTACCCTGTACAATTCCCAGCTCTTCATTGACGATAGGGGCAGGCTCCTGGGCAGGAGAAGAAAGCTGATGCCCACGGGGGAGGAGCGAACCATCTGGGGGTGGGGTTACGGTGGTGACCTCAAGGTGTTTGACACGGACCTGGGAAAGATGGGGGGCCTCATCTGTTACGAGCACTCCATGCCCCTGGCCCGCTTCGCCCTATATGCCCTGGGGGAGGAGATCCACATTGCCAACTGGCCCGGGGCCAACTTCAAGAGCCAGCCCAGGGACAGGTCCAGGATCATTGATGCGGCCATGAGGCACACGGCCTTCGAGGGCCAGGTGTTTGCCGTGTTCTCTTCCTCCTGCATGAGCCAGGAGGAGGTGGAGTTCTACTTGGAGCTGGACCCTGCCAACAAGGGCATTCTCTCCCCTGGAGGGGGTATTGCGGGGATAGTGGACCCCCTGGGAAACTATGTGGCCGGTCCCATTGAGAACCAGGAAGGTATGGCCGTGGGGGAGATAGATCTGGATCTCATAAGGGATGCCAAGCACATGGTGGATGCCGTGGGCCACTACGCCAGGAGCGATGTCTTGAAACTCCTCCTGGACCACCGGGACCAGCCTCCCGTGATCTTCAAGGGGGGATTCCCCGGAGGGGGGGATCGCTTTTCCCGGGATGAACTCCTGGGCCTGTGGTCCAAGATAAGAGAGAGGTTGGTGGTTCAGGATCCATCCCTGGAAAGGGATCTGGAGGTGTTCACCTCCCGGCTGGAGGAGATGGCCCGGGGGTGAGGGGGAATTTTCCGTTTCGACGGTCACCCTCCGGGCCCCAATGATGGGGAGCATCGAAGGGCGGGGGCTTCGTTGACCTTTGGGGGGAAGCCTTTTAGACTACTGGCCAAATGGCCCGTACTTCCGTTGATAAGGCTTTGGAGATCCTCCTGCTCTTCGACGAGGAGAGGAAAAGCTGCGGCATCCATGAAATGGCCAAGCTCCTCTCCCTTTCCCCCGGGACCGTTCACAGGCTGGCCACCGTGTTGAAAAGAAAGGGGTTTCTGCGCCAGGACCCCGAGACAAAGAAATACATGCTGGGCACCGTATTCCTGAAACTGGCCAATCTGGTGGTGGAGAGCCTGGAGATCGCCAAAATAGCCTACCCCTACATGCAGAAGCTGGCCCGGGAGACGGGAGAGACGGTCCACCTCAACATCATAGACGGCTACGAGAGGATATGCATCGAGAGCATTGAGTCTTCCCAGCCCCTCATGGCCCGAATGCCCGTGGGTAGCCGATCCCCCCTCTACGCCGGGGCTTCCTCCAAGTGCCTTCTGGCCTTTTCCCCCGAGCCCTTTGTCCGGGAGTACCTGGAGAGGACCAGGCTGGAGCCCATCTCCGTCAACACCATAGTGGACAGGGAGAGGCTCCTGGAGGAGCTGGAGAGGGTGAGGGCCCAGGGATACGCCGAGAGCTTCTCCGAGAGGGTGGACGGCCTGGGGGCCCTGAGCGCTCCCATCCTGGGGTTCGGGGGGGAGCTGCTGGCTTCCATGAGCCTGGCCGTTCCAGAGATAAGGTTCAAGGACGAAGCCCTGAGGCGTTCATTCATAGAGGCCCTGTGCAGGAGGGCCAGGGAGATTTCCAGTCTTATGGGTTACGGGGATTAGCCTCTCTAACCCTTGAGCTTAACAATGGTGGCACCGCTGCCCCCCTCTTCCCTGGGGGCTTCCTGGAAAGAGTCTACCAGGGGGGAGGCCCGCAAATGCTCTCTCACCGCCTTTTTCAGGATGCCCGTGCCCACGCCGTGGACTATCCTCACCTCTTTCAGACCCGCCAGGTAGGCGTCGTCCAGGAACTTGTCTATGAGGGGCAGGGCCTCCTCCACCCTCTTGCCCAGAAGGTGGAGCTCCATGGGCACCCCGTCTCGCCCGGAGAAGTGGAAGACAGCTTTCTCCTCCTGCCCTTTCCTTTTCTTCTCTCCTGTGGCCTTGCTCACCACCGTGAGGTGTTTCACGGGCACCACCATGGCCATTTTGCCTGTGTCTATCTGGGCCTGGTCTCCCTTAATGGAGAGGATCTCTCCCTCCAGCCCCAGGCCCCAGACCTTCACCCTGTCTCCGGGGACGGGCTTTTCTCCTCCCTGGCTGGGCTCCAGGCGGGCCAGCTCTCCCTCCAGTTCCTTTATCCTTTTTGTCACCTGGGCCAGCTCCCCCTTTTTCAACTCCCTGGAGAGCCTCTTCACCTCCCTATGGAGGAGGGAGATGAGCTTCCTGGCCTGGGCTAGGCGCTCTTCCTCCTCTTTTATGAGGGTTTCCCATTTCTCCTTCAGGCGTCGGACCTCCTCCCGGGCCTCTTCCTCCTTTTTCTCCAGCTCTTCCCCCATCTTGTGGACCCTCTGGGTCTCGGCCTCCAGCTGGGAGATGACCTGTTCGATCTCCCAGCGCTCCTTCTCCTGGAACTCCCTGGCCCGTTTGATTACGGCAGGGGGAATGCCCAGCTTCTCGGCGATGATGAGAGCGTTGCTCTTTCCAGGTACCCCCACCAGGAGCCGGTAGGTGGGAGATAGGCTCTGGGGATCGAACTCCACCGAGGCGTTCTCCATGCCAGGGGTGGCGTGGGCAAAGAGCTTGAGCTCGTTGTGGTGGGTGGAGACCAGGCACCAGGCTCCCCTGTTGTGTAGTGTTTCCAGGATGGCCATGCCCAGGGGGGCCCCTTCCCAGGGATCCGTTCCGGCCCCCAGCTCGTCTATTATCACCAGGGAGTTGCTGTCGGCCCTGTCCAGGATCTCCCGGATGTTCTTCATGTGGGCCGAGAAGGTGGAGAGGTTCTGCTGGATGCTCTGTTCATCGCCGATGTCGGCCATGACCGAGGAGAAGAGGGGAAACCGGGAGTCGGCATGGGCCGTGGCAGGAATGCCGCTCTGGACCATGAGGGCCAGGAGCCCCATGGTCTTTAAAGCCACCGTCTTGCCTCCCGTGTTGGGTCCCGTGATGACCAGGGTATGGCAGGGGGGGTCCCCTCTCTTTCCGCCCCTTTTGCTCAGGTGGATCTCCAGAGGCACTGTCCCTTCCAGCCCCTTTTCCTTTATTAGTATGGGATGCCGTCCCTGGAGGATGGACCATGAGGGTTCCCCGGAGATCATGGGGACGGATGCCCTGTATTCCAGGGCGAATCGGGCCCTGGCCCCCAGGGAATCCAGGTGGGCCAGGGTGGCCTGGTTCCTCTTCAGGGCCCCCGAGTGTTCCCTCACCAGGGTGGTGCACTCCCCGAGGATGCGCTCTATCTCCTTTTCCTCCTCCCTCTCTGTCCTGACCAGCCTGTTGTTGAGCTCCACCACGCTGAAGGGTTCTACATAGAGGGTGGCTCCCGTGGCCGACTGATCCTGGACCAGTCCCTTCACCTTTCCCGAGAACTGGGCCTTGATGGGCACCACGTAGCGGCCGTTCCTCATGGTGATGGCCCTCTCCTGGAAGGCCTGGGCCAGGTGTGGGGCCCCCAGGAGTTGCTGGAGGCGCTCTCTGATATCCCTGCGCAGTCCTTCCCTTTTGAGGCGGATTTGGGCCAACTGGGGGCTGGCGCTGTCCAGCACCTCTCCGTAGGGACTTATCACCCTGTCCAGGGTTTCCCTCAGGTCTTCCAGGAGGTGGAGCTTCTGGGCGTGGCTGACCAAAAGGGGAGAGCCTTCCCTCTTTCCCAGGGCCTCTTTTACCCTCTGGGCCAGTAGCAACTGCTTTTTAATGGTCAGGAGTTCTTCGGGGACCAGGACGGCACCCCGGGGACGGGCCTTTTCCAGGAGAGGCTGGATGTCTTCCAGGTCCCCCATGGAGGGAAGGTCCCCCTCAGCCTCGGCGTTTATGGCCTCCCTCACCTCCTCCAGGTTCCTTTTTACGTCCTCCAAATGGCTTTGGGGCCTGAGCTCAAGGACGGCCTTCCTCCCGGGCTCCGATGCGGCTTTTTGGGCCACCACCTCCAGGAGGGAGAAGAAGTCCAGGATCTTTAGGGTGTGGGGAGAAAACATGATTCTCGTGTTCTCAGGCCTCCCCTGCCAGTCTCTTCCTCACCAGCTCGTTCACCACCTTGCCATCGGCCCTGCCCTTCACCTTGGGCATGACCTCCCGCATCACTTTCCCCATCTCTTTGGGGGAGGAGGCCCCCGTGGCGGCTATGGCCTGGTCGATGATCTCCAGGATCTCTTCCCGGCTCAGTTCTTCCGGCAGGTAGGCCTTGAGGATCTCCAGTTCGGCCTTCTCCTTGTCGGCCAGGTCCTGGCGTCCTCCCTTTTCGTACTGGGCTATGGAGTCCTGGCGCTGCTTCACCGCCTTCTGGATGATGGCCAGGATGTCCTCGTCCTTCAGTTCCCCTTTGGCGTCTATCTCCTTGTTTTTGATTTCCGACACCAGGAGCCTGAGGGTGGAGAGCCTGAGCTGGTCTCTGGCTTTCATGGCTTCTTTCATATCCTGCAGGATTTTATCTTTCAGGGACATGACAGCCTCCTTCCCCTTTTCTTTATTCAGGGGCTTCACTATCAGAAACCCCATTCGTGGGCAACTTGTAGGCCGGGACAGGGGGCAGACCACCGGGGAATAAGCCACGAGCAATGAACCATGAGCTATGAGCCATCCACCGGCCCTTTATAACTTGACACCTGCATGTCGGCGGCTTAATCTCATCCCCATATTTGGCGGAGGTGGCGGTTTGAAGAGAGGTTTTGGGCTTTTCCTGGTTCTGGCCTTGGTCCTTTTGGGAGGAGAATCCTGGGGTGGAACCCTGAAGCCTCAGATGCCCAGGGGCCCATACTCCCTGGATATTAAGGCCTCCGCTGAGGCCCTGGTCCAGAAACTGGAGAAGAGGTTCACTCCTCCTCCGGCCAAAGTGGTGCTGGTGAGGAAGGGGGAGGTCCTCCTCTTGGCTCAGGGCAGTATCCCTATAGGGTTGGAAGTGGTTATCTATAAACCGGGCAAGCCCATTATAGACAAGAAGACGGGCAGCACCTATCCCGGTTTCGATACCCCCGTAGCCCTGGCCCAGGTGGCCCGGCGTGAGGGGAAGTACTATCTGGCCAGGCTTGTCAGGACATGGGGGACTGTGGAGCGAGGGTACAAGGTGGAGCCTCCCCAGGTGGTCTATGTGACCGTGGCCCCTCCCAAGGTGGAGGCGGGGGTGGAGGTGGACCCCAAGGAGTTGAGCACCGTTTTGAACTTCGCCTTGGGCGAATCCCTCCTTTTCCGCCTGTTGGCTCCCGGTGAGTCCCTGCCCTCCAATGCCTATGGCGTGGTCCTTCATCCCGTGGTCGCCTCCGGGGGGACCCTGCCCGTTCTGGGGTGTTACGTGGAGTCAATGGTGACCAAGAGCTCCCTCTTTGCCCTCCAGGAGAGTATGAAGCTGGTGAAGACCGCCTCTTATGCCGATATTCTGAAGAAAAAGACCCTCATGGAGACAGGGGAATGGGAGGGGTACATGTCCGCCCTTGCCTCCCGGGTGTTCAAGGAGAAGTTTTATTCCGTGGCCGTGGGAGACGTGGATGGGGACGGCAAGGACGAGATTGTCCTTCTGGGGGCCAAAAGTCTCAATGTGTATAAATTGAAGGGCAAAGAGTTTCAAAAGAAGTACCTTTATAAGCTTCCCTCCTTCGGTGCATACGCCCATCGATATCTACGGGTGGATCTGGCGGACCTCAACGGTAACGGCAGGCCCGAGGTGTTCATCACCTCCGTAGTGGAGAACCTCATCTCCGGTTATATCAGGCCTTATCTCTCCTCCATGGTACTGGAGCTCAAGGGAGACAAGTTCAAGGTGATCCAGAAAAAGGTGCCTTACTATTTCATGGTGGTTCATCCCAGTGTGGGTAAGAGGCCAGCCGTCCTCTTGGCCCAGAAAATGGGGGAGTATGAGACCTTCCAGGGACCTGTGTTCCAGCTGGTGTGGAACGGCAAGAGGTATGTGAAGGCTCCCAAGCCTACTTATAGTTTTGTGACTAAACTGGACCATCTCTACGGCATCGCCTGGGATGACTTCAATTTGGACGGCAAGCTGGAGGTGGCCTTGTTAGACAAGGACAACTATCTCACCATTTACAATACCAAGGGCCAGCCCCTCTGGGAGAGCCCCGACAGCCTGGGAGTGGTGAAGTACGACTTCTTCTATCAGACTCCCAGGTTTCCCAGAATCCCTGCCATGAAGAACTTTGACCCTACGGACGTGGCCATAAAGAGGTACATTCCCAGGCGCTTGGTCACCGCCTATCTCGAGGCTGACGGCAAGGTGTCCATATTTACCGTGGTGAACGATGTGCCTTCATTTGTCCTGGCGGGGATAAAGCTGGAGGCTCCCTGGCAGGGGGTGAACGGCAGAGTGATTAAACTGGCTTTTGTGGGTTCCGGGAAGGCCTATGGCGCTTATTTTGATATTCTGTGGGAGACTCCTAAATTCAAGGACTTGTACGCCGAAGACTTGGCCCTGGGGGATGTCAATGGAGACGGCGTTTTGGATGTAGTTTTCCTCTCTTACAATAAGAAGGTAGGCAAGATGAGGATTGACATCTACCCCGTGCCGGGCGTATAGAAAAACGGGAGTGTATCATTGACAGGGCAACAGATGTTTATTATTCTAGCTCTCGAGATGGTAGGTTGGGATGCAAACCATAGCGAAGGGAGGTGGGAAAGCAAGGGGAGGGTGGTATGGAGTAGGGTTGAGGGTGAAGGTTTTAGGTCTTTGCAGAAATTTATTTTTGGGTAAAGGAGGTAGGTAGGTATGAGAAAAGGATGGTCGTTGTTGGTAGCGCTGGCATTCCTTTTGGGCCTCGCATGGACCGCCTCTGCCGGAGTGCTCTCTGTTAGGATTCCCACCAAGAGCGGCATCGAGGCCAGGTTCGGTATGGTGGAGTTGTTCACCGTCAACTGGGCCAAGAACTATGATTTTTACAGTGATGCTTCGGATCCCAAGTGGTTTGGTGATCCCGAAGGGTACGTGAGGGACAACTACATGTCCCACATGGTCTACTTCCCTGTAGACTTTGTGAAGGCGGGCCAGTGGAGGGCCCATCTGCTCTTCTCCTACAAGGGTTCCGATTTTGACCAGGGTAAAGACGAGAATTACAGTTCCTTCAATGGCGTTGACTACGACCGCTGGCGTGTGGAGCGGGCCTACTTCGAGTTCAAGCTCAAGTTCCTCCCCGTGAACGCCTGGTTGGGTGTGGGCCACGACATCTGGGCCCTGGACAGGCCCGGCGGCGCCCTGGTCTACTTCGACGACGATCCCGGCATCCGCTTCTACGGCAACTACGAGAAGTTCTCCTGGGACTTCAAGTTTGCCAGGAAGTCTGAGCAGACTGATGTCCAGGCCTTCAAGACCGACTCCAACAGGGACGTCTACGCGTTGCGTCTGGCCTATGACTTTGGCCCCTGCTTCAAGCCCGCCATCTTTGGGGCCTATGACCATAATGGTCAGATGATTCGGGTTCCCGGTTATGGGGTTTGGAATGTTTACTATTTTGGTGCCTATGCCACCGGTAAGGTTGGACCCCTCATGTACCAGGTAGAGGGTGTCTATCAGGGCGGTAATGTCGATCTTGACAACAAGATGACTCTGCCCGATGGCTCTCGCGAGGATAACTTTGATATCTCTGCCTGGGCGGGTTTGATCAACTTCCAGGTGGACTTGGCCCAGTGGGCCCCCAGCCTCAACAAGTTTGTGGTGGGTCTGGGTGGTATCTACTTCTCCGGCGACGATGACCCCAACGACGGTGACCTGGAGGGATTTGTGGGTGTCACCGGCGGCACCAGGTTCTTCAAGCCCTGGTCCATGGGCACCCTGCCCGTCCACGGCATCAACTTCCAGCCGGTCATTGGTAACACCATTTATGGCTGGAACCCCCTGAACTGGGGCGTGGGTCCCGGTATTGGTGGTGTTGTGGGGCAGCCTGTTGATGCTCAGGGTCTTGGCGGTCATGGTGACAACCCCGGTCTGTGGGCCATCGTATTCACTGTTGACTGGGTGCCTGCCACCGACTGGAACGTTAAGGCCATGGTGAAGTACCTCCAGTGGGACAACACCGATCCCATCGAGGCCCAGCTTGGTGACAACAAGTCCGGGACCATCTTGAGGACGCCTTACACGGTGGATTCCGAACAGGCTGACTACCGGCCCGACAAGGCCAAGAGCATTGACGAGGAGATCGGTTGGGAGACGGATCTCATGGTGAGCTACAAGATCTACCCCAACGTCACCATGTTTGGTGGTATCTCCGTCCTGTGGCCTGGCGACGGCATCGACGACATCAACAAGGTCCTCTACAACGACAACGACTCCGATCCCGCCTGGCACGGCCAGCTGGGCGTGAAGTTCGTCTTCTGAGCCGGCCAACCTGGTTCCATGAGGCCCGGGGAATCACTCCCCGGGCCTTTTTATTTGAGTGTGAGGAGTGTATAGTGACCATGTATATATAGTGTATAGTGTATATATATATAGTGAGTGTAGTGACCATGCGCCATGAATTGGGGGGCTCCCAGGGGGAATTTTGCAGGGGGAATTTGAATTTTGGGGTCAGGTCTTGAATTTGAGCTTTTTATGGATCTCCTTTTCTGAAGCTCAGGAACTGCTCAACAGTCAAACCTACGTCTTTTGCTATTTGTCTGAGCAATATGGGTGAGATGTCTTTGCCTTTGTGGAAGGGAACTGTGGTGCGTCTACCATCGGGGTGCCTGTACTGTTTGTGGGAGCCTCTTTGACGCACTTCCTCGAACCCAAGTCTTTCTAAAATCCTGACCACTTCTGTGGGTTTCAGAACCGGATATTTCCCCATTTTAGGCGACAGCTATGGTTTGGATGCCGATAAATTCGCTTTCCACTTCCGGTTCTCCGTCTTCGAGTAACATTTCTATTACCTCTTTGAGGTTTTCTCTGAGTTCTTCTAATGTTTCGCCTTGAGAATGAGCACCGGGAAGACCGGGGACGTAGCCCACATACAGGCCGGTATCTGGGCATTTTTCTACGACGGCGGTGTATACTTTCATTTTTCTGACCTCCCCAGTTCTATAGCTCTATATCCCCGGCATTGAGGAACTCCAGGTAGTCTCCCGACAGATTGAGGGCCAACCAGCCCCTTTTGGTGGCGAGATTGACCATATCCTGGTTCATGTTCAGGGATGCCACCACCCCCACCGGCTTTTTACCTGAGTACTCGGGGAAGAAGTCCAGAAACTCTTCCAGGGCTTTCTGGAAGTCTTCCAGGTAGTGAGGCCTGTATGTGCCTTTGACATCAATAACGAAGACATGGTGGGGAGTGACGGCGATGACATCGTACTCCCTTTCCCTGCCGTTTTTTCTCTTTCTTCTTCTGGTGGACAGCTCTTCCAGTTCCCAGCCGAAGGTGTTTTTGATGGCGGCGGGGACGCCAGGGGCCACAATGTCTTCCACCAGGGTACCCATCTTGTTTGCCAGCTCCCCCCAGCGTTTGTTCATTTCCTTGAAGCCCTTTTCTATCTCGTCCCTGAAAGCCCTCATCTCCTCTTTGAAGTCCCGCATTTCCCTGGAGAGCTGCTCCAGGGCCATTTCAGTCTTTCTGGACTGGTAGGCCAGCTCCATGAGGGCCAGCTCCAGCCTGTCTACTCTCTTTTCCAGGGTGGCGTCTCCCATGGGAGGTATCCTCACTTCTCATGATTTTGGATAAACTATAATACTTTTCTATCCTTTTGTCATCCCGGGCCTTCCATACAGATCCACCCCGTCAGCGTCGGTTATTACAAGTTCTATTATGTCTTTCTCCTCAACCTCAACCTCGACCTCAACCTCAGCCTGGACCTTGACCTTCCCATCTATCTCCGGTGCCTGGCCGGGGAAGCGGCCCCAGCCCGGTTCTTCCAGAAGCACCGGGAACTCCCTGCCCACCAACTCCAGGTTCCTGGCGTAGTGGAGCTCCTCCTGGAAGGCCAGGACCTGGTTGAGCCTTTTTTGGCGCTCCTTTTCTGGCACCTGGGGTAGGGTGGCCGCCGGAGTGCCCTCCTCGTGGGAATAGGCGAAGGCGGCCAGGCGAAACAGGGGAGCCTCCCTGAGGAAGTCCATGAGTTCCTGGAACTCCCTTTCCCCTTCCGTGGGGTAACC
>Ga0256830_1000148_pt1 | contig 62853 bp, 49 predicted proteins | sample 128326metaG_FD_190537 | JGI IMG/M metagenome (GOLD analysis project Ga0256830, IMG submission 190537) | Hydrothermal vent microbial communities from Lau Basin, Pacific Ocean - 128-326 | ecosystem: Environmental > Aquatic > Marine > Hydrothermal vents | place: Pacific Ocean: Lau Basin | collected... | reverse complement strand
TACTGGGAACGGACGTACTCGGGCAGCTGCTCCGGCCCTGCCCCGTCCAGGAGCCAGAGGGGGTCCACCACGTTGCCCGTTGTCTTGGACATCTTACGCCCCCGGTCGTCCCGCACCAGGCCGTGCAGGTAGACGGTGTGGAAGGGCACGTCGTTGGTGAAGAGCAGGCCGGTCATGATCATCCGTGCCACCCAGAAGAAGAGGATGTCGTACCCCGTCTCCATCACGTCGGTGGGGTAGTAGCGGCGCAGATCGGGCGTGTCGTCGGGCCAGCCCAGGGTGGAGAAGGGCCAGAGGGCGGAGCTGAACCAAGTGTCCAGCACGTCCGGGTCCTGCTCGATGCGGGGACTGCCGCAGTGGGCGCAGCGGTCCGGGTCTTCCATCGTCACCGTTTGCCCGCCGCAGTCGGCGCAGTACCAGACGGGGATGCGGTGGCCCCACCAGAGCTGGCGGCTGATGCACCAGTCCCGGATGTTCTCCAGCCAGTTGTAGTAGACCTTGGTGAACCGCTCCGGGACGATGCGGATGCGACCGCTGCGCACCGCCTCCAGCCCCAGCTCGGCCAGGGGCTTCATACGGACGAACCACTGGGTGCTCACCATCGGCTCGATGATCTCGCCACCCCGCTGGGAGCGGGGGATGGTGATGCGGTAGGGCTCGGTCTTGATGGTCAGTCCGGCCCGCTCCATGTCCTCCCACAGCCGCCGGCGGCACTCGAAGCGGTCCAGGCCGGCGTAAGGGCCGGCGTTCTCGTTCATCGTCGCGTCGGGGTTCATCACGTTGACGACGGGCAGCCCGTGACGCCGACCGATCTCGAAGTCGGTGGGGTCGTGGCCCGGGGTGATCTTGAGAGCGCCGGTGCCGAACTCCATATCCACCGCCGGGTCGGCGATGACCGGGATGGGCCGGTTGAGGATGGGCACCAGACAGGTCTCGCCGATGAGGTGGCGGTAGCGCTCATCATCGGGATGGACGGCGACGGCGGTGTCGCCCAGGATCGTCTCCGGGCGCGTGGTGGCGACGGGGATGTACTGGTCCGGCTTCCCGGCCAACGGGTACTTGAAGTAGTAAAGGGTGCCCTCCTCCTCGCTGTACTCCACCTCCAGGTCGGAGACGGCCGTCTGGAGCCCCGGGGACCAGTTGATCAGGTATTCCCCTCGGTAGATGAGGCCCATCCGGTAGAGGCGGACGAAGGCTTCGCGCACCGCCCGGGAGAGGCCGGGGTCCAGGGTGAAGCGCTCCCGATCCCAGTCGCAGGAGGCTCCCAGGCGGCGGAGTTGCCGGACGATGTGCCCGCCGTACTTCTCCTTCCACGCCCAGACGCGCTTCAGGAAGGCTTCCCGCCCCAGGTCCTCTCGAGTGAGCCCCTCGGCCTCCAGGGCCTTTTCCACCTGGAGCTGGGTGGCGATGCCGGCGTGGTCGGTGCCCGGCACCCAGAGGGCCGCGTACCCCCGCATCCGGTGGTAGCGGATCATCAGGTCCTCCAGGGCGACGAACATCGCGTGGCCCAGGTGGAGCTCCCCCGTCACGTTGGGCGGGGGGATGGAGATGACGAAGGGTTCGGCGTCGGGATGGACCTCCGGCTTGAACCAACCCTGCTCCTCCCACCACTGGTAAATCCGCCACTCCGTGCCCTTGAAGTCGTAGGTCTTGGGCATTTCCGACTCGGCCATAACACCCTCCTCCACCAGCACCTTTGAGTTTCTGAATCGCTCACGCAAAAACCCCTTCCGTCCAAGGACGAAAGGGGCTCCCTTCCGCGGTACCACCCTGGTTCGGCGGTTGCAGGCGGTGATGGCAGGGCCTGAGACCGCCGCCCTCTGGCGCGATAACGGGCGCTCCCGGGCTGGCCTACTGAGCTTTCGACCAGCCGACTCCCAGGCGACCTTCGGCGGGTGGTGCGGCAGGGGCTTGCAGCCGGTGACCCCTTTCTCTGCCCGGTCGGCGACCGGTTCGCCCGGACCTGGCCCGCCTACTCCTCCTGTTCCTCGTCTTTGCTCTCAGAGCGACTTGGGAAATTCGCAGCAACACCGGGTCGGCGCGATGTTGGCGGGAAGTATACCACATCCCCCCGCCCCCGTCAACCAAGGACTGTGTGGTGATTACCCATATCTTTGGAGATAGGGAGACTAGCCGTCCACGAATGGGGCACGAATACACGAATTAAGGACCGCCTCATTCGTGCATTTGTGCGAAATTCGTGGACGGCCTGTTACGGACCACCCTCTCGCTCACTTGTGGGTAATCACCGCAGAACTGTGGGAGGCAGTTTGTCAAATTGCCCTACCTCTCCGCTCACCGGAGGAGCTGACGACCGATGCCGGCGAAGAGGAAGGCTTTAATCGCCTTCCCCCCCCAGCAGGCCAGGAGAAACTTCCACATCGGGTAGCGGGTAGCGCCGGCGACGATGCCCGCCACGTCGAAGAAGGGGTTGGGGATGGCGGCCAGGACCAGCAGGATGCGCCAGCCGTAGCGGTGGACCAAGTCGCGGGCCTGGGCGTACCGCTGCCGGTCCTCTACGATCACCTTGCCCCCCACGCCGGCCAGGTAGCCGGTGAGCTCCCCCAGCGCCTCCCCCAATCCGACGACAATGGCGAGGAGGAAGGGATTCAACGCACCGCCCAGGACAAAGGTGACCCCTAGGCTGGGTGCCGGCAGGATCACCGTGGCGTTGCCCAGAAACCCTACAATGAAGGCCCCCAGGTAGCCGTAGGTGGCGACCTCTTGGACCCGGGTCCGCTGCCGGGCGACGAGCCAGAAGACCAACAGAGAGATGAAAAGGGCCAACAGGATCGGCCCCAACGCCCGCCTTCGCCTCCCAGCAGGGCTAAGCACCCCTCTCTCCTCCCAACCACTCATCCCTGGCCTGCCCTCCTCCCCACAGGCATAGCACGCAGGCCCTTCCACGTCTTCCGCCGTTGAAGCGGTTGCGGTGTTTAACGGGGCAGGGCTGTGCCCAGACGGATGATCTTCTCCCGCCCGTTGCGGACCCGGGCGGTGGCATTGCAACTGTCCACCACCAGAGGAGCCCAGCGAACGATCCGACCGTAGTCCACACTGTGGTGACCGGTCACGATGACCACGCAGTCCTGCTGTCGGATCACCTGGTCGGTCAAAGGCAAGCTCTGAAAGGTGCGCTTCTCACGGTAGAAGACATTTCCCCCGATGGAGAACTGGGGCACGTAGGGATCGTGGTAGGCCACGTGGGCCCCCCGGGTCAGGAGCAGTTCCATCACCCGTTGAGCAGGGGAGTTGCGGGCGTCGTCTACGTCAGCTTTGAAGGCCACTCCCACGACCAAGACCCGGGCATCGCGCAGGGCCCGCCCCCGTCGTCCCAGCCCCTGGCCGATCAACTCGACCACGTGAAAGGGCATGGCCTGGTTCACTTCGGCGGCCAGCTCGATAAACTTGGTGTAGAAGTCGTACTCCCGGGCCTTCCAGGAGAGGTAGTAAGGATCCACAGGAATGCAGTGTCCTCCAACGCCGGCCCCTGGATAGAAGGGCATGAAGCCGAAGGGCTTGGTCCTGGCCGCTTCGATGACCTCCCAAAAGTCAATCTGCATCCGTTCGGCCAGCAGAGCCAGTTCGTTCACCAAGGCGATGTTGACGCTGCGGTAGATGTTCTCCAGCATCTTGGTCATCTCGGCCACCCGGGGCGCGGAGACCAGGTGCACCGGTGCACCCAGGCTGGCCAGAAGGTCCGCTGCTCGCTCGGTGCACTGGGGGGTGAGGCCACCGACGACCTTGGGGGTGTTGGCGACATTCCACCCCTTGCTCCCCGTCTGTCCGGGATCGAGCCGCTCCGGCGAGAAGGCCAGGTTGAAGTCCACGCCGGCCTTGAGCCCCGAGCGCTCCAGGATGGGGAGGACGACCTCCTCGGTGGTGCCCGGATAGGTGGTGCTCTGGAGGATGACCAAGTGGCCGGGTTGCAACCTCCGGGCGATGCCCTCGGAGGCTTTGACGATGTAGGAGAGGTCCGGGGCCCGCATTGCGTCGAGGGGGGTGGGGACGCAGATGAAGATGGCCTCGACCTCCCGCAGGGCATCGTAGTCGGTGGTGGCCCGCAGCCGACCAACCGCCACCAACTCGGCCAGTTCCTCGTCCGATACGTCAGGGATGTAGTTCTGGCCCTGGTTGATCTGACGCACCCGCTCGGCGTTCACGTCAACGCCTACGACGGTGTGACCAACGGCGGCCAGAGCTGTCGCCAGAGGCAACCCTACGTAGCCCAGTCCGATCACAGCAACCCGAATGCGCTCCGTCCCTTCTGCCATCTAACCTCTCTCCCTGTTGTAGACCTGCTCCAGTTTCCACAACGCAATCAACCCGGCAAGGGCGACAGTGCCTCCAACGGCATACCCCTCCAGGATGCTCGCCTGGGTCACGAAGATGGCCAGCACGCCCAGAGCGCCGCTGATCAGGTAGAGGGTCAGCACCGCCTCCCGTTGGGTGAGCCCCGCCATCACCAACCGGTGGGAGACGTGGTCCTTGCCCGGCGTGGTCAGCGGATTGAGCCCCCGGCGCAGCCGGGAGACGATGACCAGCGTGGTGTCGAAGATGGGGAGCCCCAGGACCAACACCGGTACCATCCAGGTGACGAAGGTGACGTTGTCGGGAAAGCGAAGTTTGATGCCAATGGCCGCCAACAGGAAGCCCAGGAAGAGGCTGCCGCTGTCCCCCATGAAGATGCTGGCGGGGTTGAAGTTGTAGATCAAAAAGCCCAAGCAGGCCCCCAGGACGGCGGCCGAGAGCGCCCCGACCAGGTACTGCCCGCTAAAGGCAGTGAGCAGAACGAAGAAGGCGGCGGCAATGGCCGCCACCCCTCCCGACAGACCGTCCATATTGTCCAGCAGGTTGAAGGCATTGGTGATCCCAACCAGCCAGAGGACGGTGACCAGGACATCGGCCCAGGGCGGGGTCAGGGGCAGGTTGACCTGAACGCCGCTGAGGACGAGGAAGAGGGCACCGGCGATCTGCCCCACCAGCTTGAGCAGCGGTCGCAACCCCCATCGGTCGTCCCAGACACCCAGGAAGGAGACCCAACTGGCTCCCAGCAGGATGCTGACCAACTGGTGGATGTTGTAGCGCGTTCGCAAGACCAACGCTGCAGCCATCACCGTCAGGTAGATCGCCATCCCACCCAGCCGGGGCATCGGGCGGGTGTGCATCTTGCGTTGAGAGGGCTGATCTATCACTCCCAGGTAGGGGGCCAAGTAGCGGGCCAACGGGGTTCCACCGATCGCCAGGATCAACGCACCAGCAAAGATCAACATCGTCGTCGTCATCGGTCCTCACTCCTGCTCAGTTGGTCATATCTCGAAAACCTCACCGTAGATGTAATCGGGCTTGAGTTCCCAGTAACGTATCCTGCCCCGTTGGATCCGACGGGCTCCAAGGCGCTGGAAGGAGGCCCGAAGGCGCTCCAAGACGGCGGAGAAGAAGCCCTCCCGCTCGTAGAGAATCAAGGCGTCCTCCACCAGGTCGAAGTAAAGGGGCGTCAAGCGGGCGGCTTCTTCGGGGGTTTTCAGCAGCGGGGAGAAGTCGGTCAGGATGCCTTGCCGGCGCAGGTCCCGCAACCGCGCGTCCAGCGCGGCGTCGGCCTTCTCCAGGCAGCGATGCCGGGCTAGCCGACCCTCGGGCAAGTTGGAGGCAATGACCAGCAGGTCAATGTCGGACTGGGGGCCGGCCTCCCCGCGTGCCACCGATCCAAAGAGGACAACGGCAACCAGGTCATCTCCCAGGTGGTCCTTCAGGGCCTCTGTGTAGGCGAGAGCCAGTTCCTTGTAGGTTTCGTTTAGGGCCGTGGTGTCCAAATCCGGGCGATGCACCGGCTTCCCCTCCAATGCAGTAAGCTATCCCCCACCCGAGGCCTCCGCCTGGCCTTGAAGCTGCTGGATGAGCTGCTCCAGGGCCGGCCGCTGCTCCGGCGGGGCCATCTGGTAGGCGGTGGTCGCCTCGTTCAACCCATCCTGGTAGCGCCCCAGCCCCTGGTAGACCTGGGCCAGCTTCCAGTGGGTGCTCCAGGCATCGGCCGCCTGGGGATTCAGGGCCAGCTTCTGACGGTAGAGGTCCGCCAGCAGGTTCAGGATGCTGGGATCGGTAGGGGCGAGCTGGTAGGCCCGCTCTCCCTCGGCAATAGCCTGCTCCAACTGCCCCATCTGGGCCTGAAGGATAGCGGCGCTGCGGCGGAGCAACGGATCGTCAGGAGCCTGCTCCAGCGCGGCCTGGACGTGCCGGAGAGCTTCGGAGAACTGACCCTCCTGAGCCAGCAAGTTGGCCAGGGCGATTCGGTACTCCACCCGCTTGGGGGCCTGCTCCACCGCCTGCTGGTAGGCCAGAATGGCCTGCTCGCGCTCTCCTTGGCTCTCGTAAAGCTGCCCCAGGCTGTAGTGAGCCTCGGGGAACTTGGGCTTGCGCGCCAGGGCCTCCTGGTAGGTCTGGATCGCCTTGGTGATCTCCCCCTGCTGCTGATAGAGACGGGCCACGTTCAGGTAGACGTTGGTCAGACGGGGGTTGACTTCCAGAGCCTTCTGGTAGGCAGCCAGGGCATCTTCTGTCTTGCCCTCGGTCAGGTAGAAGTCCCCCAGGATCATATAAGTTTGGTCAAAACGGTCATCCAGGGAGAGAGAGTGTTCTATCAACGCTCGTGCTTTTTCCGGCTCTCCTAGCAGGTAAAGGTAGTCAATAGCCAGTTCATTCCACAGATGAGCGGCGTTGGGACTGAGGGTCAACGCCGTTTCATACTCAGCAATGGATTTCTGGACAAGCTTCTGCCGCTCCTCCCCCTTTGCCATATCGGCCCAGTTCTTGTAGAGACGGGCCAGGTTGGCCGAGTGGTCCGTGTTCAAGGGATTGATCTCGCGAGCACGCTTGAGGACGGTCTCGGCCGCGACCAGCAGGTCTACCCGGCTCAAGCGTCCTGTATCTTCAATGGAGAGGTCCAGAACCGCCGAAAGGGTTGGGCTGTCCGGCAGGATGCGGTAATCCGTCGGTGCCTGTTTCGACTTCTCCAGAAAGGCCGAACCCGTCCAGAGGTAGTAGAAGTCCTCGTTGGGCGCGAGGCGGATCGCCTGTTTGAAATGGGCCAGCGCTGCATCCCACTGCCCACTTCGGTTCCAGGGCTCCCCCTGCTTGTAGTAGATGTCGGCCTGGATGACCCGCAGATTGGTCTGGGCGACGACGACGAGGGCGACCAACAGGGCCGGGATGAAGATGGCCAAGCCCCACGGTTGGGCGACGAGGGGAGGGGTCCGACGCTCCGCCACCAGCACCGCTCCCATAGCCGCCAGGTAGAGGCCCACGAAGAGATAGAAGCCGGTCAGCAGGCTACCAACACGACCTGCCACTTGGACCAGCATTCGAATGGCCATAGCGGGGTCCTGCTGGGGAAGGATGGTGCGGGCGATGGAGGCCTGGAGGCCGGCATCGTAGAGGGCAAATCCCAGCCCCAGGGCCAGCGAACTGCCCAGTAGGATCAGGACGGCCGGCACAAGGTCGCCCTCCCGGCTCTGAAAGCGCCCTTGTCGCACCATATCGGCCACGAAGAGAAGCCCTCCCAAGAGCCAGGTGAGGGTGAACATCAGCAGCACCATCGGCGAGGTGGTCTGGACCTTTCTCCCCTGGCCCGGGGGCAGGACGGTGAAGGCGTAGCGGAGCACTTCGGTGGCCGTCGTCTGCTGGCGCACATCAGGCGTCATCGCATTGGTAGTGATGAAGTCGTAGGCCAACGTCGCCAGGATCAGACCCAAAACCAGGGACACGGCCAGCACCGGCATCAACCAGCCTGCGGCGGAGGGACCGACGCGGCGAGGGCGGGCTGGACCACCGGCCGACGGTCGGCGGCGGCGACGACTACGGCGTGTCTTGGGTGGTGCCGCCGACTCCGGCTCGGGCACCTTTTCGGGAGCTTCGGCAACCCGGTCCTGAAGCATCCCCTGGCCCACCACGACCATCAGGCCAGCGAAGGCCCAGAAGTAAGTTCGGGTGGCCGCGATGGCGATGCCAAAGTGGATTTCGACGAAGTGAGCCATAACGGCGGCCAACAGGCTCAGGATTAGGATCAGCCGATCCATATCCCTGGCCTCCTCGGTCTGGCGGACGAAGAGGGCGTGGCCGATCAGGTAGAGGATCAGGCCGGCAATCTGCCCAAAGGGAGCTCCTACACCCAGAAAGTAGGGCTTGCCCAAGAGCACGGAGATGACCACCCCGATCACACCGCCGCCGATGAAGAAGAGCAGGTAGAAGTTCCGCTGTCGTCGGGAGCGGATCCATCCCAACCACTTCAGGCCATAGTAGAAGACGCTCAGGAACAGAAGTTCCTCGGCCAGGTAGCCCAGGAGCCCGGTGATGATCAGGGCATCGAAGGTCTCGTTGTGCGAACGGTCGGGAGAGGCATTGCGGGCCTCATAATGGGCCAGATCGGGTGGGTAGAAGCGGTTGTAGGCCACGTACATCGCCTCGGGACCGTAGCCGATGAGGGGGCGCAGGAGGTTCCAGCGATCGGGCGTGCCGTCGGGGTAGACAATGGGCTCGTGGGGGAGGAAGAGACGGAGGGCTCCCTGCCAGATGAGGACGCGGACCTTGCCCGTCCCCGTCTCGGTTTCCAAAATCTTTCCCAGCCGGCCCACGTAGGGGGCCTCCCGCAGCGGCTCCAGAGGGGTCGAGGGCAGGTTGAAGACAACCAGGAAGCCCGCGACGGCCATCGTCTGCAGGATCCAACTCAGCCAGAGCCACTTCCAGGTCCGTCGGAAGGCGGCCAGGGCCAAGATGACCAGGGCTCCTCCAAAGATCCCGCCCATCGTCAGAGCCATCAGGCGCATCGTTGTATTCATCGTCATCCGCCCCACGGCCTGGGCCATCAGGAAGAGCCCCATCAACAGGCCGGCGCCCAGGATGGTGCTGCCGAGCATCGTCAGCAGCGCCTCGACCACGTCCTGGAAGGTGAGCGGACCTTGGTCCGCTGCCAGGCGACGCAGGGTCAGCAATCCGAAGAGGGCAAAGGCGAAGAGGCCGGCCGCCCACCCCAGCCAAGGCCCTCGGCTCTGGCTGAAGTAGATGGTGACCACTTGGATGAGCATAATGAAGATGTAGGCCGAAGCCCGAAGGATCTCCATCGTCGCCTCTAGCGACGACTCGGCCTCCTCGGTGAGGATGACGACGAAGCTCTGGACCACCCGCCCCAAGGTGAGGAAGAAGGCCATAATCAAGTAGGCAGCGATGAAGATGGCGTTGCCCATATTGGCGGCCACCCGCTTGGTGACATCTCCACCCCAGGGAAGCGGATCAATGGCGTAGTGCTGGATCAGCCCGTAGAAGGCGATGGGCAGGCTGGTGACGATGACGGTGTTGATAAGGCGATCTACCTGCTCTCGACGGCGCAATCCCTCCAAGAGGAGCAAGAAGATGACGATGTAGGAAAAGGTGGTGTAAGTCCCCTGAAGCCGCTGGTAGGACCCCCACAGGCTGACCCGGGGCGTGACCGAGAAGAGGGTGCTGATGAGGTAGGCGATGACCAGGAGCAAAGTAGGCAGGACCAGCGGCGTGCGGAGATTGAGGCGGCCTCCCGATTTTCCACTGCTGCGCTCCTCGGCCCACCGCACCAGCCAGGCTGCGGCCATGATTACGGCGATGGAACGAACCAGGGTTAGTTTATCGGGCTCAAAGACGCGGCTGGAGTGGACGTTGAAGAAGAGGGGGGCAATGACCAACGCGGCCAGCCAGCCGGCCTCGATGACCTTATCACACCAGACGCTTAGCTTCGTAGACATCCTACCCTCTCTCTTGGAACCAGGCGATGGTTGCCTTCAACCCGTCCTCCAACGAGGTGCCCGCTTGAAATCCCAGCACCTCTCGGGCACGGCGGGTGTCAGGCACCCGTCGGCGACTTTCCTCGAAATTCGGTCCGTAGGCATCCCGATAGGGGATGTGCACGATCTCCGAAGTCGAGCCGGTCATCCGGCGGACGAGCCGGGCCAGCTCTAGGATAGAGGTCTCCTGGTCACGACCGATGTTAAAGACCCGGCCTTGGGCTTTAGGCGTCTGAGCAGCCAGGATCGTCCCCCAAACCGTGTCGGCCACATAGGTGAAGCAACGGGTCTGCTGCCCGTCATCATAGACCGTGATGGGGTCTCCCCGCAGCGCCTGGGCGATGAACCGGGCGACCACGCTGCCGTAGCCTCGGGGATCGGTGCGGGGGCCATAGGCGTTGAAGTAGCGGACGATGACGACGGGCAATCCCTTGCGGGCGTAGGCCAGGGCCAGGTGCTCGTCTAGCGCCTTGCTGTGGGCGTAGGACCAGCGGGGGACCGTGGTCGGTCCGAGTACGATCTCTCCATCCTCCCGGAAGGGGAGGTCCACCGACTTGCCGTAGACTTCGGAGCTGGAGGCGATGAGCACCGGCACCCAGTATTTGTAGGCCAGGGCCAGAACGTTTTCCGTCCCCTGCACGTTGGTCAGGATCCCGGCCAGCGGGTCATCCACCACCCGCTTCACGCCGACGAGGGCGGCCAGATGGTAGACCTGGTCGGCCTGTTGCACCAGGGGCTCCAGCGTGGCCCTGTCAAGGATGGAGCCCACGACCAAGCGGAGGCGGTCGTTCCCCAAGTGGTGGCCGATGTTGTCCACCGTTCCCGTGGAAAGGTCATCTAGCACGGTAACCCGATGGCCTTCATCCAGAAGTCGGTCCACCAGATGAGAGCCGATGAAGCCGGCTCCCCCTGTTACCAAAACCTGCATCACTCCTCCCGAATCGTTTTCTCAAGCTGACGCAGGAATCGCTGGACGTCCTGCCGAAGTACGGGGCGAAGCTGCCGCGCTCTCTCCAGGTTCACCCGAAGCTGGTCATAGTCGAGGGGAACCGCATAAGCGTGCCGGAAGAAGTGGCGGAACCCCCTTAACGTGTTGAGCAGGCGATAGCTGTCCTCCGAGAGAAGGGCAGGGCGCACCCCAGGAATCTCGTGCTGCATCCGCCGCAGCAAGGCGACATGCCAGCGGGCTACATCGGTGATTTGGTTCTCAAAGCAGGCAGCCACCAGCTTTAAGAGGTCCTCGACAGCGTTGTACAGATTGTGCAACTGGTAGGCCAGGCTTTCCAGGCTTGCCTCATCGTCGGGCTGTAGCCGGGCAGCCCGCTTCTCCAACGTCTCGTAGACGGCTTCAATGAGTGCCATCTGGTCCTGAAGGTCCGATTTCAGGAGGACGAAGGTTGCCCGGTCCATAGGATTCCTCGCTCCCGTATCCGATGGGCGAAAGGACAGCGTTGGAGTTCGATCAGGTCCACCTCCCGGCCCAAGAGGGAGGCGAAGTGACCGATGGCCTCGCAGAACCGCTCAGGGTCTATCCCTTCCACCCCAATGTCCACATCCGACGCCTCTGTAAAACTGCCCGGCTTGGTGACCGAACCAAAGATGTAGGCCCGACGGATGCCGTACCGGGCTCCGTGCTCGTCCAGAAGACGGAAGATCTGGTCGAGCAATGCTCTACGCTCCCGCTCCAGAGCCGCCCGCCGCCGGGCCAGCACGTTGTCCCACAGAGATGTATCGAACCCCATCGTGGTATCCTCCCGGATATTATAGCACATCCCTCCCCAATAGTCAGGCGGGGTGGTGGGATGATTACCCACAAGGAGTAGTCACCCTCCGGGCCTCCCTCGTTTCCACCCTCCGGGTGCGGAAAGCGGGGGCTCCCACACAGAGCGTGGGAGCCCCCTAAGAGGGGAACCCCAAGGTGAGCATATGGCCTCTCAGGGCCGCTTTCTAGACCCTGGGAATCTCCAGGGTTAAAGCGTTGAAAAGCCCTGCCGGTTCAATAGTTGATGGTAGAGGGCCTCGACCCGGGCGATCATCTGCTCGACGGTGAACTGCTCGCGTACCCGCCTCTGAGCCGCCTCGCCCATCGCCCGGCGGCGGGCGGGATCGGCCAGCAGGGCGTTGATAGCAGCGGCCAGAGCCGCCGGATCCCGAGGGGGGACGACCAGCCCTGTCTCGCCGTGGCGGTTGACGAAGGAGGTTCCAGAGCCCACCTCGGTGCAGATGAGGGGGAGGCCGGCGGCCATCGCCTCCAGCAGGACGGTACCGAAGGCTTCGGCGCGGGCGTTGGCCGGCAGGACGAAGAGGTCGGCAACGGCGTAGCTGGCCGGCAGGTCGGCGTCGGGCAGATCGCCCAAGAAGTGCACCCGATCTGCCAGCCCCAGCTCCCGGGCCAAGGTCTCCCACTCGGCCCGCATCGGCCCGTCGCCGACGACCAGCAGATGGGCATCGGGAACGCGAGGGAGAGCCCGGAGCAGGTCGTCCAGCCCCTTGTAGTAGCGGAGCCGGCCGACGAAGAGGAGCAGGGGGGGAGGCGCGGGGTCGTCCAGCCCGATCCGTGCCCGCAGCGCGGCGCCGGCCCCCTCGGAGACCCGGGCGAAGCGCTCGACGTCCACGCCCAGCGGGATGACGGTGCACCGGTCGGCCACCCGGCTCAGAAAGGGGGAGGTGCGGATATAGTGGGGGCTGGTGGCGATGATGCGGTCGGCGGCCGCCAAGACCCGCCGCAGGAAGGGGGCGTAGAAGCGGAGGATCCGCTTCTGCCGCACGACGTCGGAGTGGTAGGTGATCACGGTGCGCCGGGCGCGGCCCAGGAGCCAATTGGCCAGTTCGCCCAGGGGGTAGGGAGAGTGGACGTGGGCGATGTCGGGGCGCAGGCGGGCCACCCAAAGGGGCTGGCTCAGGCTGATGGGCATCGAGGCCAGGGTGGTCAGCCGGCCCGCCTTGATGACCCGCACACCGTTGCGCGTTTCCGTCCGGGTGCGTGGACCGGGATCGCAGACCAGGACGGTGACCTGGTGGCCGGCGGCGGCCTGGGCCTCGGCCAGAACCCGGATGTGGTTCTCGATGCCTCCAAGAACGGGGAAATAGTCTTTGTACAAATGGAGGATTTTCATCCTCTTTCTCCCCATACAGCCAGCCGCTCTTCCAAGACCCGTACCAGACTTTCGGCCAGTTCCAACATCTCCCGGGCATCGCGCTCGGTGATCTCCGCGTGGTACTCGTAACGGGCTCGATTGCGCAGGCGCAACCCCCGATTCAGGCGCCTTCCCATCTCGCGAGGAAGTTCCCCACTCAACACGTAAAGACGGGAGAAGCGCTGAACGATGCGACCGTGCCGCTTGGGGATCGGTTCTCCCTTCAGTCGGAGAAGCCCCTTGACGCAGAGTTCAGCCGCGTTGTAGGCCCCATCTACCAGAAGCCGATAGTGGCCCAGGGGCAGATTGTCCCGACTCTGCTCCAGGTACTCGGTCGCCAGAGCCAGGAAGTTGGCCGCTTCGCCCTGCCGCCAGGATTCCTCGTCCATTCGGTAGACCTCCTGCCCATCGCGAAGCACGCTTTGGAAGAAGTAGGGGGGATACTGTTCACGGAATTCGTCCACACAACCGACAACCGGCTCCACCACTTCATCGAAACGCAGGGCGGTTTCCAGAGCCAGGGCGTCACAAACCTCGCCGACCCGCTCGGGGGATTCCAAGGCAACGATGTAGAGGTCAATGTCGCTGTCGGCGACATCCTCTCCGCGAGCGGAGCTGCCGAAGAGGGTGATCTGGGCAACTTGCCTCCCCACCGGGCTCTGAAGCAGCCGCCGGATGAAGAACTGCCGGGCCTCCTCTCGCCGATCGGCCATCGGATGGTCTCTCCCAACCGGGTCACTCAGAAGGGGCGATACACCTGCTCCACTCCCCATTATACACGGTAAGTTTGAATCGGCAAAGTCTTGGGGCTGCCCGGCTGTTCCCCTGCCGGAGCGCGGGTCTGCCAAGATCGAGCCCGGGGAATCGGTCAGGCGGGCTCTCCGACCGTGCGGTAGAGGGCCAGAGTTTCCCCGGCCGTCCGCTCCCAGGAGAAGGTCGCGGCGCGGGCCAGACCCCGCTGCCGCAGGTGCTCCCGCAACGAGGCATCTTCCAGAATGCGCCGCAACGCCTCGCCCATCGCCTCGACATCGGTCGGGTCGAAGGTGAGGACCGCATCGCCGCCCACCTCCGGCAGGCTGGAGGTCTCGGAACAGGCCACCGGCACACCGCAGGCCATCGCTTCCAGGACGGGCAGGCCGAAGCCCTCGTAGAGGCTGGGGAAGACGAAGGCCATCGCCCCGCTGTAGAGGGCCGGCAGGTCTGCTTCGGCCACAGGACCGAGGAAGCGCACGGTGTCTCCCAGCCCCAGCTCCTCGGCCCGACGTTTGGGTTGGGGATAACGGGGGTCCCAGACGCCGGCAATGATGAGCGTGAAGCGTGAAACGTCAAACGTCAAGCGTGTTGTGCGTTGCGCGACGTGTGCCCAGGCTTCCACAAGGCGGGTGAGGTTCTTATGGGGTTTGTTGGAGCCCAAATAGAGCAGGTACCGTTCTGGAAGGCCGTGCTTACAGCGGACTGCTTCCACTTCGGCGGGAGGGCGGGGGCGAAAGGCGGGGTCGGCAGCCTCGGGGATCACGGTGACTCGCTCGGCGGGGAGACGGAAGTGGCGCAGCAGGTCCTGCCGCGTGGCCTCGGAAACGGCGATGGCCCGACAGACCGTGCGCAGGGCCAGGGCCGTCGTCCAGCGGAAGAGGAGGCGGGCCTGACGGGTCGAATGGCGGGGGAAGAGGAGGGGGATGAGGTCGTGGACGGTGAGGAGAGCGGGGCGACCGGGGCGGTAGGGCATCAGGTAGTAAGGGCTGTGGTAGAGATCGGCCTTCAGGCGACGCAGCAGGCGAGGGACGGCCCACTGCTGGCGGAGGGAGAAGGGGGAGAGGGGGAGGTCTACGATCTGGACACGGTCACCGCGCAGCGCCGACAGGTCCCAAGGAGAGGGCCGGGCGGGATCGCGCAGGAGGACCAGCCGCTCATCCTCGTTCAGCAGAGGGATCATCGCGTGGGCCAGGTTGACCCCGTAGCGCCCGATGCCGGGGAAATGGCTGGTGGCCGTGCGGATGTCAAGGACGTAGACTCCAGCAGACACGTGAACCTCTACCCGGCGAGATGATGGTGCCGACCCTCGGCCCTTCGACCAGACCCGCGTTCAAATCCTGTGACCCTGCCCGGCGTCAGGAGGGGTTGGCTGCGTCCCACACATCGTCCACGGCAACCTCGAAGCCGGACAACAGCGCCGAACGGGCGACCGTCCCCCGTCCGAAGGTTCCGTGGACGGTGTAGCGCTCCCCCTCCAGCGTCAGGACGGTGATCTGCTCCTCTTGCGGGTCCACGATCCAGTACTCGGGGATGCCGGCCTGGGCGTACTCCCGCCGTTTCGTCTCCAGGTCGTGCCGACGGTTCTCCGGCGAGACCACCTCAACCACCAGGTCGGGGACTTCCCAGTACTGCTCGTGGCGACGGTGGGCGTGCTCCGCCAGCATCACGGCGATGTCCGGCTCTCGGTTCGGCATCCTCCATCACAGGGGTCACAGGGGAGGATTGCTTGGGCTTCACGTCACACCTCCGCCGGCATCATCCTTCTTCACCGCCATCTCGGCCACGGGGCACCTCCTGAGCGCGCCAGGCTTCCTTGCTACCGCTTGCACCCTATGATACCCCGTCTCCTCCAGCCTGTCAACCATGTCAAAAAGGCTAGATTCCCGAGGTCTCCGTGAGACGATCTTCACCTTGGGATGCCCTCGAAAAGGGGAGCAGGTTGCTTCCCAGGACGACTTTCCAGGCCTCGGGATCTCCAGGGTTAAGTGTTGATAAGCCCTGGAAGCCTCATACCCCGATTTGACGGGGAGGGCCGCGAATGCTATACTTGTCCAGGCCGCTGTCCACAATTCCCTTGTGAGGAGAGCAATGGTATGGTAGAGGAGCGCCCCAGCCCCGGCGAGATCGTCCAACAAGTGCTTCCCGCCCTGCAACTCCTTCTCAAAGGCCTGACCCAGCGCCAACGTCTCTTTTTGGCAGCAATGGCTCTGGTGGAGGTGGTGGTGATATGTGCCCTGGCCTGGGTGGCCATCGGGCTGGCGCGGGGACCGGAGCCCATCCCCGTCGCCGCGCTTCCCACCCTCGCTCCCAGCCCAACACCACCACCCACCCCGGTGCCCACACCCACACCGAGGCCCACTCCCACCCCCGTGCTGCCCCGCACCCGCTTCGACCTAAACATTGCCCGCAACCCCGATGACCTGGACTTGCGGGTCCAACGAGGGTTTTCTTACCTTGAGCTCAACGCCCCCGAAGCAGCCCTGGAAGACTTCGACTACGTCCTGGAGCGGGACCCCAACCACGTCCGGGCCCTCTATGGACGCGGCGTGGCCCTCGTCCAACTGCGGCGATGGTCAGAGGCGATGCGGGCCTTCGAGCAGACCCTCGCCTTGGATGCCACGATGGCCGATGTGTACAACACACGTGGGACTCTCTACCTGTGGCAGGGACGGTCGGAGGAAGCGCTGGCCGACTTCGAGCAGGTGGTCACCCTCCTGCCGGAAAAACCCATCGGGTACCTGAATCGGGCCAACGCTCTGCGTGCCCTGGGCCGCTTCGAAGAGGCGTTGGCCGACTACGGCAGAGCTCTCCAGATCCAGCCAGAGCTGACGGCAGCCCTGGTCGGACGAGCGCTGACCTACGGCGAGATGGGAGAGAGCGACTTGGGGATGATTGACCTGAGACGAGCCGCCGAGCAAGACCCTTCAGATCCCATCGTCCTGAGCGCCCGGGCCTGGTACCGTGCTGAGTACCTGGGTACCGACCTGGAGGAGGCCGTCCGGTTGGCTCAGCGGGCCGTCCGAAATGCCAAGGATACCTACACCCGGGCGATGGCCTTGGATACACTGGGTTGGGTCTACTACAAGCTGGAACGCTACGAGGAAGCGCTGCAAGCGCTGGAGGAGGCCGCTGCTCTGATGACCGTCGAGGGGGAAGTCGCTATCCCCAGGATTCGGGAACACCTGGAGGCGGTACGCCGCCGCACATCGTGAGAGCCGGGCGGGGACACGGGAAAGAGAGAGGCCCCGGCGCGGTGTTACCGAAACCGGGGCCGATGATGCATAAGGGCGACGTTGCGGCTGTGACGCGGGTGAACGTACGGCGATGTGGGCTACAACGGGCTGGGATGTCAGGCCGATGAAGCTGCGACGTTGCCACAGTGTGAGAGCGACTTACCCGGTCTGGCGCGGGCGAGACCTGGCGGATGGGGGGGGTGCGATGACCAGGGCTTACCGCAATCCAGGGCCTCTCTCTGAGCTACATCCTACACCGAAAACCTTAAACTCACGTCAAAGAAAAGTTAAAAATTGGTAAAATTGGTTAGAATAGAGGACAACCTTCGTGAGTCCACGAAACGAGCTCACCGTAATTCTAACCCACGAAAACGCTGACTTCGACGCCCTGGCATCCCTGCTGGCCGCCTCGAAGCTCTACCCCAGGGCGATCCCTGTGCTCCCTCGCCGCATCAACCGGAACGGGCGGGCCTTCCTGGCTCTCTACGGTGGTGCGCTTCCCTTCGTTGCACCCGATGACCTGCCTCGGGGGCGGATCACGGGTGCAATCCTCGTGGACACCCAGAGCCTAACCACCCTCAAAAAGATGGATCCCCAGATCCAGGTCAACATCATTGACCACCACGAACTGAGCCGCGAGCTCCCCGCCGGCTGGACCTACACGGGTGAGCCTACCGGCGCGACGACCACCCTCCTGGTGGAGCAGATCGCCGAGCAAGGGCTCACCCTCTCCCCCCTGGAGGCCACCCTCCTGCTGCTGGGCATCTACGAGGATACCGGTCAGCTCACCTACGAATCCACGACCCCCCGGGACCTGCGGGTGGCGGCCTGGCTGCTGGAGCAGGGGGCCAATCTGGCCGTAGTCAACGAGTACCTGCACCATCCCCTGGCCCCTGACCAACGCGCCCTCTACGAGCAACTGATCGAGCAGACGGAGACGCTGGACCTCGACGGCCAGACGGTGATGATCGCCTGGGCCGAGGCCCCGGAACTGACCGAGGAGATCTCCACCCTGGCCCACAAGCTGCGCGATCTCTTCGAGCCGGCCGCCCTCTTCGTGTTGGTGGCCCTGGACCGCCGGGTGCAGATGGTCGCCCGCAGCACCACCGACTCCATTGACGTCGCCCAGATCGCTACCCACTTCGGAGGCGGAGGACATCCCCGCGCTGCCGCTGCCCTGATCCGCGAGCGAACTCTGGACGAGGTGCGGTCGGAACTCCGCCGCTTGCTCCCTCGCTTCGTCCGCCCGGCCATCACCGTCGGCCAGATTATGTCCTACGGCGTCCAGACCTTCTCCCCCCAGATGACCGTCCAGGAGGCGGCGGAGCGGATGCAGCGGCTAGGCCACGAAGGGTATCCGGTGGTGGACAATGGACGCATCGTGGGCCTGCTGACCCGTCAAGCGGTGGACCGGGCGCTGCGCCACGGCCTGAGCGGCATCCCCATCGAGCGGGTGATGGAGAAGGGCGAGGTCTACGTCTCCCCCGACGACTCCATCGAACGCCTCCAGCAGGTGATGACAACCTACGGCTGGGGCCAGGTGCCCGTTGTCGCCGAGGGCCGGCTGGTGGGGATCGTGACCCGCACCGACCTGATCAACCTGTGGGGGATGCCCTCGGTGGTCAGCCGACGGCAGGAGATCGCCGACCTGCTCAGCCGCTCCCTCCCGCCTGCCCTCCTGGATCTGGTCCGCCACATCAGCCAGATGGCCGACGAGATGGGCTACAACCTCTACTTCGTCGGCGGGCTGGTGCGCGACCTGCTCTTGGGCATCCCCAACACCGACATAGACCTGGTCGTCGAGGGAGAGGCGATCCGGCTGGCCCACCGACTGCGGCGGAAGTACGGAGGACGGGTGCGCAGCCACCGTCGCTTCGGCACCGCCAAGTGGTTGCTGCCGGGAAGCCGATGGGAGGGAAAGCCGGGCATCCCCAAGGCCATAGACTTCGTCACCGCCCGCACCGAGTTCTACGAACACCCCACCGCCCTGCCTCAGGTGGAGCGGGGTTCCATCAAGCTGGACCTGCACCGCCGGGACTTCACCATCAACACCCTGGCCATCTGCCTCAACCCCGACCGCTTCGGCGAACTGCTGGACTTCTACGGCGGGGAGAAGGACCTGCGCGAGGGGATCATCCGCGTCCTCCACAGCTTGAGCTTTGTGGACGATCCGACGCGCATGCTGCGGGCCGCCCGGCTGGAGCAGCGGCTGGGGTTTCGCATCGAGGCCCGCACCGAGGAACTGATCCGGGAGGCCGCTCCCCTGCTCCGGCGGGTCAGCGGCGACCGGGTGCGCCACGAACTGGAGCTGATCCTCCAGGAGAGGGAGCCGGAGCGGGTGCTGGCCCGGCTGGAGTCGCTGGGCGTGCTGGCCCAGCTCCACCCCGACCTGACGGTGGATGACTGGCTCCGCGCCGCCTTCTCACGACTACGCGAAGGGCTCGCCAGCGGGGCCTGGCGTATGGCCCCGGAAGACGAGCTCCCTTCCCTCATCTTCCCCTACTTCGGCCTGTTGGCCTACCGGCTGAACCGGGAGGCCCGGGAGACGCTCCTGAAGCGGCTGAAGGTCCAGGCCCGCACCGCCACCGACGTGCGCTGGGTCCACCACCTGCGGGACCAGATGGACACGCTCTCGCAGCCCTTGCGCCCCAGCCGGCTCTACCGGCTGCTCCACGCCTACCGGGCCCGGGTGCTGCTGGTGGGATGGGCAGCCACCGAGAACGAGACGGCCCGTGCTCAGATCGCCCACTTCTACCACAAGCTGCGCCACGTGCGCCCCACCCTCACCGGCCACGACCTGCTGGCCCGGGGGCTCCGGCCAGGACCGCAGTTAGGACGGCTGCTGGAGCGGCTGCGGGATGCCTGGCTGGATGGGGAGGTCACCTCTCCTGAAGAGGAAGAGGCCCTGCTGGAGCGGCTGTTGGAGGAGATGGGGGAGGAGGGTGAGGCGGCGAGGCGGCGAGGCGATGAGGTGATGGGGCGGTGAGGCGATGAGGTGATGGGGCGATGAGGCGATGAGGTGATGGGGCGATGAGGCAATAAGGCAATGGGGCAATGAGGTAACGAGGTAGCGAGGCGATGAGGCAATGAGGCAACGAGGCAATGAGACAATGAGGCAACGAGGTGCAAGGATGCCAAATCTCCGAACGCCCAAGGTGCGTATCACGACAGTGACCGGCAGGCCCATCGAGGCCGGACCGGTCCGACTCACCCCCGTGGTGCGGGTGGTCACCCTGGGCCAGCGCCGGGGGACGGTGGGAAGTGACTACATCAGCGGCTGGGGCTGGGCCGTCGCCTGGCTCTCCCCCATCGCCGTCCTCGTCGAAGGGCCGGAGGGCGAGGAACGCCTCCCCATCCGGGACGAGACCCAAACCGCCCTGCTCAGCATCGGGCTGGGAGCCCTGCTCTTCGCCGCCCTGCTCTGGCTCATCATCCGGGCCACAACAAGGGCCCACCCTGCAACAACCCATCAGGAGGTCCTATGATCGAACGACTCTTTGACACCATCGAGGAAGTCCAACAGACAGCCCACGTCAGCGCCGTCTTCGGCAAGCCGGTCCAGGTCGGAGAGCGGACGGTGATCCCCGTCGCCAAGGTCAAGTATGGCTTCGGCCTGGGATTCGGGAAAAGCGGAGCGGATACGGGGGAGGAGGGGACAGAAGCGGAAGGTGCCAGCGGCGGAGGGGGCATCGTCGCCCGGCCTATCGCCGTCATCGAGGTCACCCCGGACCGGGTGCGGGTGGAGCCGGTGCTGGACGAAGGGCGGATCGCCCTGGCGGGCATCTTCGCCGGCCTCTGGGCGGTCTTCTGGATCGCCCGCACCCTTCAGGCCCTCTTCGGCAGGAAGGCTTCCAAGGAGGGAAGCCGATGAACGACACCGGCATCCTTCTCCAGGCAGGCCCCTTCACCATCCGCTGGTACGGACTGCTCATCGCCGTGGGCGCGCTGCTCGGCGGCTACATCGCCTCCATCGAAGCCCGCCGGCGGGGCGAGGACCCCGACCACGTCTGGAACGGGCTGATCCTCGTCCTCATCCTGGGCATCATCGGCGCCCGCCTCTACCACGTCGTCTCCAGCCCCCAGGAGGGAGGTCTGGGGCTGCGCTACTACCTCTCGAACCCTGTGGAGATCGTCAAGATCTGGCAGGGGGGGCTGGGCATCTACGGCGCGGTCCTCGGGGGCGTCATCGGCCTGCTCTTCTACGCCCGCCGCCACCGCCTGAACCCCTGGCGCTGGATGGACATCGCCGCGCCGGGCCTGATCCTGGCTCAGGCCATCGGACGGTGGGGCAACTACTTCAACCAGGAACTCTACGGCCCGCCGACAACGCTGCCCTGGGGGATCAAGATTGACGCGCTGCACCGGTTGCCCCGCTACGCCGACCTGAGCCGCTATCCCGTGGAGACGACCCGTTTCCACCCCACCTTCCTGTACGAGTCGGTGTGGAACTTTCTGGGCTTCCTCTTCCTGATGGGGGTGGGCCGTCGCTACGCCGATCGGCTCAAGGACGGCGACATCATCCTGCTCTATGCCATCTGGTATCCCCTGGGACGGAGCGTCATCGAGTACTTCTTCCGGCCCGACGCCTGGCTGGTGCCCAGCCTGGGCCTGCCGGTGGCGATGGTCATCTCGCTGACGATGGCCGTGGTTGCGGCCATCGCCCTGGTGGTGCGGCACCGGGGACGGGGAACGCCCTGAGCATCACCCCGAAACCATCGCCTCGGGAGAGGGCACGGCCCGGGCCAGCTGCTCCCGCAGGGCCGCTTCCAGCGCCTCCAGGCGCGCCCGATAGGCCGGCGTCCTCAACGCTTCCACCGTCATAATGAGGGCATCCTCTTTGTTATCCCGGTAGTAGCGAGGACGGACGCCGGCCATGCGGAAGCCGTACTTCCGGTAGAGGGCCTGAGCCACCCGGTTGGAGGCCCGCACCTCCAGCGTGGCGATGGCCGCTTCCATAGCGATTGCCTGCTTCAGCATCGTCAGCAGCAGGAGCTCCCCCAGCCCACGTCCCCGCCAGTCAGGATGGACGGCCAAGGTACTGACGTGGGCCTCGCCGGCCATCATCCAGAAGCCCCCATAGCCCAGCACCGGAGCGGCCCGCCGGGGCGACCAGAAGCGGTGCCACCAGCGCGCCGGCCTCTCCTGGGCTGTCTCTCTCGCCCGCTCCCGCACGACGATGTAGTGGGAGAGGTCGTTCTCCTCCAGTTCGTAGCGATAGGCGTGCTTGGGCCAGGGGAGGGGGAAGGAGAGGCGCTCGATGGCCATCACCTCGGAAACGTCCTGCCAGACCATCGGCTGGACGATGAAAGGTCCCATCTCCGTCAGAACGGTCCTTCTCGCCACCGCGTCCTCTACACCGGTTCGCATCTATCAGCCTACCCTCCCGCAGGTCACCAGTCGAGGGCGCTTTCAGCACCTGCGGGAGGGTGAACAGTTTTACACCGGTTCGTGCAGGTAGATGGGCACCAGCGTTGTGGGGTCGTCCTGCTCTCCCCGCTCCAGGCGCTGCCAGGCCAACTCGGCCAGGTAGCCGGCCCGACGCAGGCGGCTGGCCGGCGGTGCGATCACCGCCCCGCCTCCCAACCGCTCCCGCAGCAGCGCCACCCCCGCCGCGTCCAGCTCGCCGGAGAAGAAAGCTTTCTCCTCCACCTGCTCGATCAGCTTCTCCCAGGTGCTCAAAAAGGGGTCTCCGGTAGCCCGCCACGCTCCCCGTCGCCAGCGGTAGCGCCCCACCGCGATGCGGCCCCGTCCCGCCTGCAAGACGGCGTAGAGGGGCATGCTGCGATGGGGCTGGGCGTAGGCGGTGATCTCCAGCGTGGGGATGCCTACCACCGGGATGCCCCGGGCCAGGGCCAGCCCCTTGACGAGGGCCAGGCCGATGCGCAGGCCGGTGAAGGAGCCCGGCCCCAGCGCCACTGCCAATCCCGTCAGATCGCCGGCAGCCGCCCCCAGACTCCTGAGCAGCATCACCGTCCGAGGGGCCAGTTCCACCGTATGGTGGCGGGCCGACTCCCAGGTCAGTTCCCCCCGCACGGCCACCCCGTCGTAGAGGGCGATCCCGGCCAATCGGGTGGAGGTATCCACCGCCAGCAGCAATCCTTCCACGCTCTCCCCCCCCTTCTCACACGCCGAAGGCCCGTTCACGAAAGGCCCGCAACAGCGCCTGATAGCGCTCACCGATGGCCTGCATCCGCAACAGCCGCTTGGTCCCGCTGATCATCTCGATCTGAATCCACAGCCGCTCCGCCGGGAGCAACGGCAACACCCGCTCCGGCCACTCCATCAGGATCAGCGCCTCGCCATCCAGGTAGTCCTCTAGGCCGAAACCGACCGCTTCCTCAGCAGAAGCGATCCGGTAGAGATCAATGTGGTAGAGCCAAGCCCCGTCCTGAGGCCGCTGATACTCGTTGATCAGCGTGAAGGTCGGGCTGGTCAGCGTCTCCAACACCCCCCATCCCCGCCCCACACCCTGGGCGAACTGAGTCTTGCCGGCTCCCAGATCCCCCTCCAGGCAGACGAGATCGCCCGGACGGAGCAACTCACCCAGCCGGGCACCCAGACGCTGGGTCTGTTCCTGACTGTGGCTGAAACATTCCAGACTATGGGGATCAAGGATGGGGGACATAGGTCCTTCTTCCATGGTTAGGACAGTGTGTCAGAAACGGGAGGCGACCGGTGTCGCCCCTCCCCCAGGCAGATTATACAACCATCGGAGAGGAGCGACAAGCAAGAGCCACTTGCCTCTCCCCGAATCCTGAAGTACAATCCTGCGAGGCGGTGAGCCCGCCGGGCAGGGCGGAGACCAGCACACCGCCCGAAAGCCGATCCACCGGACCAAGGACCAAGGACCAAGGACTGAGGACCAAGGACTGAGGACCGAGGACTGAGGACCCAACTATGCAGATCACCGTCTACCGAACGGCTGAGGGATTCGACGCTCTGGCCGACGAGTGGGACCCGCTGGTGCGGACCAGCCGGGCCAACTACATCTTCCTGACCCACGCCTGGCAGAAGACCTGGTGGATGCACCTCCACGAAGGGGAGCTCTGCCTGGTGAGCGCCCGCGCTCCCGACGGTCAACTCCTAGGCATCGCTCCTCTCTTCTTGACCGCCGAGGAAGGCCATCGAATCTTCAAGACCGTGGGCTGCGTGGATGTTTCCGACTACCTGGAATGGATCGTGGCTACCGGTCACGAGGCCCCGGTCTACGAGGCCCTGTTGGAAGCGCTGCTGACCCACCCCGACGTGCCCTCCTGGGACTGTCTCTGCCTCTGCAACGTTCCCCAGGAGTCCGTCTCCCTCTCCGTCCTGCCCGACCTGGCCCGCCGCCGGGGGCTGACCGTGGAAATCGAACTGGAGGAGGTCTGTCCGGTGCTCTCCCTGCCCACGACCTGGGAGGCCTATCTGGCCGCACTGCCCCGCAAGCAGCGCCACGAACTGCGGCGCAAGCTGCGCCGGGCCGCCGAACTGGAGTGGTACCAGGTCGGGCCGGAGCACGACCTGAGCGCCGAGGTGGACCGGTTCATCGAGTTAATGCGCAAGAGCCATCCAGACAAGGCGGAGTTCATCCTGGACCAACGCCATCAGGCCTTCTTCCACGCCATCGCCCAGGCTACCCATCAGGCCGGTTGGCTGCAATTGGCCTTCCTGACCGATTTGGAGAGGCCGGTGGCCACCTACTTCAACTTCCTCTACGGAGGCCAGGTCCTGGTCTACAACTCCGGTTTCGACCCTGCCTATGGCCGGCTCAGCCCCGGCATCGTCCTGATGGCCCACCTGATCCGAGACGCCATCGAGCGGGGCTATCGAACGGTGGACTTCCTGCGTGGAAACGAGGGGTACAAGTACGATCTGGGCGGCGTGGACACCACCGTCCATCGCCTCCTCATCCACCGCCCCTCCCAGGAGCCACGATGACCATCCAGCGCATCGCGATGCTGAGCGTCCACACCTGCCCCCTGGCGACGCTAGGCGGTAAGGAGACGGGGGGGATGAACGTCTACGTGCGCGACCTGAGCCGGGAGCTGGTCCGGCGAGGGATCGCGGTGGATGTCTTCACCCGTTCCCAGAACCCCCAGGTCGCCAAGGTGAGCCACCGTTTGGGGCCGCTAGGGCGGGTGGTCCACCTAGTGGCCGGTCCCGAGGCCCCTTACGACAAGTACCACCTCTTCGACCACCTGCCCGCCTTCGTCGAGGGCGTCATCGCCTTCGCCGAGGCCGAAGGGGTCCGCTACGACCTCCTGCACAGCCACTACTGGCTCTCCGGCTGGGTGGCCCGGGCGCTGCGGGAGCGGTGGGGCATCCCCATCGTTCAGATGTTCCACACGTTGGGCCACCTGAAGAACCGCATCGCTCGCCGGCCTGAGGAGCGGGAGCCCCCCCTGCGCATCGCCGTGGAGACGGAGATCGTCCAGTTCGCCGACCGGCTGGTGGCAGCCACGCCGGTTGAGAAAGACCAGCTCATCGAGTTCTACGGGGCCGATCCCGACCGGATCGCCGTCATCCCGCCGGGCGTGGACCTCAACCGCTTCCACCCCATCGAGCCAACCCTCGCCAAACAGACCATCGGCATCCCGGTAGAGCATCGGATGGTCCTCTTCGTGGGCCGCATCGAGCCGCTGAAGGGGATTGACACCCTGATGCGGGCGATGGCGCTGTTGGTCCGGCGTCACCCCGACTGGCTCCGCGACACCTGCGTCTCCATCATCGGCGGCGACCCCAGCCCGGAGGGGCAGCGGGAGAACGCCGAGATGGCCCGCCTGCAGCGGCTGCGGGAGGAGTTGGGCATCGGCGATCTGGTCACTTTCTTGGGAGCCAAGGATCAGGACACGCTGCAATACTACTACTCGGCCGCCGAGGTGGTCGTGGTCCCCTCCCACTACGAGTCCTTCGGGATGGTGGCCTTGGAGGCAATGGCCTGTGGCACCCCGGTCATCGCCTCCGACGTGGGCGGGCTGGCCTACCTGGTTCGGGATGGGGCGACGGGCTTCCGCGTTCCCGACAGGGATCCTGAGGCGCTGGCGGCGGCCATCCTGCGGCTGATGGAGGATCCATTGCTCCGCCAGCGGATGGGGTACCGAGCCCAGTGTTGGGCCGAAGGGTACGCCTGGCCCATCATCGCCGATCAGTTGCTGGCCCTGTTCGAGCAGGTGCAAACGATGTCGCCCTGGGTGTGTGCGATATGACCACCCTGACCCTGATCATCGTTCTGGCCATCGCGGTCTTGCTTCTCCTCTTCGTGCTGCTGACCGATGGCCGCTACTTCGGCAAGGCGCTGATCTACCAGGTCTACGACCGCCTGGGGCCGGCCATCTTCAGCGCCCGCAGCGAGGCCGAGCGCTGGCGTGACCTGTTATGTCGGATCCATCTGCGCGGGGACGAGGCGGTCCTCGACGTGGGCACAGCGGTGGGCGACCTGCCCCTGACCATCGCGGCGATGCCCGGCTTCCAGGGGCAGGTGTGGGGTGTGGATTGGTCCCCTCGGATGATCGCCACCGCCCAGGCAACAGCCCGCCGCAGGGGGCTGGACGAGCGGGTCCAATTCCGGGTGGCCGACCTTCGCGAAGCCCTCCCCTTCGACGACGACACCTTCGATCTGGTCTTCTGCTTGGGCCTGTTGGAAACGCTTCCTCGGCCGGCCCGGCGGCTGCGGGAGCTGAGGCGTGTGCTGAAGCCCGAAGGGACCCTGGTCCTGAGCCTCTACCAAGGCTGGGCCACCCTGAGCGCTGCCCTGAGCCTGGACTGGTACCGGGAGCACCTGACCGCCCTGGGCTTCCAGGAGATCGAGGTCGCCCCGTTCCGGCGCAACCACAAAGTGGTAGTCGCACAGAAGATAGGCCCGTTGAGGTTCCAAGCAGAGGAGGGACAACGCTATGGCGAAACTAGAGCGCACTGACAAGCCAATTAGTGTGCTACTCGAGGAACTCGATAAAGGGGAATTGGGGCTCCCTGAAATTCAACGAGGTTACGTCTGGAACAGACCACAGGCCAGGGACCTTCTGGATTCCCTCTATCGGGAATATCCCTCCGGGCTGATTCTTTTATGGAAGCCTGAAGAACTCCCAGAACTCCGTCAAGGTTCCTTCGGGCAGAAGGTTGACCACGACAAGCGTCCCAGTTTGCTTGTCCTAGATGGACAGCAGCGCTTGACCTCCCTACAACGAGTCTTTTCCGGCACCATAGATGTCTACTTCCACGTGGAGGATGAGACATTCCAAATCTACAGCGCGAAATTGAAAGCCAATCCCCTGTGGGTCTCCGTCAGGGAGGTGCTTAGTAGGGGCGCGGTGAAAGTGTGGCGGGATCTCCGCGAACGCTTGCGTGCTGAATCCGTAAAGGTGGAGGAGTCCAAACTGGATGAGTACCTGGATCGTCTAACTCGCTTAGAGAAGGTTAAGGAATATCGCTATCCTGTAATGATCATCCACACAGACGATTATGAAGAGGTCACAGAATCTTTCATTAGAATCAACTCCCGAGGCACACGGTTACGGGAAGCGGAGTTGGCAATGGCCCAACTTGCCTTCCGCTGGCCTGGCGCTATCGTGAGGGAGTTTGAGGCAGCCTTGGAAGAGTACAGCCAGGCCCACTACGACTTGGAGGCCCGTTTCTTAATGCGATGTTTCGTAGCCGTGGGCACAAACCAAAGCCGATTTCGGCACCTAGGTAAACTGTGGGAAAAGGGATTGGGAGAACTTCAGACCATTTGGAGAAGCACGAGAAAAGGCGTTGACCACACAATCAACTTCCTAAAGAACAACGCAGGGATTGAATCATCTCGGTGGATCCCATCCATCAACGCACTGGTGCCGCTGGTTGTCTACTTTGCCAAGGGCGGCAGTGAGCCCCTTTCGGATGAGGAGACAAAGGGGTTGCTCTTCTGGTTTTTCCAAGCGACAGTGCACGGGAGATTCACAGGGAGTCCCGAGGCCAAAATTGATCAAGACTTGCGAGCCATTGCAGAACAGCGCTCTCCCGAGGGGCTGATTGCAAACTTGAGGCGCGAGATCGCTGGGTTCGACATCACTCCTGAAATGATCGAGGGGAAATACCAGCGTCATCCCTTTCTTCCTCTTGTCTTCACCATCTTCCGGCAGAATGAAGCCAGAGACTGGTTCACAGGCACTGTGCTAAGTTCCACCAACGTCGGGCCAGAACACCAGATAGAGCTCCACCACATTTTCCCCCGAGCGGTTTTGAAGCGGGAGAGCGAGTTTGAGACACACGAAATTGATGATCTATCGAACATCGCGTTCCTCTCCCAGAGAGCCAATCGAGTTATCCTCAACGCTCCGCCCGACCAGTATCTCCCAGGGATCGAACCCGAACGGCTTCAAGCCCAGCTTGTGCCTCTGGATGCGAGGCTCTGGGGAATCGGCCGGTTTCGGGACTTCCTGGCGACGAGAAGAGACCTCCTGACCAAAGCCATCAACGAGTACCTACGGGGGCTTGGGGGAGAATACTACAGGCAATGAACCGCAAAGTGCGTTGGCGCGAATAACTCCTGGGTCGAGACTTCCGAAGTCCAGCAGACTTAGGAAGTCATAGCAGTCAACCCAACGCTTCTTCGTGCTGACCGAAGTGCCAGCGCCGGTCACAGGCCACGCTCAGAATGGTGAAAGGAGATCCTGATGACCCAAACGCCCTACGACCCCATCCGCTTGGAAGTCTTCAAGCACCTCTTCGCCGCCGTTGCCGAGGAGATGGGGGTGGTGCTGCGCAAGGCCAGCTACTCCCCCAACATCAAGGAACGCCGGGACTTTTCCTGCGCCCTCTTCGACGCCCAGGGCAGGATGATCGCCCAGGCCGCCCACATCCCCGTCCACCTGGGCTCGATGCCCCTCTCGGTGGCCCAGGCCATCCAGGAGATCGCCTTCGCACCGGGGGACGTGGTGATCCTCAACGACCCCTTCCGGGGAGGCACCCACCTGCCCGACATCACCCTCATCACGCCCATCTTCATCGAGGAGGCCGGAGAGCCGCGCCTCTTCGGCTTCGCCGCCAACCGGGCCCACCACGCCGACGTGGGGGGGATGACCCCCGGCTCGATGCCCGTGGCCCGGGAGATCTACCAGGAAGGGCTCATCATCCCGCCCCTGAAGCTGGCCGAGGGGGGCCGGCTCAACCAGGGGGTGATGGACCTGATCCTGGCCAACGTGCGCACGCCGGAGGAGCGGGCCGGCGACCTGCGAGCCCAACTGGCTGCCAACCAGCGCGGGGTGATCCGCCTGCAGGAAATCATCGCCCGCTACGGGGTCGAGGAGGTCACCCACTACATGCAGGCCCTGCTGGCCTACACCGAACGGATGACCCGGCGGCTCCTGGAGCGGATGCCCGACGGCACCTACCGCTTCACCGACTACCTGGACGACGACGGCATCGGCGACGAACCCATCCCCATCAGCGTCTCCATCACCATCGAGGGCGACACGGCGACGGTGGATTTCACCGGTTCGGCCCCCCAGCAGCGGGGAAGCATCAACGCCGTCTACGCCATCACCCTCTCGGCCGTCTACTACGTCTTCCGCTGCCTCATCGGCCTGGACGTGCCCAACAACAGCGGCTGCCTGGCCCCCATCCGGGTCATCGCGCCGGAGGGGACGGTGGTGAACGCGACGCGACCGGCCCCGGTGGCGGGGGGGAACGTGGAGACCTCCCAGCGCATCGTGGACGTGCTCTTGGGGGCCCTGGCCCAGGCCCTCCCCGAACGGGTGCCGGCGGCCAGCCAAGGGACGATGAACAACATCACCATCGGCGGCTGGGACCCCGAGCGAAACCACCCCTTCGCCTACTACGAGACCATCGGCGGCGGGATGGGTGCCCGGCCCGACCGGGACGGTGCCTCGGCCGTGCACAGCCACATGACCAACACGCTGAACACGCCCGTGGAAGCGTTGGAGTACACCTACCCCTTCCGGGTAGAGCGCTACGAGGTGCGCCGGGGCTCCGGCGGACGGGGCCGCTATCGGGGCGGTGACGGCATCCGGCGGGACATCCGGGTCCTGACCGAGGTCCAGGTGAGCCTCCTCACCGAGCGGCGGCGACTGCCGCCCTACGGCCTGGCGGGAGGGGAACCCGGCGCGCCGGGGGAGAACATCCTGATCCGTGCTGGAGAGGAACACCGCTTGCCGGGCAAGGGCTCTGTGCTCCTGCAGCCGGGGGACGTGCTCAGCATCCGCACTCCAGGGGGAGGAGGATACGGTATTTCAGAGGAGATAGCGAGATGACGAAACTGAGTTTGGAACTCCCACCCGAACTGTACCATCGGCTGCGTGAAGAAGCAACCCGCCAGGGAAAGTCTCCCCAGGCTGTGGCTCAAGAATGGCTCGCAGAGCGTCTCGCGCTAGTGGATGAGGTCCTCAACGGAGGCCGGAAGCAGGTACGAGCGGTCCTTCGCGCTGCGGGCCTACTCACAGAGTTGGGCCCCACCTTGCTTGCGAAGGCAGATCCAACAGTACGTCTGGAGGAGGTCCAAGAAGCACTACATCGAGCCGAAGGGAAGCCCTTAAGCGAAATCATTCTAGAGCAGCGGAGTCTCAGGGAATGTACGTAGGTAGGTTGGTCCAACTGGGGCCTCTCAAGCGGGAGTACCTGCCCCAATACCTGGCATGGGTCAATGACCCCGAGGTCGGCCGGTACCTCTTCCCCGGCCAGATGCGCTTCCTGACCTCCGAGGACGAGGAGGAGTGGTTCGACCGGGTGCGCAAGGCTCAGGACCAGATCGTTTTCGCCATCCTCACGGTTGAAGGGGGCCACCTCCTGGGCAACTGCGGTCTCAGGAACATTGACTGGAAGAACCGCTGTGCCTCCTTCGGCATCTTCATCGGGAACAAGCGCTTCTGGGGAAAGGGGTACGGCACCGAGGCCACCCGCCTCCTCCTGCGCTACGCTTTTGAGGAACTGAACTTGCACCGGGTGGAGCTGGAGGTCTACGACTTCAACACCCGCGCCATCCGGGCCTACGAAAAGGCCGGCTTCCGACGGGAGGGGACGCGCCGCCAGGCCCTCTACCGCGAGGGAAGCTGGCACGACATCCACCTGATGGCCATCCTCAAGGAGGAGTGGGAAGCGAATGCGATGGGGCAATGAGGCGATGGGGGAATGGGGCAACGGGGTAACGAAGCAACAAGGCAACAAGGCAACGAGGCAGCGAGGCAACGAAGCAACGAGGCAATGAAGCAACGAGGCAACGGGGCAACGAAGTGATGAGGCAACAAGGCAACGAGGCAACGGGGGGTGAGATGAAGCGACGACGTTGGAACCGCATCTTCGCCCCCGACGGGCGGGCGGTGGTCGTGGCTATGGACCACACGATGGTGTTCGGAATGCGGACGGCCGGCCTGGAGCACCCCTCGGAGGTGATCCGGGCCGTGGTCTCCGGCGGGGCCGACGCGCTCCTGCTCCCCTACGGCACGGCCCGACACGCTGCCGACGCCCTGGGGCGGGCCGGCCTCATCCTGCGGGTGGACCACACGCTCCCCTCGGCCCGCTGGTCCGTCGAAGCGGCCCTGCGACTGGGGGCCGACGCCGTCTGCGCGATGGGCTTCCCCGGCGATCCCGAGATCCCCCACTCCACCGTCTACCTCAACGAGCTGGGGGTCCTCTGCGACCGCTGGGGGCTGCCCCTGATGGCCGAGATGATCCCCGGCGGCTTCGCGGCCCGGGAGCAGCACACGCCGGAGGGGATCGCCCAGGCCGCCCGTATCGGTGCCGAGGCCGGCGCCGACTTCATCAAGACCCTCTACACCGGCGATCCCGATACCTTCCGCCAAGTCGTGGAAAACTGCTACGTGCCCATCCTCATCCTGGGGGGGCCTCGGGTCGAGGATGAGCGGGGCCTGCTCCAGATGATCCACGAGGCGCTGGAGGCCGGTGCCCGAGGGGTAGCGATGGGGCGCAACATCTGGGGGCACCCCAGCCCGGCCCGGATGACGGCGGCGATCGCGGCTCTGGTGCACGGCGGCGCGACCGTGGAAGCGGCGATGCGGGAGCTCCGGTAGGACGATGGGGATGGTGGGGATCGTCGTCGTCGGACACGCGGGCCTGGCCCAAGCGCTGGTGGACGCCGTGGCCGCCATCGCCGGCCCCCAGGAGGCCCTCATCGCCGTGGACCTGGCCTCCGACCAGAGCCCGGAGAGCTTCCAGGCGGCCCTCCGGCAGGCTCTGCAACAGGCCGACCGGGGAGAGGGGGTGCTCCTCCTGGCCGATATGGCGGGGGGCACGCCGGCCAACCAGGCGCTTCTCCTCCGCCGTAGCCTCGCCCTCCCCCGGCCCTACCCCATCGTGGCTGGCGTCAACCTCCCCCTCCTGCTGGAGGTGGCGCTGGTGCGGACGGACACCACACCGGAGGCCCTAGCCCGCCGGGCCACGACCGCAGGCATCCAGAGCGTGCGCCGGCTGGCCTGAAGTAGTCGCTTGGTCGAGTGGTCGAGTGGTCGAGTAGTCCTTGCCTCTTGCCCCTTGCCCCTTGCCCCTTGGTCACTTGGTCGTTTGGTCAGGCGGTCGAGTGGTCGGGTGGTCCTTGCCTCTTGCCCCCTGCCCCTTGCCCCTTGGTCACTTGGTCGTTTGGTCGAGGGGTCGGGTGGTCCTTGACGTGGTCGGCTACGCCCCGCCGGGCCATCCGGCCGGCGGCCGCCACAGCCGATAGGCGCCGCGCCGGCGCTCCCCCTCCCGCCAGCGCCGAAAGTCCACCGCCACGTAGCCTCGGGCCAAGTAGTGCTCGAAGAGTTCCCGGCTTCCCTCCCTCCAGGCCAGGGCCAGCGCCCGGTCCGCCGCCTTGAGGGCCAGGAAGTCCGCAGGGATCTCGGCCCACACCTCGGGCGCGTCAACCCCCAGATCGTATCCCACCAACCGCCGGGCCGTCCCTTCGCCCTCCACGCGCGTCACCAGGGGGCGCTCCGGGCCGAAGGGAGGCGCCCCCTCCCCTTCCCTTTTCTCCCCTCCCTCCAGGGCCCGCAGCCGCTCCACCACGTGCTCGCTGCGAATCCACCACTCCACCAGGAAGCGATCCGTCGGCAGCCCCCGGTAGACGCCGGGGAACTCCTCGCCGTAGTAGTTCCGCTCGTAGACGCGCACGATGCCGCCCAGCTTGTGCAGGTTCAGGTGAGCGTTGGGGCTCAGCAGCGGGTCGAAGGTCCAGGTGATGAGGGAGAGCCCCTGGGCCAGCGCCCGCTCCCGCTGGGCCAGCTTCAGCCGGGTGGCGATCCCCCGCCCTTGGTACTCGGGCAGAACCCCCATCGTCTGGGAGACCAGCTTGATCCGCCCGTCGGGGGCGCGACCCAGGTAGCTGAAGATGTAGCCGACCAGCCTCTCCCCATCGAAAGCCCCCAGGACGATGCCGCCGTTCCGGGCGGCGGTGACCAGGAAGGGAACGTAAAGGCCGCCTTCGGGGCCCATCTTGAAGGCGGCCCGCTGAACCCGGCGGATGGCATCAAACTCGGCGTAGGTACGGGGTTCCCGGATCACGATCTCCGAATCGCTCATAAGCGCTCTCGTCCTCCTCCGGCAATCTCCGATGACAGCCCCTCCCGCAGGCCCCCTCTACGGTCTGAAGCGCGTCACAGGCAGCCTCCGATAGCCATTGCGGTTACCGCCCACCGCGTCACCTGCGGGAGGGGACAACGCCTCACTTCCTCACCAACGGAAGGTACACCTGGTTCCAGGGAACCAGCCCAACGCGGGGGTTGGCCGGCGCCTGCAGCGGATCTACGCTGCCATCCAACGTCAGGGAGATATAGGCTGCCCAGCGCTGTCCCGCGTCGTCGGTGGCGAAAGCGCTGAAGGTGTAGGTCCCCGGCAAGAGGGTCACGGTGAAGGCCCAGGAATTCCCCACGGTGGGAGAGACAACATCCCGCCCCTGCTCATCCACGAAGCGCATCGTGGCCGTCAGCGGGACCTCCAGCGAACCCTGGAGCCCATCCCCGTCCGCGTCGGCGAAGAGGCCCTCCACCCGCCAGTGGAGCTCCGTGTCGGCGTCCACCGTGGTAGAGACCTCGTAGGTGGCCGGCCAATCCTCCCAGTTCCCCACCCGATCCCGCGCCCGCGCCCGGAAGTAGGCGGTCTGCCCGTGCCGACCGAGGTAGACGGTCTGGGTGACGCCCTCGGTGGCCGGCCAGGTGGCCGCCGTCTGCCAGGGGCCATCGGGCGCGGAGGCCACCTGGACCTCGACGTACCAGGGGCCGGCCCCCACGTCCCCCATCTGCCAGGTGAGGGTGACCCGCTGGCCGATGGTCAAGGTCGGCAGCGCCAGCATCGTGGAGGTGGGCGGCGTCGTGTCCGTCTCGATGAGGAGAAGCGGATCCCCCCCGACGATGTAATCGGTGGGATCGCTGGCCAGGTTGGCCGTGGCCACCGGCAGGGAGAGGGTGTAGACACCCTGGGTGGCCGTGATCGTCCGGGTGACGCCCCAGCGGTCCACCAACGTCGCCTGGGGCATCGCCGCCGGCAGCGTGTAAGTGACCGGGTTCGGCGTCCGGTTCCAGAGGACGCTGATCTTCCCCCGAGGGGTGCCCCAGAGGGTCACCCGGACCGTCCGGGTCGTGGCGACGCGGGTGACCTGGTTCTCCCCCTGCAGGTAGCGAGCGGCCACCTGGTAGGCCAGGTAGGCGGGGCGGAGGGTCTGGTCGTTACGCAGGAGGCCGTAGGGCTCCGCCATCCCATCGTCGTGGGCACGGAAGAAGTAGTAGCGCTCCAGGCCGGCCGCCAGCCCGTTGGCGTAGGACTGAATCAGGTAGGCCGCCTCTTCATCCTCCGTCAGCCAGTAGTCGGGTGGATCCCCACCGCTCAACCACATGGGAGCGCCCGTCTCCGTCAGCCAGATGGGATGATCCCCCACGCGAGCCGCTACCTCGTTGCGGATTTCCAAAACCCGGTCGTAGGTATTGTCGCTCCGGCTGTAGAAGTGGACCGACATCACATCGAAGAAGCCGTTGTAGGCCGCCGCCTCGGGATCGGCCGCGGCCAGGTCGAGCACCTGCTTGTAGAAGTCGGGGTCGGCCCAGTAGTGGAGCCCGCCGAAGAGGATGATCGCGTTGGGATTGGCCGCCTTGGCCGCCTGGTAGGCCACTTTGAGCAACCGGTAGTAGTCGGCCGCCGAGCCGGTCCAGAAGAAGGACCACTCCGGCTCGTTCCAGACCTCCCAGGCATCCACCCGCAGCGCCGGGTCGTCAACCCCGCTGAAGTGGCGGACCAGGTGGTAGACGAAGTAGCCCCACGGGTTGTCGGGATTGGGGTCCCCGTTGTCCAGGAAGACGGGCTGGTCCAGGTTGCGGGGCGGACAGGCATCCCAGGGGTCAAAGCCCTGGGGGGTCGGGGGACCGCCTCGGTGGGCCAGGCCGGATGGACCGAGCAGCAGGAGGCCATCCTCCGGGAAGCGCTCCAGGCCGGGGCGCCAAGGGATGTCGCGCAGCGGCTCCTTCCGCAGCGCCGTCCCGCCGGGGCAGGTGGAGGCCCACTGGGGCGTCCAGAGGAGAATCCCCGTCACCGAGACGCCCCGGCCGGTCTCTGCCCGAACGATCTTCTCGTGGCCGCTCCAGTTCCACTGGCTCTGACCATCCCGCTGGATGATGTTCCAGTTGAAATCCCAGCGGTCGTGGCGGGCGCCCGCCTCGATCATCCGCTCCAGGTAGGGGCGCTGTCCGCTGTCGGGCGGCTCCTCGTAGAAGGCGTAGCAGACGCCCAGCCGACCGTCGGCCTCGGTCACCGGGGGAAGGGGGGTCAGGCTCAGAGGCTCCGCCCCGGCGGAAAAGCCGACCGAGAGGAGCAGGAGCAAAGAGGCGAAAGCGAAGAGCAGTGGGAGGACGAATGGGATTCGCATAGGCCGTGCTCGCTGACTTGTGGATTCGCCCTCCCATTGTATCACAGCCGGGCAGAAAAAGCCAGGGGCGACCGTGAGGTCGCCCCCTTCGCAAGAGCGCAGACGGCTGATCGGCTTCGAGCAGGCTACCGGGTCACAAGGGGCAGGTAGAGGAGATGCTCCGGCGATGCCTGGGCCTCCGTCCTGAGCGTCACCCCTTTCCATTTCACTTGAATGCGCCCCTCGGGACCGCTGACGTCGGTCGCGGTGGGCAGATCCACCAACGCGATGGCCGTCCCGGTGGTCGCTGCCTTCACCTTTACCGTGAGGCGAGCAACGGTGAACCGCTCGGTGAGGGTCCGACCAAGAACCCCCGCCGCAAAGCGCACCGTCCCCTGCTCGTCGTCCACCACCGGTTCCATCAAGACCAAGGGCAGGCGGTCGGTGAGTGTGACGTCCATCACCTCGACCAGATCGGGGTCGAAGCGCAGTTGGGCCATCACACCGTTGGTCGGCCGATCTTCGGGGTCCAGATCGAGGGATAGGGTCACCACCTCACCGACCGCAACCTGCACCTCTTCGGCATTGAACAGCAACCACGGTCCACCACCGTCCGCCGGGCGCAACACCGCTTGGGAGGTGACCGTGGGAGTGACGACGATGTCTCCGGCCTTGCCGAAGTTGCCCGCCAGCAGGCCAAAGTCGGGTAACCACACGCATCCACTCTCGTCCAGGTCCGCGTTGGCCACGAAGCCCGGCGACCCTCGACATCGGCCAAAGGAGCCGGCCATCACCCAGACATCGGGCCACCATACCCAGTTGAAGGTGCCTACCGTCTCGACATCCCCTTCCAACAGCGTGCCGAAGAAGTAGCGGTTATCCCCCACCTCCAGAGGGACCGCCGGAGCCAGGTTGCGCAAGGTATGGTTGCCCTTCAACCGGACATCGTACGGACCAGAGGGGAGATCGCCCAGGGCAAGGGTGAATTCGCCATATTGGTTGGTGGTGACGGTCGCGGTGTAGATCGGGGTCGTATCCCCCGGCGGTGAGAGCCAAACCGTCAACGGGATCGCCCAGGGGGGTGCAGGCTTGGGAGGACGGCCCTGCATATCCACCGATCCACGGAGGACAGGAGCCTGCGTCACGATGACCAACCCATCTTGGGCCTGGCTCATCACGCTGCCGTCGGGACCGCTGACGTCGGTCGGCGGGGGCTCGTCGAGGAACTTAACCCAGGTTCCATCGGTGAGAGCTACCGCCTGGACCTCAAGGGTCAGCACCGGGAAGGGCTCGGTGATGACGCCGTCGAGGAGGCTCGCCCCGTAGCGGAACTCCCCCGTCGTGGGGTCAAAGGCCACGGGGTCCAGCTCCACCGTCAGGGTCCCACTGGGCCGGACATCCACCAGGTGCAGGTATGCGGGGTCCACCTGACCGTGGATCTGCACACCGTTGACCTGGGCCGAGCCGGGGTCCACCGTCACGGTCAACAAGCGGGTCGCCCCCAGGGGGATCGTCGCCGGTGAGGGCTCGACGCGCACCACCGCACCGGTTGGCCTCTCGCACGAGAAGCTAACGTCTACCCCCGTCAGGACCATCGAATCGCCGTTGCTGGTCGGCGACTGGACCGTGATGCTGATCTGCTGGGTTCCGGTGGGTACCTGGGGGAGGGCCAGGCGAACGATGTTCAGACCCGGACCGTCCGAGGAACCGAGGATGCTCACGGTGTCGGTCACCCCTCCGGCCTCCGCCGTGACCACAATCGGGCGGGCATCATCATCGTTGTCAATGACCACGGCGGTGGCGAAGAGGTCCGTCGCGCTCTGCAACGGCGGGAAGGTCAGCACCTCAGTGTGGGAGCCCTTCCATCCTCGGTAGATGAACTTGTTGGCGGTCCTGCCGACGGAGGTCCAGCGGTCCACAGTAGCCCGCTTGCTGTACAGCACCAGGCCCCGAGGCGTCTTGTAGTCCTCCCCCACGTTGCTGACGAAGGCCGTGATCTGGTTCGTCGGGCGCAGGTTCGCCTCAAAGGTGTAGCCGTGTGGGCTGCTGCGGTGAGGCTGGTAGAGGGTGAACGACGGGGGCCGATCGGGAGTCAGGACCACCTGGTCCGGGATCGGTGCCCCAAAGGCTCGTCGTCCGGCGACCTGGACCAACAGCCAATTCACCCCATCCGGATCGGACAGGGAGATAGTCTGGGGGTTGATGGCACCGTAACGATCTCCCATCCCGATGCCCGTGATCTCCATCCGCTGGAGAAGGCAAAAGTCGGACCACTCGGACTCGTGGGGGATCACCGTCACCCCCACAGCGGCCTCGTTGTTGTCGGCGTCAGAATCCTGAGCGCTGGTAGCGATGACGGCGGTGTTGGTGAAGATGGTCGCGGCAATCAGGCTCTCGCTGATCCGACCGCTGATGGTGATGATCCCGCCCTCGCCCGGCGAGAGGTCCTCCACGCCCCACACAAAGCCCGGCCTCACCCCGGTATCCGTCACGGTCACGCCGCTGCTGATGACGCTGACGTGGGTCAGGGTCACCGGAACGATGTCGGTGATGACGACCTCAGGGGCGATGCCCTCGCCCTGGTTGCTGAAGGTGAGGGTGTAGGTGACCCTCTGGCCCGGCGCGACGGGGAGGGTGGGGGTGACCGTCTTGGTGATGCTCAGGTCCACCTGGGAGGCGACCTCCACAGCACCGATGTCGCAGGCCGTCCCCTGGGGGCGAGGCGTCCCGATCTGATCTCTGGTGACCGAGCAGGCATCCGCGGGGATCTGGTCTATGGCCAGGCTGCCGGCCAGGGGCGGGTGATAGGCCGGGTTGCCGGTCAGATCGCCGAGCAGCGGGTCTAGGGGCGCGTCGCCGGTACCGACGAAGTCGTGGTTGTCATTGGGGGTGCCCGGCGGGAAGTAGCTGGTCGGGTCGTCGGCGGGGTACGGTACATCACAGCCGGTGTTATCCCCGATCAGGTTGTACTGCTGGGTAGTGAGGTAATACCAGTTGACACAATCGGGGTAGACCGTGCCTAAGGCGGGGCTATTGTCCACATTGCCGGCGATGATGGAACTCCCGACATTGAGCATCCCAAAGGTGAAGATCCCCCCACCATCGTGACTGTTGCCATCGGACCCGTCGAAATCGGCGATGTTGTCGGTGATCGTCACGTGGGTCAGGGTGATCGTGCCGTAAACAAAGCTGCCCCCCTCGTAAGCGGTCAGGTTCGCAATGCCACCACCGCCGGCGTTGGCCCGGTTGCCGGAGATGGTGGTGTTGACGATGGTGACCGTGCCCCCCCAGTTGTTGATGCCGCCGCCAGAGCTGGACTCCGTGTTGACCGCCGCGTTGTTGACGATGGCGCTGTTCGAGATGTACAGCGTTCCCCCCGGTCGAACGTGGATCGCGCCACCTTCATCCCCCACACCATCCCGAAGGGTCACGCCGTCCAACGAGAGCACGCCATCCCCTTCCACCAAAAAGATACGGGAGAGCCCACCTGCACTGATGGTCTCTCCGTTGCCGTTCAGGGTGATCTCGCTGGTGACCGTGAGCACGCCTTCGGTCAGGTAGTAGGGGCCGGCCGCAGCCAGATTGATGGTATCAGGACCCGGCAGGGCGTTGGCCTCTTCGATGGCGGCGCGCAACGTACACTGGGGGCCGGGGGAAGCCTCGTCGCTGTCACAGATTCCGTCGCCCGGAGAGGTATCCCCGGCATCATTTGGGTCATTCACGTCGAAGGTGGCCGCATAGATCCCTGGAACCGGGATGATCGTCGTCACCAGCGCCATCAACAGGATGGCCCGAGCGAGAAGGTGCAATCCCCGACCCAGCCCCTGTCTGATCTGCCTCCTCCCCCGAGACCGGATGTGCCGTCGAGGCGTGAGGAAAACCGCAGAAGTCACCATAGGAACCACCATCCAGTAGACACTTCAACGCCCCCTGGGGGTGCACTGGGCAGGTCTTGCCCTACCCGGCCCGCCGACCGCTCTCCGAGAGGCCTCTGGGGAAAGCGTCCGGCGACCAGCCCCGGGGACGCAGAAGCATCCCTCCAGGAAGCCTTGGGAACGAACCCGCATCAGGGATACGTGATGTTGGAGTGATCTCTGCCGTGACAGACGAGGTAGCAGCTGTTGCCGGTCCAGGCTGTCTGGCTGTTCCGGCCATTCAGGAAAGTGATGCCCCCACCCCAGCTCGCGTCGAAGTTGATCAGGTGCAGTTGCTCGCTGCCGTGGGAGTCGTGGCAGGCATAGCACGAGGCATCGGGCACGTTACGTCGGTCGGAGTGCAATTCGTGCAGGTTACGGTTGCCCCTGCGGAAGTTGGTGTTGGTGGAAGGGTCGGTGCCTGAAACGTAGGTTTCGTACCGGTGGCACTTGAAGCAGACCCAATCGCTGGTGATGGTCACCCAGCCCCCCGGTGCTGTGACGTAGTTCGTCTGCCCACCATTGCCGGTAAGGAGGTGCAACAGAGGAGAACCGTGAGGACCATCCCCCTGAGTGGGGTCGGCACTGCTGTGGCAGTCGGTGCAGTAGACCATGCTGGTCTGCGACCAGCCGGTGACGAAACTCCCCGCCGGGATGGACTGGTTCCGACCTTGGGCCACCACCGGATGGAAGCTGGCGTTGTAAGGGTTGAACTCCTGGGCCATATCCCGGCTGTCCAGCACCTGGTTGGGATCGGTGCTGGTCAGCTTGCGCAGGCCATCGGCCACATACTGGCTACCATCCCAGCCGTCAGGTACGTAGGTGGGGAGGGTGGTGAAGCTGGAGTGGCACTTGAAGCAGACCTGATACTCCCGCTCGGCCTGCTGCAGCCAGACGTAGGAGGTCGGCGCACCGGGCCCTGTCCAGACCGGATCCACACCCGAGGCGTAGTTCATCTCCCGCTGGAGCATCGGGGCATCGGACGGACCACGGGTGGCCTCGTGGGGCTCGTGGCAGTCCTCACACTCCACGTGCCGGCTGGTTCCTCCGAAGTCGGCACCGGTGGTCTGCCCGATCCGATGGACACCATTGGTGGCGGCGATGTCGTGCTTGAAGATGCGGGTGGAAGTATTGGTGTAGCTGGTGAAGGCCGGCTGGACGTTGGTGCCCGTGCCGCCATCGGTATGGCAGCCGAAGCAGAGATCCTCTTCCGGCCACGCCTGGCGCAGCACCATGCCGTAGGCGGTGTGGGAACGGTGGCAGGCCGCGCAACTGTCGGTCGTCGGGCTGTAATCCACGTGAGGATCCCCGGCAATAGGCACGTCGGTGGGCGCCGGTGGCGGGGATGTCGGCGTCGGTAGGGGCGGCGCCGGCGTGGGTGTGGGAATCACATCACTGGCATTGAGGCGAGCCTCATCCAGGTAGATGGTGATGGTATCCGTACCGCCGTTCCTCCTGCGCCCTCGGAAGCGCAACTGAGCCGCATTGACCTCGGCGGGTGTGGTGAACCACGATGAGACATCGTAGGAAAGGGTGGTCAACGTCCCCGGCGGCGTTTCCTCCCCACCTTCGAAACGGGCCAGCCGGTACCAGCGATCCCCGTTGAAGATCTCCAGATCAATGCGATCATCCACCCAGCCCGTCATGTAGAAGCGCACGTCCAGCGTTACCATCACGATGGTAGCCAGCGTCGTATCTTGGAAGGCGGTATAGGTCCAACTCGTCCTGTCCCTCCCAAAATCCCCCGTGCAGGAGGCCACCAGATCGTTGAAGGCCAGGTCAATGCTGTTCGCCGGATCGGTGATGGGATAATCACAGTCCTGTGCCGTGGCCCACAGCTCTTCGGTGACCAAAGCGCGTACACCACCACCCCCCGACGGGGTGGGCGTCGGCCCTCGCGTCGGCGTCGCCGTCGGGGTTGGCGATGGCCCCGGCGTCGCCGTGGGGGTGGGCGTGGGCGTCGGGCCAACCGGGGGCGGCTGGGTCAATGCATCGTAGGCCTGCACCAAACCAAACCCGTAATAGGGATCCCAACCCGGCTCCCCCAAGTCGAGGGCCGTCGCCTCCAGCGCCGCCCGGATCTTGTCCGGGGTATCGAAGGCCGGCAGGCTGGCCAAGAGGGCAGCCACCCCCGAGACGTGGGCCGCAGCCACCGAGGTACCCGAGAACTGGGCGTAACCGCCCGGATAGGTGGAGTAGACGTCCACCCCAGGGGCTACCAGGTCCACCGCGTCGCCGAAGGTGGAGAAGGGGGCGATCTGATTGTTACCATCGGTCGCCCCGACGGCAATCACGCTGGGATAGGCCGCCGGATAGCTCACGCCCGAGGTCCCCGAATCGCCGGTGGCCGCGATCACGGTGACGCCGTGGGCGGCAGCATACCCGATGGCAGCCTCGAGCAGGGCGCTGGGCTCCGTGCCCCCGAGGCTCAGATTGATGATCCGCGCCCCTTGGTCGGTGGCGTAGATGATGCCCGCAGCCACTTGAGCATAGGTACCGAAACCGGTGCTATCCAGCACCTTTACCGGCATAATCCGCGCCCCCCAGGAGACCCCGGCGATCCCCTGCCCATTGTTGGTATCGGCAGCGGCCACGCCGGCCACATAGGTGCCGTGACCGTGGTCATCCTGCACATCACCCGTGCCGGCAACGGTGTTCCACCCCACCCAGTCGTCCACGTAGCCGTTGCCGTCGTCGTCCACGCCGTTGGTGCGCCGGTCGTTGCCCTCGGCGTCCAGCCCCATCTCCCCCAGGTTGTGCCAGATCTTGTTCACCAAGTCGGGATGGGTGAGGTCCACACCGGTGTCCACTACCGCGATAACCACCTCCGGCGATCCCGTCGTTACATCCCACGCCTGAGGGGCCTGGATGTTCGACAGGTAGGACTGCAGCGGCCAACTGGGATCGTCGGGGGTGAGGTAGGCTCGGGCGATGTAGTTAGGTTCAGCGAACAGGACCCTCGGATCCTGCCGGAGGTCCGAGACAACCTGCTCGACTTGGCCCGGTGGGACCTTCATCACCCACACGCCCAGGCGGCTCAGAGTGCCTTCCACCTCGATCTTATGAGTCTCGGCGAGGGCCGCCGCTGTCGTGGCCGAAAACCCTGGGAGCGGCAACGGCAGGAAGCGGACGAGCACCTCATCCGGCACGTAGCTACCCTCGAACGCCACCGGCGTTGGCGTAACGATCGGGGTGACCGTGACGGTAGGCGAGACCTCCGGCACCGTGGTCTCCGTGGGCGTCACGGTCACGGTGACGGTGACCGCAGGCGTAGGGGTGATCGTCGGCGTGGCCGACGGAGCAGGCGGGACCGTTGGCGTGACCGATGCTGTGGGCTCAGCCGTCTCGGTGGGCGTCGCCGTCGAGGTCACCGGAACGGAGGGGCTGGAGACTGGAGTCGCCGACGGCGATTCCACCGGCCAAGGGGTTGCCGTCAGGGTAATAGGCTCCGTCGGCACAGGGGTTGGGGTGTCCGGCGTTGAGGGGGGGACCGTCAGGGTAAAGGGCTCGGTGGGCGTGACCGTCGGGAGGACAGGGGTCGAAGACACCACCGTCGGCGTGATGACCTCCGTGGGGGTCACCGGAGGTGTGGCGGTCCAGGCCGGCGTCGCCGTCGGGGTGATGAACGGCGTGGAGGTCACCGTCGGCGTGGCGGTAGTCGTGCCGTCTTCCTCGTCCAAGGGAGCGCTGGTGGGCACCCCCGTCACCGTACCCATGTCAGGGGTCGGGGTCTCCGTGGGGGCCTGCTCGGCCCCAATGGTCGGCACCCCACCGACGAGGAGGGAGAAGTACAGTCCCAGGATGGTCAGGGAGAGGACGGCCATTCGGGTGAGAGCGTGGCTCCGGCGGAGCGTTCTGAGAAGCCGGATCCGCTCCTTGTTGTGAGTACGTGGTTGCCATGGAGTGCCGTTGCGAGGATGCTTCATCATCTTTTCCCTGAGGCTGGTCCGTCCGTTCCCATCGTTGCGTTTCAACCTCTCCCCTACCGGAGGTCGTGGGGAATCCGGTCAGCCATCACTTCCCGTGACACAACTGGCAGGTACCCCGGTTGTCCACCCGGAGAAGAGAACTCCGGTTGTTCCCCGAGGGGTCGGTCGCACCATCGGGCCATTCAACGTTTTCGGCGTACCCTCCCATACTGGCAGAGGTGCCGTGGGCAACGTGACAGGTCACACAAGTCACGTCGTGGCTGAACATCGGCCCGCCGGTCGGCAGTGTGCCGCCGTGGACGTCGTGGCAGAGGCTACAACTGGGGGATCCTTGGGTCAGGTGGCGATAGGCGAAGATCGGATCGCCGGAGTCGGTGCTCCCACTGCCACCGGGGGCCAGGTAGCGGGTATGACACTGGGAACACCACTCGGAGAGCTGGTCCCCCTGGGTTCCGTAATCCTCGCCGAAATACTGGTTGCCGGACTTCTGGGCGGTGTCGGAGACGGTGTAGACCTTATCCACCTCATCTTCGACATCTACCCCCGTGGTCGCACCCGAGTTGACGGGGATGGCGCGGAGCAGGCGGTAGGTAGGCCCTCCGGTGGTACTGGCCCTGCCGTGCGGGTCGTGACAAGAGGTGCACGAGAGGGGGATGGTCGCCCCGGGGCCGGAGCCAATATCCCCATTGCCCCACGCCGTGCCGGTGCTGCCGTCTACCAGGTGGCTTGACGTGGTCGGTGCACTGGTGGCAGCGCCATCCCAATCCGTATCCATCAGCGCGTTGACAAAACCGCCACCTTTCAAGCCCCGCCCAGCGATGCCCTCAGCGGGGTCTTCGGTGTCCAGGTCCCTCTCCAGATAGATGCCATCCACGACGTTGGTATCGGCGCCGTTGCCGCCGCTGCCGTGGCAGGTGTAACAGAGATTGGGCACGTCGTCGAGCAGCAGACGAGGAGCGCCGGCCGTGTGTGCCCGATGACAACCGGCGCAGGCATCGGTCGTCGCTGTGTAGTCTCCATGAGGACCGTTGTCGGCCCGTGCAACGGACGCGCCAGAGCCCAGGAAGAGCGCAGTGATGAGCAAGGCCAAGAAGGAGATCGTCAACGATCTGCGATGAGACCGGTTCACGGGACTACTCCTTGTACCCAAGGCGGGCCTCTGGCGGGCCGGGATGGGCAGCCCGGCCCGCCACGCCTGTGGGGCGACCCATCGCCCATCGCCATCTACAGAAGCGCTCTGGGCATCTGGTGCCGCTCCGTCGCCTCATCATCTCTCAGACCATCTAGAGCTATGGATGAAACGGGCCCGAGCATCGCCGTAGACAGTTCTATACCCGCTGGAAGGCTACCGTCAAGCGGCCTACTTGCCGTGGCAGCGCTGGCACACCCCGCGGCCATCGCCGCGCAGCAGGGAGCTGCGAGCGTCCCCATCGGGCGTCGTTGACCCATCCGGCCACTCGACGTAGGCGGCATACCCCGTCATCGTTGCGGATGTCCCGTGGGCCACGTGGCAGGTCATGCATTCTACGTTGTGATGCCACTCGGGGCCAACGGTAGTCCGAAGGGTGGGGGGAGAGCCGTAGTCAATGTGGCAGTCGTTGCAGGTGGCGCTGGGCGTGCCCTCGGACATGTGGCGATACATGAAGATGTCATCGCCTGAGCTCGTGCTCCCGCTGCCGGAATCGGCCAGATAGCGGGTGTGGCACTGCGCACACCAGTCGGACATCTCCCGCTCCTGCTGGTCCATCGAGGACCAGGTGTCTCCAGGCGTGTACGGGTAGCCTTCTCCGAAGTACTTGTTATTGGCGTCAGCGACCGTGTAGATCTTGTCGGTCTCATCGGTGACGTTGACGCCGATAGCTGCCCCTGAGTTGATCGGTATTGGCCGCAGCAGGCGGTAGGTTGCACCGCCAGTGGTGCTGGCGCCACCGTGAGGGTCGTGGCACGAAGTGCACGACAGGCTGAAGTTCGCCGCCCCAGGTCCGGAGCCGATGTTGCCGTTACCCCAGGCCGTACCGGTGCTTCCATCGTTCAGGTGGGAAGACGTCACAGGGGAGCTGGTAGCTGCTCCGTCGAAGTCCGTATCCATCAAGGCATAGACGAAGCCACCACCCTTCAACCCCCGGTTGACGTCGCCCTCGGCAGGCGCTTCGGCTTCGAAGTCGCGATCCACGTAGATGCCATCCTCAACGTTGGTATCTGCACCGGTGGCCGTGCTGCCGTGGCAGGTGAAGCAGAGGTTGGGTACGGTATCCAACAGCAGCCGGGCCGCAGGAGCGGTGTGCGCTCGGTGACAACCGGCGCAGGCGTCGGTGGTCGCCGTATACCCCCCGTGGGGGCCATTGTCAGCCAGGGCCAAGCCGGTTGGCAGAGCAAGGAGCGCTAGCAAGCCGATGACGAGGGCGATCCTGAGTTTCATACTAACCTCCTTCTCCGATTGTCCCCCTCCCGCCCGAAGGCGGGAGGGGACAAGCAGAGGTTAGGTCGAGCGGCTATGCCGTGCTCCTACTTCTGGTGGCAGACCTCACACACACCGCGGTTATCCAGGCGCAGCAGCGAGCTATCGCCTGCCGGGATCGGACCCTGCGGCCCGCTGGGGTCGAAGGCCGGATCAGCGAAGCCGGTCATCTGGGCCGATGTGCCGTGCGGCAGGTGGCAGGTCATGCAGACCACCCGGTCGGCAGTACCGCTCTCGGCCAACGGCAGGGTGTAGCCACCGAAGCCAACCGTCTCGGGGTTGTTCGTGCCCATACCGATCAGCGGGTCCGTGAGCGCATCACCGTTCCAGGGCATATCCACCCGGTGGGTGAAGCCGCCACCGTAGGCCTGGTTGGTGGTGTCGTGGCCCACGTCGGCCCCTGTCTCGTGGTAGGCCACGTGGCAGGCAGCGCAGATGTTGCTCATGCCAGCGCCCCACTGCTCGGTATCGTAGTCCTTGGCCGCGCCCTCATCCACCTGGTCCACCGACACCGCAACACCGTTGACCGTAGCCTTGATGATGCGGTAGTTGGGGGAGCCATGGGGATCGTGGCAGGAGGCGCAGCTCAGGCCCTCCGACAGGTCGGCCGTGGTGCCTCGGTCAACCGCATTACCCCAGGCAGCGAGCACCGTCCCGGTCGGATCGTGCGAGGAGGTGACGGTTATCCCCTGGTAGTACTGGAAGCCGCCACCCAGCAACGGGGCGTTGTCGGGTGTGTTGGCCGCACCCACGTTGCCATCCGCACCACCGGGCGGATCATCGCGGCTGGACAGGTAGTAACCGTCCTCCACGTTGGTGTTGGCGCCCGCCCCCGCAGACCCGTGGCAGGAGATGCACAGGTCATAGGTGCTGGACCGGACGAGCAGCCTGGGGCCGATGGCGGTGTGCGCCCGGTGACAGCCGGCGCACGCATCGGTGGTCGCCGTGTAGCCGCCGTGGGGTCCGCCATTGGCAGACGCCAACCCAACCATGGTCAGAGCCAAGGCTAGGACGACGACTGTGGCTAGGATCAGTTTTCTCATCTCTCTACCTCCCATCTCCCAAACTGTTCTCACAATGTGTGGCCGATGGTATGAAGTCCGTAATCTGTGCTTCTGCCCCTACCACCTCCTTTCTTTACGGCGTGTGCTCGTGGCCCGTTGAACCCCCATCCAATCGTTGGCCATGATCGGGGAGCCGCTCGCGCTAGCACACCGATATGACTTAGTAAGACCAAACCTGGATACGATTGTTCTCTCGATCGGCGATGTACAATCGCCCGTAGCGATCCAAAGCGATGTCGTTGGGATAGTTGAACTGCCCATCACCCATTCCCCAGTCGCCGAAGGCGAAGAGGAAGTCAGGCTCCGGTCCCGAAACATCGTAGACCTTCACGTTCTGCCCCACAGCATCCACCACGTAAAGCCGATCCCGCTCGTCTATGGCCGCACCGCGAGGCAGGCTGAGCGCACCTTCACCAGAACCTCCACCGAAGTGGAACAGGAACTGCCCCTTCTCATCCCACACAGAGATGCGGCCATTGTTCCCATCGGTGACGTAGATCCGTCCCTGGGAATCGGCGACCGCCGAGTTGGGGAAGAGGAACTGCCCATCTCCCTGCCCCGTCGAACCGAAGGAGATCACAGGCGGATCGAAATTCCGCCAAGAGGAGGGCGAGAAGGCATCGGCCGAGATCAAGTACACAGCATTGCGTTCCTGTCTCACATCCGTGAACAGCAGCCTACCGGTGCGATCGAATCGGATCCCCAGCGGAGCCCACATCGCCGGCTCGGGTGTGGGCAACGTCCGCTCCGGTTCTCCGGGGCTTTTGTAGTAGACCACGTGCTCGAACTGGTTGTAGGCGAAGGTGGCATCGGGTCGCAGGTTGTTCACGTGCTTGAGCACATATTCGCTCAGCGTCAGGTCCGGCCCCAGGATGGTATCTAGAAAGGTCCCGTTCTCGTCGTATACGAATATCGCGTGCTGAAGGCGATCGGTGACGAAGACACGGCCGGCTCCGTCAACAGCCAGGTAGACCGGCGACCGCTCGCCGGGCATCGTGCGTGGAGGCGCGAAGGAGCCCAGCGGGTTGCCATCCCGGTCGAAGATCTTCACCAGACGTTTGCCGCCGGTTTCCGCGACATAGATGCGGTCATTCCTCAGCGAGTAGGCCACACCGACCGGCTTGTCCACTCCGTAGATCGAGAACAAGTAATGGGGCGGGTAGTTCACGTCCACCGGCAGCGGGATCATCTCGGGCAACGGCTCCGGCTGCCGCAGATAGCGGATGAAGAGCAAGAGCACACAAGCCAGCAACGTCAGCAGCAGCAAGAGCAGCAGGAGCAACCACCGGCGTCGTTTCTCCGCCCGCTCTTCTTCTTCGATAAGGCTGAGGTCGTGCTCAGAAACCTGGTTCCCGGCGTCTATGTTCGACATATGCGCTCACTTCTTTGAGTCCAGTGCGGCTTGGATACGACCACGCGCCTGCAGGATGGCGAAGTCATTGGGCTGCAACTCCAGGGCCCGCTCCACGGCTGCCAGCGCGGCTTCTAAATCTCCCATCTGCTCATAGGTCAACCCCAGGCCCAGAAAGGCCGGGGCAAAGTCTGGCAGCGCCTCGGTGGCCTGTTCCAGGTAGTCCTGAGCCGTCTGATAATCCTTCCGACAGAAAGCTTCCATCCCCTGAGCGTACACCACGTAATCCGGCTGGTTTAAGGCAGAATAGCTCTCGACCATGCCTTGGTAGGCCTCGAGGAAGTCGGGGACGAGGCGCACAGCCCTATGATAGCGCTCCAGAGCCGTCTCCAACTCACCGGTAGCCTGATAAGCCACACCCGCCTGATAGAGCGCATCGGCATCCGTCGGAGTGATCTTCAGCGCTGCTTCCAGCACAGGGATCGCATCCTCAGGCCGGTTCAACTTGACGTAGCTCTCGCCGAGGAAGTAGTACGCCGTCTCCAGGGCAGTATCCACACCGGCCATCGGGCGATCCTTGCGCAGTTCCACGAACTTCTCCAGGGGGGCCAGGGAAGCCTCGGGCTGGTTGAGGCGAACGTAGGCAATCCCTGCGATGAGCAACGCTCCCTCGTGCTCCGGGTAAACCTTCAACACCTGATTCGCCTGCTCCAGGGCCTTCTGGGGCATCCCGCTGCGCAGGTAATACTCGGCCAGGGCGACCCGGGCATCGGGATTCTGAGGATCTTCACGGATCGCCTGCTCCAGCCGCTCGATGTCCATCTCCATCGGCGACTTGTCCTTCAGGCGAACATAGCGATCCCAGTAGTAGTAGCCGCCGAAGAGTATGACACTGACAATCAGAGCCGTCAGCACGATCCAGATGGCCCGCTGGATCTCTTGCGTGTTAAAGCTTCGGCCTTTCTGCGTGGACCCGTTGAGCGTAGGCATATTTCAGGAAGCCTCCTATAGCCCTAAGGATTGGACACTATGCCGCCTGGATGGCAACGGCTACACAGAATATCCTGGTGACAGGTGTAGCAGACCTGATTCCCCGTCTTGCGATACTCCTCGGCATGGGTGAAGAGCATATCCGGAGGATGCGAGAGATTGTGACACACGCTGTTGCTACAGAAGCCCTGTCCGTGGCACTGGTAGCACTCCTGCCTCTCCTCCTCGGTCACCGAACGGTGTTCGATGGTCCATCGGAAGTCTGAATGGGAGGGCGGTACAGACCCGACGATGACCGGGGCCTCTACGAGCATATCGTCGCCCCGCCCGACAATGGGGACGGTGTGGCAAAGATTGCACTTAACGCTGATAACCTCCACCTCATTCCCCGATTTGTCCACGTTGACGTGTTTGCCATCGTGGCAGCGGAAGCATCCCAGGAAAGGCGTGTGGCGTTCGTTGTTGGGGTTGGTCCGCCAACTCAACCGCATATCGGGGAAGTTGGTGCTGCTGTAGATCCGCTTGAGCTCCTCGATGGCCGCATCCAGCTCAGCGCGATACTTGGTGTACACTTCCGGGTACCCTACCCGGTAGAAGTCTAGAAGCCCTTCTATGGCAGCATAGGCCTCGGCCTCGCTGGCGTACTCTACCGACAGCACCTCAACCGCTTTGGCCCGAATGTAGGGCAGTTTCCTGGAGATCTTCCCTACGCTGATGGCCTCATCCACAACCACCTCTGGCGGAGGGATGAAGTGGGCGGTGCGGTTATGGCAGTCTATACAATCCATCTTGCGGATCTCTCCCCTGGCACGCGCTTCCTCCACAAACTCGGTCCAAGCCATATTGAGCATATCTCGGGCATAGAACTCCTTCAGCGTCCCATCTTCCTGCTCTACGCCCACCCACAGGATTACCTGTCGCTGTTCATCGGCAGCGATGTAGTAGACCGGGTTGGTAATGTGCCAGTGGATGCCTTCGCTGACCCCTGTGCTCTCCCGCCATCCTCCCATCTTTAGGATGAGGGTGGACTGGACCGGTGTGTTGGCCTCATCGTTGTCGTAGTGGACGATCGTCTTAATGATGTTGTCGCGGAAGAGGGTGGGTGTATGGCACTCCTCACACGTCTCCCGGGCAGGACGCAGGTTGTAGACAGGGCTCTTGATAGGGCGGCTGTAGCTGTTTGCCAGGACGGCCACCACCTGCTTCAGCCCGTCAATCTTGGATCTGACGAAGAAGGAAGCCCCCGGCCCGATGTGGCACTTGGCGCACTCGACATTGGCGTGCGGGGAGCGCTCGTAACGGACGAACTCCGACTTCATCGGATGGCAGACCGTGCCACAGAACTCGGCGCTTTCGGTGTAGGTGTAGACTTGGTATCCGCTGAACAGGAAGACAAGGCCCACCAGGAGCAGAACCCCAAGGGCTATGAGCAGGTTCAGCCGATGCTTGGGACGGCTGAGGTCAATGACCACCTTCGGCCATCGGAGCCTACGCCGGTATGGCCGGGGCTCGACAAGGACGGAAGCCGCCTCGCCATACTCCTCGATGGCCTGCTCGTCCACAATGATCTGTTCATCTACAGCGATGGCCTGTTCATCCAACACCCTGGGTCGCTTCATAACCGGTCCCTGCCAGGATCTTTTGGGGATGGGTTGGACCTTCCTCGGTGGGCATCTCCTCTGCAGCGACCTTCTGAAGATAGGCGTAGGCTGCCAGGATGCGCCGGTACTCCAAGGGATGCGCGTGCTGCATCTCCCTTTCCGTCATAATGCCCGTGAAGATGCTCCTGTTTCGCTCCTTGATGACGGTATGGTACATGTGCCAGATCAGGATGGACAGGGTAGCCAAAATCGCTTCCCAACCGTGCAAGGCCCGAGCCACCGGGATTGCATCACCGGGCAACACCGAGGTCACGGTGACCGGGAACCACATCATCAGTCCGGTGATGATCATCAGGGGTGCCCCCCACAGCAATGCCCAATACTCCAGCTTCTCCTCGACGGTGAAGCGGTCAAACTCCGGTCGGTGATCCACCAGACCCAGGTTGAACTTCACCATATGCACCAGGTCCCGAAAATCGCGCAGCGAGGGCCACATCGCACCGCGTTCTCGCTTGACAAACCAGATCACCAGAATCCGCCAGGTGTGGTACACCGCTTCTAGGATGAAGACGAAGGCCGCCAAGTGATGAAGCGTGCGCATCGTCTCCACCCCACCCAGGAGGTTGATGATCCAGCCAACAACGAGGTGCTGGCTGTAGCGCTGAAGCAACCCTGTCACGGCCAGGGTGGTGAATGTCACGATGAGAACCTGATGCTCAAAGCGCTCCGTCCGGTTGAAGCGGATGAAGACCCGCGAGCCATCCGGCATAATCTGCATCCGGGCCGCAAGGGATCGAGCGGCTCGTAACTTGCGAGCCCGTGCCTTCCGCTTGATCTGCTCGATCGAGGCCAGCTCTTCCTCGTAGTCGTGACCTGCGTTAGGAGAAATCGTTGGTGAAGTCATATTCATCGAGTTCCACTTCAGCGAGGGCCTGGCGTACCATCTGACGCCTGTCAAGCCACCGCCGGCGAGCATCCAAACCAATATAGAGGAGGAAGCCACCGATCACCAAAGGGATCAAGATGCGATAGGCCAGGTTGACGACGTACAACGCCGGCGTCTCCTCCAGCGTGGGAATGTAGTGACCAAGCCACGCCCGTGGGAACCGGATGTTGGCATCGGTATGGCACTGCTGACAGGTGTGCTGAAGGTTGGTCGGATAGACTGTGGACAAGGGATCATCCACCCGGCGGATATTGTGGATGCCGTGGCAATCGAAGCAGACCGCTTTGTTGCTGGGAATACCCAGGTGCTGGCGGCGGAAGAGATCCACCGTACGACCGTGGAAATCATCCAGATAGGTCTGGAAAACGCTGGTGGAGATCCCGTACTTGTCCATCAGAGCCTTGTTGGCGTGACACTCGCCGCAGATGGCGATGCTATCGTTGCGGAAAGCAGCATCACGCGGTCCCCGGACACTGTGCACCCCGTGGCAGTCCACACAGGTAGGAACATCCGGGTTTGACTCCTGGTCCAGAGCCGACCCGTGGATGCTGGTGCGGTAGGTCGAGTAGACCGCACGATGGCACTTCCCACAGGTGTGAGAGATCTTGGCCCGGGGCTCCTCGGGCGGCGTGATGTCGTGGCTGCCGTGACAATCCACACAGACAGGGGCCTCCCGATTCCCCCCCCGCAGCACCCTCACGTGGGCGCTGTCGCCGGCCACCTCAAACTCTCGCTCGTGGCAGGAACGGCAGGCCTCATTGATGGTCAGGGTCATCTCCCGACGGTCGGCGTAGGGGAGCTGCACCCGCAAGGTCGCATACGTGATGTTTCCCTTGCTCACCGCCTCTCCGTGGCACGCCACACAGGTGACCTGCTCCTCCTCGTGGTGGGGGTAGCGGCTGATGCTCGTGTGACACGCCAGACACTCCAAGCCGGCCGGCCCGTGAACCGATTGCTCATATTCTCCTTTGTCAACGTACAGAGAGATCAATTCCCCATTCCGAAAGGTGCCTTTGAAATCGGGGTCCGAGTGACACATCAGGCAGTTGGTATCAGGATCCGACCCCGAGGCTACACCCCCTTCCACCGAAACCGGGCTGAACGGCGCACTTGCCTCAACGCGCCACGCCCATCCGAACAACCCCAGAACCCCCACCAGGACAACCAATACTCCCAACCATCGGCAGCCCTTCGAGATCGAGTTCTTCCCATCCCGATGGGAAGCAATCCTCATGGAGCTCTCCCTACCCTTGCCGGCAACGCCGCTGGTATGTGTCGTTATTCACAAACAAAGCTTGTAATTTCCCCACTGCATAAAGCGTGGGGAAACGCGCCACCTTCAGGCGTTAGGGGATGGCCCTATCACACGTGGGCCTGCTTGGGACCTGACGAGTCGTTGGCAGCGATGACCTCGACCAGATCACGGATCCTCACGGCTGGTCGGCGTTCGCTGGTCAGCACCTGAATCTGCTCATGCTGCTGATCCAAGCGTATCACCTTAAGCTCTGGAAAGGTTAGTAGAAGCTTGCTCAAAGGGCAAAACCGAGTTGTTGCAGGATCCGTGACATCCAGGAGTACAACTGTGGGGCAGACAGCAGCGATTTGGGACATCACGTCCGGCCGCCGGGGGTCTACAATCGCAAATTCCACATCGTGCAAGTATTGGCGCAGCCGGTTAACAACGCCTTCGGCAAAAAGCGAATGGCTTGACAGAATGGCAACGCATATCCGCACTCTGCACCCCTCGACTGGCTGACAACTATCTATGGCTGATTCCCACCCAAAGGTATCTGGCCGGGGGGCAGTTGTCCAGTATTCAGGTAAGCGGCCCAGGGTTTTGCCAGGAATCAACATCTGCCAGCCCACACAGTCCCGGCGTCCTGCCAGCTACTTCGAGAAATTTTACGCAAAATTTACGCCTTAATTCTAAGCGAGGAAGAGGTGTCCAACAACACCCATTCGTCCAAGGATGAGCATCAGTGCGGGTAGGAATTCCAATGGGGAAAACCACCTAGGTGGGCGAGGGGGGAGATTTACCCAAATGGGTAGGAGGGTTCCCGCCACCATCGCGGCGCAATGACCGATCAACCCTTACCCAACAGGCACCGTGAATCGGGTTACACAGCCGCGAGCGCAGGGAGCCAAGAAGGAGAAAAGAGAAGCAACACGCCTCGGACGCACCCCGTACAGAAGCAAAGCGGGACGGCCCGACAAGCCGTCCCACGCCCCCTGGAAGAACTCAGGCTACTTGCCATCATCTGTAGAGGTCAGATCGAGCAATCCAGCGCGAATGGCGTGGGTAACCGCTTCCGTCCGGTTCTGGGCGTTCAGCTTCTGAAGGATGTTCTTCATATGGTACTTGACCGTGTTCTCGCTGACCGAGAGGGCGTGGGCGATGGCTTTGTTCGACATCCCCTCGGCCACCAGCCGGAGAAGCTCTATCTCCCGTTCGGTCAGGCGCTGCACCGACCTATCATGCTGAGGCCGGGAAGACGACTCGGTGAGCCCTCGGATCAAGCGGGCCGTCGTCTTCCGGGTCATCGCCGCCTCACCCCGCTGCAGGCCGTTCAACATCGTCAGGAACTCCTCAGCATTTAGGCTCTTCAGCAGGTAGCCGCTGGCCCCCGATCTGATGGCCTCGAAGAGGTCAGCATCGTCATCGGAGACGGTCAACATCACGACCTGGGTCTCAGGCAACATCTGCTTGATGATGCGCAACGCCTCCAAGCCGCTCATTCGGGGCATTGTGATGTCCATCAACACCAGGTCCGGGCGCAGGCGCAGCACCGCCTCAACGGCTGCTTGGCCGTCGCCGACCTGCCCGACGACCTCAAACCCTGCCGCCTCCAACAAGCTGATAATGCCGTCACGGAACAGCGAGTGATCATCGGCTACCAGCACGCGCATTGTGTCCATCCTCCTTCACCATTGATCGTTGGGACGATTTCTCAAGCGGCAGGCGCACGACAATGCGGGTCCCTACGCCCGGCCTAGAGTCCAGTTGAAACTCGGCCCCGATCGCCTCGGCTCGCTCGCGCATCGTGCACAGCCCGAAATGGGGCCGGCGGTCCGCCTGGATATGGTTGGGGTCGAAGCCGACACCGTTATCGCTAACCTCGAGCTCTAGCGTCCCATCGTGAACCTCCAAGCGCACCTGAGCATTGGTAGCCATCGCGTGTTTGCGAACGTTGGCCAATGCTTCCTGGACGATGCGTATCAAGTGCAGTTCGACCTCGGCCTTAAGCGAGAGGTCTTCGACCGCCGGGGCCAGCGTGAGCTGAACGGGCAGACCACTTAGTCGGCTGAACTGGATGGTGAACTCCTCCAAAGTAGCGGCCAGGCTAGCGCCCTTATTACGCCCCGCAATCCTCAACCCCAGGATCGCCTCCCGCACATCCACAAAGAGCCGGCGGGCTGCCTCCTCGAGCTGAAACAGTTGTTGGTCGGCTGCCTCAAGCTTCTGGTTCTTAAGCATCAACCGTACTGCCATCGCTTTGGTATTGACATACCCGAGGAGCTGGGCGATTCCGTCGTGCAGCTCGCGGGCAATCCGTTCGCGCTCTTCAATGATCGCCTGTTCCCGCAACTGATGGTGCTCCTCCTGCTCACGGACGTGGCGCTCCAACTCCTCGGCCATCCTGTTCAAGGTGCCCGCCAACCGGTCCAATTCGTCGGGAGGACCCGACGAGACCGGGAGCCTGGTGGAGAAGTCCCCTGCAGCCAACCTCGCCAGGGGTCTGCTCAGGGCAACCATCCGGCGTATAACGAGGCGATGGACCAGCGCATAGACCACCAGGATGATCACCACCGTCATCATCAGGGTGATCACCGCCTCGATCTTCAGATCGTTCCACAGATGCCTCTCAAAATCCACGAGGGAGGCATCAACTAGCAACACACCGAGGTGTCCGTTTTTCTCCGAATGACACCTGACACACTCCGGCCCGTTGGCGATGGGCGTGGAAATCCGCAGCACATTCGAGGCGACGATGAGCTTCGCCGTGCGAGGACGGTCTTCGGGAGGGAATCGGTGACACTCCTTACACCCCAGGTCACCTTCGCGATGTCGCTTCCCCACATCCCGACCCGCGCTGTCCACCCTTACCTCCCCATTCAGGTCAATGATCTGGATCCGCTGGATGGTGTCCATCTGCGCGACGCTGTCCAGGATCTCGCCGATCATTGCACGGTCGTCCGTGAGCATCGCATGGCGCAGGCTCCCCATCAACATATCACCCAGTTGTGAAGAAGAGAGCCGAAGCTGCGCTTCAAAGAGCTGACGTTCGCGTTGAGAGTGCACCAGAGACAACAGGGCCATCATCAGAAAGATGGGCAAAGCGAGGCCCAAGGCGAAGCGGGCACGCAGGCTCGCCTTGATGGCACGGTAACAAGCCAGCGATTTCAGTTTCATAGCGATGGCTTTCATTCTCTGGTTGATGGTAGTCCTTGCGGACCGGCGAATCCGATACCCCAAATGCATCTGGACTGCGGGGAAAGCACCGTCTGTCACCCCCCTTCGAAAATTTTACAACCTCATGCACCAATCGTCAATCCACAAACCCTGCGGTGATTACCCACAAGTGAGCGAGAGAGTGGTCCGTAGCAGGCTGTCCACGAATTTCTCACAAAACTTGTTGGGAGGCATAAGGGTGACCTGCAGGCTGCCCTTACACCAACCCCTTTTGGTCACGCTCTAATCAATGTACCCCAGCCCGCGAAGCTGCTCCTCGATCTGGGCTTGCTCCTCGGCGCTGTAGCTGTAGCCTTCGACGGGGCCGGCGACGACGGCCGGCTCCCCCGCCACCACCGGATGGTCCTGGGTATAGGCCGGCTCCAACGCCTCTAGCAGCACCCGCCCGTCCATATCCGAGGGCACCGGCAGCCCCATCAGGTAGAGCACCGTCGGCGCGATGTCGGTGATCTGGGCATCGAGGGTCGCGCCAGGCCGCACGCCCGGCCCGTGTAGGATGTAGACCCCCTCGGGCACGTGGTTGCCCACCACACCGGGCACCCGCACGTCATTCCTGCCATCCCGGGCCGGATCGTAGAGGTTGGCCCACTCGACGACCAGGTCAGGCCCCAACTCGGTGTGCTCCCCCCGGTAGAGGGCCTCCCGCCGATGGACCGCTTTGACCACCGGCGTCCCCAGCGCCTCGTCCCGCAGGCCCAGCAACCGCTCCTCCAGCTCCTGAAGCAGGGCCCCGTACTCGGCCCCTGGTCGCACAATCCCGTGGGGGAAACGCCCCACCCGGTTGACGAAGAGGTTGACGCCAAAGCGGGTGGCGAAGACCTTCGTCTGAGACCAGTCCACTTGATCCATCGAAGGAAGCAGGTTGGCCTTGGTCATCGCGCTGCGCAGCCGCTCCTTGTTCTCCGTGCGCATCCGGTTGAGCATCGCCCGCAGGCGGGGGCTGCGGCGGTAGAGGTTCAGCACGAAGCGCATCGCCCGCTCCCCCACCCCGGCCAGGGCCGACTGACGGAACTTCAGCATCCCCCACTCCATCAGCAGGCCCGGCAGGAAGAGGCCGGGACGGACGCTGCCAAAGCCGTGGTCGGACATCACAACGATGTGGGTCCCCTCGTCCACGTGGGCCAGCATCCGCCCGATGGAGGCATCCACCCGCTCGTAGTAGTGGAAGAGGCGGGCCCGGAAGTCGGCCCCCTCCTTGCTGTGGTAATCGGGGTGCAGCGGCTCCAGGTAGTTCCAGAGGACGTGCTGGACGTTGTCCGTCACCCCGAAGACGATCATGTAGAGGTCCCAGTCCACCTCCCGCAGTAGGTAGTCGTTGATGCAGTCCCGGTTGTCCAGGAGCCGATCCCACTCCCGGAAGAAGTCGGGGGTCAGATTGGGGAGGCTTTCGGGGATGGCGGGTCGGCACTCGCCACAGGCGGCGGCCAGCTCCTGCTCCAGGTCGGGCGGATGGGTGAAGGAGGGAGCACCGGCCACCGGCGTACCGTAGCCGGTGATCATGTAGCCTCGGATGGGCTCGGGCGGGTAGGTGAAGGGCACGTCAATGACGACGGCGGTCCGGCCCTGCTCCCCGGCAATCCGCCAGAGCGTCTTGTGGCCGTGCTGGTTGGCCGGCACCGGCCTGAAGTCGTAGCTCCCCCAGGCCGCCTGCTCGAAGTCGAAGATGCCGTGCCGCCCCGGGTTCTTCCCCGTCATAAACGAGGTCCAGGCCGTGGGGGTGATAGGGGGGAAGGTGGACGCCAGCACCCCGTGGGTCCCCTCCCGCATCAGGCGGGCCAGGTGGGGCAGCTTCCCCTGGGCCACCAGCGGTTTGATGATGTCAAAGGTCGCACCGTCCAACCCCAGGATGAGAACACGATGTCGTCGGGTCATCGTTCAATCGCCTCCCACTCTTGCTCACACTTCACGCTTTGTAGACTGACCGCCGACTGTGGACTGCGGACTGTGGACTGCGGACTACGGCAACATCCGGCGGGCAACGGTCCACCACATCCGGGCCTGAAGACGGCGATGGTGTTGGGCCAGGGCCAGGAGCCCGTAGAGGGCCGATTTGCCCAAAGAGGTGATCAGGACCGCGCCGCGCAGGGCCAGCGCCGCCCAGGGACCGTCGTGCTTGCGGAAGTACTGGAGCTTGCTGCGGTAGAGCTCCGCCTTCATCGCCGCCTGCCGCTGACGGGTGCTCCCCCGCCAGTAGTGGATCACCTCGGCCTGGGGCAGGTAGAAGATACGCCAGCCCGCCTCTCGGATGCGCCGGCACCAGTCAATCTCCTCGGAATAGATGAAGAACTGCTCGTCCAGCCCTCCCACCTGCTCGACCACTTCCCGGCGCACCATCAGGCAGGCTCCCAGCAGCCACTCCGTCTCGACGGCCCGGCGGTCGTCCGGCGCAGCCTCGGCGTCGGCCGGCGAGGTGGAGCGCCAAGCGACGAAGCCCAGCGTGTTCACGATCTCCGAGAAGAGGGTGGGCAGCCGACCGTGGCTCCCCTGCACCCGACCGTCGGGGAAGCGCAGCCGTCCCCCTACGGCACCGGCCTCCGGATGCGCGTCCATAAAGGCCACCAGCGCCTGCAAGGCCCCCGGCCTGACCTCGGTGTCGCTGTTGAGCAGCAGGAGATAGCGCCCCCGGCTGACGGCGATGGCCTGGTTGTTGGCCCGGGCAAAGCCCAGGTTCGCATCGTTGGCGATGAGGCGCACCTGGGGGAAGGTCTGCCGGACCATCTCCACGCTGCCGTCGGAGGAAGCGTTGTCCACCACCACCACCTCCAGGGCCAAGTCGCCTGCCGCGGCGTAGATGGAATGCAGGCACTGGGCCAGCAACTCCCGGGTGTTCCAGTTGACGATGAGGATGGAGAGGAGCGTGGATTCCGCCATCAGCTCAGCCTCGTGGAAAAGAGGTCAAAGGCATCGGGGCCGAAGCGGACGGTGTAGCCGGCCTCCAGAAGCCGCTCCTGCGAGGCGATGAGGTAGCGTCGGAAGAGGCCGTCCTTGTCCGGGTCGCCGTTCTCCTGCTGATAGCGGGGAAGGCCGGCCTCCCGCTTCAGCGGACCTAGGACCTCGCGGGCGGCGTAGTAGTCCAACGCCACCGGGTCCCGCCCCGCCAGCAGCGTCCCCTGGCGTGGGCTCCGCTCATAAGTCGCCTGATCGGTGCGGTTCCCCCAGACGCCCACGTAGGTGGCGTCCACGATGTTCAGGTCGGGGAAGCGGAGGGCCATCAGGCTGCCCGGCAGCCCCGGCGGCAGGCCGTTGAAGGGCTTGATCAGGGCGTCGTGGAACTCCGGCTTGCCGCCGATCTGCTCGACGCCGGCGTATTTGGACATCACCCCCAGAAAGTTCTTGACCGCTGCCGTCGTCCCAAACCAGTCGTGGTGCTTGAGGACCGGCAGGTTGATGAAGGTGAGCCGGTCGTTGTCGTATCGCTCCCCGTCCCAGATGCCCCGCCGCAGGCTGATCCGGGTACCGTAGGCGGTGGTGAACTTGGGGTAGTTGAGGGGGTAAGGGCCGGCCATCACGTAGCCCGCCTCCTCGTCTCCCTCGTCCCACTCCCGCACCTGGTTGCGGTGGTCCGACCAGGGGTAGATGGAAACGGCGAACCCCTGAGCGGCAAAGAGGGCCGCCACGTCGGCGAAGGACTGGGGGTGATCCGGCTCAAAGTCGTCGTTGTTCTCCCCTTCCTCGGCCAGGAGATGCCGCTTCCACTGGCCGTTCTCGACGATGACGACCTCCCCCCGGAAGCCATCGGGGTGGGCCAGGACGGCGCGGATGAGCCCGCGCACCACGTCGGTGCTGGTCATCCCCCGCCGCTTCCATTGGGCATTGACCTTGATGAGGACGACGTCGTCGGGGCCGACCAGCCCATCGGGGCCGCTGCGCCTGTCGGTTCCCTGGGCTGCCGAGCGGTAGAAAGGAAGCCCCTGCTCGCCCATCAGGTCCAGCAGAGCCTCAACGCCGGCGTGGGTTGCCTGCCAGTCGGCAGCCGGGTCATCGGCCGGTCGCCAGGTGGGACGGGGCATTCCATCTACCCGGTAGATGGCCGACCGGCCGGGCACGGAGGGGGCCGGTGGGGGTGGGATGAGCCCCAGCCGCTTGCCCACCCGACTCCAGAAACCGAGGAGAGGTTCCAGGAGGGCCGCGCCTCCCAGCGCCGCCGCCCCTCCCGCCGTCAGCGCCAAAAACCTTCGCCGTGACACCTGTTTTCCCATAATACAGCTATCCTCCCTCTTCCCATCCGGCCAGCAGCATATCGGCCTGCTCAACCAGCTTTTTAGCAGCCGTCAGATTGTGTCGTGCACCCGCCTCTGAAAACTCTGTCCGATAATCCGCATCCTCCCGCAGAGCACGGGCATCGTCTAAATCATCAAATTCAAGAGCCCAATTCATCCCCTGCCTCCCACAGCACGATCCCGCGCTGGACCTGAGCATAGAACGCTGCGTCTTGCTCTTTGAGCAAAACCATCTCTTGGTTGTCTACAACAACGGGCTGAATGGGGCGATCCATTGGATGATGGCTGATGACCGCCATTGTCTGACCGCGATTCGACGTTAGGATGAACAGATCCACATCGCTGTCCATCGTGTCCGTGCCCTCGGCACAACTGCCGAAAAGGATGATCTGGCGGGCCAGAGGCCGTAGCTTCCGTAGCAACGGTTCCAGCCGGGCGACGGTGTCCAGCACCTTGAACTGCCGCACAAAGGGATGTCGGTCGTCGGCCGCGTAGAAATTCATCCGCCCACGTCGCTCTCGTAGAAGCAAACCGGCCTTGCAAAGGGATCGGGTTGCCAGGTTGACCGCGCTTCGACTGACCCCTGTGGCTTCCACAATTTCGCGCTCGTAAAACGACTGTCCGATACGGCGGGCCAGGAAACGCAATACCCGTGCCTGACTGGTCGCGAATATCCCTTCAAACATCGCATTGTCTCCAACCAGATGGATTTTTATCCGACAAAATGGATTATACTCCTTTTGGTTGGATTAGACAATGCGCTTCCCCTCCGTCTTTCCCCACCTTCATCCGATACAACGCCATCATCCCGCCCATCAGCAGCCAGGAGTAGACGGAATGGTCGAACCCTCGGATCGTCTGGTTGTAGGCGAAGGGGATGACCCAATCCCCCAGCATCCCGGAGAGGATCGCCCCAACGGTTCCCCCCAACGTACCGGCAGCGAAAGCGACCTCGAAGTCCCGTTGGTACCTCAACACGCGGAAGAGCTTGTAGCCGGCCCAGGCCAGCGAGGCGAAGAACCAGAGGTAGAGGCTGATCCCGATGACCCCCGTCTGGGCGATGATGTCGAAGTAGTTGTTGTGGGTGGAGCGGGCATTCTCCGGGTGGTAGGTCATGTAGTAGACTGCGTAGCCTGCCGGCCCCGTGCCCAGGAGCGGATGCTTAGAGACCAGGTCCAGGTTGGTCTTCCAGAGTTCCAACCGTTGGTAGTCCCCCTCCTCCTCGGAAGCGACGATGACCTTCTCGTAGTAGTACTCGTAGTTGATCGCCAAGTAAGCTAGGACAGCGATACCGGCCAGGACGGTCAGCTTGCGGGAGCGCAGGAGGGTGATGACCCCCATCGCCGTGAAGGCCGGCACCCAGCCCGACATCCACAGCAGCCCTTTGAAGAAGACCCAGTAGATCCAGAGGGCCATAAAGCCCACCAGGCCCAGGCGAACCTTCCAGTTCAGCGTCTCGTCGAAGAGGACGAAGGCATAGGCCAGAGCGATGAACCAGGTGGGAAAGATGCCTCCGGTGCCGAAGATGCGCTTGGTGGGCAACCCCCACTTGTAGGAGACGATGGCCCCGGCCCCGATGACCAGGATGATCCAGGCCAGGACCTTCAGCCAGCCTATCTCCTCCACGTAGTTGGAGACCAGGAGGTAGACGCCGGGCAAGGCCAGCATCACGGCCAGGGAGGCTAGCTGGACCATCGGGAAGCTTCCCCAGCTTTTCACCAGGGGGTCTCGGAAGGCATTGCTCCAAACGTAAGCGATAACGCAGACGGCCATAAAACTCAGCAAAGGGCGGTTCGTCGGGGCCGGCTTGATGGTGAGCCGCTTTTCGACGAGCAACATCTTGGCCACCCAGACACCCAGGATGAGGAGAGAGACGAGCAAGCTGGCGACGATCTCGCTCTGGGTGCCTGTGGGCAGCTTGAAGCGGACGAAGCCGGCGGTGGCGGCGATGGCCAGGATGCCATACTCCATCCGGCCCAACCGGTAGAGGATGAGCCCCCCGACGAGGCCACCAAGCCCTCCCAGCAGGAGCTGGGGGAGCTTCCCCCCCCTGACCATAATCCGTCCCACGACCGGCGAGGCGACGAAGAGGCCCAGGATGATGGCCCAGCGCCGGAGCCGGTTCAAGGGCACCGGAGAGAGGCGCAGCAGCCTCAACACGCCGATCTCGACCCAAGTCCAGACCAT